>Ga0307479_10003561_pt1 | contig 14193 bp, 10 predicted proteins | sample atmos_gasesECM4C_FD_203743 | JGI IMG/M metagenome (GOLD analysis project Ga0307479, IMG submission 203743) | Hardwood forest soil microbial communities from Morgan-Monroe State Forest, Indiana, United States - atmos_gasesECM4C_515 | ecosystem: Environmental > Terrestrial > Soil > Temperate...
ATGTCGGTGTGCGGAGCGAGTCGTAAGGAAAGGCTCCAGCGCAAATTGTCGGGTGCCTCCGGCATGAAATCTCTCCAGCGTGCTAAAACGCTGGGGATGTCATCACCGAGGCACAGCCCTTCGCAAAGCGCTACATTTGTCACGGGATGAAGTTTGACTTCGAACTCCGTGACGACTCCAAAGTTGCCGCCGCCCCCACGTAGGGCCCAAAACAAGTCTTCGTTTACTGTCGAGCTGGCCCGCGCAATAGAACCGTCCGCGGTCACCAAGGTAAAGCCTTCGACGTTGTCACAGGAGAGTCCGAAGAGCCGCGTGAGCCATCCGAAGCCGCCGCCCAAGACCAGCCCGGATGCGCCCGTATGAGAAACGACGCCCGAAGGGAAAGCAAGTCCATCCTTCTGAGTGGCGACGTCAACCGAGCCGAGCAAGCAGCCTCCAGCGAAGCGGCTTCGACGAGCTTCCCGGTCGACGGTCACCTGTCGCATTCTCGACAGGTCGATGACCATTCCATCGTCGCAGGTGCTGAAGCCCGCAAGGCTATGACCACCGCAGCGCACGGCGGTCAGCACATCGGCGGACGCGGCGGCCCTGACTGCGGCTTGCACGTCGGCGATGTCGGCGCAGCGCGCGATCAGGCCAGGACTGCGTGCCACCATGCCATTCCAGATACTTCGGGCCCGGGCGTAATCGTCGTCCCCGGGACGCACGAAATCCCCCCTAAACTGTCCCTTCAATGACGACCAAACCTCTTCGACGGCACTAGTCATACCGCCATCTCCTTTTCGTCTGGCCGCGAATTAGGCAGGTTCGAGCCCATGGCTGATCTCAATTACTTCAGCACTCTGGGTCGTCGTCCCAGAGTTGTTTGATGTTCTCCCACTTATCCTGTTCCGGATCTGTCGATGCCGACTTATAAGAACAGCCGGGGAACTCGTGTGCCGGGGCTGTAAACGTCCCGCGCTCGATCAGGCGCCGGATATTGTCACGATAATACTGGTCGACCTTCTCGTGCTTTTCGGGATTCTTTTTCATCCACAGGTTCTTGGGATGGATAGGTTGGTCATACATTTTCCGAAAGATTTCAGTACGCAGGTCTTTGATCCAATTGCTGTTCAGGTTTCTCACCCGGAACTGACGCAGGGCTTCGATATCGATTGTTGCGGCGACCGCCGTGTTGTAGCCCGAAGGGGAGTAGGAAACCACGGTGCCCATGTAGTCGATGATGTGCGAGTGGCCGCCTGCCACATCGAAGGGGTGTCTCATGCCTGGATGAAGGAAAACTGGACCGACGTTTGGGCAGACCATATACAGCGAATTGAAATGCGCGTGGGCCTGATTCTGAATCATCCAGGTGCCTCCGCCCGGATAGCCGCTGTTCGTTAATGGAATGGCCTCGCTTGGACGATAGACGACCTCTGCACCGTTGAACGCAAGGGCGCGCACCGCTTCAGGATATTCCCCGTCGCTACAACAGATAGTTCCAATGTTTCCGATGTCCTCGGTCTTCAGCACGGGATAGAAGGCATCGATGCCATCACCGAAGATCTCAACCCACCGATCGTAAACGTCATGCGGTGTGCATGAACGCTCGCGGCAGAAGATGTGGTTTTTGGCCACCTTGTGTGCGACCTTTCCTTTTGGATCGATCACAAATAACGTGTTGAAGAATCGGTTCTTCATCACTTCCGGCCAGCGGGCCTTGCATTGCGCAACGATGTATGTCTCGTAGTGACTGGCTAGTTTGGCGAGACGGTCGGTCTCCTCACCCGGAATCTCGATGAACAGCTCTTTCGCAGCGATGGTGTGGGGAACGTCGAAGGCTTCATCCGTGAAGCCCGTCATCGCTCCCTCGGCCAGGGCAATCATCTTTACTGGCATGTTGATGCTCACCACGGACATGGCGGCGTGGATGCCGTCTTCAATTATTTCGAGGTTCTTCGCGATATCCTTACGGCTGCCGATTCCGTAAACCACCGTGGAAAGTCCAATCGTCATGTATGGCGCCAAGGGAGTTCGATGTTGTTTACGCCCACTCCGATTGCGCTTGTCATTTGTCCGAGTTCCCACTTCAAAATCTCCCTCGAAGTTGCGATGTAACCGGGTTTGACGTCTTAATCACGCCCAAACCAACGAGCGCTAGTAATAGAGTTCGGCAGGACCCTTGTATTCCTGGATGGTGTTGCCGCCGTCAACAATTACCATCTCGCCCGTAATGTAGGAAGCATTTTCTGATGCAAGAAATGCAAGGAGAGCAGCCACTTCGTTTGGCGTGCCCGGCCTCCCCAGCGGAGTATGGGCGCCCGCAACCAGCTCCTGCTCTGTCGAGGACCCGGTCTTGATCCACCCTGGAGCAACGGCATTCACCGTGATCCCGTTCCGTGCGACTTCCAAAGCTAGACTCCTGGTGAGGCCGATCATGGCAGCTTTGGCGGCGCTATACGCCGTCATTCCGGGATTGCTGACGATTGGTCCGGTAACGGATGCCACGTTGAGAATCCGCCCGTATCCGGCCCCGCAGCATGTGGGGCAGCACCGTCTTCGCCATATTGAAAGCTGTCTTCAAGCTGGTGGAGATGTGATAGTCCCATTCCTCTTCATCCAATTCCGCAAGACGTTTAACTACTTCCGGACGACCTACTTGCGCCATCCCGGCATTATTGATCAGGACGTCGAGGCGACCATAACGCTCTACTGTACGCTCGACCAACATTTCAGCATTTCGAAGTTTCATCAAGTCGGTGACCAACGATAGCGCTTCGATCCCGTAAGCAGACAATTCGAGTGCTCTATCTTCAATGCGTCGCGTTGTGGAAGTGATAGCAATATCGAATCCCTGCTCACCTAAGAGCCGGGCGGTCGCAAATCCTATTCCCTCTGGACTTCCGGCTCCGGTCACGAGGGCGACTCTTTTGTCTTTATCTTTATCCATGCTGGGACCCGGCATGTCTACCGTTCCGCGGGAGAACTCTCCGGGTCTGTCTCGAGCTGAGCAATGTCATCAACCTTAAAGTTTCTACGAACCTTCAAGTACACCAGACTCATGATTGTGAGGAGTAGGGCAAAGATCGGAACTGAATATTGCAACCCTTCCACATACACGGTAGCGCATGCGACTGCAACGAGCACTATAATCCCAAAGTAGTTCGACATCGGAAACAGCCGAAGCTTCAGAGGTAAGTCATTTACGCTGGTACCAATGGACCGTCGGAACCGCAAATGCGCCAGTAGGATGACGATCCACACGAAATACATTCCAGCTACAGCCGACCCGTACATGAGTAGAAATGCGCGTTTCGGCACGTAAATCGCCAGCAAAATCGCGACCACCATACCTAAACTCGAAGCCGCGAGCGCACGAAGCGGAACCCCGCTGGCGCTCAAGCGACCGAGTGGCGCAGGTGCATAGTGCCCGCGCGCCAGTGAAAACAACATTCTGGTCGAAAGGTAGAGGTTGGTATTAGCGCTTGAGAGAGCGGCAGTGATTACTACCAAATTCATGATCAATGCTGCGTACGGAACTCCGATCGCTGCAAAAGCCCGCACGAAGGGACTACCGGTCAACGTCCCCTCACCGCTCTGATTCCAGGGAGCCATCGTTACCATTACCCCGATGGCCAAGACGTAGAAGATGATGAGCCGGAAAACGATGGTGCGCATAGCCCGCGGAATCGCTTCTTCCGGCCGCCTCGCCTCTCCCGCTGTTACTGCCACCACCTCAATTCCCATATAACTGGCGATCACAAGAGTAAGCGCCAGCCACACGCCCCGCAGACCGTGGGGCAGAAAACCGCCGTATGCGGCCAGATTTCGAAGTCCAAGCGCTGGACGCGGAGACACTCCAATGATCAGCGCGATCCCAATGACAATGAAAACAATGATCGCGGCAACCTTGACCAGAGAGAACCAGTACTCGAACTCTCCAAAATTCTTGACCTGGCTAGCGTTGATCGCTATTACTCCCGCAGAAACCATCACGACCCAAAGCCATTGTGGTGTTCCTGGAAACCAATACTGGAAATAGATGGCTACGGCAGTGACTTCGGCTCCAATCGCCACGATCTGAATCAGCCCGTAGGTCGCACGAACCGTGAAACCAAACCAGGGACTCAGGTAACGCTCGGCATATATACCGAACGACCCAGCCACAGGATGGACCACCGCCATCTCAGCCAGGGCGTAGGCCATGATCAACGAGAGGACTGCCCCGACGAGATAACTGAGAATGACCGCGGGCCCCGCCAGACTGATCGTGACATTACTACCCAGAAAGAGTCCGACTCCGATGGCGCCACCAATGGCAATCATCGCAAGCTGGCGCTCGGTCAATTTGCGCTGCAAACTCTGAGATGGGTGCCCCAGTACTCCATGAAGCTCGGTTGACGGGGAACTATCCGCGATCTTCATCGAGCCATTTCCGCGGTCTTGCCACGCCAAAGACCGCTACAAGACTGCACGTTGAGCCAACTAGTCACGGGTGATTTCCTCCAGCGCGGCCACGAACCGGCTCACCTCCTCAAGGGTGTTGTAGTGCACCAAAGAAGCCCGAACCGCTCCGCTATCCGGAGAGAGTCCGAGCCGTTTCATCAATCTAGGGGAGTACATGTGGCCATCCCTAACCGCGATCCGCTTGGCAGCCAATTTGGTCGTGACCGTGGCGGGCGGAATGTCTCCAAGATTAAAGCAGAGAGTCGGCCCCCGCTCGCGAGTCGCTTTCGGGTCGCGAATTCCATAGACCACTGCTCCTTTGATAGACGCTATTCCCGACAAAAGTGCGGCCGAAAGTTTGCTTTCGTATTCTCGAATCGTCTGCATTGCCTTTACCAATCGCTCCCGCCACGAAGTCGTGGACTCATTTTCCCCAACGGGTCCGCCGAGTTCCGACAAATACTCGATCGCGCCAGTCATGCCCGCAACATTCTCATAAGCGAAGGTTCCCGCCTCGATTTTCAAGGGTGGAGTATTGGGAATGAAATCTTCCCGGAATGTCGGCAGATTATTGAGAGCGGTGTGGCGCCCCCACAGAAAACCCATATGGGGAGCGAATATCTTGTAGCCGGAACAGACCAGGTAGTCACATTTCCAGGCTTGGACGTCGATGGGCCCGTGAGGCGCGTACTGTACGGCATCGAGGAAAACCTCGGCACCCGCTGCGTGAGCGCTCTTCGCCACCGCAGCCACGTCCACGATTGTCCCCAGGGCATTCGAAGCGGCGGTACATGCGACCAGTCGAGTGTTCGAAGAAAGCAGTTCCTCAAGGTCTTCCACGTATAGTTGGCCGTCATCGCGTACTTTCCACCACCGTATGCAAGCGCCCTCGCGCTCCAAAGCCAGCCAGGTCGCGATGTTGGCCTCGTGGTCTAGGTCGGTCAGAACGATTTCACGGCGGCCCGCTAGAGTCTGGCCAAGCGCCAGGCTGATCACGCGAATGAAAGAAGTGGCGTTCATCCCGAACGCGATCTCGTTGGCATCGGCCGCGTTCAGAAAGACAGCGACGGTTCTCCGAGCGCGGTTGATCGTGGCATCCACTTCCTGACTTTCCCGGTAGCGTCCACCACGCTGTACGTTCCGTGTAAGCAGGTGGTCGTTGATCGCGTCGAATACCTTCTGCGGGATTTGTGCTCCAGCCGCATTGTCGAAGAACATGGAACTTCCGCTGCGATCTAGGGCAGGAAACATGCGCCGCACACTCTCCACAGGGAAATCTGTCATCTTCAGTTATCGCTCGCCGTGGTTACACCGGTGACCAGCAGCTCGAGATTTTTCTCCAGTACCCGCAGCACTGCCTGGACGTCATCCAGGGTGTTGTACACGTGGAAGGAAAGCCGCAACCCATCATGACGGCTGGAGCACACGATTCCGCCAGCGGCCAGCTTTTCGACCAACGCTGCAGCATCAATGCATTGCAAAACAACGAGCGGTCCGACGCTATCGGCCGACACTTTAGCTTGCAGGCCTAATTGTTGCGACCCGTTCAGCAGCGCACGCGCCAAGGTCGCGATGTGCGCTGCCACGTTGTCTAGTCCAATTTCTTGTAGCAGTTCAATGCCTTTCATGGCGGCATAGATGTTGGGCACAGGGGGAGAGCCGGCTTCGAACCTTCGCGCGGAAGAAGCGAGATCGAGATGCTTCACATCGAAGGCAAACGGATTGGTTTGTGCAAACCATCCCGTAATCGTGGGCGCGAGTGATTCAATCAGTTCCTTCCGCACGTACAGAAACGCCAGTCCTGGCGGCCCGAGCAAGTACTTCAGCGTTCCGGTCACATAAAAATCAAGTTCCGCCGTCCGCACATTCACGGGACGAGTGCCACAATCCTGGTAGTCATCCAACATGATGAGGGCGCCATCGGTATGCGCAAGTCGAACCACCTCATGGACGGCCGATCGGAAGCCATTCATGAAACAAACGCCGGTCAGTGGAACGATGAGAGTATCGTGGTCTATCGCGCGCTCGTAGTGTTCGATTGGAATGCGATTGCCAACGGCGCTGACAAACTCAACGTGAGCTCCCCGCTTCCTCTGCGCCAGCCAAATATGGCCCATGGTCGGAAACTCGAACTCGCCCAGCACCACTTTTCTTCGATGATCAAACCTCAACGCGCTTGCGACGGAGTTAATGCCTGCCGACACGTAGGGCAGAATCGCGACTTCATCGTTTGTGGCGCCGATGAAACTGGCAAACTGCGACCGGGCCGCCTCGTATCGTTCAACCCAAATATCCCACGGCGAACCGTGCTGATGCCAACTGGCGATGTACTCCTGAAAGCCGTTCTCCACCGCATCCGACAGCGCACCCTGAGAGCAGCTGTTCAGATAGATCTTGTTACGGAGAACAGGAAATCGCGACCGGACGGCTCGGACTTCGGAATCGCTAAGCATGGTTCGACCGTTCGTTCCTCAGCCCGAGAGCCACCGGACAGGAAGGATTAATTTGGCGGGCAGTGCGGGATGCACCCATGTCCAGCGATGCCCGAGTTGAGACTACTCGTTAACTTCTAGAAGACGAACCTCGCGCCCAGTTGCGCCGTGCGGGGTGGCGTGATGATGTTGATCGGCTTTCCGAAGTTAGGCTGGTCGATGGCATCGAAGTAGTTCTGTCCGTAATTGGTATGGTTCGTCAGGTTGAAGACTTCGAATAGACCCTCCAGACGTGCAGTCTCGGAGAGCTTTCGTAACCCAATCCCCTTCAAGATGCGCATATCCCAACTGATGGTGGGGTTGCCGCGGTGGGCACCGCGCTGGCCGACTCGGTCACCGCTGGCGACATTCTCCGTGCGCGATCCGCCGGGTCCGTTGTTGATGTCGCCGAAGGTGGTTGGTACTCCGTCGCCGTTAACATCTCCACCAAACAAGGCTGCTGTGTAGGGACGAGCCGACGCGCCGCTGAAAATGGTGGAGAACAGGAAACCTTTGCCCAAGTCCACCGAGCCCGAGATCACCACCCGATGAGTCTCGTCCCAATTGCTGGGACCGAACTCCCCGGGAGCATGCGGATTTGCTTGATCCACCACCACAAATTGGAATTGGTTGGTGTCGGTCTGCGCCCGCGACAAGGTGTAGCTGGCTAACAGTTGCCAGCGCTTGGCGAAGTTCCGTCGCGCCGATAGGATGAACGCCCGGTAATCGGCCCGTCCCGTGCTATCAAATAGGAAGACCTCGCGCGGGAAGCCGGTGATGGGGTCATTTTGACCGGCCTGCGGAAAATTTACGCCGTTGGGAGCATTGGGGTTAAAGCTGCTGTTCAGACACGCCTGATACGCCGCTGCATCCCCCCTGTTCACGCAGTAATTCAGGTTCCGTCCTTGCGCCAGACGATTGGTGTAGTTGTAAACCCCTTGGGCCTCCAAGACCAGACCTGCGAGCGGGCCATCACCTCCCAACTGGTGGGAAATCCCGATGTTCCCTTGTTCAGATCGTGCCACTCTCATGTCCGGTGAGGTGACAAAGCCGATGGGGAAGTTGAACGGGAACGAACTGGTTCCTATAGCCGTAGGTTGGCATGGGGTCGCACTGCAAGGGATCCCCAGGGCCCCGGCAAAACCGCCCGGCACAAACACGAAGTTGAAGGGCGGGGCACCGTCCGCCTGCTTAACCTCGAGGTCCGCGAACAGACTGCCCGAGGGAATGGCCGACTCGTCGTAAATCCGAGCATAGCCGGCACGGATCACGGTCCGGCCATCGCCACGCAGATCGTAAGCAAGAGCCAACCTCGGCCCGAATTCGTCAGGCGTGTCATGGGCCCTGGCTCGCCTGGGTCCTCCCGGTACCACATTATGGAACTGCGCCACCAGGTTCTCAGCTAAGGTTCCGCGGTCGTAAAACAGGTTGTGCACGTAGTCGTAACGCAAGCCCACCGCTATGGTTAGCCGGTGCAGCCGAATGTCATCCTGGGCATAGAAGCCGGAGTGCAGGAGCCGGCGATTGACGATGTTGAAATCGGGCGAACTCCAGGAACGGAAACTGTGCAGCGAGTTCCCGGCAAGGATGGTTTTGGTCGTGGGGTCATAGTCGTTGGTGGTGAATTGGTACCGGTTATGCCTGAAGTCGCCTTGGATACCTTCGTGGGGTTGGTAGACGAAGTTGGCTCCGAACCGGATGGTGTGCCGTCCGTGGATCAACGAGAAATCGTCGCTGATCTGGTCAGTGATTTCGACGGGGTTTTGCGTTCCCGCCTGGCTGGCGCCGAAATTGGCGGATGGCAGTATGACCGTCGGCTCGTTCAGGGAGCTGACCCCGTTCTTGATATCGTCGTTCCAGTACTGGTAATGCGCCCGTATGGCATTCACCTTGTTCGAACTCAATACGGAGGTGAACCCGGCCGTGACATCTTGGAACTTATTAGTTTCGTTGGCAGCGGAAGTCGGGGAGTCGAGGTCGCTAAAGAATTCGTTGTTTCTGGTGTTGCCTTCTTGCGCGTAGCGCAGAAACGCGGTGTGCTTGTCTGTCAGGCGGAAATCCAAGCGAGCCAGATTGAGGTTCTGGCGGAAAGGCTGTTGGGTGACCGTGCCGTCGATTGACGGAAAAGCACCGCCACTGTTAAATACACGAGAAGTGTTGTTCTGGTCACGTTCGTAACTGTAGAAGAAAAATACTCGATCCTTAACCAGCGGTCCGCCAATCGTACCGCCCATTTGCTGGCTGGCGAATGGAGGCTTGGGTTTGTGCAAGCTCTCCGAGATCGGGTCAATGGATTGCAGGGTGTCAGTGCGGAAGAAACCGAATGCCGACCCGTGAAAGTTGTTGCTGCCCGATTTTGTCACGACGTTGACCACGCCACCGATACCGCGGCTGTATTCCGCCTTGGGGTCGTGGGTGATGACCTCAAATTCCTGCACCGCCTCGAGGGAAAGGGTTATGTTCTGACCGCCCATGAAGATATCGGTGTTATCACCACCATCAATCGTCATGTAGAGATTGCGGCCACTCTGGCCGTTGATGCTGATGGCCGGCACATTGCTCTTGGTGGGATCGTAGTTTTTGCCCACCGCCTGGTTCCCAGTGGTAGCGCCCGGCACCAGCGCCGCCAACGTGGAAAAGTCCCGTCCGTTAATGGGAAGGTCGTCGACTTGTTGGGGCGTGACCGTGGTGTGAAGGGTCGCGGTATTGGTCTCGATCTCGGGAGACAAGCCTTGCACGGTGACGTTTTGCTTGCTACCCGCCGGAGAGAGCGTGAAGTTTAGGTTGGGTGAAGTCCCGGTCAACAGTACGATCTGCGACTCTTGATCCGCAAATCCGGCCTGGCTGACTGTTACTTTGTACGGCCCTGGGGGCGTATTCGCGATGGTGTAGGCGCCGTCCGTCCCCGTCTTTGTGGTTCGGGTCAGACCTGTGGCAGTGCTGACGACCGTGACAGTGGCGCCGACGATGACGGCACCCGAGGTATCGCTGACTGTACCGACAATGTCGGCTTCACCGGCCTGTCCGGCCACGCGTGAGGGGAGAAGTACCATACTGCAACCCAGCAGAAGAATAGACACCACGATCAGATCGACTCGGCGCTTCATACTCTGCCTCCACAGTTGTTGTCACTTCCTACAACTGAGTTCAGCCGTTCGTACCGGCTAGCGAGGGACGCATCGGTTCTTCCCGTTCGTTCCTGCATAAATTTGGACGAGAGTACCGCTGGGGCGGGAAGTTATAACGACGAGTGGTTGCATGTCAACCAAAATCTTATAGTATACAAGTGACATGCAACCTCATTTCTTGTAGTCTGAATGCTTGGCTCTCGCGCTGAGGTATAGTGCTACGGGATACTGGATTCGAGAGAACAGATGACCAAGATCCGGAAAGAAATCCGTTCGCGAATCGTGGGGCGGGAACGCGTCAGCCTGCCGGTTGCGAGCTTGCCCCGCTCCGCAATTCGCAAAATCTCCAGTGACTCGCTGAGTGAGCGCGTTTATCAGTCGTTAAAGCGCGACATCATCACTGGGGTACATCAACCGGGTGAAGCCCTAAGCGAGAAGGATCTCGCGGAGAAGTACGCCAGTAGCCGCACTCCGGTGCGCGAAGCGGCAGTCCGGTTGCAACATGACAACCTTCTGAAAGTGGTTCCGAATCGGGGATATTTCATCACGAAGATATCCGTGCAGGACTTGGTTCAACTATACGAATACCGGGCTGCTGTCGAATGTGCGTGCGCGGAGCTGGCGGCCACAAAAAATTCCACTGTCGACCTGATGGAGCGTTTGGAAAAATTGGCACACACTGAGTATAAAGTCGACCACCGGGAGAGTTACGTCCACTTCATTACGGCCGACACGGCATTCCATGTTGGTATCGCACAACTGGCGAGGAACCAACTTCTGCTCCACGCCGTCGAAGCGGTACGCTGTCACATGGAGCGGATCATGTATGCAGCCATTGACATCGGCTACTACGGACAGTTGCCTGGCCGCGAGCACTGTGCCATTCTCGAAGCGATAATCGCGCGCGACCCTCGGCGGGCGCGCCAATTGATGTACGATCACATCTTTGGCTCGAGGGATAAGGTTCTACAACTCGCCGGCGGCAGCAACATGTAGTCTTGAGATGTCCAAGGCGGAGTGTCTAACTGTCGATTCTCCGGAAAACAAGTTAAGTTGCGGCTGTCGGAGCTTGGACTCGCTGAGCAATCCTCACGATCGCTGCCAGACTCACGTCGACGTCTTCTTCCGTCGTGGCCCAAGACGAAACACTGATGCGCATGGCAGTGTTTCTCTGCCATTGCGTTCCGCCGCACCAGCAGGTGCCGTCTTTCTGCACTTCGGTAATTATCCGGCGGTTCGTCTCCGCGTCGCCGAACGACACCATCACCTGGTTCAGCACCACGTCGTTCAGTACGGTATAACCAGACTGTCGTAACCCCACGGCGAAGCGCTGCGCCAGCCGGCAGTTGCGCTCCACCAATTCCGCCAGCCCGCTGCGGCCCAGGGAGCGCAATGCCGCCCACACCTCCACCGCGCGGGCCCGCCGCGACGACTCGGGAGAATAATATGCCGGTTCGCGTGTGTTGCCGGTGTGCAGGTAAGCCGCGCTGACCATCATTGCGCCGCGGAGAGACTCTGCATCGCGAACAAATGCTACCCCGCAGTCGTACGGCACATTCAGCCACTTGTGGCAGTCCGTGGCCCAAGAGTCAGCGTCGCAAACGCCGTTCATGAGATAGGACCGTGCTGGCGCCGCGGCCGCCCATAGCCCGAAGGCGCCATCGATGTGGACCCAGGCACCCGCCCGATGTGCGGCAGAGCAAATCTCGGTCGCCGGATCAAAATTGCCAGTATTCACGTTGCCAGCCTGCAAACAAACGATGGTCAGATTATCAAGTGTCGGAAGCTTTTCGGGTCTAATGCGACCCTGATCGTCGGTCGGAACCGTTGTGATTCGCGCCCGGCCTAACCCTAAGAGCGAGAGGACTTTTAGAACCGACACATGAACCTCCGCGCCCACGACAACGGCCAGCACGGGAGCTCCGAACAAGCCAGAGTCTTCGACGTTCCAGCCGGCACGTCTGAGCAGCGCATGCCGAGCGGCAGCAAGAGCAGTGAAATTCGCCATGGTGGCGCCAGTGACAAATCCGACACCGCAACCAGCCGGCATCCCGAATATATTGCACAGCCATTCAGACGCAATTTCCTCGATCTTCACTGCTACCGGAGACCCTATAGACAGACCCGCATTTTGGTCCCAGGCTCCGGCCAGCCAGTTTGCCGCCACCGCCGCCGGCAAGGCGCCACCGGTAACAAAACCGAAATAGCGCCCGCCGGTGGAAGCTACAGTCGCGGGCGAACCAAAGTCATCCAGCATTGCCAGAACTGATCTAGGATTAGAGGAATTTTCTGGCAGCGGTCCACCGAGTATCCGAAGCCGATCGATATCTTCGGGCAACGGTGCGACACGTCGGCCCGCAATGCTCGATGTGTAGCGCTCAGCCCTTGCGGCTGCATCGGCCAGCAATTCCTTCATACTTATCTCCCATCATCAATCAGAGTAGCATTGTGCAATTAGTCAGACCTTCGGTTGGGATGAGCAGTTGGGAACTTTCGCGATGTGATCGACCGCTATTCCGGGCAGACTCACGCATTTTTGAACACAATCGAATTATTGGTAGGGACAGGCACCCTTTGCTTTTCGCCGGGACCTAGACTAGCGTTCTGGCTTCTTCCAGATGCCGCGATCGTGCATGAGCCGGATCTGGCGCTTGATCACCTTCTTCCGATATTCCGCATGCTTCATCGGTTCCCGTTTCAGATAGAGGTTCTTGGGATAGATCGGCTTCTCGTAGAGTATCTGGTAAAGCTCGGTGCGCAGGTCTTTCAGCCAGTTGTCCCACTGTGCACGCGCCCGGTGGTCACGCATGGCCTCAATGTCGATTACTCCAGCCACGTAGGTCGAACCTCCACCGTACTCCTGGCGGCCCACGATCTCGCCTTTATAGTTGATGATGAAAGATCGCCCACCAAATGTATCGATCGGTGTAGTCTCTTTCGGAAACAGGTAATAGGTTCCGAGGTTCGGCGCAACGATATACATATTGTTATCCAGTGCGCGCGCTCGGCTCTGGATTTCAAAGATTTCGTTTCCCGTCGCAGGGTGAGGATAGGAAGCGCGATACACGACCTCTGCCCCGTTTAGTGCTAAAGCACGGGCATTCTCCGGATACGAACCCTCGTTGGCCATCATGATGCCCAAGCGGCCGATCGCTGTATCTGCCACCGGCCAGAACGCGTCCAGATTGCGCCCATATTTTTCGATCCACCAGTCATATACGTCATGGGGGCACACCGAGTGTTCCACCGGGAATAGCGGTGAAACCTTGTAGTGCTTCAGAATTACTCTCCCCTTCGGATCGAGGATGAACCCAACGTTGAAGAAGCGATCTTTCAGGTCGGGGTGGCGGGCTTTGGCCTGGGCCATGATGAAGGTGTCGTACTCGCGGGCAATCTTGCCCAGTTCTTCGGTTTCTTCGCCCGGTATGTCAATCGCACACTCACGCGCGAACTTGACGTGGTCCAGATCGAGCACTTCGTCGTTGAAGGCCTGCAGAGCTCCCTCCGGAAAGGCGATCAACCGCACCGGGATATCGAGAGCCGACAGCCAACTGGCGGCCTTCACCAGGTGTTTTAGGTGGTCGAGATTGATTTTGATGTCTTTTCGGCGACGAATTCCGCGGACCGCAGGAATCAAGCCAACGGCAGTATAAGGTTTCACCACGGTTTTCTTCCTTATTGGATTGTTCGAAAGCAACAACTACCGGCCCGGCGCAAAGCTGGTGGCGAGGGGACTGGGTGTCTCCTCGCCCGTGGTACTAACTAGAACGTGACTCGGAACGAAAGCTGGATCTGGCGTGCTTCAACGGCGAATTTTGGCGAACCGAACGTGGGGTTGCCAGGGCTCGAAATGTGGTCGCCGAACTCTTTCGGCACCGGACCGGCGAAATCCGCCAAGCCATACACGTGATCCACGTCCAGTACGTTGGGCCGGTTGAGGACGTTGAACAGTTCAAAACTGGCTACTCCCCTGATGCGTTCGGTGAACGGAATTTCCCGTTGTAGACGCAGGTCGAGATCATAGAAAGGATCGCCCTTGTAGGAGTTGCGCGGACTCGTGCCTACACGGTCGGGGAATGGGAACCCGTCGCCGTTGGTATCGAATCCGGCGTTGATGCTAAACCAGCGGGCGCTTTGCAGGCTGGTGAGCATTGAGAACTTGAAGTCGC
>Ga0307479_10003562_pt1 | contig 14190 bp, 16 predicted proteins | sample atmos_gasesECM4C_FD_203743 | JGI IMG/M metagenome (GOLD analysis project Ga0307479, IMG submission 203743) | Hardwood forest soil microbial communities from Morgan-Monroe State Forest, Indiana, United States - atmos_gasesECM4C_515 | ecosystem: Environmental > Terrestrial > Soil > Temperate...
CTGGACGGTTATACAAGAGGGGCATAGCTGGAAATACGGGAAACTTACGCATATTCACGGCGAAACTTTAAAGACTCAGAATCACGCCAAAAATGCTGTCGAAACACTTTGCCGGAATGTCGTATACGGGCACTTTCACACTCCGCAAAGCTGGACGAAGGTTCTCCCCCACGACGCTTCGCAGAAGTGGGCCGCGCAAGGCCTTCCAATTTTAGGGGCGATGAATCCCGGCTATCTAAAGAATAAGCCTACGAATTGGGTTCAGGGTTTTGGAGTAGTTGAATACCATAGCGACGGAGCGTTTAATTTATTTCCCGTGAATACAATTAATGGCCGGGCAGCATACGGTGGGAAGATTTATGGCAAAAAATAAATGGGATAAAATAGATGAGCTAAATAAGAAGTTGGGTTTTATCCCGACGGACGACGGCTTTACCGTAGACGAATACGCCGAACGATACCAACTTAACCGGACAACAGCTAGTCATAGATTAGTTGGTTTAACTAAACTAGGATTTCTTAAAGCGGGCTGGCGGTATTCTTTAGATACCAATAACCGGAGAAGGAAGATAAGAGTTTATGTTACCCCTTGACAATCGGGAAGAAATTTGGTATAATATAAATGTGGCTGTGGTGTAAGGGTTTAGCACGCCTGACTGTGAATCAGGGGGAGTGGGTTCGAACCCCATCGGTCACCCCAAGGATAAATATGAAAAGAATTGGATGGGTGGGGTATTCAGACAATAAGCCACTTTTTGAACTGACGCAAGACGATTATACTTGTGGCTATTTAATTTCTACAACTGTTGTTTTCAAAACTAAAAAAGAAGTGCTGAAAAGATTTGAAGACGTTCGCCCCGTTTTCATTGGTTTGTCCGGAAAATGAACAACTTAGATAAAGCCGTCGAACAGATAGAAAAACAATACGGAGAGGGAAGCATATTTTCCCTTAACTCAAAAAAACACGCTAATATCCCTTTTTGTAGTACTGGTTTGTTTAGTCTCGATAATGCTCTTGGCGTTGGCGGGTTACCTTGCGGACGTGTTATTGAAATCTACGGGCCGGAATCCGGCGGAAAAACAACTCTCGCACTTACCGTTATCGCCCAATCGCAATTCAACGGCGGTAATTGTGCTTATATTGACGCCGAACACGCCCTAGATAGAAAATGGGCGGAAAAAATAGGGGTTAATGCCGATAATCTTTATGTCAGTCAGCCCGATAATGGAGAAGAAGGATTAGAGATAGCCGAAATATTAGTTCGTTCTGGAGAGTTCTCAGTTATTGTAGTAGACAGTGTAGCTGCGCTAGTCCCGCGAGCAGAATTAGAGGGGGCGATGGGCGATCCGCAAATGGGTTTACAGGCGCGGCTGATGTCGCAGGCTCTCCGTAAGCTTACGGCGGTAGTACATAAAAGTAATACTATTTTAATTTTTATAAATCAGCTACGCGATAAAATCGGAGTGATGTTCGGAAGCCCGGAAACCACAACCGGCGGTAGGGCGTTGAAGTTTTATAGTAGCATAAGGCTAGATGTTCGGAAGATTTCAGCTATTAAAGAAGGGGATGTAACCGTAGGATTTAAAACGAGAATTCGTGTTGTCAAGAATAAAGTAGCCGCACCGTTTCGAGAAACAGAACTTGACCTTCTGACCGATGGCGGTTTTAGCCGGGAAAATGATTTACTTGACACGGCGATTAAAAGTGGTATAATAGAGAAGTCAGGAAGTTGGTTAAGTTTTGGTGGGGATAGGTTAGGACAGGGAAGAGAAAAAGCCCGGCTATATCTTCGGGACAATCCAGATGTAGTCGGGAAAATAGGGGTTAAATTAAATGGCGGAAATTAGGAAGTTTGAAACAGGAGCTACGCGAGATACTGATGATGGGAAATTTGATTATGCCGGATTTTTATCGCCTTTAGTATTAAAAAGATTTGCTGAATTTATGCATAAGCATCGTGTTCAGCCAGATGGTTCTTTGAGGTCGAGTAGGAATTGGCAAAAGGGAATTCCTAGAGATGTTTATATGTCTTCTGGATTTAGACATTTTATGAGTTGGTGGACAAACCATGAGGGTTTTAAAGCAGATGAAGATTTAGAGGAAAGTCTCTGTGCCCTCATCTTTAATACCAGTGGATACTTATTTGAAGTTCTAAAAAAGAAAAATGAAAGTATGCAATAAGTGTAAGAACAGGACATCGTTAAAAGAATTTCATGTAGATAATAGTTCAAAAGATGGCCGAAAGTCTTGGTGTAAAAGATGTAGTAGGGAATCGGCTCTCCGTTGGAGAAACGAAAATATTTTACGAGCCAGAGCGACAGCTTCTAAGTGGTATAAAGAGAATCCAGACAAAGCAAATGAAAAAAGTTCTAATTGGTACTACGCAAATAAGAGGACATTTAGAAACGCTTTTCTAAAAAGAACTCATAACATCACTCTTTTTGAATGGGAGAAATTGTTCGATGGACAAGATAGAAAATGTGCTATTTGTAGGACGAATAAACCGGGAAAGCCGCCGTTCAATTCTTGGGCCACCGACCATGATAGGAAGTGCTGTTCAAAAGAAAAATCATGCGGGAAATGTATTCGTGGAATTTTATGTGCCCGTTGTAATAAAGGAATCGGATTGTTACAAGACAATGAAATTTTCTTAGGGAACGCCATACTTTATCTTCGTAAAAACAAGGAAAGAAATGCCCAACACTAAAATCTCGGTGGACCTTTGACGGCGTTTTGGCAAATTTCGTTTACGGCGCAATTAAGGTAGCTAATTCTATCTGGCCGGGGAAACTCGATTTTAAGTCCGAGCCTACCGGATGGGATTTTTCTAATCTTCTCCCGAAAGAAGAATTCGATAAAGTATTTGAAGAAATCCGGAAAACGGAAAAGTTTTGGTATAAACTCCGACCATATATTGATAACGTAAACGCCCTACAAACATTTATCTGGACAAATAAAGATGTAGACGTTTATTTCGTAACTGCAAGGGAAGAAACAATCGGAAAATCAGTATTAGAGCAAACTACGGACTGGCTGTTTGCATATAAACTCTGGCCGAATAAACTTCGGAGTACTATAATTCCCGTGAAGTCTGGGAAGATAAAACATGAAATTATGCGGGCGGTTGGGATAGAATACAGTATAGATGACTACCCCGAAACCGTTCGGTTATGCAATGAAGTGCCGGGGCATAAAGCTTTTCTTCTGGATAGGCCGTGGAATGGTGGTGTGGAATTAGTAGGTTACGAACAAACTAAATATAACCGAGTCTTTTCACTTTCCGAATATCTTAATATCATTCGGAAACCGAAGCCGCCCAAACCGGAAAAGAAATATAAAAAGAAAGTATTGAAGAAGTTTTCTGGATTAGCAAACCAATTGAAAATTCCGTCAGATTTTACATCTTATAATATAACATATAAAACATCTGGTCCGCCAATAGGGGATGTTTTAACGCCAGAAAAACTTAAAAATTTCTTCAAACAACTAGACAAAGTGGTGGAGAAAAAGAAGAGTGAAAACTTTCAATCAGATAGCACAACAGCTTAGTCTGGAAGAACGAGAAGAGTACTCTCCGCAACGAGTACATATAATTTATAGGCGGGCAATTAGAAAGATGCGAGCGGTACTAGAACGGAAGGGACTTCGAATAGAGGATTTACTGTCCGGAAAATGAATATGACATACGTTTGTAACTATTGTGGAAAATATAAATCGGCGGGGGAGTTTAGATATCCCCCGCATCCAGACTTCGTTACTATCTGTAAAGAATGTGAAGAAGAGTGGGAAAAGCGACATCCAAAATCGAAGAAATAGCCGAACGGTTGGCTAGGTCGTTAGGACACCGGCTGAAATATCCCCCATGCCCTAAAACCACCGTACCATGTACTTGCGGTTGCGGTGAAATGCAAGCAGATGCTTTAACAGAATATCAAAGATATAAAAATGAAAGTGAAAATACAAATTCTTAAAGACGACGGAACTTTAATTGACGAGCAAGAAGGTAGTTTATTTCAGCCGAAAAGTATGAGAACACATCAAGAACATCCGTTTACTGATGGTAATTATTCTTTTTTCGGCTATTCGTGGGTACCGATTACAAAACTTCGGCTCCCGCCCAGTCGTTAGGCCGTCATAGCCGCTTCCCGAAGAAAAACCAACTCAGTAGAAGATTCTTCGTGATGAATACTAAGAACGTCTCCCATACCAATCTGACCACTACTAACTAGACCAGCCAATGGAATCACAACATACTTTTCTATTGCTCGTTTAAGATGTCTCGCGCCATATTTAGCATCTGTACCTTCTTTTAGAAGAAAATTTCGGGCGGACGGGGCTGTCTGAAAGATAAATCGGCTTCTTGGAGAATCTATAACTCGTTTTTGAACCTGGTTCAGTTCAATTTCGAGAATTCTTTCGAGATGTTCGGGCTTTAATGGATGAAAAACGACAGTTTTATCGATCCGATTCATAAATTCTGGATTAAATTTCCGTTTTGCGGAATTTTCAGCGGTATGTTCTATCTTTCCATCAATACTAGCTGCTGCTGCGCCCCTTGTAATAGGCTCGAACCCCATCCTAACTCCCATCATATCGGTAATTTCCCGCCCGCCAAGATTCGAAGTCATAAATAACATCGTAGAGGATAGGTCAACCGTTCTGTTATCGCCTAAAGTAAGCGTGGCTTTATCCATAATACCGAGTAAAAGCTGCCATAAAGAGTCACTGGCCTTCTCTATTTCATCAAAAAGTAACAGACTGAATTTATCTTTCTCGGTCCAGTACTTCGCTAATCCCTCCTGAGTGATTAATGGATGGGTTTCTCGATGTCCTAAATAGCCCGGTGGCGAGCCAATAATCTTCGCTATTTCGTGTGAGTGCTGAAATTCGGCACAATTTACCTTTAAAATAGCGTCGGGATGCCCAAAACATTGTTCAGATAAAGCTTCAACCATCCTGGTTTTCCCAGTTCCCGTCGGTCCTAAAAATAATAAGTTAGAAATTGGTCTTCCCGGCGCGCAAAATCCCGCTTTATATACTTGGTATGTAGTAGTAACTGCTTCTACTGCTTCATTCTGGCCTATAATTTTATTATACAGGCCGTCTTCAAATTCTCGGAATTCTACACCTTTTGCTTTCGTATCTAGACGTTTCGGAATCATTTTTTATGTCACAGGCAACCTTTCCTCTGGTTTAAGCATCTAAATATACTGTATTGGTTTAAGGGATTAATATATGAAAATATGTAGTGTTTGTAAGATACCCAAAGACGAAGCGGAGTTTTACAAAAATAAGGCCCAACCAACGGGCTTGCACTACGAATGTAAAACATGCTTTAAGAAGATTACTTCCAAACATGAATCTAAATATAAAGCCAGAAGAAACGAACTTCATAGAGGGTATTATAAAGCAGACCCTCAGAAATATATAGATAAAGTTAAAAAATGGGCGTCATCTAATAGAGAATATGTTCGAGTTAAAGATAGAGAATACAGAAAGAAATTTCCAGACAAATTTAAAAATTATGATCTTAAAAAGAACTATGGAACGACTCTAGAAGAGAAAAATAGACGATTTCATTTACAAGGAAATAAATGTGCCATCTGTAAAAAAGCTATTCCAAAAGAAAGGCTGCGCCATTTCGACCACAACCATAATACCAAAGAACTTCGCGGGATTCTATGTCATGGTTGCAATATGATTTTAGGTTTTGCTAAAGAGGATTGTAAGATACTTCTGTCTGCCGTATGGTACTTAGTTAACTCACCATGGCGGGAGAGATGGGAAAAGCAATCGTAGTTGCTTATATACGGGATCAGTCATTCTTTGACCCGGAGTTAAATCTTTTATAGCTGTTTTTATATATGTATTACGCTTCTTAACTAATTCTTTAGCTAACTCCGCTTTTTCCCTATCCGTGGCGATTTTATAAACTTCGAGCGCGTCCTTCATGGGTAGTTTTGTAAATCTAGCTTGTAGTGGAGTCATTTCCGCTTCTTTAATAATATCTTTCCCTTCTTTTAAAGATAACTGTCCGGTATGAACCATATCGTAAATATCCTTCGGATTCATTCTGGCACTTCGAATATCGTCACTGAATTGTATTTTCGCATTATGACGGCCTAACATATCTCTATCTATCGGTCCCGATTCCGACCTGTCTGTAGCCATCTGTCCCGCTAGTTTCTCCGCTTCAGTTCTATAACTAGTAACTGTAGCTCCTGCTGCTTTGAATCCTTGGTCAAGATTAGTTAAATCCTGTCGTGGTTTTACTATCGCCTGAACAGGAATAGGAAGAGTATTCCCGGCTATTTCTCCCACCATCTGTCCCGGTGTCAGCCGATGCCCTCGAACATCTCGTCCAGAAGCTAATGTTTCTGCCGCCCGGACATACGGACTAAACCGCCCCCTGACAAATCCCATCGGGTCTGAAACCATATGTAACATATCTGTAGGAAGAGTTCTAATGCTATAAACCTTCTCTTTTCCGTCTTTATCTTTAACTGCTACTCCGAATGGTGCTTCATTATGCGGGTCACCGCTAGTTAGGTAATTAAGTACGCGAGCGGTCAGCCAAGTATATCCAGCCATCCTAGCGAAGTCTTGCCGCATAATCCCACCTTCTTTTCCAAATGCGCGAGAGACGGCCCGAACTTCTGATTCTAGCCAGTCGGGAGCGAGTGCGGCGAGTCTAAAATAATCTTGCGCAGCGGCACTCCGCCCCAACTGTCTATAATTTATCCCACCAAATACTGAATTCGTATGCGCGGCGGCTTCCTGAGCTACCTTCTCTGGCGACCAATCTGTATATTTATTTGCATATCTATCTACTAAAGATTTATATGCTCTTGCTTTCAATCCAGGTATATATTTATCGAAAAGAAAACTTTGAAAACTATCCAGCATCTTTCCGATGCCAAAAGGAATTTTTCCCAACAGCGGATCGTGTCCACCCATACCTTCTGAATAATCTTGAACAGACCTGTAATCTCGTCCTAACGTAAGTCCTTTTTCAACTCCGTTTCGTAGAATCTGGTCATTTTGTAAATCCCATTTTTCAATACCAATAGGATTAATTCCCGTCATTATGGCTCGGAGTCCTTCTTGTGCTAGGTGGAACGGAGAGAAGGAAAGAAGTATTCCCTTCGCTCTCGCCCCACCCCGCAGTACCATCCCACCAACTTTACTTTCCCGCAACTGCGATTTATCTATCCCCAGAAATCTTTTCATATATTCGGCTAATTCAGGGTGAACTTTTAAGTCAGCATTTACTAACACGGGGGTTCCTTCTGGAGAATGTGCCGCGAAGTTCCAATCTCGAAAAGCCGGATGGTCTAAATTTATATAGCCATCACCACTCCATCCGTAGATACCCGGTTTTCCAGCCTTCATTTCCTCTGGATTTAAGGTGTCAATTTTTCCTTCTGAAATAAGTTTATCAAACTCTCCAGTTTTTTGAAGACCAGAAATTACATTTTCTGAAATTTTTTGGCTACGAATTCGGTTAGGATTGACAAAAACTGCCGGATTTTCGCCATTCGAACCTTCTACGAGATGCCCAGTTCCAGCTAATGTGACCATTGGTCGGCCATCCGAAGCCCGAAAGAACTTATCTCGTACTCTTTCTAATAATCCGCGAGCGGCTATAGCTCTATTAATGGAATTTTTATAATTCGCGGCTATTGCTATTGGGTCATCAGTTTTTAGATGTTTACCTAGCATCTGTCCTTCAAAAGCAGAATCGAAAAGGCGTTGCCTCGCCATACTAACCGATGTACTAAACGCTCCAGTATTTGCTTCGTGAATAACTTTATTAGCCGCTGCATTATCTGGGTCTTTATCTAAATCCCAAATATGTGTGAGATAGTCTTTTACTGTATTTTTCAGAACGCCGTGATTATGAGCTAACTCTCCGTCTTCGGAAAGGGAATTAGTAATTTGTTTCGCTAATCCTTCTTCTGCTGGTGTAAGATTCATAGCAGCTTTATACTTATCTAAAAGATTATCTATTTCTTTTGGTGTGTATTTTTCTTTTACTTTTTGAGATTGAACAAGTTCGGCTAATCGGTCTGGGGTCATTCCGTGTCCTGTTTCCGGAACTGGTTTCGGAGCATAGCTAAGATTTACTGGCTTCTCCGCCGCTAACTTTTCTAAATCTATAGATGTCGGTTTTAATATATTGGTGGCGGTACCGCCTATTCTCATTCCTTCTAATGTTTTTATTTCTGGATTTTGCTCTTTAAATTGTCTAGCCAAATCTCTAATTCCTGGTACACCAAGAATATTTGTAAGTTTTCCTCGACCAGTACTTTTGCCTTCCGCATCCCTTTCTAAGTTATCTCCTACCCAATCTACAAAGGCTTCGTTTCCTTTTTTAATTATAACAGCATGACCCACCTGCCGACCATTTTGAATAATGGGATAAATATCATTAGATACGATGCCTTCTGGTCCTTGAATAGTTTCTGTCTTCATAGAACCTAGAGAAAACTTAGAAGAATTTACGGGTTCGGTTCTCCCCGCAGCTTGAGAGAGAAGATCGTGACGCTCCTGTAATTTAGTTTTATCTCCGCCCGCTTCAATCCAGTGATAAATTGCACCTAATCTAACCGGATCGGTTTTTCCTAACTGTTTCCGTAGGTTTTCTTCGAATAGTTTAGCTGTTTGTCCGGCTTGAGTTATATCCGCTTGGTAGACTCCGCCTTCTCGCCGGAATTTTTGAACTTCTTCTGTCGGTTTGACTTTCCAACCAACATTCTCCGCCAGTTCGCCAGCATCATGTAAAGCATGACGCCCGCCGAGAACGCTAAACACACCGCCTGCAAGAACATTAATTCCCAACCGTTTCGCGGTTTCATAGTCGCCTTCTTTTAAAGCGTCTAATACTCTAGGGCTTTCATGGACCACTTGATATGCTTGTTGGCCGGTAAATCCAGCACCAATTAAAGCCTCGATACCTTTAGCGGCTATCGGAATAATTTTTTCTGCTACACCTAAACCTTTAAGAATTGCTGTAGCTGCCGGGGCAAAACCCGCCGTCCCAACCGCTAATCCTATTGATAGTGGAGACGTAAAACCACTTGCTACGTCTTCCGCACCGAGTTCTAATCCATTCGTAGCTCCGGAGCGATGTAAGTCTAACAATGGAGTGTTCGCCCAGTCCCATGCCTTTCCGACTAGACTAGTGGACGTGGATTCAGTTTCCGGACGACTAGCAGGTTTAGCTCCGCCAAAACCCAATGAGGCGAGCGGATCGGCAGATGGGGCAAGAGACGCCGCTGGTGCTGTAGCCGCGCCAGTAGAAAATCCTAACGATGATAGCGGGTCTTGTTGTGTTGGGACTGCTTGATTGGAAGGCGGAGCAAATCCCAAATCTTTAAGTGGGTCTTGGTCTGCCATATTATGGAGTTGCAGTTCCTAGATTTTCAGGTAGTGGAGGTTCTGGCGCAGTTTTCGGCCCGGCATTGCGACCTATCTCAACGGCTCCGGGAACAGCTTTTAACGCTGCGTCAACTTTATCAATAGGTCCATAACGAAGATCACCATTAGGAAGGCGTATTGCTGCCATCCCAGGTGGAGTGGCTGCCGCGAAAGCTTTCTCTCTTTCTGGTCTAGCTTTTTCTTTCTCGGCTTTAGCTTTCTCTCTCGTAACAGCGGCTTTCGGATTCATTTGGTCAGCTACACGTTGCATTTCAGCGTTCGCTTCATCTAGTTTTTCGTTAGCCGCTTTAATACCTTCCGTATCAAGAGTGGCAGAAGCAACTCGAAGTTGGTCATTCGCAGTATCTCTAGCTATTTTAGCCGCATCAAAACTGGCTTGAAGTTCGGCATGTTTATCTGCACGATTTTGAGCCTGTTCTTGAAGACCACGCGATTTAGCCTGTGTATTTAATCCAATATAGTCAGATAAAGGCATTTGGTAGGTAGCATCACCGGGAAGGTCACTTCCAGTTAGTTTGTTCAAAACCGAACCCTTTACTTTAACTGGTGCTCCTAATGTATTCTGTGGAATCTGGTAAACACGCCAAGTAGCCCGATCATTAAGACTAACTGTATTTCCGGCGGAATCTTGCCATTCATTTGTTTTTGAATTTCTTGTAAGGCCGGTTGTATCTACGGTCATAATCGGCATCATAGAATATCCTTCCGGAGCCTGACGGTTTTTTGGGTCGGACATATATTTCTGTATATCCGCGCCGTTATCTATAACTCCATTAATATTCTTTCCGTTTACCATAATAGGCATTGGACTAGCGCCCATTTTCGCCAACTCTAACTGAATATTAGTGTTGTATTGATTTTGTTCTTGAAGGAATTTTTCTGTTTGAAAATCCATCTCTCGATCTGCTCGAAGGGCATTTGCCGTCCACTGAGCTAACTGAGCCTTTTGAAATATTCCCTCTTGTTCTAGTTTAGATTTTTCTAAGCCAAGTTTTTCCTTCTCCATACCCATTCGTTCGCGTTCTTGGGTATTCCGAAATTCTTCTTGAGCCTGTGCTCGGCGTTGTGTATCCGCTTGAAGGTCTGCTTGATGTGCAGCAGCCCCACCAGTAGCAAATCCACCAAGAAATCCGGTTCCGCTAGGATGTTCTGCGGCTGCGGCTCCGCCTAATAGTGCTCCAGCTACAAGATGCCGGAATAATTCTCCGGGCGCTTGTTTACGTTCAGTCTGCACTGTTTTTCCAGTATTAGGGTCAACAGCGTAATCATATTGTTTTCCCAGTAAACTTTTCGCTAACGCACCTATTCTACTAGTATGCGCGACCTGCGCTACCTGCGCTGGATTTACTTGTGGTTGAGGTTGTGGCGTAGGACTTCCCATCACCGCTCCGGCGGGTTGGGATGTTGGTAGCGACGGGGTTACGTCGCCTTGATTATTTGTAGGATCGTCTGCCATTAAATCTCCAAAAAGAATGCTGCCGGGGTATGAATAGAAATCGTATCATCTCGAAGTGCCCGGCGGATGAAACTTACAACTTTTTCTTGTGCTGGTTTCGTATTTACTTCATAACATATAAGAAGTTGTTCTAACGTACCGTCTTCTTTTACATTCGCCCGTGATTTTCCAGATGCTTTTAAAGCTACGTCGAATAAAGCAGCTTTATATCCATTAATAAAACTGCTAAATATTCGCCTTCCATTTTCGTCAGTTTCATGTTTTCCAGGTCGGGCAAAACTACGAAGAAGCAAGGGATTGCGAAGACGGTAGGCTTCTGTATCTGGACTATATGCCACGTTCAAATTAGCTATCGCGTCCACCACAACTTCGATTTTAGTCATTAGCTTTCACTTGTGCTTCCACCAAAATTACCCGGAGTTGGGGAAGGTGTTCCGCCCCCGAATATACTCTTAGCGATACCTCCACCAATCGGTCCACCCAGGATAGAGCCGGCCACTCCGCCAAGAATTCCACCGAGCTGCCCTTCCCAAGCAGAATTTTGCTGTTGAATTATATTAGCAGAATTAAAAGCGGCGGAACCAGCAGGATTAGCTACTCCTGCGTAACTAGTTGGATTCATTAATCCCGCATTTCCGGATAGTACTCCTGCTGCGGTTAGGAAGTTTTGTCTCCCGACGTTATATCCGGCCTGAGTAATTGCATTTTGGCTAGCGGCTTCGGTTTCTGCTTCCGAAGTTAATAATCCGGATTCTAACTGTGCAGTTGCTCCGCTAGGAGTGAAGATATTCCCGCCGCCTCTACTAGCTAGATTTTCATTTAAAGCTAATTGTGCGTTTTGGAATTGTCTAGAATTTATATCAGACGCAGTAGTGCGGAGAGATACATCTTCTTGGGGCGTAAATCCGTATTGTCCTGGTCCGGCGGCTAGGATAGGCTCGAATACTGTATTTAAAGCATTCAGTATAGCTGTTTGCCCGGCAAATTGTTTCGCATAGTCCTGTGTTAACTGTTTATAAAAAGCAGCCTGTTCTTGTTGTAGATTCTTCTCGGCGGAAGAAGCTTTACATTCGAACTTAAATGTTCGGAATTTTATCATGTTTAGACTCTAAATCTTTCAATCTTATTCGGAATAGTCGGTAGGGAAGTTCTTCAAAAAGTTGGCGTTTAGCAAATTCGGCGGTGTCTTTATCTTTACAAACGAACATTACTTCTCCTGAACCTTGTATATATGCCTGACTGATAACGTCTTGAACGAGTTCTTTCATGGCAACTGCCCGATCTATATCAGATAGCGCCGGAAGTCCCGGTTCACTTTCCGAACGAAATGCTAACGCATCTATAACTAACGGGCGTTGTATCGGAGCAAATAACACAGGCCCGGCGGAATCGAAAACGCACCTAATAAAAGTATTCTGATATTGCGGTACGCCAGGGTCAAAAAGATTTCCGGGCGTTTCAAGACTATATTTTAGAAATTTATCCGCATCAGTTGGTCGCGCCGGTCTAACGAAGAAATGTTTCATTATATATTCAATCCCAATCTTTTAGCTATAAGATGAAGAGTTAAGTTTATAGGGATAATAAACGAAGAATGTAGCCATTGTCTTTTATCTGTTTTATCTTGGTCTTTTTCTACTTGAGATACGCGGGCCTCCATACTTCCGTGAAAGTTTTGCATATCTGACCGCACATCCGAAATCTGTTTGCTTAAATCCATACCTAAATCTCGAATCATATTTGCTAATTGGAGACTATCTCCGTTCATTATATTATCCATTTTATTTAGTTTTACTCTGCGCTATTAAGGCGAGGTTCTGATTAAGGCTATTAATTATATTAAACCCGCGTCGGAAAGTTGGTCTCTTCGGCGCGAAGACTTCTGTATCGAAATCATACATATATTGTTCCGGAGGTATTCCTCTCGTTAAGGGAGCGTCTCCCGAATATAAATCTACCGCTCCAATCGGAGCGGAAGAGAAAGGACGCTGAACATCTATTTTTTGTGAAGAAGTATTAATTCTAGTTGATATTGCTGGCATTTATTCCTCAATCACGCAACGATAATGCCCCGTAGATCGAAAGTGTGAGTAGTTCATCCTTTGTGGTTCCAGTCGGAGAAAAAGTCAGTTGTAGTTGTAAATGTCTACAATCTATAGCATTTCTCGCTTGGTCTAGATAGAAGCGGTTCGAAATAACTGTTTGACTTCTAGATAACCCAGGTGGGTCAAGTTCAAATCTAGAAATGCTCTCAAAACTACCGGCTATTTCTTCTAATCGTACTCCTAATAGCGGTTGTAATCCAACTGCCGTGCATTCTGTTGTGATACTTTCTACTTGTGCTAACTGTCCTGGTTGGACTAATACGATACTTCCGAATGAGATAAAAGCCGGATATGAAGTTCCGTTATCTGTAAACTGGCTGAATGTTCTGGCTAAAACCTGTCCGGTTGAAGTTCCGATTAGAAGTTGCTTAACGCCTGGAGTGGTTTCTATACTAACAACAGCAGTTGCTCCGCCAGTAATATTTGCTTTTGGACTCCATGCTGGTCCGCCTTCCGGCATTTGGTTAGGATTACAACGATACCAATTAGCAGAACCGTCAGTTATAAATACTGCTTGGTCGGATGTTCCGAATGCAAATGCTGATACATACGCTAGTGTAGGGTCGAAATTTGCTTGAAGTTGGTCTCCAATAGCGAAACCCAATTCGTCAAATCCAGAAGAATTAAGGTTTATGAAACGTTTATCAGAAGTATAGAGATAGAAGTTGCTTCCTATGAAGTCTAGCGCGTTCCAACTTAACAGTCCTATTCCGGGTTGAAATGGAACGGTATAGAAAGTAGCTATATTAGTTCCAGCAATAAGAAATACATCGTCGGCGGTAAATACTAACAATCCGACAGACACCGGAACCAACCGATTAACTTGTTCCGGAAACTGAAAAAAGTTTGCTGGTGGAAATGCTTCCGCTCCGTTTCCGAGTAATGTATCCGGCCCGCCGGAGTAATAAACAAAACTCCCAACTACCCCCCATACCCTTCCAAGATGATACGTCATTTTAACTAATCCAGAAGGCGGAGGATTATTTGCTAACTGATTTGGTGCTACGATTAACGTATTCAGTACCGAATCAGGACTTATATCAAGAAAAGTCGCAGTTACATTTGGTTGCGGGGAGTTAGGAAGATTGAAGTATGTCGCTCCGCCGTCTTTTGTTCTAAATATCCATATTTGATTTACTTGTGGGTCAGCACTGGCGACTAAACTGAGGTTTACGCTCGCCACACCA
>Ga0307479_10003563_pt1 | contig 14188 bp, 10 predicted proteins | sample atmos_gasesECM4C_FD_203743 | JGI IMG/M metagenome (GOLD analysis project Ga0307479, IMG submission 203743) | Hardwood forest soil microbial communities from Morgan-Monroe State Forest, Indiana, United States - atmos_gasesECM4C_515 | ecosystem: Environmental > Terrestrial > Soil > Temperate...
CACCTGGCAGTGGCTGAACTGGCCCATCAGCTGGGCGTACTGGGACGGCACCGGCTGGCGCCCAGCCACCAGCAGCTCCACCGCGCAGGGCGGTTCGTGGCTGGTGACCCTGCAAGCCTTGCCCGCGCTCATCCCGTCCACCGTTGGTCCGGCGAGCGCCGGCTGGCTGCGAGCCCAGCTCGAGCTGCCGCTGCCGCCGGGCCAGAGCGGCATGCTTCCCGAGTCGATCGCGATCGGCGCACGCAACCCGCAGGACCTGACCGTCCCGCTATCCCCGTTTCCCGCCGACAGCTCGGTCCAGCGGTTCTACCTGACCGCGGACCAGGCCTTTTCCGCCGGTGGCGCGCAGGTCCGGGTGCAGGTCCAGCTGTCCCAGCCCGGGGCCGGCCCCGGCCTGCAGCTCAGCTGGCTCTATCAGGTAGACGGCCAGTGGCAGCCGCTGGGGCAGTCCAGCGTCGACGCGGAGCAGACGGGCGCCTCCGGTTTCGCTTTCCGCGACGGTACCAAGGCGTTCACCCAGGACGGCGAAATCAGCTTCCACGTGCCGATGCGGTGGCCGCCGAGCGTGTACCGCACCAGAACCGGCCGGTGGCTTCGCATCGACGTGGTCAGCGGGCAGTACGCCACCGCGCCGCAGGTCGGGGCGCTGACCGTCGGATACGACTGGCTGCTGCCGCAACTGGGCAGCATAACGATCGCAGCTGCGCCAGGCGTGGGCACGCCACCCCGTCCGGTGCCGCCAGCGGCCGCGTTCGGCAACGGCAGCGCCATCGACCTGAGCAAGGACTTTTATCCGTTCGGCCAGCAGCCGCAGTTCAATGACACGTTCTATGTCGCCTGCCCGGACACGCTGGCCAGGGCGGGGGCGGTCATCACCCTCAACGTGACGCTGACCAACCCCGTGGGCGCCGCCAGCCCGCCGGTGCCCGAGGTCGGCCCGCAGCCCGATCTCACGATCGCCTGGGAGGTATCGGACGGCACCCAGTGGCATGCCGTCACGGCGGATTACCCGTTCACCAGCAATGGCCAGCTGAGCGTCACCTTGCCCGACCCGGTCGGGCAGACCACGGTCAACGGCCAGCAGGGGTACTGGCTCCGGGCCCGGCTCGCGGGCGGCGGCTTCGGAGCTCCAGCAAGCTACCAGCAGGACACCGGCAAGACCACCTACACGTACCAGCCCGCGACGTTCGCACCCCCTGTTGTCAGCAGCATTATGGTCACCGCCACCGCGCAGCAGCAGCCATCCGCCCCGGTCACGGCCTGCCTGACCTATAACGACTTCAGCTACGTCGACCACACCGCCGACGCCGCCGGATCAGGCGCGCTGTACGCACCATTTACCCCCACGGCCGACACCCAGCCGGCTCTCTACCTGGGATTCGACCAACCGTTCAGCCAGCGGTCGGTGACGCTGTTCCTCGAGGTGGAACCGCCGCTGCCGGAACAGGTGGCGGCCGAGCAGCTGGCCGGTGCCGACCCAGCCACCGCCGCACAACTGACCTGGGAGTACTACGCCGGCCCGGCGGGGTGGCGGGCACTGAGCGCGGTAGACGAGACGAACGCGCTGAGCGATCGCGGGCTGCTCTCGTTCATCGGGCCCGCGGACCTCACCGCGGCTTCTTGCTTCGGTGTGACGCTGGCCTGGCTGCGGTTGCGCTGGCAAGCGGGAACCTTCCCGCTGCCGCCCCAGTTGCGTCGGGTGCTGCTGAACACGACATGGGCATCCCAGGTCACGACCGTGCAGAACGAGATCCTCGGTTCTGCCAACGGCGACCCAGGCCAGGTGTTCACGGCGGCGCAGAATCCCGTTCAGCCCGGCCAGCAGCTGACTGTGCGAGAACCGCAGCGGCCCGTGCCGGCCGAGGAGCAGGCGCTGGCCGGCCTTGAGGGCGCTGATGCGGTCACGGTGACCGTTGACGCCGCCGGGCAGCTGGAAGAGATTTGGGTCCGCTGGCACGCGGTGCCGGATTTCTACCAGTCCGGCCCGCGGGACCGGCACTACACGGTCGACCCGCTGTCCGGCATGATCCAGTTCGGTGACGGCGCGGCGGGCATGATCCCGCCCATCGGGCAGAACAACATCTGTCTCAGCTACCGGACCGGCGGCGGTGCACAAGGTAACCAGGCCAGCGCGACGATCGTGGAGCTGAAGTCGGCCGTTCCCTATATCGACGGCGTCACCAACAACCAGCCGAGCCAAGGTGGCGCACCCGTCGAGCCGATCGACAGGGTGCAGGCGAGGGGACCGAGGGTGCTGCGGCACCGCGACCGGGCCGTCGCCGCCCAGGACCTGGAGGATCTGGCCGCCGCGGCGTCCGCGGAGGTGGCCACCGCGGCCGCGATCGTGCCCGTGTTCAATCCTTACAGCCTCTGGCTGGACCCGAACGCACCCGTTCCCGGTCCCGATCATGCGCTGGTGGAAGCCGGCCAGATGGGCGTCATCATCGTGCCAGACGAGCCCGATTCCGCGCGCCCTACGCCGAGCCTCGTTCTGCTTAGCCAGGTGCAGGACTACCTGCGGGAGCGCTGCCCGCCTACGGCCAGTCTGTGGGTGGCGGGACCGGAGTGGATCGCCGTGACCGTACAGGCCACGGTCGTTGTCACGTCGATCCTGGCCGCCGACCCCGCCGCCGACCGGGTCAGGACGGCGCTGCAGCGCTATCTTCACCCGCTGACCGGCGGACTGGGCGGCCAGGGCTGGCCCTTCGGCCACCGGCCGCACGGCTCGGAGCTCTCCGCGCTGCTTGAGGCCATTGACGGCGTGGACCACGTCCACTCCCTGACCGTGCTGTATCAGCCGGAAACGGGGGACGCGCAACGCGCGCTCGCGCTGCAGCGGATCCTGGCGCGGCCGCTGACCGAGCCAACCGACGCGCCGGAACGAGAACGCGACCTGCAGAACTGGCTGGACCGCGCGCTGATCTATTCCGGCCCGCCCGACATCACCGTCCAGCTCGCCTGAACAGCTAAGGAGGGGAGCCCATGCCGATTCCGCTGCCGGACCTCGACGACCACAGCTATGCCGACCTGACGGCGCAAGCCAGGGCCCTGATCCCGAGCCTGGATCCGGCCTGGACGAACCACAACCCGAGCGACCCGGGCATCACGCTCGTTGAGCTGCTTGCCTGGCTGACCGAGATGCTGCTGTTCCGGGTCAATCAGGTGCCGCCCGCGAACACCGAGACGTTCCTCAAGCTGCTCAACGGACCGGACTGGGTGCGGCCGCAGGGCATGAGCCTGGACGTCGCGACCCGCCAGACGATCCTCGGCCTGCGTGACCGGTACCGCGCGGTGACCGCCGCCGACTATGAATGGCTGGCGCTGACCGCATGGCCGCAGAGCACGCAGGCCGCGCAGCTGCCCGGCGGCGGGCTGCTCGCGCGGGTGCACTGCGTACCGCGGTACAACCTGGCGGCCACCGACCCGGTCGTGCGCCACGCTGAGGCCCCCGGGCACCTGAGCCTGGTGGTCGTTCCCGCCGCTGGCTCTGGCCAGGGTGAGACGGGCCAGAGCCAGACAGCATTGCTTGCCGCGCTGTGGCAGTTCTTCGACGAGCGCCGCACGCTGACCACCCGGCACCACGTGGTCGGACCCGGGTATCTGCCGGTCGAGATCTCGGCGAACCTGGCGCTGCCCGATGACGCGCCGCCGCAGCAGGCGCTCGCCGCCGCCCGGCAGGCACTGCTGGCCTGGTTCGATCCGCTGACCGGCGGCGCCAACCAGCAAGGATGGCCGTTCGGCCGTGCGGTCTACACGTCCGAGGCCTCGGCGGTGCTCGAGCGGGTCTCCCTGGTGAGTTACGTGGAAGACGTTCAGGTCACCGCGCCCGGCGCCGCGGACCGGATGCGGCCCGACGGCGTCATGCTTGCCGCCGACGAACTGGTACAACTCGGCGCGACCCCGCTGGTGGCCTTCGATGTACGCGGCCAGCGTTACCAGGCCCCGTAAGAGGACACATGGACCCGCAGCAGCCAGTGAGCAGCTATCTCGACTATCTTCCGGCCATCTACCGGCAAGATCCGTTCGCCGGCCAGTTCCTGCTGGCCTTCGAGGCCCTTCTGAGCGGGGTGAGCGGGCTGAGCGGGGTGAGCGGCCAGCCCGGCCTGGAAACCACGATCGGCGGCATCGCCCGCTATTTCGATCCGGCGGCCACCGATGCCGAATTCCTGCCCTGGCTGGCCGGCTGGGTATCACTCAGCCTTCGCGCCGACTGGGATGAACCGACCCGGCGCGGCTTCATCGCGCAGATCGTGCCGCTCTACCGCCTCCGCGGTACCCCGGTCGGGCTGCGGCGGATGCTCACGCTCTACACCGGGGAACCGGTTGAGATCTTCGACGCGTTCGACAGCCCGCCGTTCTTCTTCGAGGTGAAGCTGACGCTGAGCGAGGCCGACCCGGCGCTGCTAAAGGTCAAACAGCAGATCGCCCGCGCCATCATCGATCAGGAAAAGCCAGCGCACACCTTCTACGCCCTGCAGGTCGCCGTGCCGACAATGCGGCTCGTGTCGGAGGCACTGCATGAGCGGGAGAACGCACCCCTACTCATCCTCGGCACGAACACTTTGCTGGGAACATCGATACCGAACCTGTAAGAGGAAGCATCATGGCCGATTATGTCCTGCCCAGCGCCGTAGAAAAGCGAGTCCGGTTCTTCGACGGACAATTCCTGCAGGACCAGGACTTTATCGATGAGCAGAAGTACCAGCTGGACCGCGAGCACAGACACAGCCGCCTGCTGCACGGGTCCGGGATCGCTGACGGCCTCGTCGTCAGCACGGCCGCGCTGAATCAGGTGACGGTCGCCCCAGGCACCGCGATTGACGCTGACGGCAATCAGCTGGTGCTGGCCCAGGCCACGGTCGTGGATCTGCCCGCCGCGAACTTCAACGACAAGCAGAGCGTACAGATCTACATCAGCTTCCTGGCCACCGCCGAGGACCAGCAGACCGTCGGCGGCAGCAGTGACTTCACCCGCTGGCTGGAACGCCCGCAGCTGACGGCACTCGCGCCGGGCGATAGCTACTCCGGCACAGCGTCTCCCGTGCTGCTCGCCAGCGTGGGGTTGGACCACGCTGGCCATGTCACCGTGGACAACTCGGTGCGCACGTACGCGGGCCTGCTGCTGCCCGGTCCGGGCTCCGACCCGGCCGCGCTGCGCGCGACGAGCTCAGGCGGGGTGCACCTGGCCGGTGCGCTGACCGTCGACGGCAACCTCGGTGTCGGCACTGCCGCGCCCGCCTATCCGCTGCAGCTGGCCGTGGGCAAGGCGCTCAGGGTCGAGGGCGGTTCGAGTGCCGCCGATTCAGCGGCTTATTTCAGTTTTGGCGGGAACGGTGCTTTCAGCATCGATGCTCCTGGAGTTCCTAGCGGGCGGTTCGTGGTGCAGAACTCTGGCAATGTCGGCGTCGGCACGGCGAACCCGGGGGCGAAGCTGGAGGTCGCCGGCGGCGGTGGGGGTTCGGTTGACCTGGTAGTCAACGGGCGGCTGCGTTCGGATAACAACGACGGCGGGCTGTGGGTGTCGCACGATCGTTTCGTCGGCGGGTTCGAAACTGACAAGATCGGTTTCTGGAGCAACAATGACTGGCGGGTCGCGGTCCTGCCCAACGGCAACGTCGGCATTGGCACGCACAATCCGGGGGCGAGGCTGGAGGTGTTCGGCGGCGGCGGTGACTCGGTTGACCTGGTGGTCAACGGGCGGCTGCGTTCGAACAGCAACGACGGCGGGCTCTGGGTGACACAGGATCGCTTCTTCGGCGGGTACGGCAATGGCCAGATGGGTCTGTGGAACAATGGCGACTGGCGGCTCACGGTCCTGCCCAACGGCAACGTCGGCATCGGCAACTTCACCCCGGCCTACCCGCTGCACGTGCCTGCGGGCAAGGCGCTCAGGGTCGAGGGCGGTTCGAGTGCCACCGATTCAGCGGCTTATTTCAGTTTCGGCGGGAACGGTGCTTTCAGCATCGATGCCCCTGGAGTTCCTAGCGGGCGGTTCCTGGTGCAGAACTCAGGCAACGTCGGCGTCGGCACGGCCAACCCGGGCGCCAAGCTCACGGTCAGCAGCAACGATGCCCACATGCAGCTTCGCAGCGAGTCGAGCGCGCCCGCGGGCACGAAGATCTTCCTGGAGCTGTTCCAGGACAACTCCCCGGCCGCGGTCTACCCGTGCCTGCGGTTCCACCATTCCAATGTGTTCTGGCACCGCATTCAGGGCCAGCCCGAGGGGTTGTCGTTCAGGAGTGGCAACCCGGGCGACAATAGCCTGATCAACGTGTTCGCCAACACCGCCGTGCTGAACCAGCTGCAGATCGGCAATGTCACGATCGGCGCGAATGAGCTGGCCATCCTGCAGAAGCTGGCCGCGGGGACGCTGCAGTTCGACCTGTGGAACGTATACCAGAACGAGTACGCTTACGCTGCGGACTATTCGCCGTTCGATGGTTCCCGCCGCTACGTATTCACCTGGCGGACCAAGGGTGAGCGGGTCAACCAGGGTCGATGGCAGGCTTCGTTTCCTTCGTAAAGTGACGGTGCGATCGAGGAGCAAGCGTTGCGGGAGCAGCTGGAACAACGCGTCAGCGAACTCAGAGCCGAGCAGCAGAAGGGGCAGCAGATGCTCGCCGAGCTCGAGGGCAGGCAGGCGGAACTGGGACAGACCTTGCTGCGTATCAGCGGCGCCATTCAGGTCCTCGAGGAATTGCTCGCGGGCGCCAGTCCAGGAGGAGCGACACTGATCACCGCAGACGGTGAGCCGAGCCCCGCGCATGCCACCGAGTAGGAAGTGCTCGAGAAGTCTGCATGATCCCGGGTACGGCTGTGTCGCGTGGGACCGCTTGACTGTCACCGTCGGCGGGCGCAGAATCACGTACTAATCGCGGTTATCTGGACGGGGGTTCAAGCGGCTTGACGCGCAGTTGCATTGTCATCTCACGGAGGACGACCGCTGCTTTCCGAGAAAGCACCTTACGGAGGCATAATGCGGTTTAGGTTCAAGATTATTATTGTAGCGACCGTGGCGGCGGCGGCGTCCCAGTTCGCCGTATCGGTCAGCGCGCAGGCGACGACGACAACGGCAGCGCCGCCCGCGTCATTGACGATGCACAGCGACCCGGGGGACTTCATAGGACAGGGTAAGGATTACAGCTACGCCCAGCCGCACGATCAGTTCTTCGCCACCGCCGGTTTCAACCACAGTGCGATCTTCGCGACGGTCAATGGCCTCAACGGCGACCAATGGGCCTTGCGATTCGCCGCACCCGACTCCCAGCCGCTTCAGGTAGGGAGCTATCCAACGCACAAGAATGGCCAACTCAGCAAGCCGGACATCCCGGTATCCAGGTGATCCAGGGCTTTAGCTGCACCATCATCACCGGACAGTTCGACGTGCTCGATCTTGAATTCGCCACCAACGGCACTGTGAGCAGGCTCGATATCAAGTTCACGCAGCAATGCAACGGGGCGACCGCCGCGCTCAGCGGCGAACTCATCTTCGCGCCTCCGACTGGGTTGCCTCCGCTCAGCCTTAACGTGGGAGTGCACCAGACGGCGACGCTAGATAGCACGGCGGGGACTATAACGGCCCGCGGCACCGTTACCTGCACGCAGTTCGTCTGGACCATGGTACAGGCAGACGTAACACAGAACCACGGCTTGGATTTCACGACCGGATTCATACACGTTTCCTGTCGCCCGGGCAGGGTCGCCAGGTGGACCATTGTCATGAACACGAGCGGCTCGTCGTTCCAGCTCGGCGCCGCCAATGCCAGTGTCTTCGCGGCTGGCGAGGATGCCAACAACGGCACCATAGCCAACAGCCCGAGCGCGAACCCGACTGTGACACTCGTTCCGGCCGATACCTGATACCGAGCTTTCCGCTCAGCCCTGCCGGAACGCTGGCATGGGAATTGGTTACGGAATACGTGCCGTTTCCAGTGCCGGACCCGCTCCGGCAGAGTTGGGCGGAAATAAGCATCGCCGGGGCGGGTGTCACCCGGGCGGCGGTGTTCGCCGGGACGTGATCGCCAGGACCGGGCTGGGCGGGAAAGAGCGGGCGAAGAACCTGCTCTGGGCTGCGGCGCAGCTTGCAGTACGCAGGCGGGATACTGCCAGGTATGGTGAGATTCGAGGACCAGGACCTGACTGATGCCGAATTCCGGGAGTGCGACTTGACTCGCGCCCGCCTGATCGGGGTGGTGATGCAGGATGCTGTCATCGACGGGCTGGTCAGTAACCTGGTGGTTAACGGAGTCGAGGTGACGTCATACGTCGAGGCCGAGCTCGACCGTCGCCATCCAGTGCGGCAGCTGATCCGCTCGGCCGATCCGGCCGATCTGCAGGAAGCCTCCCGGCAGCTGCGGGCAGACTGGGCGGCGACGCTCGGGCGGCTCCAAGGGATGCCCAAGGTTTCGGAGCACCAGCGCGTCGGCGGCGAGTGGTCGGCAGTGGAGACCCTGCGCCATCTTGTGTTCGTGCACGACTCGTGGTTCCGTCGCTGCTGCAAGGGATCGAACAAGCCGTTCACAGCGATCGGGCTGGCTTCCGAGTTCGTCCCTGACCAGGAGGAACAGGGCCTGGATCGAGCGGCGACGCCGAGCCTCGACGAGGTGCTCGCCGTGCGGGACGTGCAGGGCGCCGAGCTAGAGCGTTGGCTGTCGACCGTGACGCCCGATGAGCTGTCGGCGCCCGCGCCAGTGCCGGCGGGCCGGGGCTGGCCGCCGTACGCCAGGGGGAAGTCGGTGCTCGAGTGCGTGCACGTGGTGCTGGATGAGGAGTGGGCGCACCACGGTTTCTGCGTGCGCGACCTCGATCTGCTCGGGTGCCCCTCGCCAGATGCTGTGCCGTAACAGGGGCCATATGCGTACGAGCATGCGGTCCTTAGGGCGCTCGCTACCTTCACGCCCGGCTCCTCGTCCAGGTGGTCGCTGTCTCACCCAGAAGGACGAGCGCGGTGGTGCCGCCGACGCTCATCGGGCAGGCCCCCCAGGTACTCCGTAAGCGTCGGCACTGCGACAGCGATCAACGCCGGATCTCCGGGTTGCGCCCGATCACGCTCCGCAAGGACCTGGTCGGCGCAAAACCGGTCGCGGTCATTGTGGCCCCTCCCAACGGGGGGACAGCAGACCGGGCGGCAGCCCGTCTTTGACTGTGCAAATTCAGCCGGCAGGCCCAGCTTGACAAGCGCGTCCACGTTCCCCGGCTGCGCGATCTGGACTGCTTCCGGTGAGGTTTCCGGCAGCGGATCCGCGGGGGTGGAGGTGACGCGATCTGGGATGCCGGTGCCGCTCATTTTGTTTTCTCCTGTTCCGACGCGGACGCTCGCCACGCGCGTAGGGGGGTTAACCCGCCATCTCCTGGCCCGCCAGCCAGGTAATCTCACCGCCGGTGAATCCACGCCGCAGGTTCCAGCCGCCGATATCCGCCACAGCGCCGGCCGGCGGCCCGAGGGGGCGGGCGTCTCCTGTGACATGTAGAGCTGGCACAACGCCGTTGGTCCCCGCGCCGGTCACGGTGTCCCCGCCGGGGGGCCGGCCAGGTAGCGCCGCAGTGCCTCGTGCCGGAACTCGTAATACCCGTTGACCTGGCGGAGCACGTCCCGCTTGTCCGCGTCACGCAGGAATCGCATCAGCCCGAGTGGCAGCGAGCCGCTGAACGCGAGCCAGATCCGGGTCCACACGAACCGCGCCCAGGCGCTCGACCCGGACGACATCAGCCCGACCCCGGTCGAGGTGAGCAGCGCGCCGAAGCCCGCCCCGATGAGGGCGAGCTGCCACGACGAATGCTTCGCGATCGCGAGCGCGTCGTACTCGGTCCGGTGCGCGGACCGGAACTCGAAACCGAGGTACAGGCCGGTGAGCGCGCCGACGATGGCCGCAGTCAGCCAGGAGACCCCGACGGTGAGCCGGTCCGCCGCGAGCAGACTCTGCGGGGTGACCTTGCGCAGCGGATCGTTAGGCTGGCCCAGGTACCGGGCGGCGGCGAACGTCATCCCGGTGATCAGGCTGCCGCTGACGATGTACTGCACCTGGCCGGACAGGACCCCGGAGATGACCGCCAGCGCGGCGGCGCCGACGGCGCCGAAGCCCAGTACCCGGGCTAGTTCGCGCCGGGTCGGCACTCGGACCGAGAGCAGCCTCGGCCGGGCCAGCCGGGGGTCGTCCTGTGGGACGAGCTCGACCACGATCCCGCCAGCCACGCCGGCCACCAGGCCGATCCAGAAGCCGAGCCAGCCTCGGTCGAACAACGCGAAAAAGCCGGCCACCAGGCCGGCGCAGATCAGCCCGCCGATCAGCATCGCGTTGATGACGAACTGAGGTCTCGGCACCGCCAGATGCAGCCGCCACCAGGCGATCCGTCCCGCCGCGTCGGCATGCCGGGCCAGGAAACGCAGATGGCGCAGCGCGCTCTCGGCGCTGCCTGGCGGGTAGGCCCGCTCGATGAAGGTGGCGAGCAGTTGCTGCTGGATGCGTTCCACCGGGGCGTCTTGATTGGCTAGGGCCAGCAGGTCGGGCAGCGCCGCGCCGGAAGCCCGGGCCAGCGACGTCGTGAACGGGGTGCACAACGCGATGGCCACCGGGCCGGCCGGGAAGTCCGTGACGTTCTGTGCCAGGGCGGTCAGCGGGCCGTCAGGGGCCTCATAGTCGAGCAGCACGGCGGCCACCGCGGCGGCGTCCAGCGGCTGGAGCTCAATGACCAGTGCCTGATGCAGTAGGTACCCCATGTTCGCCTGCGCGAAGGTGGCGGTCCGGCAGGTCAGCACGAACGGCCGTCCAGCCAGCTCCACATCGATCCGGCGCAAGGCGGCGGCCGGGTCCCCCATGTCGTCCAGCCCGTCCAATACCGGCAGGATGTGCCGGTTCGCCAGCACCTCGGCGACCTTCGCGTCGTAGTTCTGCGCGGCGCCGGTGCTGCCGCCGATGGCGGGCAGGATCTCCAGCAGCTGCCCGGCCAGCCACACTTGCAACGGCGTCTCGCCGGGGTGCCAGTTGGCGATCTTGAACAGCACCGGCAGGCCGGCGTTCTGCGCGGTGAGCCGTGTCATCAACAGCTGCGCGGTCGCGGTCTTCCCTGCCCCCCAGTCCCCGGTGATCACCAGCCGGGGCTGCGAACCCTGCCCGACGGCGCGGCCGATGCTGTCGGCGAGCTCGTCGATGGTGCCCTCTGCTGGGACCGCCCCGGCGATGTCAGCCACCGGCCGGGAGCCCGCGGCTGTCTGCCAGCGCACGGCGATCCGGCGGCCGCGTTCCAGCCCCCACTGCTCCAGCTGCTCTAGCGAGTCATCGTGCAGTCCCGGCACCAGGCTGGCGGCCAGCTCGCGGGCGCGCTGCGCGGGCGGCTGCGGGTCCTGCCGCTGCTGGGCGGTGGCGAGGAACGCGATCAGGATCGGTACCACGGTCGCTACTGCGGTGAGTACGTTCGCGTTCAGCCAGCCGACCACCGCACCGACCACGACACCGACCAGCACCGCGATCAAGATCGCGTAAAGGCTGGCCTCCTCACGCCGGCGCAATCGCCTCAGGTCTCGCACCGAATCTGAGCGTGTCATACCAGCCCGGGGGCGTAAAGACGCTGACGATCAGCTGAAGGTGGCGGGGATGCCCACTGGGTAACAGCCGGGCCAGCGCGGACCAGATCGCGCGGCCGGCCCAGGACAGTCTCGGTGTCCTGGCCATAATTGAATCCGCGTACGATCTGGACCGCGTACGCGATGCCGTAGATCGTCACGCCGATGCCGCCCGCGATGAGCGGCACGGCGATCACGTTGAACAGCACATTGGGCCGATGCCGGACTGAGCTGCCTGCCACGTGCCCCACCCCTTCGTAACCATGAGCGTGACTGAACCGCCCCGGGTTCGTGGCGCTTCTCGCGGCACCTAAGCGCTCTGTTCGCTTACGGTGCCGGATCGAGCGGGCCGCAGCCCGCACTGCGTTCTCCCTTTGCGGGCAAGCGCCGTTTCCGGTGCCAGGCTCCCATGACGGAGACGACAGCGCTACCCTGCCGTGTCACTCAGTGACCCGTTGCGGTGCCGGCCATACGTAGCCGATGCCCGTCCGCCCGTCGAAGACCGGGGTCACCCAGACGTGGCCGTCGTCGCGCAGGGCGGCCGCCCGCAACTCGCCCGCGAGGGTTCCCGCCGACCTGAGGAGGCCGGAGCGAAGGCCGCGGGCGGCGATGCCGCTGCTCCTGCCGGTGACGCCGATCGCCCCGATCATGGTGCCCGCCTGGTCCCGTACGACGGCGGCCATACAGCTCCAGCCGAGCATGGCCTGCTCATCTTCCTCGGCGAATCCGGTATCGCGGGCCTGGGCCAGCAGGACGCGCAGCCGCCGCGGATCGGTGACGGAAAAGCGGGTCAATGGCCTGCAGCCCGAGGACAGAATCCGCTCGGCCCGCTCGGGCTGATGAGCGACCTGGAGTCGTCCGCCGGCCAGCAGCACCACGCTGGGACCCAGCAAATCCGGGCCGGGCCACCAGGTCGCCCTCATCGCGGGCAGGTGCGCCCGGCCGAACGCGGCGCCGGCAGCGGTCAGCTCTCCGAAGGCCGGATCTGATGGCCGGGGTCGAGACTGACACCTGGTGCTTACGTGGTGGTGGCGGCAACGGCGGTTCAGGCCGAACGGGGACGAGAAGTGATTTGCTATCTCGGGAGGCATTCACGCGGGATGAAGCTGGATCGCTGCGGCCGGGCAGATTATCGGGAGGAGGGGGCCGTGGTGCCACCATCTTCCTCCGCGGGCTTATCGCCGCCGCTGTCACCGGCCCCGGCGAGTCGGGCGCGGATTTCGAGGGCTTCGGGGGCGCCGATAGCGGCGTAGCGGGTGAGGGCTTCTTGCCAGTGGTGCCGGGCCTGAAGGGAGTCGCCGTCAGCCTGGCAGGCGCGGGCGAGGCCGCTGTGCGCGCGGGCCTGTTCCGATAGCGAGCCGGTCTCGGATGCGAGCCGGAGAGCGGCGGCGTGGTGGGCGCGTGCCTTATCGGCTTCACCTGTCCGGAAGAGAACCTCGCCAAGGCCGTTTAGCGCCTCGGCCTCCATACCCGGATCGCCGATCTCGCGGAATACGGCCAGGGCTTGCTCAAAGTTCCCCGCAGCTTGCTCATAGCGGCCGAGCCCCACGTGAACCTCAGCGAGCCTGACCAGGCTCTCAGCTTCGTTAGTTGTATCACCGATTTCACGGGCCAGGGCCAGGGCCTGCCCGAGGTGCCGGGTCGCGTGCTCGTAGCGGCTCAGCCGCAGGTCAATGGTGCCGAGCCTGCCCAGCGCCCAGCCTTCGCCGTGACGATCGCCGATCTCGCGGAACAGGTCCAGGGTCTGCTGCTGATAGTCGGCCGCCTCCTGGTAGCGGCCTTGGCGTTGCCGGACCAGGCCGAGATTGCTGAGCGTGCGTGCCTCGCCGAAACGGTCGCCGAGGTCACGGACGATGGCAAGGGCTTCCTGCTGATGGCGGGCGGCCTGCTCGTAGCGGCCCAGGTGCGTCTCACTAAGGCCTAGATTGCCCAACGTGCCTGCCTCGCTGGCCCGGTTGCCTGCCGCGCGGAACAGGGCCAGTGCCTCCCAGTGGTGGTCAGCGGCCTGCTCATATCGGCTTTGCAGCCCATCGATGTTGCCGATCTGGTTGAGGGCCGCTGCCTCGGCGGCGCGGTCACCGGTGCGGCGGGCGGCACCGAGCGCGTGACCGAAGACGGTGCGGGCATCGGGGAAGTGACCGCCGCTGTCAAGGTACCTGTAGAGAGTGGTGGCCAGCCGGGTGGCGTGGCCGGGCCAGCCGTGGGAGGCAGTGTGAACGGTGGCCGCCACCAACGTGGCGCGTTCGCCATTCAGCCATTTGCGCGCGGCCGCGGGATCAGCTACCGGCGGGACCGGGGTAACCGGCGCGGGGATGCTGGGACGGCGGTGGCGTTCGGCGGGGAACAGGGGATCCATCGCCGCTGCGGCGGTGTGCAGGTAATGGTCGAACAGGCGGGTCAGCGCGCGCTGCAGCTCCTCCGGGGTGTCCAGGGTGGCAGTGAGTTCGCCGGCGTAGCTTCGGAGCAGGTCATGCATGCCATACCGACCCGGTGCGGCGGGGTGGATCAGGTGTGCGTGGGCCAGCACGTCGACCGCCCGGCGGGCCTGCGGCATGGTCATACCGGTGAGGGCCGCGGCCGCGTAGGGCTCGAAGTCGGGGGCCGGGATGGAGGCCGAGCAGCCGGAAG
>Ga0307479_10003564_pt1 | contig 14188 bp, 13 predicted proteins | sample atmos_gasesECM4C_FD_203743 | JGI IMG/M metagenome (GOLD analysis project Ga0307479, IMG submission 203743) | Hardwood forest soil microbial communities from Morgan-Monroe State Forest, Indiana, United States - atmos_gasesECM4C_515 | ecosystem: Environmental > Terrestrial > Soil > Temperate...
CGTGCACCGGTAACGTAAGCAGACGCGTCGGACGCGAGCCATACCGCCCCACCGACCATGTCTTCTGGAATGCCCCAACGACCAAGTGGGACCGCTTCTGCCATCGTTCGTCCGAATTCAGGGTGCTCGACGAGGGCGCGATTGATCTCAGTGCTGATCAGCCCTGGGCCCAGGGCGTTGACTCGCACCCCGGACCTGGCCCACTCCTGGGCGAGCGCTTGGGTCAAGTTGACCACGGCTGCCTTCGCTGCGCAGTAGGGCGTAACCAGCGGTGCTGGATGGGAGGCACCGATCGAGTCAATGTTGATGATAGAGCCGGCGCGACGCTCCACCATATGTGCACCGACAGCTTGACTGAAGCGAACGACGCTCATCAGGTTTAGTTCCAACACCCTGGCAAAGCCCTCTGGGCGGATGTCGAGAAACGGCGCGTTGAAGACCGGACCTCCAGCATTGTTGACCAGCACCTCAAGTGCACCAAACTCCCCGAGTACTCGCTCAATCGCGGCGGCAATGTCCTCGGGCTGCGTAACATCGCAGCGCAGGGCAATCGCTGAGCGGCCCAAGACACGGATCTGATCGGCGAGCGCACCAATCTCGGCGTCAGAACGGGCCACCACCGCGACATCAGCTCCAGCTCGGGCATAGGCGAGGGCGATTGCCCTGCCGATTCCCCGTGATGCGCCGGTGACCAGCGCCCGCTTTCCGACTAGAGAGAAGAGCTCCGAGCCATCGGTCATTGGATCCCCCAGAAGCCCATTGAGGGCGCCTATCGCCCATCGCAGATTACTGGCCGACAAAAGCCGAGCCCCTAAAGCGAAACAGGAATCCGGCCTCCGGGGTTGCGTCCCATTGTCATGGCTCACTGCTACTCCTACGATTGTGCTGAAGCACAGGCGACGTGGAGGGGACGAGGATGGCAACGTTGCTGAGCCCGCTTCGGCGGGCAAATCAAGTGGGCTCGACCCGTACCTCGGTGACCTGCGGAGGAACGGATTTCACCTACGCCGAAACTTGGGAACGTTGCCGCCGGCTAGTCGGCGCCCTTCGAGCCCTCGGAGTTCAAGACGGCGACCGGGTGGCGGTGCTTGGCTCGAATTGCCATCGCTACCTCGAGCTCTACCAGGCGGTGCCGGGCGCTGGGATGAGTATCGTGCCACTCAATCCTCGCCATGCCGCCGCCGAGGTGCAATATGCCTTGGCGGATTCAGGCGCCAAGGTGCTTTTCACCGACGCTGGTATCCCTGGTGTACGGGGCATGGTTAGCCGTGTCTTCGACCTCTCTGACGATTACGAGGCGCTGCTCTCGTCGGCCGTACCCGCCGATTTACCCGAGGACCTCCCGGAGGACGGTGTCGCGGGACTCTTCTACACGGGCGGCACGACCGGCGCTGCCAAGGGAGTGATGCTCAGTCACCGGAACCTGCTGGCCAACGCCATGCACTTCGGGGTTTGTTGGCCCTTCACCACCGACACCACTTGGCTGGTCGCCGCGCCATTGTTCCACGCGGCTGGGTCCATCGCCGTCCTCGCGACAGTCTGGAATGCCGGCCGTCACGTTCTGCTCCCCTCTTTCGACGCCGCCCGGTTCCTCGATCTGATCGAGAGCGAATCAGTCACTGCCACCTTGGTGGTGCCGACCATGCTCGCAGCCGTTACAGACGAACAGCTCGCAAGGCCCCGAGATGTATCGTCGCTGCGCTACCTAAGCCACGGCGGATCGCCCTGCGCGACCGAGACTCTGCGCCGAGCACAAGCTGCATTCCCGACGACCGAGCTGCTTCATATCTACGGTGCTACTGAAACCGCTCCCATTGCCACTTTGATGCCACATGAGGAGCGGCTGCTTGAAACGCCACGAGCGCGGTCATGCGGTCAGCCGGCGGTCGGCGTCGACGTCGCCGTCTTCGACAGCAACGGGGCTCGTCAGGCGCAGGGCCAGGTTGGAGAGCTCGCTGTACGAGGTCCCAACGTCATGCTCGGATACTGGAACAAGCCTGCCGAGACGGCCGCCGCTCTCGTTGACGGCTGGTATAAGACAGGCGATCTGGGCTACCAGGACGACGGTGGCTTTGTCTACCTGGTTGATCGAGCCAAAGACATGATTGTGACCGGCGGCGAGAACGTCTACTGCACTGAGGTCGAGGATGCCCTCTACCGCCATCCCGCCGTTCTCGAGGCGGCTGTATTCGGCGTTCCTGATCAGAAATGGGGTGAGGCCGTCCACGCTGTCGTGGTGCCTCGCAAACCAGTTGCCACGGATGAATTGGTTGCCCATTGCCGGTCGCTCATCGCTGACTACAAGATTCCAAAGATGATTGAATTACGTTCTGATCCGCTACCGAAATCGGCAGCCGGGAAGCTCCTCAAACGTGAACTACGAGAGCCATTTTGGGCGGGGATAACAACGCGGGTCTCGGGCGCATAGCAGTCTTGGCCGAATTCAGAACGGTTACTGCTCCCTTGTAGCCGGCTCGACCGATTCGACCGATTCGCCCGATTCGCGGTCGCGACACGTGTTTTGTCTTCCGAGCTGAAAGTGCTGGTGTCGATTACCCAGCCTGTCCTCCGGCATGCAGTAGCTGTGATCGCCGCTGAAACCGAACGGCTCTCTAGCACCTCTTTACAGAGCCTGTCATGAGGTATTAGGCCGTATGCGAAGGGGCGAATCCTGCTCACGGTCGGGGGCGACCCGGCGTGTCCAGCCGCCGCCTTTTAACGAATGTGTGCAATCTCCTTAGCCAAGGAGACCGACGTCGGACCCGCTTCGGAGAGACTGCACCCCCAAGTGCGGCTTACAACGGTAGGTGGCGTATCAGGTATTTCTCAGACGATGAATGCTGACCTTAGGGCGCTGAGTGGCTCCGCGCGAAGGATCTTGTCAAGAACCGTTCGAGCGCTTCGATGGGCATGGGTTTGGCGAAATGGAAACCCTGGCCCAGCCGGCAACCGACGTCGCGGAGCGCTGCCAACTCATCGAGCTCTTCCACTCCTTCAGCGACGCTCTGCAGGCCTAGCGCATCGGCCAACGTGATGATGGCTTCGATGATGAGCCGCACCTCGTCGCGGGCGCACACGGCCGAGACGAAGGACTGGTCGATCTTGAGCAGATCAACGGGAAAACGTCGAAGATAGCTCAACGACGAATAGCCAGTTCCGAAATCGTCGAGAGCCAGACGGACACCCAGGCCCTTCAGTTCCGCCAGCCGAGCCAGCGTTCCCTCGGTGTCCTGCATGAGCACACTCTCGGTGATCTCGAGCACGAGCGAACCTGGTTCCAAGCCCCCTGCCGCAAGCGCCCGGGAGACCTCCTCGACGAGCCCAGATCCCTGGAGCTGACGAGCCGAGACGTTCACACTGACCGACAGGGGCGGATCGTCCGGGTGGCGCCGGTGCAACTCGCCCATAGACGAGCAAGCCCGAAACAGAACCTGCCTCCCCAGCTTGGTGATCACCCCCGATTCCTCGGCGAGAGGGATGAAGATCGCCGGGGGCACCAGTCCGCGAGTGGGGTGGTGCCAACGAGCCAACGCTTCAACCCCAACTACTCGTTCGCTCTCAAGATCGACGATCGGTTGGAAGTAGACCTCGATGTCTTCGGAGTCCACCGCTCGTCGCAGGTCAGCCTCGAGCTCAATTTTGTCCAGAAGGCTCTCGTACATCCCCGCTTCGAATGTCACCGCGCAACCCTTGCCCGCTCCTTTGGCCCGGTACATAGCAACATCGGCGTTGCGTAGGACCTCGTCGGGAGAGTCCCCCGGAATTGCCACGGCAATCCCCACACTGGCACTCACAGAGAGATCGGTATGGGCCGCCACGAAAGGGTGGACGAAGGTGTCGAGGACGCGTGCTGCGCTCTGCTGGGCATCCGCCTGGCCCGACGTTTGCTCGAGCAGGACGGCGAACTCGTCGCCACCGAGGCGCGCCACCGTGTCGCCTCGTCGGACGGCACCCGCCAGGCGCTCGGCTACCTCTACCAGGAGTCGGTCCCCCGCGGCGTGACCAAAGCGGTCGTTGACAAGTTTGAAGTCATCGATATCGACATACAGGGCGGCCACTTCCATTCCAGGCCGGTGACGAATCGTCAGGGCGTGATCGAGGCGGTCCAAGAAGCGGGCTCGGTTGGAAAGACCGGTGAGAGGATCGTGGAGAGCCTTGTGGAGAGCATCGCCAACCGCCTCGTGTAGGGCCTCCACGGTCCTGGCGTCAGTCACCGCCAGGCTGGCATGCTCGGCGAAGGACTGCAGCACCTCGCGTTCAGCGGCGCTGTAGCTCCGATGGGGAACTCGAGAAGCCACGACGAGCGACCCGATGACCTGGCCGTGTTCGTGAACGGGCGTGGCGATCGTGGCCTGCACGCCCGACTTGATGGCTACGCCGACAGCGTCCGGAAACTCCGCGTAGTCCTCGACGGCCACCAAACGATCCTCGGCGACGGAACGTCCTAGGGCGCCTCTACCGACCTGACCACGTATCTGGTCGGGCGGGAACCGGGGCGAGACGCCAAACGTGGACGTGGCCCTCAACGCGGCTCCGTCCGCTTCGTCGAGGAAGTAGAGCACGGCGATGTCATCGCCGAGGACCTCCGCCGTTCCCTTGGTCACGGCGTCGAGGACTTCCTGGAGAGGGGCACGCCTGGAGATGAGGTGCTCAATCTCGGACAGCCGCTCCATGACCTCCTGGCGTTCGCGCAGTGATGACAGGGCGCGCAGGTTGTCGAGCATGAGGGAGAGAGCTCGAGTCATGGCCCGCAAAAGGCTCACTTCCTCCCTGCTGAAGGCGGATTCTGAGCGGGCCAGGACGAGCGTGGCGTCATCGCCGCCAACCTCGAGGGGCACGGTCTGCACAAAGCAGGTCCCGACTCCGGGGACTTCAAGCGTGTCCTCGAGCCTGCCCGCAGCAGCCAGCAGAGACTGAGTCGGTGTCCGATCGACGGGGAACCCTATGCTTGCCGCCACGCTGCCTTGGAGGACGATGGCCGCAGCCTCGGCCTCGAACGCTTCGCTGGCCCGTTCAACGGCGCCGCGCAGGACACCCACTTCGTCGGTATCGCGAGAGACCGAGGCTAGAAATTCTGTCAACTGCTGCGCTGACCAGGGCGATGCGCTCTCCATGGCTGGTCATGCCATCGCTAGGACGACGAGAGTCTGGTTGTGAAAGCCCCCTGTACCCCGGGTGCGGGCAATCTCTCCGTAGGTGTAGAAGCCGGCTACCGGCGCACCGGCGGCGTGGCCGGAAATTCGGGCGACCTCTTGCTTGATGCCCATGTCCCCGAGCACGCCGCGCCGGGCGATGCAGTCGAAGGCCAAAAATCCGAGGGGGGTAGCGCCGGCAAGCTGGTCGACCGCTTCCGCACAGGCGCCATCGGTGGCTGCCATGACCGACTCGCTGTCGCCCTCCATGAACCAGGTGAGGCCTCCTTGTGGGACGTGGGCCACACAGGTGAGGGACCGATCCTGGAAATCTGCCCCGGCGACGAAGCGGACTTCCTCCCCGCTTCGGCGTTGGAGTCCAAGCGGATGGGTGAGAGCGAAGCGGGTGAAGGCGGCGGGATCGCTGGCAGCTTCGGCAGGTGCGCACAAGCCACGAAGGTAGACATCGAGAGCGGGCTCGTCGTCGAGCGTCAAAACCCGGTTGCCGTCACTCGCGCTCACAAGCATCGGAGAACCCACCCGCCGCCAGCCGTGGCGCACTCCGATGCCGAGCGGGGCGTCGGAGCCGAGCGCCGCCGCCACCACAGCATTGGACATCACCTGGTCGTCGTGGAACTGCAGCGTCGATTCCATCTTGAGGTCGTCGCCCGCGCATCCGCCCACCAAGGGAACCTCAGCTCCCACCACGCTGTACACCCCGCGTACGACCTCTTGCTGATCTCCTGCCAGCCCATCGGTGAGCAGGAGCAGGATCCGGTGTGGCCGGTCTCGCACCTCCTGGGCGCATGCCGCAACGGCAATGCCCGCTTCACGAAGGCCCTCTGAGGCGCTCTTGTCGGCGGTGGCGACGGAAAATCCCTCGCCGCCCATAGCCATGACGACGACGCTCGTATCCCCAGGGCCTGACGTCGCGATCTCCCCGGCGGTCGAGCAACCGATGAGCGGGGTGCCAGGTGCTTTGCTCCGGATACCGGCAAGGAGCTCGTGGGGGTCATACGAGTCGGTGCTGAAGACGACAAGGAGCTTCGGCTCTCCGTCCTCGATGGCTTGGCCTGCCGCTTCACCTCCGGCCCGCCTGGCCTCGGAAGCGCCGGAGTGGCCCACGCGCAACCACCGAGTGAGCGAGGGCGTGGTCAAGTCCGCCATATCGCTGGGCATCAACTGGTTTCGTCACAGGGCTATCGGGTCTTGAGGCGACGGACCACCTAGTTAGGCAACCGTTGTTTATGGGTTGGCTTGAGGTCCCGTCCGGGCCCGCCAGGTGGGGATCAGATGGCCGTCGGTAGGCAGTGGACTCTGGCGCGGTGAGTCGTCGGCATATTGTTCAAGATGCGACCAGGCTGCGCCGAAGCTGCCCTTGACGACTGCATCATCGGCGGTCGAGGAGGCAGTGGCGGTGGCTCTTCGTCGACGGGCTCCCCGCGCGAGCACCGAGCGGTGGCCCGGAAAGTACCTGGTTGACGACGACCAGTCCTCGGGCTGGCGCGAGTGCGTCGTGCTCGACCTTTCCAACCTGGGCGTGGGTCTCGAATTGGTCGACAAGGCTCATCCAGCGCTATTCGGCCGACGCATTCAGGTTGAGGTGGACGTGGGCGAGAGCAGCGCCATCAGCTTGCACCTTGCTGGCGTAGTGAGGAACCTGAGTCCCGGAACGCGTGGCGGCACGCGCGTCGGCGTTGAGTTCATCGGTCTTTCGGAGCGAGAACAGGCCATCCTCAAGACCATGGAGTACTTGAACATCTGTTGGTAACCATCCGGCGCTGAGTGTTCGTACCGCTTGGGCGCTGTCGACCCGTGGAGGTGATTATCGCCGGCGGTCACCCTTCGCCTTAGGTTGGGACCTTGGTCCCTACCTCACCGACGGCTTGGGGTGTTTGCTGAGACTGCAACATCACTCTCGGCGGGGGCGGAGGGTCTGAAGGTGACCGAGCGGAATCGGGGCGGCTTTCGCATCCTGGTCGTCGACGACGACGAGGCGGTGCGCGAGTCAACCGCCGACATCCTCCAGATGGGGGGCTATGCCGTGACTCAGTCAGCCGACGCAGACGACGCCCTCGGCCAACTGGCGGCTGGCGACGTGCATCTGCTGATCCTTGACTTGGGGCTCTCAACCCATCGGGGCCGCGAGCCGAGCCGCATGGGCCTTGACCTCCTCGACCGGGTGGGGGAACTGCCGCCCGCCATCCTCGTCTCGGGGTCTGGCCTGCAGCCCATGGCGGACCCGCGCGTGGGTGTGTTCTTGCCGAAGCCGTTCGCTCCGAGGCGGCTCCTCGATGAGGTCGAACGCTTGCTCAGCCAGTGAGGCTCGTCGCAGCGGTTGACTCAACCTCAGCGATGCCGACGTCGGATGTGCGGTACGGCCAGCCACTCAGCGGCAGCCGAGCCTGCGGCATGAGCTGGCCTCCGGCAGGCCACGTGCCAAATGCCCCTAGAGCATCGTCATAAAGGAGCGAATCCATCCAAAACGCTCCCCCCTGAAACGGCCCCCCATCTGGCATCGCTTCCCCCTCATCCGTCGGTGGTCGTGCCAGCTTGGCTCTGTTCGCCTGTGGACATGAAGAGGGGAAATACGGTGGATTTCTTGTGGACGGCGTGCCGTGTGGGCTCCGCAAGGCAGCGCTAAGGCCAGGGCCTATGCCGCTGGGTTCCAGGCCAGGTGAGTGGAGGTCAGTCGCCCTCGAACTTGAACGACACCTTCACTTTGGCTCTGTAGGCCTTGACCCGTCCGTCTTCGATCTGAAGGTCGAGTTCGGCCACTTCGGCGATGCGAAGGTCCCGCAGCGACTTGGATGCCTGGGACACAGCTGCAGTGGCCGCCTTCTCCCAGGACTCCTCGCTGGTGCCGACGAGTTCGATGACCTTGTACACGCTCTCGGCCATGGTGGTCTCCCTTCTTTGGCGCTACCTCACGCTCCGCCCACACAATCGGCCCAAGTTGGCGAGGGTCGCTTCCATCGTCTGCCGGTTATCCGCCGTCTCTAGTCCCGAGCGCCGGACCGGCGATGATGGGCTGAGACTTGAAACCCGCAACGAGGGCACGGCGACTCGGGGTACCATCACCAGACCACGACCGAGACGGTGTCACAAGGGCCATTGGTCATAGGGGCGAACGCAGCTCGACCTCATCGGCCCCGAGCGACGACAGATTATGGCCAGGCTCGAAGCGGCGATCCTCTCACCCCCAACAGTCGCTCGGGACCACTACCACTACGGCGCCGTAGGCCAAGTGGTGACTAGAGGCTTCCGACCCTAAGTTCGCACCAGAACTCAAAAGCCCTTCACACCGGTGCCGGTAGTAGGGAATGAGCCCTCGCCTCCACCTGCTCGAACGATTACAAGTGGTACCAGTGGCCCAAGAGTGATCTGATTTGTGGCCTAGCGGAGAGGAGGCTGCAGTGTCCAAATGGATGACCGTATATCTCGATGCCTGGGACAGTCACGACGCCGAGAAGGTGGCTTCCTTCATGGCCGACGACGTCGTCTACGAAGACCTCGCCGTGGGACAAATCCATCAGGGCCGAGCCGCAGTGGCCGCGTTCGTCCAGACGAGCGAGGACTTCTCCAAGGATCACAAGTTCATCTCAGTGAGCGAACAGGCATCCGGCGACCGGTACGCCCTGGAGTGGGAGATGGTGGGGACAAACACCGGCGAGGCAGCGGGGATGCCCGCTACCAACAAGCCGTTTCGCATCCGCGGCGTCTCGGTGGGGACCCTTGATGCGAACGGCAAGATCAAGCACAACCGCGACTACTGGAACTTGGCCGACTACCTGATGCAGGTAGGGATCCTGCCGCCACCCCAGTAGGGACTTTCCCCCGCTCCGACCCAGGTTGGCGCCTTGAGACTCGGGGCTTGGGAAGCGGGAGAAAGGCGTTTTAACCCCGCTGAGCACGTCGAAGTGCTAACCCTTGGTTGCCAACCTGAAGGATTCGGGGTCAAGCGGCTCGTATTGACCTTCGGCCAGCTGGGTCCTTCGGGACTTTGCAGAGAACCGTGAGGCAACAGACGGGGGTTGGGGAGGCCAGGCCACCTTCACGGCACCGCTGTAGGACTCCCAGTCTGTCACGAGGACCTTCCGCGCCCGGCCGTCGAGACGGGCAATCACGGTCTGTCCCGTTACCGGTTTCCAGGTCATGTGCCCACGCTCTCTTCGCTCATGAGTACGGACATAACGCTCCTTCCATGAAACGCTCAGAAGAAGGCGTCGAGCCTGTACGGGGCGACAACCAAAACGGCCGTCCTGCCCAAACAAGGCGTCACTCCCGAGAGGGGACTAAGTCCAGGGTACCACCGAATGGACGAGGGATTCCGAGGTCCCTCGACGTCAGCTCAGCAGGGCTGTCATCCGGTCTGTAGCGGTGACCCCGTGCGGCACCGATCGGAGAACTGGCCGGACTAGTCGGTCAGGCGATCGGTAAATCCACGACCGCTCCGACTGATCATGCGCAGTCGCTGCAGCCAATACCGAGCGGCTCTTAGAGATTTCCACTCCACGAAGCCTCTGATCTTTGATCAGGGGGTCTCCGATGAAAGCTAAACGCCTGCGAGATACGAGCGTCGAGAGTCGAAATCGGCCTGCGCTTCCCGACTACTCACCAACGATTGAGGTCAGCTTGCCGACAGGCTCTGATTGGCTGTCTCAATCAGCTGGATTCGGACTTCTTCACGATGCTCGCGGCAAGCTCGTCGCATTTCGCCGCAATGACCGGCGCATCAAGGAGACCGGCCCCCTTTGTGCACTGGTCCAGTAACGATTTCGCCCGGTCACTGTCGCCAGGGACGTCTCGCTCGAGTAGCAGCTGGGCGTGGTACAAGGCGTACGACGACATGATCTCGACCGGTCCCGCCTCTGCGAGGCGAGCTTCGGTCTCTTCGAAGAGATCAACGGCGGCGTCGAGATTGCGCAACGTCCATTCGCACATGGCCAGCGCCCAACTGACTGGTGCGAGAGCAGCCAGGTAGAAGTGCCCCCAGTAACGCCGATAGGGACGAAGCGTTCGGGCCACGGCTTCGGCGAGCTCTTGGTCACCGACGTTGAAGGCGAGAACGGCGAGATCGATAGCGCCGGCGCCGGGAAATGGTTCGGCCATGAGTCGTTCGGGAGTCACGTCGTAGGCGGCCAGAACCGCATGCGCCTCGTCGATGCGGCCGGCCATCGAGAGGACCACAGCTTGGGCACATCGCCACAGGAGCAGGCCCGAGAAGTGCTCGGCGAAGGCGGCGACTTGGTCGGCCAGCCACCCGACGTCCCCCCGCAGCCAGGAGAAGCTGACCATCAGCGCTGCCCACCAGCCGGAGGCATCCGTCTCGCCCAGGGCCTGGCCCATGGCCAAGCACTCGTCGTTTCGCACCATGGCCTGCTCGAGGTGTCCATCGAGGATCAGGAGCCGGATGCCGGTGGTCTCCATGATCCATTGCACGCTGGGCGAGGCTTCGGAGGCGATGACCATGCCCTGTTCCATGACGGCACGGGACCGGACAAAGTCGGCAGCAGTCAGGAGAGCCGCCGACCAGTGGTAGCGGGCTAGCGCTCGAAGCGCCGGGTCACCGCTCTGGTCAGCCAGGGTGGTGGCCTCCTCCCCCCGGGCAACCAGATCGTCCACGTGGTCTAGCGACACCATCGGGAAGCCCGTGCCAACCAGGACCTGGGCCAACAGGTCGCGATCGCCCAGCGCCCTGGCGATGGTCTCGGCCTCTTGGGCCACCTGGCGCGACTCTTCGAGGTGGGCGTGTTCGAAGACGAGGTCGGACGCCAACATCGTGAGCAACCGGGCCCGCTCTGCACCCGGTTCCGGTCCTACGCATTCCAGCGCCACGCGGGTCATGTACACCCGCTCGGTGTCGAGGACCCCTATGACGCCGAACCCCCGGGTGCTCCCGAGCACCGCCCGTACGAGCAGCCTGATCTCCCCACTGACGTGCGCCCGCCGGGCCGCGTCTAAAAGTGTGTCGCGGAAGACGGGATTGCCCTGGTCGCGCTGGCTCTCGCCCAACCCGCACAGTGCGGTCAGCCGAGCCGCCTCGTCGCCCAGATCGGCTTCGTCCAGAACCTCCAACACTTGTTGGAAGCGGCGCTCGGCATCGGCCAGGGCCCGGGCGGCCAGGGACTGCTCGGCCGCCGACAGCGAGTACTGCACGGCGCGGGTGAGGAGGCCGCCCTCGGGACCGGCTTCGACGTAGTGGTAGGCGAGTGCGACCACGTCCTCGGGCCGTAGCTTCTCCAATGCCTCGCCCACTCGTCGGTGCAAGCGCCGCCGACGGGTCGCCGAGAGCTCCTCATACAGGGTGGCTCGGATGAGAGTGTGGGAAAAGCGGTAGCGATCGGGGCCGGTCTCGTCGACGATGCGAGCCCTTACCGCCTCATCTAGCGCGTCGAGAAGCGTGGGCTCAGTCAGCTCCGAGACCTCGACCAGCAGCTCGACGTCGATGTCACGGCCGACGACGGCGGCAACCGAGAGCAGCTCGTTAGCCGGTGTCGACAGCCGCGACAGCCGGCGGCCGATCACGTCCCGAACGCCTTCGGGAACAGAGACCGTCTCCGGGCCTGCCACCGACCACCGGCCTTCTCGGCGAACGACAGCGCCCGTCTCGACCAGGTGGCGCAGGACCTCGGCTACGAAGAAGGGGTTTCCTTCGGTCTCGGCGTAGACGGTCTCAGCCATGGCCAGCGTCTCCCCGTCGAGCTCATGCCCTGCAGCGGTGGCGATGAACTGCTCGACCTCCGATTCGCTCAGCCCTCCCACCGGGTGGCGCGAGACCACCGGCAGGCGCCGGAGGTCGGCCAGCACTCCGGCCAGGGGGTGTGAACGGTCGATATCGGTGTCGCGGTAGGTCCCGAGCACGAGCAAGCGGCAGCCCTCGCCGGCAGCCGCCCCCGCCCGCAGGACGTGCTGGAGCAGAACGAGCGTCGGTTTGTCAGCCCAGTGCAGATCGTCGAGCACGAGCACGACAGGATCGGCACTGCTCAGCTCCACCAGCCACGAGGCGGTGGCTTCGAACAACAGGTGCTCCTCCGAGCGAGGATCGGAAGTGATCGGACGCCCGAGTCCAGGTACCCGCGAAGGCAGTTGTGGGAGCAGGCGCACGAGTTCACCGCTCAGGCGTCCGAGGAGCGGTTGCCGCGCTTCCTGGGTGTAGAAATCGAGCGCTTCCATGAACGGCTGGTAGGGCGCGCCCAGGTCTTCGTCGCAATGTCCGTACAACACCACCGCTCCGGCGCCGTGGGCCCGGTGAGCCAACTCGGCTGCCGTGCGGGTCTTGCCCACGCCGGGCTCTCCCGCCAGCAGCGTCATACGGCACCCTGCTTGGGCGGTCTCAGCGAAGGTGTCCTGGAGCTGCGTGAGCAGTCTGGGCCGTCCCACGTAGGGCGCGGTGGCTGCTAGCAACGGTGGAAAGCGCAGCGTTGCTTCAGCTTCGGCCGTGGTGTCCTCGGCGGGATCCCAGAACAACCTGCAACTGGCCAGCGGCTCGGCCAAGCCCTTCAACTCGAGGTCGCCGTAGGGCTCGAACTGAAAACCACCTCGTCCGCGACAGAGGGCCCGCACCAGCTCGGCGACGAGAATCTCGGTGCCATTGGCCGCGGCGCACAGGCGGGAGGCCTCGACGACCGGGACGCCGAAGACATCGCCGTCCTCGATGCAGACATCGCCGACCGAGATCCCAACCCGAACAGCGAAGGCCTCATCGGGATGCCGACGGCCGTGCAGATCGGAACGCTGCTGGATGGCCACAGCGGCGGCCACAGCGTCGGCTGCCGAGATGAAGCTGGCCATGATCCCGTCGCCGAGGCCCTTCACTACCTCGCCGCCATGGTCGGTCACAGCCCGACCGAGCAGGGCGTCCTGTGTTCGGCGCTGCAGGTCGGCCCGTTCCTCGCCGAGGCGCACCCGCAGCTCGGTGGACCCGACGAGGTCCGTGAAGAGCACGGACCGCATCTCAGTCTGGCCCTGGTGCACACTCATTGTCCTTGGCCGCCCTTCCCGCCTAGCGGTGCTTCGGGTGCGCCCCCGTGTGATTCTCGGGCATTTCGACCGGAAACGAGCAGGGTCGTTCGGCCCTTTCTCCCTCTGTGGTCGTCCGACCGCGAGTCAGCAGTGACGCCCAAAGGCCATGTCAGAAGGCAGCACCATCGTGGTCATCTAATGGCCTTCCTTCGCCACTCTCGACCACGGGAAAGCGTCTGGGACGGCCGTCGAACCGTCTCGGTATTGCCTGGCTGAATTTGCAGTGAGGGCGTCGAGCACGTGGTCGACGGCTCAGCCTGAAAGATTGCCGTCACCGGGTTCCAGCCTCTGGCTACAGCGACCGCCTCTCGTTGGCTGAGCCCCGACCCTTTCGCGCACACAGAAACAGCTATCGTCCCAGAGCGGTTGCCGGAGGGGGATCTATGCAGAGTCCCACTGACGGGGGTCCGGGCAATCCACAACGCGTTCGAGCCGACATTACTGCGATCGACGCCACAGCGCGGCGCCACTGCTCGCGGTACGTCAGGCGAAGCGACGGTAGAGCGCTTCGGTTCTTCAAGGAAATCCTGACCTATCACGCTTGCGGGGAGGAAAACGCCGTCTGCCCCATGGTCGAGGAGGTCGACGCCCTCGTCGCCGAGGCTTACGCGTTTCGGTGTCTGACCAAGTAAAGGGGGTCGGCACTATGTTATCGACCATGCGAGGAAGCGGTGTGCGGCAGTTCACCGCGTGGATATATCCGCTTCTCGGCGATGATGACCGCGAGAACTGCACTCGCGCCTTACTGGTGCTCATGCCGTGGGAAGTGTTCGCCCCATCCATCCCGCTAATCCGCCAAGCGACCGGCGACGGCTTGGCTGAACTGACCCGTCGGATGCCGGAACTCGCAAGGTAGGAACGTTCCCGACTGGATCCCAAGGGCGATAGAAGGTCCATTCGAGTCCGCCCGATACGTGCCTGGCTACCGATCATCTGGCCTGTCTTCCAAACCCTGCCTGACGATGTTCGCAAGATATCGGGTAGCCCTTGATCGCTCCTCCATGGAGTATTAGGAAGTCTCCTCGAGCTGC
>Ga0307479_10003565_pt1 | contig 14186 bp, 28 predicted proteins | sample atmos_gasesECM4C_FD_203743 | JGI IMG/M metagenome (GOLD analysis project Ga0307479, IMG submission 203743) | Hardwood forest soil microbial communities from Morgan-Monroe State Forest, Indiana, United States - atmos_gasesECM4C_515 | ecosystem: Environmental > Terrestrial > Soil > Temperate...
TGCAGGTAGTGGATTCCCGGCCTGTCTCCTGTCAGCGCCGTTCGTGCTAGGACTTCGAGCGAATCAAAACCGTCTCAAAGGTGATGGTATTGTCGAACGCCACGCTTGCACCAAGCGCTGCTTCGAGAAATATGTTACCCGACGCGCTCCCGGTGGTGAAAATCTGCACAGTCTGGTTTGTTGCGTTCCAAACGTACTGCCATCCCTTCGATGTAAAGATATTTACCTGCACTGGTGCCGATGAGGAATTGTAAGCCCCAATGCCAGACTCAAGATTCCCGGTTCCCGTTCCTGAATCGGTCGCCACGCCTGAGGCATTATTGATTGTAAATGAACCGGCGGTCGAGGATGTTGCTGTCGCCGTGACAACCGAGAACGTCCCGTTGTTTCCGGCGTTTGTCATCCCCGCAATCACAACCAATTCCTCAGGTCGGATTTGTGGGCCTACAAGAGTCGTATAAGTCAGCGTGCTAACGCCTCCTGAAAAAGCGACAGCCGTGACCGTGAAGGTCTGCGGTATATAAGACCGCTGACCCCATTGAATCTGCCCGACACCTTCCGCAGTCTGTGAAGTCTGCGCAGAAGCAGCAAGGGATTTACCGGGAAGAGGAACGGCGATAAATGTTCCTGCTGTCGCTGGCGTCGAGGTGGATAGCGTAAGCGCCGAGACGATATAGGTTCCGTCATTCGTGTTCGAGGCCGTGTTATAGACGACGACTATCTGGCCGTTGTATAGCGGCATTCCCACGAGGGCGCTATAGGTCACAAGACCTGTGGCGGAGAACGCCGTCACTTCAAAGCTGGTCGAACCAATCCCACCGGGGCAATACATGGTCGAGGTATCGTTCTCAATCAGATTGCCGCGAAGCCAAATGAGTTTCTGTGAGTTGTCGAAGCCTGCGGGAAACGGAAATGCTTTTGGAACCAGATACTTGGTTGCTGTGTAAGACATAACGCCTCCACCGGCTCCTCGCCGGATAGACTAGCGCGCGCGTCTCCTCGCGGGTCGCTTATTTCTTGCCTGCTGTTCCTTTGTCGCCCATCGGCAATTCCCAGGCTCATAGTTGCCGTTGTTATCGGGGAAACGGTCAATCGTCATGCTAGCATTTGACTTCTTGCCCATGTCGGACAAGAAGTCCTTAAAACTATTGCGCCAGCGGTCGCAAACCGAGATTCCGCGTCCCCCATAATATTCATATCCTACAGCGCGAGAGTTATAGCATCGCGCCCTCATAAGTCGCCACGTGCTGTACTCAGTGGAACAACCTTTGTGGGTTGTCTCGCCGTGAATAAAATTGCGTGCTACTAGATTCTCAACACGACGACAGCCGCAACTTGTAGCCTGTCCTCTTCGTACTCGGTCGTAAGGATAATCTCGAATCGTTCCGCAAGAACAGCGTGCGCGGCATTGCATCCTTCGATTTGTCCACAAAGCTACAATCGTCAGCCTAGTATCTGCCACGCCTCGTCCGTTGTTCAGCTCGCCGTAGAACTGAACTGCCTTTCTTTGCATGAGCTAATTCTGGATCCTCATGCAATTCCTGCTTCATGCTTGACTTCTTCGCCGCGCTCAACGGCGAAGCCTTTGACAGCAGATACCGGGTCTGCCTGGGAGTCCACGGCATTGCTAGGCCATCGTTGGAATCGCGCCGGGGCTTTCGTGCTCCATCGGCGCTTCGGCTTCATGTTCCGGCTCTTCACCAAACGCCTGACTCACATGGCTACGAGCCGAATGGCCGTCATGATGCTTCGACTTATGAACGTGGCCATCCTTGTGATGCGAGCTAATCTCGACGTGTTCGGCGGGGCCATGCTCCGATACTACGTCCTGAATGTCTTGCTCACCCTCTTCGTGCTCGCCCTTGTCCGCTTCTTCTTCCTTTGGTTCAGGGCGTGTGGCGTCATAATGCTTGCCCATTTCGTGATTGCCGAAGTTCTTGCCGTCCTTAGACGTGTACATCGTTAGCCTCCCGCTGCTTTCTTTTGCTGCTCTGCTTCAATCTCTTTGGCGATTCTATCCGCGTTTTCCACTTGGACTTGCACCCATGTTTTCCGGCCAATAGGAACCTGCGTTCCAGTCGGACGCACGATGCGGGGCGCAGGACTTGGAACCAGCATCAATTCCAACCGCTCACACCGCCCGCGAAAGTAGTCCCGTTCCTTCCGCGCCTCGGCAAGCTCCGCCGAAAGCAATAGCACAGCACGGCGAGGAAGTAAAGAGTCAAAGAAGGAACGGATGCGGTCGGCGAAATTCATGTTCTGCGTTCTTGAGATGACCATACTCCATCGGCTATCGGTCGCCTCATTAGGGTTCCTCGCACATCATTCCTCCGCATACGCTCAAAGCCGATAATGCCGAGCATGTTCTGAAGCAATCTGGTTTGCTCATCGTCCATTTTGCCGAATAGCCCATCGAGGCATGATTTTCGGCTTGATGGCCGATTGCTTCGCGTCTTGCTTGAGCTTTTGCTCATAGGCATAAATCATACGGCTCGTATGGTCTGGAATCGTCGCCAGTTTCTCTTTCAGCTTCACATCGTCCGGCTTGCCTCGTTCCGCCAGCATCGAAAGCAAACCGTAACGAGCGCCATCGTAGCAATCGTCACCGAGGTCGTCAAGTTTTAATACGTCCTCCAGATTCTTTTCGTCCCGCACACGGCTTTCGAGGGATTCAATCAGTTGTGGACAGCTATCGAGAATCATCCACTCACCGGAATCCAGAAGATTGTACATGAAGACAGCGCCATCCACGCGCCTGTCGTTCGCCCGGCTGCACAATGGAAGACCATTGGCCTTGAGAGCGCCACCAATCTCATCGGCAATCGTGTGCTGCGTGTCTCCAACGCGATTGAACCGTTCCGGCGATAGAAACGCGAATCGAATCATCTTGCGCTCGTCCTCAGGCGTTGCGGCGGCAATCAGCTTGCCCAAGTCGCGTGAGTTCGTCTCATTCACCACAAGCTCCCGATAGGTCACAACTTTGGTTTGCGGAACGCCTTCTAGATTCTTCACTGGTGCCCGCGTATGCCAATAGACCGCCGTATGGTGAGCAAGGCCCCAATCAAGTGAAATCCATCGCGGCTGCCACGATTGCCACTCAATGCGCTCGCGGTCGCGCGGAAGAGACAGGATGTGCCGCTCGTAGGAGAAGTTCGAGAAGTACTGGCCGGAGATGGAATTCAGATCGCCGTAGAGAGCTTTCTGCATCAATGCAGGAGCAAGCCTCATTAGCTTTGATATGTACTCAGGGTCTTTCTCAATCTGCCGGGGGTTATCAAGCACGGTCGAGTGGACATAGAACCAGTCTTTGGGATTGAATACGGGAACTTCTCCGCCATGCGTGGAGCGATAATAAATGCCATCTTTGCCCAAACGGACTTCGCCAAGCTGAATCACGGGCTTGTGGTCAATCCACAGCCGTTTAATCCAACCATAGCCAGGCCCAAGAGGGTTTGTAGCGCCGGCCATGCGGCAGTAAGGCATTCTGCCCTGAGCGTTTACCTTGCAGCCTGAATTCACGCGATTACGGGATGATAGGAAATCCCAGGCCTCATAGCTGAACTGTCCCAACTCGTCTATGCCGATGAAAATAAAGGCGGATGAGAGATATTGCGACAGCGATTTCTCAGACTGGTTTTGCAGGTGGCCGAAGAATAGTTTCGAGCCGTTGTAGAACGTCACGATATGCTTCTGGTCGTTGTAGCGGAAGATTTCCTTGGGGACTGTATTCTTGAAATCGAGTATCAGGCCCTTTTCAAGCTCTGGGTAGTCGCGCCGGAGAAGCAGGCTGTTCGACCCCGGATATTCCAGGCAATTATAAAGTGCCTCCCCAAGCAAACAGAAAGACTTCCCAGAACCATTCCCGCCTATCGAGAGAAGATTTCTGGCAGGGCTTGTGTGAATCTGCGCTTGCTTCGGGAATGGCAGGTAGAACGAATCAACGTGCAGAGCGCCTTCGGCGTCAAGAATCAGTTCCGGCATCGTTCAACCCAGGAACATGCGGCACCGAAGCTGAAATCGTAATCTGCGGCCTGAATTCCGCGTTGAGCACGACTGTCTTGATGGAAGAGTTCCCGCCTTCGCCAGAATCGGAAATCATTCCCTTCAAGCGAGCGGTCAAGGCAATCATCGCAGTTCGCGGTCCCCAAGCCTTCACGGTTCGTGAATCCTTCACTCGCCCTTCGTGCGCGAAGTACTTTGTTTCGTTGGCGTTAAGGGCTGGCACTAAATAATTCTGAATGAAGCTATCATCATCCAAGCCGTGACGGGCGAACAGGTCAGGTGCTTTAGATTCAATAAGTTCCAAAGCCTGCGTTGCTGATTGGTCGGGATTCTTAGGAGAGAAGCCAGCTTGCAGTGCAGCTTCTTTGTTCGTCAGTCCTTTTGCGATGCCTTGGAGGAGCTTCTTTTGCCGCGTAGTGAGCTTACGGCGCTTGCGTGGCGGAGGACTTGATGGCTGCGAGTTCTCTTTCAGCGGTTCCAAGATTCTCCTGTGTAGCCTTTAGCTGTTTCGAGAGTGAGTCTATCACGGAACGGGCACCTTCAAGCTGCTCGTTTGCTGCAAGAAGCTCTAAGTGTGTCCTGCCGTGCAGTTGCAGGAGCTTGTCCATCGGTATCGGTTTCTGGACAAGTTTCGCTCCTGCTTCCTCCGTCATCGCACCATAATCCCAGCCGCAAATGTGGGCGATGTCCCGCCTGTTGAAGCGGCCTTGATTCTGTAAAACTGATAGTTCACGTTGCTCAGAGAACGGCTCTCGCCTGTGGCGACGGTGCTGGTATCAATCGTCGTGTACGATGAATCCTGGTCAACGTCTGCGCCTTGCAAGTTCATCGTCACCGTAGAAGGGGAACCGCTGAATTGCGTGAACCATGTAATCCCATGCTGCCCGTTGGTTGACAGATTGGCGGAAGAAATGGCGAACTGCTGGCCCGCCGTTGCGGAACCTGGAAGTGTCACCTGCACAATCGGAACGGGAACAAATGCCATCCCGGAATCCGCAGTGGTCGTGATTGCGTTGCTTGTGAGGGAGAATGTGACTGTGCCAATCCCGGTCGTGGCGTTGATTGATACCGATGCGAGAGCCACGTTCGTCACATTGAAATTCGGTGCGCCGCCGGATGTTGCAGTCTGCGTTCCTTGCACCGAAATCAATGCGCCGACAATCGGTATAAGCCCTTCCAGAACCGTGACGCCAAGAGTGGCGACGTTCGAGGCGCTGATAGCGACTGTCGTGACTTGCATCCGAGTGATCGGCGTATCGTCGTTTCTGGAACCAAACGACCAGCCGATAAATCCAGGAAGCAATGCGGGGCAGATTACATTCGGCGCTGTCTGATAGGCCATGACGCGCCTATAATCCTTGAACGGATAGCTTCTTGTCAAGAACGAACTTCACGCCGCGAGCTAGAAGCATTAGCCCCACCGCCATCACAATCCACACCCTGCCGTAAGTCAGCGTGGCGCCAACCAGATAGCAGATGCCGAATCCAAACGGCGTGCCCGCAATGAATCCCCATGTGATTTCTTTCATTCCGTCGCCCCTCCCGAGCCAAATGCCAACCGCATCAAATCCAAATATATTACATCCTTGCGGCGAAGATATTCCACGAGCCGCAACGAAATCTGGATGGCTGCCTCCCAAGACGAACATCTCTCTAGTCTCGTTACCAGCGTGTCTTCAATGCACACCATCCACCAGCCGCAAGATTTATATATATAAGCGCGTGCCCCCATACCCCGCCCCCATTACCTCAGTGCATCTCCCGCCACTCAAATCCGAGAAGTCACGTCCTCCAGCGAATGAGCGACGATGTAAAGTCCGCCTGCTCTCTCAACCTCGGCCTGAAACTCACGCTGCTTACGTGATTGCTCTTTGCCTCCGGCCTTCACTTCAATCCCGCAGAATTGCCCGGTGGATTTCAGCACCGCCATGATGTCGGGCTGACCAGCTTGTCCGAAGTGGTAGAAATGGCCGCGAATCTTCATCGCTCCAACGCTGGCGCGCCAGTGGAATATACGGCGGAGGGAAAGCCAATCGAGAATAGACTTTTGAATATCTCTTTCTCTTATTTTTGGTTTCAACTTCTTCCGCTTTGTGACTGATTCCATTCCGCGCTCCTTCGCCGCCTACAAATAAAGCAGCCGCGACGTTTCCCGGTATAATAGGTGTTTTCTGCTGAATAAGGATGTCCGCTAGGACAATGCGTTATTCTTCTAGAGGCATGCCTCCCTTTCGCATCTCTGTCATGAGCATTATCAAGCTGAGTACCAAAAAATAAATGCTTAGGATTTATGCAGCATGGGTTATCACAGCGATGCAGGACACAAAGGTGAGAATCCAAATCAAACCCAAGCCATAAATGGGCTACGACACGCGAGACGAATCTATTCTTTCCTTTGTACTTTTTCATCCCCCGATTGCGAGAACACGTTCCTGTCCAATTCCAACATCCCGAATGTTCATGCAAAACAAACCTTTCCATTATTCCGGTAGGCTTCTCACGCTTCACATTGACCACCATCTGCCCGCGACGGCGGAGCGAAACGACAGCACGCATAGAATCTGCTCGAAGGTCAGCACTTGCGCGTGGCCTCGTAAAGCTCGGATTCACGAATCACTCGCGGGAGTGGTTTCCCTCGCCGGCGATACACGCTTCCGATTTGACGCAGTAATCGAAGGCGCGGGCTTTCAGGTTTGGGCTTGCGCTTCATCCCAGCGGCCCCCTTCCCACCTGTGCCTCACGCTTCACGGCGTCACCGCGACGCTGCTCACGAATTACCGCGCGCTTTTCCTTCACCATCCACGTTCGCAGGAATTGTCTCACGCCTCGCTGTGTGCGCGGTCTGCGTCTTGCTGGCGCTGTCCAGAGCCATGCGTCGGCTTCGCGGTAACAGCTGTGCCTATCCACTTCGGGGAAGCACTCAGCGAGAAAAGCATCCGTCTCCCGCGAGACATCGAGTTGGCGTCCGCTAAAGGCGTCTCCGAAAAGGTCAGGCATACGCAACTATTCTCCTGCCAATCCATTCCGCAGCTTGAGGGATGATGCTGTTTCCGAGTGCTCTAAGTCTGTCCACCCGATTGGGTATCCCTGTACGACCTCCCACAAGGATGGATTCGGCCACCACCGCTCCGCCATCGGGTAAAGCTCGAAATACTTCCTCCCCGCCCACTGAGATAGAGTATCCATCTCTCCGATGACAAGTGGCTTGCGGCAATAAGACGGCTTGAGTGGTGAGCGTTTCCAATCGCTGCTTGTGGGGGTAGGCAAGAATCCATACCCGTTCTCGCAAGTGGGGCAACCCAAAGTGGCAGGCAGGAACAGTCTGCCATTCCGCATCGTACCCGATTTCGGCCAAGTCCCCGATAACTCTGCCAATTCCCCGTCCAAGCAAAGCTGCCACGTTCTCCACGACTGCGAACCGCGGTTGTAGCTCCCGTATGATGCGTGCGTATTCTCTCCATAGCCCGCTACGTTGCCCCTCAATTCCAATCCTTGGGCCGACGGCTGAAATGTCTTGGCAAGGGAATCCTCCGCTGAGCACATCAACGGCGGCGAGATTGTGCTTTCCGCATTTTCGGATGTCCTCAAATCGCTCCGCAGTTGGAAAGTGGCGAGCCAAGACCTTGCGACAGTAGGCGTCAATTTCAACCTGCCATACAGTTCTAATTCCTGCACGCTCAAATCCAAGGTCAAAACCTCCGATGCCCGCGAATAAACTTCCATGAGTCAGCATAGACCAATTCCCCGTGCAGTTCCTATATTTCAGGCAATACCTGCCGCTTGCCAGCCAGACGGAATCTTAGTGACTCGTTAGCCCGAAGGCTTCTGCACTTTGGACCGGGACGTATTGGTTGAAACGGCGCGCGCACACAACGCCGAGTGCCGCATCCACTAGCAGCCCGTTGCCCGGAGTTTCGATTCGCCTGACCGTACCTCTGCACTCTTGCAATCCCGTTTTTTGAGACGCACCGGGCGAAAACGGATGCGAATACCCGGACACACACCAATCCGCGTAGCAAGTCTTTGGATTCAAATTGTGGAGGGAAAACAGCAACTTTACTCACCCCATAGATTTGGGAGGGGAACGGTCTATGGTCCGCTCCCCGGCCCGGTGTGTCAAAATTCCTTTGTCGAGAAAGCCGCAAGGATTTCGACGCACGAATCATAGAAAACTCAGCCACGTCCTGTCAATCTCTTTCTTGCCATGCCCACGCCAGCGAACCAATGGCGACGAGTGCTAAAGACAATAGCCCATGTCCGGCGCCGAGAAACATCGTGCCTGTGAGGGCGAGAGCCATAACCCCCAGACAGAATGGGACAAGGAAAAGACCAATTTTGCTCATTGAAGGGCCAACTCCTTTTGCTCGACGAGGCGGTACTTGCTTCGCGTCTCGCCATTTACGCGCTCGGTAACACATTCAATCTGGTAGCCAAGATGCCGCAATTCCGTAATGCGGGCCGTGCGGGATGCGATGAATAGCTGCATCATTTCCGGCAAAGTGACCCATTCCTTGCTGCGTAGCAAAGCTAGGATGCGCTGTTGTTGAGTCTTGCGGTCGCTCACGGCTCCCTCCAGGGTGGCAATTCGGCCTTCGGGACGCTTGGAAGGTTCTCCACTTGCGGTCGCATCTTCGCGTGCGATTGCAGCACTTCGGCCATCGTGTTCAGCTCGGCGATGAATTGCTCGACCTGCTTTTCCATTTCTGCGATGGCTTCTTCGTCGCGCTCGAAACGGATGCTAAAAAAGTTGAATTCACTAGGCAGGCGCGGGTCATAACTCACGAAATCGCACCATGAGCGGCCCGTGCAGGCCATCTGCCAAAGCATCTGCGGCTTGTAATCTTCCGGCACAACTTCTCCAAGAAAATAGCCTAGATGGGTTTTGGTGGTGGGCACCTTGCATTCGACGAGGCCATCGTCGCCTATCAGTCCATCCGGGCTTGCCGCAGAGCGGGGAATATGCGGATGGAGCACAAGGCCGATGGATTCTATTTCATTGCCCGTCGCGGAGGAGTAAGCCTCTTTTGCCAGGATTTCGTTCTCGATTCCGAATTGCATTGCCGCAGACACGTAATGTTCCGCCGTCTGTCCAGTCAGCGCCTCTTGGAGCAATTCAAATTTGTACTCTTCGCGCGCCTGCGATGATTTCCCTTTGTTCGCCCCGTTTTTCAGGAACGACATCACGTCGGCCACACGCGATGCCGTCACCTTCCCCAGGCGCAAGTCATACCATTGCGCCGAGTGCTGCTCACATTGAATGTAATTGGGCGGATATTTCATGCCGGCTCCTCAGCGGTCAGTTCCTTTTTGCGCTTGTCGCGGGCTTCGATGAGTTGGCGGGCGGAATCAAGATGCTTGCCCTTCATGGCATCCTGAATCGGCTGCGTCGAAACATTCTTGAGGGCAGACAGGTCAGGAGCGTCCGCAACGGCCTTTAGCGCCATGTCCAAACCAGGGAACGGCACCATCGCGTCCGTATCCACTCCCTTTGGAGCCACGCCACACGCTGCCAAAAGCGTGTACCGCTCCAGATAGGTCACTGTCGAGGCCATTGCTTGTATCGGGTTCTTGCTCCCTGTATCATCGGCGGATGCCTCAAGAGCCGCTTCTTCTTCGCTGTGACCCATGAAGTGAGTGATTACGCACGTCACGCGAATCTTCGTCTCTTTTTGCTCCGTTTTCCAGCGATGCGTAAGGCCATGCTTGGCAAGGCCCGGAGACAGTTGCTCGCACACATCATCGAGCGCGGCGTAGGTGTAGGAAACCGTGCCGCCTTTCGCCGGGAAAGATGCTGTCTTGCTCTTTAGAATCACAGGCAGGTCGTGGGTCTTGAACTGTGTCATTGCCTCGATGTAGGCACGCTTGGCCTCGTTCGCCTCCCATCGGAGTTGCAAATCCATGAGCTTTTGCAACTTGTCCACATCCGCGTGACCCGCAACCGCCATCTCGATGAGAGCCATCGGAGTGACGGACTTCGGAGCGGCTGGTACTATCTCGGTAGTAGAAGGTGCAACTTCTGCGTGTGTCGTTTCTACGGCCCTTGCGTGTCCTGCTAGCGTGGTTTGCTTCATAAGTCCTCCTGTGTGCGTCCCTGCAAGCCGTATTAGCGGCTAGGGCTATCGTCGTGCGATTCTTGCTCCGGTTTCGCCGGAATGGGCTGCCTCGCCGTGAACATCTCCTCCCACAGCATGTCACGGCGGCGCTGGAGTTCGTCAAGCGAGCGGCGAAGTTCTGCGGCTATGGATTGGGTCATCCCCACAGCCCCTCTCGCGCTTCTCGGTCATCATCCTGCATCCGCTCGTAAATCTCCGCCATGTCCTGATTGAGTTCGGTCGAGAGTTCGTCTTCGAGCATCCTGTCCAACTCTTGCCGTGTGGGGTCGCTCATTGTGCGCGCTCCTTTCGTTGCTTCCCTTTGGGCCTGCCGCCGAGCTTCCCATTCTTGCGGGCGGCTGCGGCCTTCTTCTTGCTCGTTAGCTTGCCGAGTTCGACTGCATGAGGGTTTTTCATTGCATCATTTCCGATACGCTGATATCGAGCTTCATAAGCAAGGCGAAAACAAAATCGTAAACAGCTTCTTCCTCAGTCGCCCCAAATGCCTGAACTACATGGCGACGGCAATCGCACTCCGGGTCATCGCAAACATCCATCGAGTCCGCATCGTAGGCTCGCCAATCAAAGCCGCGCAGAGGAATCGGCGGACATTCATAAGACGTTACAAGTCGCATTGTGCGCTCTCCCACACCGGAGCTTGGCAAACCGCTATCTCGCGCTTACGTTCTTCGCTGATAATTTCGACATCCCATTCATTCGAGAAATCCGTCCTCGCCAGCATCGCGTCAATGATTGCCTTGCGTTCGTCGGTCATGTGCGTTGCCTCCATGCCCTTATACTACAAAACCCACCGCTCGGTTGTCAAGAGAAATCTGCATCCCCCCTCAAAATAATTCCAGAGTGGTACTAGGACACAGAATAGCCAATGTTTATGCGGGTTTCCGCGTCCATTGCGGCTTCGGATGGCATCCCGAATGGCAATCCCTCACGAATCTCCCGCAGCGCCAACTGCCGTTTGCAACGCAGTCGCACCGCTCAGCGGGCTTGTGGCCGATGTGGTGAGCTTCGCCGCAATATCCGTCCACGCCGTCAAAGGGAGCGTATGCGCCGCACTTTTCGCAGCGACCGTTAGCTTTCTTCCAGACCTGCTCGCGCCATTTGCCCTTGTCCTTGCCGTAGAGCAAGGAATGGACGGTATTGGGGCAATGCTTGAGCATCTTGGGCAGGGAAACGAACGAGCGCGGGTCTAGGAATCGGGCGAGCTTTGTTTCCTCGGGGGATTTCTTGAAGCCCCTAGGCATCTTTAGCGAACCTTTCGCGTGACTCCGCTAGCTTGGCTTTCACGGCCTCCACGGTCACTTGCTCGACGGGAAGTGCGAGAGTTGAGGCGTTCAGGGTTGCATCTCGGAAAAGAACGTACCATCTGGCGAGAGTGCCTTCCTGCAAGCCGACATAGAGAGCGTTTGCCTTCGTCATAATGCGGCGGAGTTCGGATTCGCTATGCATCAAGCTTTCCAGTAGAGCACCATCGGCTAACAAGTTTCAGCAGGCATGTTTCTCCGCAAGCATGGAAATTGCTGTCATCATCATCGGAAGTTGGCAATCCATCATAGATGCAAAGAAAGGCCGTACCGTCTTTATAAGTATGGTCTGCCTTTAATCGCTTCCATCGGTTTGAATCTTCTAGGCGCGATTTTCCACAGCCATCGCACTTGACGGTTTCAGGTACAGCGCTCATCGGTACAAGCTCCAAATTAAAAACGACCGCACAATCTCAGGAAATGCAAGCCACAGAGTCCAGCCCACAGCCCCCGCGAGTGTCAGGAGCGAGCCGCAGGCAATGGCGAGGGCGCGGGTACTGTGGTGGGGGATCATTTCGCTTGCTCCCGTTCGGATTTTCGCCCATAGCAGCGCACGACGGCTCTTGTGATGAGGTACACGATTTTGCGCCCGGTCGCGCTAGAGTGCCGACGCAGGATGTCATAAGCGTCTGCCTGAATCTTGATGGACTTCATTACCGCTGGTTGTCTGGTTGCCATGCGGCTATTTGAGCAGAATCGGAATCGCTTGTCAACCCCTAAAATAGAAAAGATTCTACTTGACGCCACTTTGCCAATATGCAAGGATACGCACATGAGCGAACCACGCAAACCTAGCCTTGATGCCCTTCCATATCCCTTCCGGCGGCGGTTGGCTGTCCTTTCAAACGGGTGTTGGGAGTGGGTCGGAGTAATCTCAGACCAAGGATATGGACGCTATTGGGGTGGAAACAAATACGTGAAAGCGCACACCTTTTCATGGAAGTTTTTCTATGGGCCGATAGCCAGCGGCTTGGAGCTAGACCATACATGCCGAAATCGAAGCTGCGTAAATCCTGACCATCTCGAAGCTGTCACGCACCGCGTGAATGTACTCCGTGGACATTCCCCTACAGCATTAAACGCACGCCGCAAGAAATGTGTTAACGGCCACCCGCTATCCGGCAGCAATCTTAATAGGTACAAAGAGGTTCATCGCCATTGCAAAAAGTGTCGAGCGGCTAGGGACAAGAGATATAGACGCGAGGGAATCACTCAATCCCTTCGCTCCCTGACCGCCCGCGAGCGCGGCCCGGAGGTGCGTCGTGGCTAAGAAGCGAGGAAGGTTCTGCGTCGGCCAAGTCGTGTACGATAATAGGGAGGGAGACTATCTACGCATCATCCGCATCCTCAAATCTGGAATTATCTGGCTTCTCTTGAAAAAGAAAGGCGGTAAATGTACGGCTCTCGCAAAGAATCTGCGTCCTCTTACTTTGCGGGAACGAGGAATGAAAACATGCACAGAGGCGAGGAATAAATTTGAGGTTGGCGATTGTGTACGGCTTACTGCTGAGGGAGAAGAACAGCAAATTGCCAAGCAAGGGAATATCGGCATGGTAGTTGGTTTCAATCGTAATCATCCTGAACTGGTAAGAATTCGGGTTGGCGATAATATATCCTGCGACAACTACCACATGGATTTTTGGGAAGTGAAGCATGACTGACCGAAGGGGGCGAGCGCCGAAAGGTTTAAGATAGAGCAATGGAAGTAAAATCAAGCAAAGGAGAAACACCATGAAAATGTACCGGCAGGGAGATGTGCTGTTCAAGAAAGTTGCGGCAGTCCCGAAGGGCGGCAAGCGGCGCGCGAGCGGCCATATCCTCGAAGGCGAAGCGACGGGCCACATCCATCGTATAGCCGAAGCCGATCTGGATTCCGCCGATGTGCTCGAAATCGGCGAAGGCCAGCTCTATTTGAGCGTGAGCGCAGAAGGCGGAATCTCCATCGTCCACCAGGAACATCACGCAATCACTTTGCCGAAGGGTGATTACGAAGTAGTGCGCCAGCGCGAGTATTCGCCCGAAGAAATCCGCAACGTCGCGGACTGAGGACGCAGATGCCAAAGAGAATCACGAAGCTGACAGACGATCAAAAAGCCCGATTCGGGCAGTACGTCCAGCGATACACAAAGATCGGGCTTTGCACCGATGAAGCGGATTGGGAGAAATTTGAGGATGGCGTGCGCAGGTGCTACAAGTTCGCCAATCTCAAACCTCCCAAAGTTTTCGTGCGCGTGGAATCTCCAATCGTGCTCTGCTTCGCAGCTTCGATTGCAGCTCATGTGATTGCGGACCTTAGAAATAAGGGCGATAAGGATTCCGCGGTGGGTTCCGCGGTGCGTTCCGCGGTGTATTCCGCGGTGGATTCCGCGGTGCGTTCCGCGGTGGATTCCGCGGTGCGTTCCGCGGTGGATTCCGCGGTGCGTTCCGCGGTGGGTTCCGCGGTGGATTCCGCGGTGGGTTCCGCGGTGCGTTCCGCGGTGTATTCCGCGGTGGGTTCCGCGGTGGGTTCCGCGGTGGATTCCGCGGTGGGTTCCGCGGTGCGTTCCGCGGTGTATTCCGCGGTGGGTTCCGCGGTGGATTCCGCGGTGCGTTCCGCGGTGCGTTCCGCGGTGTATTCCGCGGTGGGTTCCGCGGTGGGTTCCGCGGTGTATTCCGCGGTGGGTTCCGCGGTGGATTCCGCGGTGGGTTCCGCGGTGCGTTCCGCGGTGGGTTCCGCGGTGGATTCCGCGGTGGGTTCCGCGGTGGGTTCCGCGGTGGGTTCCGCGGTGCG
>Ga0307479_10003566_pt1 | contig 14185 bp, 16 predicted proteins | sample atmos_gasesECM4C_FD_203743 | JGI IMG/M metagenome (GOLD analysis project Ga0307479, IMG submission 203743) | Hardwood forest soil microbial communities from Morgan-Monroe State Forest, Indiana, United States - atmos_gasesECM4C_515 | ecosystem: Environmental > Terrestrial > Soil > Temperate...
GGCGTTTACGTTTGTAATTTTAGGGCGAGGTCAGGATGTCCACAGCCATGCTTGAGCACGATCTTTCGCCGCCGGGTCCGGTCCATGAGCCGCATGCTTCGCGAACCTCCACGCTGGTGATCATCGGGTTCGCGCTTGTGTACGTGGTTTGGGGATCGACGTATCTGGCGATTCGCGTAGGGATCGAGTCGTTTCCTCCGCTGTTGCTGGCAGGTTCGCGCCACCTGCTTACCGGCCTCATCCTGTACCCTATCCTGCGCTGGAAGGCCGGAGTGCGGCCGACGGCTGCACACTGGCGTATGTCTTTCATTACAGGCTCCTTACTGCTGTTCATCGGAAACGGCGGCGTGTGCCTAGCGGAGAAAACGGTTCCTTCGGGAGTAACGGCGCTGCTTGTGGCGACGGTTTCGTTGTGGATGGTCTTGGTGGATTGGCTGCGACCAGGAGGCACGCGACCGGGGCCGCGGGTTGTGGCCGGGCTGCTGCTCGGCTTTGGCGGGTTGGCGCTTTTGGTGGGGCCTAAGAACCTGGGCGGGTCGGGCCGCGTCGATCCCTTTGGCGTCGGGATTCTGGTGATTGCGTCGCTGGCGTGGGCGAGCGGGTCAGTTTACTCCAAGCATGCCGGCGGACCTGGCTCACCCCTGCTAGGAGTGGCGATGCAGAGCCTTGCGGGCGGAGTTTGCTTGTGGATTGCGGGGATAGTATCGGGAGAGGTTGGGGCGCTACATCTTAGGGCGATCTCGGCGCGTTCCTGGCTGGCACTGGGGTATCTGATTGTGTTTGGGTCGATGGTGGGTTTCACCGCGTACGTCTACATTTTGAAGAAGAGCACGGCGACGCGGGTGGCGACGTATGCGTTCGTGAATCCGGTGGTGGCGCTTTTTCTTGGCTGGCTGCTTATCGGAGAGTCCATTACTTTGCGCACGGTGATTGCCGCGGCGGTGATTTTGACCGCTGTTTTACTGGTGATTACCGCGCCGCACGCACCGCCGCTGCGAGCGAAACGCCCGGTCATTGAACCCGCAGAAGCCTGATCCCCCGAAACAAAAATCTGTTTTTGGTGGGCGTTCGCGGATAGATTGGTTTCCTCGCCGTTGGTAAAGTTGGCGCATGAACATGAACCGCAAGAACCAACAAATCCAAAGCAACATTCCACCGCGCGCCGCGGCTCGCTACTGGCGTGCGACGATGACTCGCGATGCGCGGGCGGACGGCACATTTGTGCTGGCGGTGCGCTCGACGCACATCTACTGCCGGCCGTCTTGCCCGGCGCGGCGACCCCTGCGGCGAAACGTGGTTTTTTTTCACACCGGAGCCGAAGCGGAGAAGGAAGGATTCCGGCCGTGCCTGCGCTGCCGGCCCAATGAAGTGGCCGGGCCGGTGGCGCTGGTGGAACGCGCCTCGCGTGAATTGGCAAAATTTGGAGAGGACGAAGGCGTTGGGTTTGCAGCGCTGGCGGCAAAGTTGGACACGACTTCGGGGACATTGCGGCGAGCGTTCGTGCAAGTGACGGGCTTGCGTCCGCGCGACGTAGCGGCTGCACTGCGGCTGGCGCGCTTCAAGAAATTGCTGCGAGAGGGAAAAGGAATCGCCGAGGCGCTTTACGAAACCGGGTATGGCTCGACGAGCCGCGTCTATGAAAGAAGTAACGCGCAGTTGGGGATGACCCCAGCCACTTATCGAAAGGGAGGAAAGGGCATGAACATCGGATACGTCATCGCGAAATCATCACTGGGAAAGGTCTTGGTTGGGGCGACGGAGAGAGGTGTTTCCGCGGTGTATCTGGGGGACGCGGATGCAAAACTGATCGAAGAACTGCGCGGGGAGTACCCGAAGGCGGAGATTGCCGCGGCTGGGGACTCTTTTGAAAAGTGGGTGAAGGAAATTGTACAGCGCGTGGAGGGAAATCCGCCGCGGCTGGAGCTGCCGCTGGATCTGCAGGCGACGGCGTTTCAGCGGCGCGTTTGGCAGGAGCTGCAGAGGATTCCACGGGGCACCACGCGAACGTATACGCAAGTGGCGCGGGCGCTGGGGAGCCCGAAGTCAGTGCGGGCGGTGGCGCGGGCTTGCGCGACGAATCCGGTGTCGATCGTGGTGCCGTGCCATCGTGTGATTCGTGAGGACGGTAGCCTGGCAGGATATCGATGGGGACTATCACGGAAGGAACAATTGCTGGCGCAGGAGCGGCCCGCGGGCTAAAAGCGGACTCGAGTTGCGCCGTGGCTACTGGCGGGGCTTGACGCGCGTAGCGTTTTTGGGCCAATCGGGCTTGAACTTTGCGTCGTTGATCTTGAGGTTCTTCATCATGTTCGAATACTTCACGAGGAAGTAGTCGCCGCGGCTGGCCTCGAAAAACTTCTGCTGAATGGGCAACCAGGACGACTCGTCCACCCACATCTCGATCTTGGTTATCTGGTTGCGGATCTCTTCGGACTTGGGGGTCAGCTCCAGAAGCAACGTTTTGTGGTGATCAATTTCTTCTTCTCCGGCCAGATGGATGTCGTAGCTTTTCCGCAAGTCCTGACTCTTAGTGCCGAAGCCCAATCGCATGTACTGGTCGATGATGGCGCGGTGCTTACCTAGGTTGTATTCCTCAACGCGATTTATTTTCGGGGTGTAAATGAAGAGCGAATCTCCTGTTCGCAAAATGGTCTTAGGATCCGGCTTGGTGAGCTCGATGCGCATCTTTTGATCACGCCGGACGAAAACCTGGCCGGTTTCGGTGGACGTGTCCTTCACGACGTCGGTGTATTTGATCTGCTCGACATCCGCGGTCAGGCTACGAAAATCGGATGCCGCTTTATCCATCCTGTTCAGAGCGCTTTCGGTGGCCCAGTGCGGGGTCTCCTGCGCGGCGGACGCGCGCAAGTGCAGTACCGAGGCGAGCGTGCAAAAACCCACCAGAGCAACAAAAGAAACGGCATTTTTCAAGCTAAACCCCTGGGTGCCGGAAGGACGGTCCGGCGGCTGAAATCCTTGCAATCGTAGCATATAGCAATGGATGCGCGGTTCACTGCAGGAGTTTCACGGGTGGAAGGGGATGCGCGGATCAGACTAGCGATGAATTTCGACCTCGTAGGCGATCACGGTGCCCTGCTCGTCGCGCACGGCTTCGATTTTGGTAATGGAGAACCGGCCGTTGCGCAAATCGGGGAGAGCGCGCCGCAGGGCCTGGTGCAGTTCGTTCTGCAACGCAGGCGTTTGCTCGGGTGGCGCGAGGACGCGAGCGTCTACGCGGTACTCCTGGAGATGGCCATCATTGGAGAAAAGAACGAGCTGAACCTGATCGGACGCGGCGGGCATGCCGACCTGCGGCTGGTCGCGGAACCAGCCGCGGGGCGTGAGCAAAACAAAGACGAGAATGAGAACGACGGCAACGTCGTACTGCCAGGTTCCGCGTTCGTAGGACCAGAAAAACGTCCTGGAGAGGACTTGCCGCAGGCCGGCCATGTCAGTCCGCCGGGACGCCGTCGACGATCACGCCGTCGCGCATGTGCACGACGCGGTCGAAGTAGATGACCGCTTCGGGATTGTGAGTGATCATCACGATAGTTTGCCCCAGATCCTTGTTGAGTTGGCGGAGCATCTGCAAGACGATTTCGGAATTTTTGGAATCGAGGTTGCCCGTAGGTTCGTCGGCGAGGAGGATTTTCGGCTCGTTGATAATCGCGCGGGCGATCGCCACGCGTTGCTGTTCGCCCCCGGAAAGCTCGGAAGGTTTATGGTGCAGGCGGCCCTGGAGCCCCAGCATCTTGGTGACGACGTCGAAACGGTGGGGATCGAACCCGTCACCGTGAATGAATTGCGCGATGGCGATGTTGCCTTTGGCGGTCAAGGTGGGTAGCAGATTGAAGCGCTGGAAAACGAAGCCAATCTTGTGGCGCCGGAGCTTCGTACGCGCCGCGTCGCTAAGCTCGGTCAAATCGTTGCCGTCGACGAGCACGTGGCCGCGGGTGGCTTGCGCCAATCCGCCGATGACGTAAAGGAGAGAGGATTTTCCGCAGCCGGATGGACCCATGACCGCAACCGACTCTCCCGGCAAAACCTCAAAGTTGACGCCGCGGAGCGCCGGCACTTCCACTTTGCCGGCCCGGTAGAGCTTCCACAAACCTTCGGTCTTGAGTATCGGCTCCAAATTATTTTGCCCTGGAGAAATCAACGCGCCGGCAGGTGAGTGTATTGTAGCCGCGATTGCCATCTGATGCCTAGCCGCGCCGTCCGCTATCGCTGCGGCTTCTAGTCATACGAAAGAGCCTCGACTGGATCTTTGCGGCTGGCCACCCAAGCCGGATAGCTTGCGCCGATTATGGCTCCGGTCAAAGCGATACCGGCTGCTCGCAACACCCAGTCGGTGGTGATCAGGATCGAGAGCGTCGGAAAGCCGGCCAGAAATGCGGCGCGCACGGCGTAGCTCAGACCAATGCCGACGGCAATGCCGAAAATGCAGAGCGCGGCGGATTCGGTGAGCAGAGCGCGCACGATGAAGCTGCGGGTAGCGCCAAGCGATTTCAGCACACCGATATCGCGCGTGCGCTCGATGACGGTGGTGTACATGGTCAGAAAAATCACGAGAAGGCCGATGGCGATGGCCAGCCAGATCATGGCGTCAATGAAGGTCTCAAGGCCTGGGATATTCGTGGAGGTCATGAGCGACAAGAAATCTTTCAGGGGACGAACGGTATACCCGGGCAGGACCGCGCGAATTTCGTCCATTACCTCCGCGGTGTGCTCCGGGCGCGTGCACTTCAGAAGGAAAATGGAGGCTTTATCGTGGGCGCCGACGAGATCTTGCAGCGTGGAGATGGGCACAAACAGGCGGGCGCCTTTGCCGTGTTCGATGATGGCGACGACGTGCCAATCGTGATTGAGGAGATTATAAGTGTCGCCAACTTTCAGATGTTTGGCTTTAGCGGCCCAGTCGTCGACTAGCAAATCGTCAGGGCCTTCCATGTCGTGGCCTTGCAGGAAAACGAAGCCGCCGGATACGGCGCGAAAGCTTTCGGAGTCGATGCCGTAAATCACTTCGACGCCGCCGGTGGAGTTAAATTGCAGGAGCGCGGGAGCAACCGCTTGCACGTATTTCATCTGTGCGAGCTTGTCAGCAATCTTGATGGGCATGGGCGAGCCGCTGAAGCCCAGGAAAATGGAGGCGGCGGGTGGCTGGAGCATGATGTCCGCGCCGATTCCTTCGATACGCTTGGCGGTTTCGGTGAGAAGGCCAGAGGTGAGGCCAACGATCAGCACCACGAGGGCGACTTCGACGGCGACAGCCATCACGCCGACGATGGTGCGCAATGGGCGATGCAGCAAATTGCGGACGATGAGTTCGCCCATCATCGCGGCTTCTCCTCCGCGGTCTCGCCTACTCGTACGAGGTCGCTGCCGGGAGGCTGTTCGAGCTTGAAGCGGTCGGGGGGCAGGTCTTCATTTAGAGAGAGTTTGATGATTTGCAGGTCAAGGCGGTAGTCGTCGTGCGGGCGGTCAATACGGAGCAGACGCGGGAACGCGGTTACAGCGCTGGGCGTTGCCGACGCAGGAGTTTCCTGATCGCTGACCAGCGGCTGCCAGCCCGAAACGTGCACGTCAGAGAGCAGAGCGCCTTTGGGGCCGAAGGTTTGCAGGCGGGAGACCTGTAAATCCGCGCGATCGAACCAAATTTTGCGGAGGATCTCGGTACGATATCCGCCGCGCAGCACAGTCAAGACGTAGTAGCGGGCGGTCTCATCGTTGAACTCCTCAAAGAGCACGGTTTCTTCTTTGCGAACTTCGGGCCACAACAAGGCATCCAGCAAGTGGTGTGGACGCAGATTCTCGATAGGCTTTTCGCTGATGCGCTCCGCAGCTACCGAGCCGACGAGAAACTTATTCTTCGAGGGGATCCAGACGCGGAAAGTTTCGCCGTCGCTGGCCATGTCGAAGACCGTTTTCCCGACGACGGGCGCCTGGCCAATCACGCGGATTTCGGCGGGGCGCTGCGCGAGGAGGAAGGCTTTCACCTCGTGGTACTCCTCGATGACTCCGCTATACTTTGAGCCGGCGGTGGGCTTGAGCTCGACGGTGGCATTCACGCTTTTCACGACGCGGGCGATTTCATTGTATTTGTCCAGCAGTTCGTCGCGAGTGGCATCGCGGACGACGGGTTTGGCCTGCGGGGGCAATTTTGTTATGGTCTTGATGTGGCCACCGCAGCCGCAAGAAAGCGACGCCAGTGTCGTCCAGACTATCCAAGTCAGCACACGTATGTTCAATCCCGCCGTCCTCATCGATACAAAGAGAGCAATCTAGCAACCACAGGAATGCGCGTCAAACCGAGGGTCGGAGTGTGTCCCGATTTCAGTGAGGACGCGCAATATATACGTCAAATTTTTGCACTACCGGACGAATGCGCCGAATGACTTCGGTGGGCCACAGGGTTGCGCTTAGGAGGGTCACCCAGCCGTCTTCGGGCTCGCAGACAGCGCAAAAGGTGTAGCGGGCATACGCGGGTTGGTAGGCATCGAGACCGCGGCGCGAGAGATCCTTCTCGAGTTCGGCGTCGCCGTCTTGTACCGGACCGCCAGCGCGCACACCGAAGGTCTCGCCTTCAAAACGCTGGAACAATTCTTGGAGCTGCGTTTCATCCGGTTGCCGCAGCACCAGGCAGCGGTCAGCAGCTTCTCGGTAGTGGATTTCGTGAAGCTTGCAAAATTCGCGAACGCGGTCGAGATGGCTGAAGAAATCAACGACAAAGAATTCATTGGCAGCGAGGGCGGGAAGGACGGCAGCCCAAATAAGCGCTGCGTCTTTGCCGGGGACGGGTTCGCGGCTTTCGGTTTCGAGCAGCTCGAGACCGACAGCTTTGACATCGGCGCCCAGGTCGAGAGCCTCCACGTCGAGGGAGAACGGCGGCAACTCCAACGCGCTCGGATCGAGCGGCGGTTTCCCGGGCGCGCTCATACCTCAGATTCCGTTTGGGGAAATTTCGCCTGGAAATCCGGTGCTTGCTTGCGGACGTCGAGCCAATCGAAGAAGGCGTCCGGAGTTTCGAGCCAGATGCGAAACCAGTTGGCGATCTCGACTTTCTCGGCGCGCTTGTTGGGCTCGACCTTGGGATTGCGAGAGATCATCTCGGCGCGGCGCTTGCCGAGGCGTGCCACGTTTAGGACGCGCTCGACAGCGGCGCGCTCGCCATGGACCTGAAATTTGCGCATCAGCTCGTCGAGACGCATGATGCTGAGTTCCGCGTCCTCGAGGGTCTTGAAGTGAAGCAAATCCTCGAACTCTTCCTCGTACTGTTCCTCGGCTTCTTCTTGCTGCGATAGAACAACACGCATGCCGGCGTTTTTTAAGACGTCGGCGATGTAGTCCGTTCCAGTTTTTCCCTCCTCGCCGTGCTCGGCGATCAGGCGGCGACGGAGCTGCTCAATTTCGGCGGGAGTAAAGTTCTGAGCGCCGATGGCTCGCGCGACCTGCAGAATCAGGGCCTTCTTGGTGCTCAGCATGTCGTTCATTGGGCCGCGACCTGTTGCTGCTTGGGGTGAGCTTTGTGCTTGCCCTGGGATTTCTTCGTCGCGGCGTGGTTCCTGGGCGCCTTCGCTGTTTGTTTGTGAGCCGCGCGGAGAGCGGGCGGCGGAGTCGGCGGGTCGGCGGGTAACCCCGCGAGCAGACGGCGATATTTCGTTACGTTGCGATTGTGCTCCACAAGCGTCGCAGCGAAAAAATGGCCGCCCTGGGTATTGGCCACGAAATATAAGTAATCGGTTTTCGCCGGATCCAGAGCAGCGCGTAGCGAGGCTTCGCCAGGGTTGCCAATAGGGCCTGGCGGCAAGCCAGCGTGAACGTAAGTGTTGTACGGCGACGGGAAATGCAAATCCGCACCTGTGATCCTGCCATTGTACTGGCCCGCGTCTTGCATCGCGTAAATCACTGTTGGATCGCACTGTAGCGGAATCCTTTTGCGGAGTCGATTTTCAAAGGCGCCGGCTACAAGCGGGCGTTCCTCGGGCTTGGGCGTTTCGCGTTCGACAAGAGAAGCGAGAGTGACGAGGGAGGCCACCGGGCGGCCATGTTCCAAACCGGTGGTGTCGCGCTGGCTCTCCAGCGGAGCGATGCGCTGCCATTCTTCTTTGAATTTGTGGACCATCTCGGCGGTCACATCTGTTGGACTTGGATGCCGGGGCAGGAAATATGTCGCAGGAAATAGGAAGCCTTCAAGGGTTTTGGCGTGTGGGGCAATGTCGCTAATCAAGTCCGGATTTTGCGCGGCGGAAAGGAAATCGTCGGCGGTCATCAGTTTTTCGGTTTCCAGGTCATGGGCGATGTCAAAGATCGTTTCACCTTCACGAACGGTAAAGGGCTGCTCGTAAATGTGGCCGTCGGCAATCTGCCAGAATACATCGTGGCCGCTGATGGCATGGTTGAAGAAATATTCGCCCGCTTGCAAGCGGCGGCGCGGATGACGGCGCGCGTAAACCTCAAAAGCGAACCTGCTGCGGATCACGCCATTTTGCTTCAGCACGCGCGCCACAGTCCTACTGGAGGCGCCGTGCGGCAGATCGACAAAAACGCCTTCGGCGGCGAAGCCTTGATATGGCTGCTCAATGCCATACCACATCCAAGCCGCGGCTCCCGCAACGGCGAGCAACAGTAGCACGACACCAAGTGCTAAAATCCTTTTCAATTTGGCCCAACTCCTTTGTGTTGGCGACCGACGATGACCTTCACCATCAATTTTGCCCGTTTTCGCCGCTTTATCGGCTTTTGTGGTTATTGCGAGAGCCAAATTAGTTACGCTCCCGCCCGGTGCAAAAACGGAGCACGGCTGTGCGGCCCAAGTAGATTAGATGCGCTCGGGGTCGCTTTGAGTCACGCGCCGTTGCTCCAAGTACTCCTTCAGAATGACGGCCGCGGCCACCGCGTCCACGGACGCTCTCGTGGGTTTGTTTCCGCCTTTGGCCTGCGTTTTCGCATCATGCAGAATTCTTCCGGACTGCTCTTCGAGCAGGCGCTCCGCTTCCCAACTGGTTAGACGCTCGTCGAGCATGTCCACCGGCAGGCTCAGTTGCTTGCGCAGGCGCGCCGCGAAACGGGTAGCCTCTTCCGCCATCTCGCCGCGCGTCCCATCCAGGCGCAACGGAAGCCCGACAACGATTTGGCGGACGCCATGTTCGCGTGCAAGTTCGCGCAACCGCCGCATGTCTTCATTGCGATTGACGCGTTCGAGTGTGAGGAGCGGCCGCGCAAGTTGTGTGTCCGCTTCGGCAACGGCGAGACCGATGCGTGCGCGCCCGTAATCGACGGCCAGAATTGATCCGGCCGTATCTCCTACTTTGTGACGCTGCGTCTCCGTGACCATTCGTTCTCTACGGTTTGCGGCCTCTCGTGCCCTTTTGCCAAGGCTCCCAGTAACCGAGCTGCTCCATTTTTTCGTCGAGATGCGTCTCTTTCAGCAGCCGCTCCATTTCGATGCGCGATAAACGCTTGCCGAGCGGCTCGACGCGGTCGGCGATGCCCCAGACGGTAACTGCCGCAAGCGCGGTGTTGATTTTCAGCTCGCGGATGTCGACTTTGTCGAAGGTGTCGGAGGCCGCGTGATAGTTGGGCAGATAGTTGGCTTCGTCCTGCTCGGCGACCAACGCGGGAACTCCTTCGAGGAAGAAATCCCAATTATCGGTGCCGATGTCGCCGTCGAGCGTGTGGTGGGTGATGTCCCAGGAAGCGAGCGGCTTGAGGATTTCGCGAATGCCGTCCTCGATGTCGGCGCGCCCAGTCAGCGAGTAGCCGGTCACACGGCCCACGCCTGAATCGAAAACCACCACGCCGCGAATTTTGTCCAGTTCCGCGCGATGCGCCAGGGCGTATTGCCACGATCCGTACATGCCTTGCTCTTCCCCGCTGAAGAGGACGAAGCGAATCGTGCGCCGCGGCACCAATCCTGTGGCTTTGATGGCGCGCGCCGCTTCGATCACCAGCGCTGCGTTGCAGCCGTTATCGAGTGCGCCGGTGCCCAGGTCCCAGGAATCGAGGTGCGCGCCCAGGATGACTGCTTCGTCCGGCTTCTCGTATCCGCGGATTTCGCCGACCACGTTTTCCTGCTCCACGGCCGGGCCGATTTTGTTTGGCATGCTGAAACGCACGCGCACTTGGCCGGGATGTGCGGCGACCATCCGGGCGAGGCGCATGGCATCTTCGCGGGTGATCACGGCTTGGGGGATGCGTTCGAGCGATGCATCGCCGGTATTGGTGTGCCGATACAGCAGCATTCGCTCGCGAGCGCCCATCCAGAGAATCGCCGCCGCGCCGCCTTTTACGGCGCGCTCGATTACGGGAGGCGGCTGTATGTACTCGCTGAAAAGGTCAGCCCAGGTTGCGCCGAGATCCGTAGCTGCGAGAAGAATGGTACCCTTTACGGCGCCACCCGCCCTCGCAAAGTCTTGTTCGTTCCCATAACCGATATCGACCAGGTTCGCTTCGATGCCGCCCGTAGGCGTAGCGGGCGACCAGCCCACGGCGACCAGGCGGACCGGAAACTTGACCGGCCCAAGCAATTCCAGCCGCGTTTCGCCTTCACTCCAGGTCAGCGGCAGCGTGTACTTTTCTGTGTGCACGTCCACGCCTTCCGCGCGGAAAGCGGCCACAGCCCAGTCTACCGCTTTGGCCATCTCTGGCGAACCTGTGACCCGGCCGCCCACTTCATCGGTCAAGCGCCGCAGATTTTCCTCGAGCGGTGAAGGTCCCATCACTTGGGGCAGGATTTTCGATGCTGCCTCGGCGCACGATGTCTCCGTAGCGGAGCATGTCGCTGTACCCTGGCCGGATGCCGGCTTAGCCAGAGGATCCGTCTTCGCCGCGGGCAATTGCGCCGCGAAACTCGAGGCCGCGAAGCAAGTGAGCAAGAAAGCAGCAAACAAGGCAAACCGCATGATCTACGCCCCTGGAAGATTCCGACCGTCACAAACGAGGGTGGCGAACGAAGTATAGCGCATCGCAGAGCGCCCTGTTCCGAAGGCCAAGTGACTCTCTGGCGATAAGCTGCAGAAAAGGAGGATCAGGGACTGGCTTGCGGAGCGATGATGCTGGTATCAGCCCCTCGGGAGGCTTGGGATGAAAAATAAGCTGCTCATCGCGGTCGGATGTGTTGCCGGAATCGTCGGCGTGCGCGTGCTAATCGCCGCGCCGGGCTGGTTCAAAGAGCGGCGCGAAAACCGGCAGTTTATTGCCGTCAACAATTTGACGCCGGAACGATTAATCGCACGCTGCGGCCCACCAATTGGAGACGAGACCAAGAACGTGTATCCGATCATCACGCGGGACATGAACTACAAGTCAAACAGTCGAGGAACGATCGTGTTCAAGTTCAGCAAGACGGCGGAAGAATCCAGCGACTGGGTGTTCGTGTCCATGCAGGATTCCAACGGCGGCACGGATTACGATTCCCCCAGCACGAAAATCTCAGCGCTTTCCTGCCTGGATTCCAAAAAATAAGCGAAACTGAAAACAGAGTCTGGGCGTGCTTCAAGATACTTTGTGTAGACGTACGTCGACGCCCCAGCACTCCGCACTCGTCCGAGCACCGCGGAAATCGCGCAGCAGATGGTAAAGTGAATAGCGTTTGCTGGCAACCAAAGGACGGGCGAGATTGATGAGTAGCGACTACTTGAAGGCAGCGGTGGAAATTGCGCGAGAGGCCGGCGCGATCTTGCGCGAGGAGTTCGATCGCCCGCCGCAGATTTCATACAAAGGTGACGTCGATTTGGTGACGCAGGCAGACAAGCGTTCGGAAGCGGCCATTGTCAAGCGCTTGACCCAGTATTTCCCCGAACACGCGATCGCCGCCGAAGAAGGAACCGGGCATGAGAGCGCCTCTCATTCAGAATTCCGCTGGCATATCGATCCTCTCGACGGCACGACGAACTTTGCGCACGGCTATCCGTGTTTCTGCGTCTCGATTGCCTTGGCGGAGCGGGACACAGTAATCGCTGGGGTCGTCTTCAACCCTTTTTACAATGAACTGTTCGCCGCCGCGCGCGGCGAGGGCGCAACGTTGAACGGCAAGAAAATTCAGGTTTCAAAGGTGGCCACGCTTTCGACGAGCTTGCTTTGCACCGGCTTTCCGGTTCACAAACGCCTTGCCAATCCCAACATTCACTACTACTGGGACTTCACTTTGCGGTCGCACGGCGTGCGCCGAGATGGCTCCGCCGCCCTCGACCTGGCATGCGTGGCTGCCGGGCGCTTCGACGGCTTCTGGGAATTCGGTCTGCAGAAATGGGACACTGCCGCGGGTGTGTTGCTCGTAGAGGAAGCCGGCGGGAACGTCAGCGATTTTCCCGGGCAGCTGTATCGCCTCGGCGGGCCGACGATTTTGGCCACCAACGGAACCATACACGAAGAAATGCGCGGGGTAGCGCAGGAGATTTCGCAGCGCGATCCAGCATCTCCGTTGCGCCGATAGTTACAGCAACCAGTTGAATATAGTCATGCGATGCGCTGCGGCGCCCACGCCACCATATCCTGCCGCTGAGCGAAGTGCAGAAGTGGTGGATCACCGGGAATAGTTAAACCCGCGGCTTCGGCCATTGAGTTTCGCGCAAATTGCGCCTCGGCCGGTTGCAACAGCCACGGCGGATGATGGATTTCGCCGCGATAGATACGCCTTCGCGATGCGGCAGAGTACAAGCAATAGCGCTCCGTCAGGAAGTGCACCAGTGTTCCCTGCTGCGGCTCGAAAGATTCGCCGGCCGCCCGGTAGCGTGCCTCCAAAGTAACATCGCGCGCTCCTGAATGCGTACGCTCGCTTTGATACTGAATCCAGCCATCGACGTCCCTGCAGGTCATGCGTGCCCGGAAATAGGGCAGGTGAAAGGACAATCGGGCTGCGGCCACGGCTATTGGGTTTGCAGCATCCAGGCTGAAGAACCAAACGCCGGGCTTGCCTTGCGCCGTCACATAGGTCCGAACGTTCAACTCAGGAAACGCGGAGAGCCACGGCAGCGCGGGCGTCCAACGCAATCGCACTCCCGACATGCGGAACGGTACAATGCCGAGCCACGCCTGCCCCTCAAGTGTATCGATCTCAAGTTCCGCCGGGATGTGTGGCCGCAGCACGGCCGCATCCACCTTCCAATGTGCAAACAGAAGGTCGTGCCACGACTGCGCCATGATCCACGGCCCGGACGTTAACGGCCACGGCCGATGCGCAGTGCGATCAAATATGGAAGACATCGTATGTGAGCGCGCGACTCTCGACAGCTTGGCCCGTTCAATATACCCTTCGGAGGCGTCAAAGAATCGAATCCTCGGGATTCCAGAACGTTCAAAAGTTCCAAAACGCAGCAAGGAGAGATGACATGCAACGCAAAGCAAGTGCCGTCTGGCAAGGTGACCTCAAGACCGGCAAAGGCTCGATTTCCACCGAAAGCGGCACCCTCAAGCAAACGCAATATTCCTTTAGCACACGCTTTGAGAACGGCGTGGGTACTAATCCTGAGGAGCTGCTGGCCGCGGCGCACGCCGGATGTTTCACGATGGCGCTTTCCGCGCAGCTTGGCGGCGCCGGCTTGACCGCGCAGAAGCTGGAAACTACCGCAACTGTGAGTCTGGAAAAAGTCGGCGACGGCTTCAGCATCACCAAGAGCCATCTCGACCTGGTGGCCCGCGTTCCTGGCGCCGACAAGGCAAAGTTTGACGCCGCGGTGAAGGCTGCCGAAACCGGCTGCCCCGTTTCCAAGCTCTTTAAAGCAGAGATTTCCGTGAGCGCGCGCCTGGAATCTTGACCTGCGCGCATTTACCAGTTTCACCGAATGAACTAAGATGCCCTCCATCCTTCCAGCTCCAGGCGCGTTTGCCGCGGGTGCCGCGCTTTTTCTAATTGTGTTGTGGGACGCCTTTGAAGCCATCATCCTCCCGCGCCGCGTGACGCGAAAGTTTCGCCTCGCGCGACTGTTTTACCGGAGCACCTGGCAAACGTGGAAATTTTTTGTCAACCTCATCCCTGCTCGCAAGACGCGCGAGGCGCTATTCGGTTTTTACGGCCCCATGTCGCTGCTCCTATTGATCGGGGTGTGGGCGGTAGGTCTGGTGCTCGGGTTTGGCTTGATGCAATACGGCACGGGCTCTGCGCTGATCGCTTCGGGATCACCTCCCGGTATCTGGACCGACCTCTATCTGAGCGGCACCACATTTTTCACCCTGGGGCTTGGGGACG
>Ga0307479_10003567_pt1 | contig 14182 bp, 11 predicted proteins | sample atmos_gasesECM4C_FD_203743 | JGI IMG/M metagenome (GOLD analysis project Ga0307479, IMG submission 203743) | Hardwood forest soil microbial communities from Morgan-Monroe State Forest, Indiana, United States - atmos_gasesECM4C_515 | ecosystem: Environmental > Terrestrial > Soil > Temperate...
AGTACGCTGCCAGCCCAAGGTAGAAGTTCGCTTCGCGAGCGGCTGGATCGGTGAGTGAGACCTGGGCGAACGCGCCGATCGCCTGATCGTACTGGCGTTGGTCGAACCAGGCTTTGCCAAATTGGAACCACGCCTGGTTGTAGGCAGGGTTAAGACGAACGGCCTCTTGGAAGTGGTGAGCTTTGTCGGCGGCGGTCGAATCGAGGATGCCGCGCACGTAGTTCTCGAACGCATCGAGGCGAATGGGCGGAGCGCTGCTCTCGATCTCCTGGCGGCTGACGGACAGATTGGGACGCATGGAGTGCAGCAGGTCGAGGGCGAAGGACGTCTCGATGTTGATCAGGTCGACCAGTTGACCCGACTCCCGGCTCTCGGGCAGAAGCTTGCGGCTGCGCATGTCCAGGACCTGGGCGATCGCGGTGAAGGCGCGGCCGTCGAAGGTGTAGCGGCCCAGGACGACGGAGTCGATGTCCGTCTGTTCGACCAGGCGATAGAGAGTGGCGCGCGAAGGGTGCACCGAAGTGGGGATGCCCGCGCGGTCGTAGGCGCGAAGCCGGTCCTCGCGGGTAAGGACGTAGAGGGTGAGCGATGCCAGGCGCTGAGACAAGAACTCGGGGAAGGACTCGGCGATCCACTCGATGCCGGGCGCGCCAGAAGCATTGTCGCAGGGCATCACGATCGCGGTGTCGCTTGCGCTAGCCGGACTTGCGCACACACCGGTCCGGTAGCGCAGAGCAAGAGGACGAGAAGAAGAGCCCACGACGAAGCGCGTTTCAAGACACTCCGATTATAGCGAGGCTCGCTGCGCCAAGGCCGTCTAGCGCGTCAGGCTGCGGTAGATCCCGAGGTTTTGTCTTCCGACGACTCCGCAGACTTGGACCCGCTGGGATACATGCCCGTCCAGCCGGGAAGATCGGTGCGTCCGGTGATCAGCCGGGCGCCGCGCTCGTAAGTGACATAGGACCACGCCCACTGGATAAAGACCAGAAGTCGATTTTGGAAGCCGATCAGGAAGAAAATGTGAATGAAGAGCCAGGAAAGCCAGGCCACAAATCCCGAGATGTGAATCCGGCCGAACTGGGCGACGGCGGCCGCGCGGCCGATGGTGGCGAGGCTGCCCTTGTCCCAGTAGTGGAAATTCAGGCGAGGCTTCCCGCGCAGTTCGTTGCGGATCAGATTGCCGACATACTTCCCCTCTTGAATCGCAACCGGGGCCACGCCGGGCAGCATTTTGCCCTGTTCGTCTTTGAGGGCGGCGAGATCGCCGATGACAAAGACCTCGGGATGGCCGGGTAGGCTGAGGTCGGGTTGCACCAGCACACGGCCGGCGCGGTCGCACGGGGCCCCGAGCTTGTTTCCCAGTGGAGACGCCGCGACTCCGGCGGCCCACAGAATGACCGGAGCCACGATTCGACTGCCGCCCATCCGCACAGCACCGGGTTCAATCCCGGTGACCATGGTGTTGGTGCGGACGTCGACGCCCAGCCGACGCAGTTGCTCTTCGGCGCTGCGGGAGAGATCTTCGGCATAGGCCGGCAGGACGCGGGGACCGCCTTCGAGCAGCAAGATGCGCGTCCGGCTTGGATCAATGGAGCGAAATTCGTGGGCTAGAACGTGCTGGTTGATCTCGGCAAGAGTGCCGGCGAGTTCGACGCCAGTGGGCCCGGCGCCGACGACTATAAAGTTCAAGGGCTCCGTTGCGACTCCCGAAACTGCCTGCCGTTCAGCGAGTTCGAAGGCCAACAGGACCCGGCGGCGGATTTCCAGCGCATCTTCGATGGTCTTGAGGCCGGGCGCGTAAGGCTCCCACTCATCGTGTCCGAAGTAGGCGTGGGTGGCTCCGGCGGCGACGATAAGGTAGTCGTAGGGAATTTCCTGCTCACTGGTCTTTACCAGACGGCGGTCGAGGTCGAAACCCTCAACTTGTTCCAGCAGGCTGAGGACGTTGGTCTCGCCGCGAAAGATGGCGCGAATCGGAGAGGCGATTTCGCCCGGCGACAGACCTGCCGTGGCCACCTGGTACAGCAGGGGTTGGAAGGTGTGGTGGTTCTTGCGGTCGACGATGGTGATCTCGACCGGATGGCGGGCCAGAGTTCGCGCAGCGTTGAGGCCGCCGAATCCGGCGCCGACAATGACGATTCGCGGTATAGGCTTGCTGGCCATGGTGTCACCTTATAAGATTGCTGAAATGGCAGTGGGGTCGAAAAGTTTTCCTCAAGATACCGCAACCAACTCCGTCTCCGTCTCGGTCACAAACCTGTCCGGCTGGGCTGAAGTCCTGGTGGTTTTCGCATTGCTGGAAGCTGTGCTTTGGACGCCGCGCAGCGTGGGCCACAGTGTCCTCATCGCTTCGGTGGTGGTCAGCGTGCTGTGGTTCGCCTGGCGCGGGCATTCGCGCGAAGAACTGGGGCTGGTTTGGCCATCACGGCGCGGCTCGGCTTGGATTCTGGCGATTGGATGCGCGGCAGCGGCGGCAATCCCGGCCGCAGCCCTGTTGCTGGGACAGCCGGTGCCGGCGAATCCCGATTGGCCGAAGTTCCAGAACCTGTGGCCCTACGTCATCTGGGCGTTCGCGCAGCAGTTTCTGCTGCTGTCGTTTTTCTACCGCAGGATGGAATCGCTGGTAGGGACGCGATCGGCGGTTTGGGCGAGCACGATTCTGTTTACGGTGGCACATCTTCCCAACGTGACCTTGACCGTGTTGACTTTTGTGGGAGCGCTGTTCTTTACCGAGATGTTTCGAAAATACCAGAGCATTTATCCCCTGGGCGTTGTGCATACCTTGCTGGGCATCGCGATCGCCTACAGTTTTCCGAATCGTCTCATGCACCACATGCGAGTCGGGCTGTCGTTCTGGCAGCTTCGGTGAATCCCCTGACGGACATCGACGCGCAACGACGAGCAGGTACGCGCGCCGTTCCAACTCCTGGGCCCGGTTGGTTTCGCCTGCTGGTGCCTTCAGTCTCCGATCTCATCTGCATTTCACTATTCGTTTCGCTCGCCGTAGCCCTGGCGCGCCGGCTTCTTGGGGACGCGGGCGTCGGATGGCACATTCGCACCGGGGAGTGGATTCTGGGCACCGGATCCGTCCCGCGCGTGGACTTGTTTTCGTCGTTAACGAACGGGAAACCCTGGTTTGCGTGGGAGTGGCTGTACGATGCCGGGATGGGTGTCGTTCACCGAGGCCTGGGACTAAACGGAGTGGTTGCGTTCAGCGCGCTGGTGATCGCCTTTACCTTCGCGCTGGTGTTCCGCATGATGCGGGAGCGGGGAACCAGCCTTCCCGTCGCGGTGGCGGTGCTGTTGTTGGCTGTATCCGCCTCGTCGATTCACTTCCTGGCGCGGCCGCACATCGTGAGCTGGCTTCTGACGGTGATCTGGTTCGGCATCCTGGAGGCGTTCGAGCAAGACGGAGATCCGCGGCGGCTGTTCTGGCTTCCGGTGACCATGCTGGTCTGGGTGAACTTGCACGGCGGCTTCCTCGTAGGCTTCCTACTGCTGGGAATTTATGGGATCGGGGCCGCGGAGCGAGGATGGCGCGCGGGACGTGATTGGCACAGCGTACGTGCCCTGAGTATCGCGGCCGGAGCGGCGTTTGCGCTGACCTTCGTGAATCCCTACGGCTACCAGTTGCACTCTCACATCTATCGCTATCTCGGCGACCGGTTTCTGATGAATCACATCAACGAATTCCTCTCGCCGGATTTTCACGGAATGGCGCAGAAATGCTTTGCCGCGATTCTGCTGCTGGCGTTCGTGGCCGCGGCCGCCACCACGAAGTTGAGCCTAAGCCGATTATTGGTGGTCGTCTTCGCGGTCTATTCGGGGCTGTACTCGGCGCGGAATATTCCCGTCTCGTCGATGCTGTTGGCATTGCTGATAGCCCCGCAACTGTCGGCGCTGGTAGACGAGGGCGCGTCCAATCCGGAGATTCCGGAATGGACGCGGCGGTCCCTGGCGCGCTTGCGGGACTTCGGCGAACGTATGGGCGTGTTAGATGCGAGCCTGCGTGGCCATGCGTGGGTGATCGTCGTCGTGTTCGCTGGACTCTGGGCCTGCGCACACGGAGGCCGGTTGGGGTCGCGCCAGCTCATCCAAGCTGGTTTCGACGGCAAGAGGTTCCCGATCGAGGCGGTCAACTTCCTGAGTCGGAGTGAAATTCGAGAGCCGGTCTTCTGCCCGGACTACTGGGGTGGTTATCTGATCTACCGGCTTTACCCGCTGATGCAGGTAGTGGTCGATGACCGCCACGACCTGTACGGATCGGACTTCTTGAAGAATTACTTGAAGGTCATCCACGTGGAGCCTGGCTGGGATGAGGCCCTCAAGGGAATGGGCGCGAACTGGGTGCTGACTCCAAGAGAATCGCCGCTGGCAAATATCCTGGAGGAAGTGACTGAATGGAAGATCGTGTACAACGACGACCGAGCCATGCTGTTTCAGAGACTGCCGTGAAGTGCCTGGCTTGACGCGAACCCGTTTCGGGTATCAGTCGGTGTTGATGTTGAAACCGAGGATGGCATTGACTTCGACCGGCTCATTCCCTCGCAAGGCAGGAGTGAACTTCCAAGTGTGAAGCGCAGCGATTACCCTCGAGGAAGGAGCTCCAGCATCAGCCCTGAGCACATGCATGTTGCGCAGGATGCCAGATCGATCGAGCACGCATGCGATCGCAAGGCGAGAGCGCGTGAGTCCGGCAGGCAAGTCCGTTCGGAGGGGTTGCGGACTGATCAGGTCGTGCGGACCTCTGGTCGATGAGGCATCGGCAAACTCCATCACTACAATGCCGTCGACGGTCAGAAGATACTTGGTGTAAACCTTATCTCCTTTTAGCAGACCGTAGAAACCAAACGCGCCTCCGGATCGCGAAGTTCCTTCCACCGTGATGTCCAGATCACCGCGGGCGCCCCCGGCCGGTGATCGCCCAGGCACGCTGGGGTCATTCCCGTCCGAGCCAAAACTGGGCAGGTTGACGATTGCAGCCGCGCTTCCGCCCGACACGTTGACGCCCGGCACGGCGGGCTGGCCACTCGTGCCGCTCCCCGTGCCGCCCGTGCCAGGATAGGGCGAAGTACCCCCGCGCGCGTTGGGATCGGAGCCGCGTCCCGTGCCAGTCTTGGCCGCGCCCGAGCCTTCGCCGGTGAGTCCACTGCCCGGACCGTTGCCCCGCCCGATACCGTTGCCATCACCTGAGCCACCGATCCCGGTCTTCGCCGTCCCGGCAGGCGACATGGCAATCGCGCCCGGAGCGCCATTGCCGGGAATCCCCTTCGCCGAACCCGGCTGGTTGGAGACGACGACTCCAGTACCGCTGGCGTTGCTGCCGCCGCTGGTCGGCGGGGCGACAACGGACGACCCCAGATCCAACGGACCGCCCAGTCCGCCACCTTTGCTTCCGCTACCGCGGCCCGAGAGCGAGCCTCCCGTGCTACTAAGGTTTGGTGGCGGAGGAACCACGACGTTCCCGCCAAGAGACGTTGCAGCCCCGCGGCCCGATCCAGAGAGCGATGAATCCCGGCTCACGCCAGGCGGAGGGGGAACAACGTTGTCGGCCGTCAGAGTAGTGCCAAAGCCCCCCGGCTTATTCTGCCCCCGTCCGCCGCCAGAGAGGGAAGTCCCGTTGGTCACGCTGGGGGGTGGAGGGACAACTTGGTTGGCTCCGACCAAGCTTTGAATCGCGTGCTTGTCTGCAGAGCGTCCGCCCAACTGCACCGGCGGTGGAACGACTTTGGGATCGGCGAGGCTGGCTCCGGAAGTCCGGAGATCGCGAGTGACCTGCGACGGTGGCGGAGCGATTACGCCCGCCGTGGGCAGGCTCAACTTCGGGGCGGCAGATGGGTCACGCGGCGGCGCCGAAACCGGTGGTGGTACCACGGTAGTCGACGCAGCCGCGGGTCCGCGCAACGGCGGCGGGTCGCGCGGCACGTCCGGAGCCGGCTGGATGATGGGACTGTTCATCGCAATCACCGAGTGCGACTGGTCGCGGGGGACGTCTTGTGGAGCAGGCGCGATGATCGTCGTCGACAGGCCCATAGTCTGCCGGGATCGCTGTGTTGTGGGCGGAGGCGCAATTATCGTGCTCGACAGGCCGGGCGTCGCCCGGGCCCGATCGCGCAGGACTTCAGGCGGCGGAGCGAGCAGCGCGTCCTTCGACAAGGTGGGTGCTGTGCGCGAGGACTTGAGCCCTTCGACGGGCGGAGGCCCGAGATTCGACTTAAAGGCGAGCAGATTCGCGACCGGCGCGTTGGAAATGGGTAGTTTGAGGTTGGGCGCGTCAACCACCTTTTCGGTCGCCGCGCTCCCGCGGGCCACACGAATCGCCTGGCTGCGGTGATGGACTTCCTTTCCGCCGGCACGGCCGGTGTGCCCCGCCGCGGCGCCACCAAGGTCCTGCACCGGCGGCAGTTCATCCGGGGAGAAATAGATCACGTCGATCTTGGGCGGCGTTCTCGGTACAAACGGCTGCATGCTGGGCAGACGGGCCGACAGCCAGATGAATGCCGCAATGAAGATGGCTTGCGTTCCCCAGCAAAGAAGCATGCCACGCAGCGGGACGAGGCCGGTTCGGGCCTCACCCGCCAGACGGGCTTGGGAACGCCCCATCGCCGGGCCGATTGCGCTCCTGAACTCCTGCCAGGGAGACGACCACTCGATCAGCAAATTGGGGCCGGTGTCAGGCATCACGGCGGGCCGCTCCCGTAGATCGAGTGTCGATTTCAAGCTCATCCCCAATTGTAGTGCCAGTCGTGTGCAGTGTGTTCTCCGGAAGTTCTAGCACCGATGCTGCTTGCAGACGGACTGGCGCAAAGCGCCAGGGTGGGAGCTTTTGCTCAAGGTGAAGCACCACGTTTTGGCGGGTCAGGTAGACCACATCAATGGGAAAGCGCATCCCCAGGGTGTGAACGCCGCGGCAGGGAACGATCCATAAACCCTGACCCTCCCGGAAATTTTCTGGAGACTTGCCGATCAGGCCGCATAGTCGCGACCAATGGCTGTCGGCCACCGCGAGGCGCGTAGCAAGATACTGCCGGCGCGTACAATTCAGCACGTAGCCGCCGGGAATCGAATCCGGCATTCCCACTCCTGGTTCCATCACCCCGGCTTCGGACCGCGCTCTTCGTCAGGAAACGAGGGTTCGATACAAACTGATAATGGCCGGCCCGAGAGTCACGACGATGATGGATGGCAGAACGAACACCACCAGGGGAGGAACCATCTTGATTGTGGTCTTGGCAGCCTGTTCTTCGGCGCGTTGACGCCGTTCGGTGCGCAGCGAATCGGAATGCACGCGCAGAGCCTGAGAAACGCTGGTGCCGAAGCGGTCCGTCTGGACCAGCGTCCCCACCAGCGACTTGATGTCATCCACGCCCGTCCGGCTCACCAGATTGCGAAGCGCGTCGGCGCGTGGTTTGCCGGCGCGCATTTCCAGATTCACCAGGTAGAACTCTGCGCTCAAGTCTGGGTGGGCGTGGCTCAGGTCTTCGCCTACGCGCATCAGGGCCTGATCCAGGGCTAGTCCGGCTTCGACGCAGATGACGGTGAGGTCAAGCGCGTCCGGCAGGCCCAGCCGAATGCGCATCTGACGATCATTTATCATGCGCTTGAGCACGAAGCGCGGAACGAAAAAGCCAAAGGCCGTGATGCCGATCAGAAGCAACGGCGAACCGAAGCCGCCAAACAGCACGCCGCCCGCAAAAGCAACGATGGCCGTGAGGACCCGGATACCAAGGTAGATAGTCAGGTGGCGCGACTCCCGATACCCCGCCTGGATAAGCCATCCCCGGGTGCGGTCGGTGTCGGACGGCGACAGGGGTAACGCCCTGCTCAGCGGATCGAGCGCCTGCTCGAAACGCTGCTTCACGACCGGTTTTTCTTTCTGTGACTGGGGGCGCTGGAAGGCCAGCGATCGCAGGCGTGAGCCCAGGACAGAGGTCGGAGCATAGGCGGCGGCCAGGAAGGCGAAGATCGCCAGCGCGATGAAGACGAAGATGAGAATTGCCAGAATCAGCGCCATAGGTTCACACCTGGATCCGAATGATCTTGCGAATCACAAAATAGCCGATGGTCTGCAATGTGATCCCGCCCACCAGGAACGCGTGTCCGATCGGATCGGTAAAGAGCGGACGGATGAACGTGGGATTCATAGAAAGCATCACCAGCACGATCACCGGGGGCATGCCCATCAACAGCATCATCGTGAGCCGGCCTTGCGCGGTATACACCCGCACCTGGCGCAGAATCTTAAAGCGCTCACGAATGACGTACGAGAGATTGTCGAGGATCTCGGCAAGGTTGCCGCCGGTTTCGCGCTGCAGCATCACGGCCGTGACGAAGAACTTGACGTCGACGAGCGGAACCCGGTCCACCATGTTGGTCAATGCTTCCCGCACCGGAAGGCCGAATTTCTGCTCCTCGAAGAGCTTGCGGAACTCGCCCCCGACAGGCTCTGTGATTTCATCAGAGATCATCTCCAGAGCGGTGGTGAAAGCATGACCAGCACGAACCGCACGCGCTAGGGTGTCGATGGCCTCGGGAAAGTGCTCTTCGAAAGCATCGAAACGCTTGGTGCGGCGGTAGGATGCGTAGGAATACGGCAGGATGAATCCCAGCAGCAAGCCCAACCACGCGAAAACAGGTCCGGCCTTGGCGGAGACGAAAATGACCCCCGCCAACACAAGGCCGCTGGCAATGCACAGGAAAATGAAGTTGCCCGCGCGCATTTTTATGTCCGCCTGCGACAGCAGCTTCTGCAGAGCGGAAACGCGCTCGGAACGCCGCAGCAGGCGGTCGAGCGCGGGAATCTCGCTGAGCATCTCGTCGCGCACGATGGCCAGTTCTTCGGTGGCGGCGCGCTCCGAGGGTGCCTGGGTCTCGGCCAGGCGGTCGCGTAGAACGCGCGCCTTCGCCTTGCGCTCGTCCAGCAGCGAGAAGACGGCGAACGCGCCGAGCGCGACCACAGCGAAAATCAGTATGGCGAGGAGTTTCTCCATGGTTTATCTGGTCTTTCTTCAGACCTCCATTCGTGATTCAAACAGCGCCGGGCGCAGCCGGCAGCCGGAGGTGGCCAGCCTTTCTGCGAATTTCGGCCGTATCCCCGTCGCCTTGAACGTGCCGCGCACCTTGCCGCTCTCGTCGATGCCGAGCCGGTCGAACACAAAGATGTCTTGCATGGTGATGATATCGGTTTCCATGCCGCCGATTTCGGAGATGGTGATCACCTTGCGCGTGCCGTCCGAAAGGCGCGCGACCTGCACCACGGCGTGAATCGCCGACGAAATCTGGTGGCGTACCGCTCGTTCCGGAATATTCAGATTCGCCATCGAAACCATATTCTCGATACGCGAAAGTGCATCGCGCTGCGAATTGGCGTGCACGGTGGTCAGCGACCCGTCGTGGCCCGTGTTCATGGCCTGCAGCATGTCGAAAGCTTCTTCGCCGCGCACCTCGCCCAGCACGATGCGGTCGGGACGCATACGCAAGCTGTTGATCATCAGTTGCCGCTGTCGCACCGCACCCTTGCCCTCAATGTTCGGCGGGCGGGTCTCCAACCGCACTACGTGATCCTGCTTCATCTGCAATTCAGCCGCGTCTTCGATGGTGACGATACGCTCGGTATTCGGGATGTAGCCGCTCAGAACGTTCAAGACGGTCGTCTTGCCGGCACCCGTTCCGCCGGAGATGAGCAGGTTGAGCCGGCCCTTCACCATCGCGGACAGAAGCTCGAGCATAGGCTCGGTGAGCGTCTTGTTTTCGATCATCTGCCGGGCAGTAACCGGGTCGCGTCCGAAACGGCGGATAGAGAGGCAGGCGCCGTCGATTGCCAGGGGTGGAATGATGGCGTTGACGCGGGAGCCATCGGCGAGGCGTGCGTCTACCATCGGCGAAGATTCATCCACTCGCCGTCCGACGCGCGACACGATGCGGTCGATGATCTGCATCAAGTGTGCGTTGTCTTTGAACGAAAGTCCGGTGAGTTCCAGCTTGCCGGAGCGCTCGATGTAGACCCGGTCAAAGCGGTTTACCAGGATGTCGGAGATGCTCGGGTCCTTCAGCAGCGGTTCCAGCGGGCCGAGTCCAAAAATCTCGTCGAGAATCTCGCGGGCCAGCCGTTCGCGTTCCGCAAAACTGAGGGGAACTGCCTCGGTGCTGACGGAGCTCCGGATCAGAACGAGAACTTCATCGCGGGCGGTCGCGCTGTTGGTGCGGCCCAGTTTCTCGAGGTCGAGACGGTCGAGGATCTTCCGGTGAAGATCGGCTTTTACCTGTTGGTACTCGCTACGCTCGAAGGTCTGCAGATTAGCCATGAGTTTTCTATACCGTCTTGAACATCGACCAAGCCGTACGTTTTACATCGTCGTCGTGCTGCGTCAGCAGCGCCGCCAACCCAGTGAAGGAGCGGGCGATCTCGGTGTGGTTCTGCTGCATCAGAGGTACCCCGCGATCGATCGCGCCCGACACGGCAAAATATTGGTTCGGAATGCGCCATAGAAGCGTCGCTCCCGAAGCAGTCTCCGCGTCGGTTTCGTGGAAACCGGGGATCTTGCGAAAGCGGTTGAGCACGAGTTTGACCCGCTCCCGGCCGTTGGCCTCTCCCAGGAACTGCACCACTCGGGCGGCGCTCCACAAAGATGCCACGTCGGCGTGTGCCACCAGCAGCACCGTTTCGGAAAGGTTGCCGACCAGGCGCGTAGCGTTGTCCACGCGAGAAGACGCGTCGACCACCACATACCGAAAGTGTGTCGCCAGCATGTCAAACAAGCGGGCACAGTCCGCGGTGGAAGGGTCGGAGGCCTCGGGAGAATTCGCTCCCGCCAGCAATTGTAGCCCCCCAGGGTGGCGCACCATAAAACTTTCGAGCAGGGAACTATCCATGCGGTGAAGGTTTCGAATAGCATCCGCCACGGTGAAAGGAGCCTTGAGATTCAGATGCAGGGTTGCGTGACCGAGCGGCGCCAGATCCACCAGGGCCACATTGCCATGCGCGGACTGCAGCGCGAGCGCGAGATTCACGGCGACAGTCGTCGCGCCGCTTCCTCCCTTCGCGTTGACCACAGTGAACACCTTGCCCCGCGGTCCCTCCCGTTTGCTCTTGCGCTGGGTGGTTGAGAGCCGGACGAAGGCTTCGAGCAGGTCGGTCGTAGTGGTGGGGCGCTCGATGAATTCTCGCGCTCCTGCCCGCATCGCGCTCACGATCAATTGCGGCTGCGACATGCTGCCCACGGCAAAGACCGCAATCTCGGGCAACTCCTGGTGAAGCACCTCGATGGCTTGCAGAGCGGCCGCCGACGCTTCCGGCGGAATGTCGATGAGGACCACGTCGGGCTGAATCCCCTGCACGCGCGGAATCAGAGGATCGCTACCCGCGGCCGGATAGGCGGCTGCGGAGTGTACGTTGCGGCCCACACTGGTGCCATCCACCAGCACCTGGAGAACGGCCCGCTGCTCGCTATCGCTCGCGATAATGACTACTGAAAGCTCAGCCATGCCAACAAACTACTTTCCTGCCGAAGGCTTCTTACCGTCGAACCCTTCCTGGTTCAGGAAGGGTTGCGGATCACGCGGTCCCGGTGGAGACTGCAAGTTCGGCGAAACCTTGTGCACGGTACAAAGGACCATCAACTCCGCATTGCTCTTCTGCAGGCTCTTGCTCTTAAAGAAGTTGCCGAGAATGGGGATGTCGCCCAGTCCCGGGATCTTGTTGACGATATCGGTGACCCGGTTATCCATCAGGCCCGCGATCACAAAGCTCTGCCCATCCTGCAATTCGAACTCGGTCTCGGCCCGCCGGGTGCTCAGCGCCGGCACGGTAAAGCCCGAGATGGTTAAAGCGTTAGCAAAATCCAGAGTACTCACTTCGGGAACGACGTTGAGATGAATATTGCCGTTCGGCATGATCACCGGCTTGAATTTGAGCTTAACCCCGAATTCCTTGAACTGAATAGTTACCGCAGTGAATCCCTGGCCCGGCTGCACGATGGGGAAAGGAAACTCGCCGCCCGCCAGGAAACTGGCTTCCTTGCCGTTCACGGCGATGAGGTTTGGTTCGGCCAGGATCTGGAGCAAGTTCTTGGTCTGCAGGGCGCGAATCACCGCCCCGAGATGGATATCCGGACGGAAGAAGAACATGTTCAGAACGTCACTGACGTTAGCGTTTGTCGTGAACGGCCCGCTGGGGCCGGTCGTGTCCGTGATCTTCTGGGCTCCGAAGCCTCCGTACTGTCCCGTCGTGATCGTGCCAATGGTATTGGTCGCTCCGGTCGAGATCATATTGATGCCAAGCTGCGTGAGCGCGGCGCGGTCGACCTCGGCGAACTTCACCTGCAGCAGCACTTCCTGCGCGCCCGTCGGACCGAAGGTGAGCACATTGACCACGTTCTTCGAATAAGCGCTGGCGATCAGCTCGGCCCGCTTGGCCACGCTTTCGTCGGAGACATGTCCGGAGAGCACAATGGCCGAGCGCGATGGGGTGACTATGATCTGCTCGTCAGGGAAGACACTCTTTTCTTCCTCCGCCGCAGCGGTCACGTCGACGTCGACGCGGAGATCAAAACTGCGCGAGCGCTCGAGTTCATCCCAGATCAGCAACGACACCTCGCCCGCGGAGCGGCCGTGCACCAGGATCTGAGTGGGCGTCAGGACGTCAATGTCTGCGACGGCCGGGTCGGTGACGGATACCCGCTTGAGCCGCTCACTCGTATTGATCAGCAGCGACTTGCCAACCATGACCCGCAAAGGGGCGGCGCCGGTGGCTTCCGCCGGCGAAGGAACCGTCGCTGAAGACGGGTGCTCCACCGGCGGCGGCATACCCGGTTGCTGCGCTGGCTGCTGGGCCGGTTGCTGCGCTGGCGGAAGGTCCTGTTGAAAGGTCTCGGCAACTGCGCGGGAGGAAAGAAGCGACGCGCTCACCAGCGCGCCGGTGAGTAACCGCGTGCAAGCATTCATCGTGAATTTCGTCTTGAGGAGCGGAGATAACAGCATTAATTTTGTCTGCCCGAAAACCATTCTCTAGTGAGCGCCTGTTTGATCCGGGAATTTCGTTTCATCCACTTTATTGCCGCGAATGACCTCGACCTTGTAAGGTGACGGTGGCGGCGGCGCCTCTGCGACCAGTTTCTTCGGCGTCGATTTCGGGTGGGGGGCAGTAGATGGCTGGGGCGCCAGGTTCTTGTACAGGCCGCTGGTCTTGGTTGCATTCAAATCCGTCTGCTTGGTGTCGACTGGACTGCGAAGAGTGAGTTGGATGTGGCCTTGTGAACTGGCTAGAGTCAGCTTCTGGGCATCATCGGGAGACACTAAAAGAGTGATCACTGGGGCTTGCTGCGGCTCACCGGCGGCATTGCGCTCCAGATGCTGTCCGGCGGCGACGACCAGGACGTTTTCCAACACGGTCGTGGTCTGCTGTTCGTTCGCCCCCGAAGGATTGCCCGTCAGCAACACGTCCACGCGGGTCCCCGGAACCACGAAACCGGCGACCGCCACCACCTCATTCACCCGCACTGACACGGCCCGCATCCCAGGCGGTATCAGCGACGGCAAACCGGAGCCTGCGTTCTCGGCGGCAAGCTTGGAAGGCAGAATGAATTCGCCGCGCGAGACCGGCAGAATGACGCCGCGCCCCAGGGCTTTTCCCGGTGAACGGAAAGCCGTCTGAGGAACCACCGACGCCGGAACCTTGGCGACGCGAATGTCACTCTCCTCCAACTTCTGGCCTACGGTGAGGTCCTTGGCCGCCAGCATTACGTCGATGCCAGGTTCGTTGCTTCCGCCAGCCTTTAGCAGCAGGTTCTTGTAGATGACGAAGGCCACGAAAGCACCCAGCGCCAGGGCAACAAACCCGATAAACAGGAGCCGTGAACGATTCATTGCTACTCCTCAAAACGGACAAAAACACCGACGTGCGACCCGGAGCCGCACGTTCCGAACCAAGCCCTGAAATCCAACCGCAGTTTCCCCGCCCGCCGAGTTTCCCGCAGCACGCTCCAGGTTCCCGGGGCGGTGCGTTACTGCACGGCGCTTGCAACCTGAGAAAACACGTTATTGGCATTGGAACCGATAAGACGGACCGTGCCCACCACAATCACCAGAATCACCGCCAACATCACAGCGTACTCTGCGATGTCCTGACCTTGATCGTCATGAAGCAGCCTGCTGAGAATCCGACTCATTCTTTCGCCTCCCAAGG
>Ga0307479_10003568_pt1 | contig 14182 bp, 14 predicted proteins | sample atmos_gasesECM4C_FD_203743 | JGI IMG/M metagenome (GOLD analysis project Ga0307479, IMG submission 203743) | Hardwood forest soil microbial communities from Morgan-Monroe State Forest, Indiana, United States - atmos_gasesECM4C_515 | ecosystem: Environmental > Terrestrial > Soil > Temperate...
GATGTGATGGGCAGCACAGTGCGCACGCGAAATTCCGGCCGGGGCCATGGGATTGAGGGTAAGGGCGGGAAATTAAGGGAAAGATCGCTAAATGTCACGCCCGTATGACGCGGGTCTCACACCTTGAAGGAACCTGTGTGAGAAGTGTTCACTCCTGGCGAACAACGAGGTGGAACTTAAGCGTAGTCGACTCATGTTTGTACTAGTAGCCGGCCGGCAAGGCGCCGGTCACAGCAAACTCACAAGAGAGTTCAAGGAAGCAAAAGGAGAAGCCCATGAGCAACCTCACATTGTGGTCGCGCCCGGCCTGGGACACCGACCGATGGTTACGCGACTTTTTCGGCCCCGCCCCGGCGGTGGACTGGTACCGGCCCGTGACCAGCGGCTTCAAGCCGGCCGCGGAGATCGTCAAGGATGGCGACGACGCGGTGGTCCGCCTGGAACTGCCTGGTGTTGACGTCGAGAAGGACGTGAACGTCGAGGTGGACAAGGGCCGCCTGGTCATCCACGGCGAACACCGTGACGAGCACTCGGAGGAGAAGGAAGGCCGCACCCTGCGGGAGATCCGCTACGGATCGTTCCGCCGGTCGTTCCAGCTGCCCGCCCACGTCACGAGCGAGGCCATCGCGGCTTCGTACGACGCCGGCGTGCTGACCGTACGGGTCACCGGCGTCTACGCCGGAACCCAGGCGCAGCGGATCGCCATCACCAAGTAATCTCGGGGCGAATACGCAGGAATCCGGCGGGGCCACCGGCGCCGCCGGATTCTTTCCTATCTCAGGCCCCGAACGCCTGATCGGCGTCAACTGCGGTGAGCCGCAACAGGTTCGCCACCTTGCGATCCAGGCCTTCGCCCACCTTGGTCACCGCCGCGATGCCGAGGCTGCCGAACGCGGCGCTGCGCATAGAGCAGCGCCCTTGGATCGTGTCGGAACATTGTCTCGGCGATGGTGTGGTTGCCGAGCAGGTACTCCGCCGCCTTGGTCGTGTGGCCCGCAAGGCACAGCAGCGGCAACGCGTCAATCTTGGCGTACAAGCCTGGAAGGCGGACCTACCGGCACGCGGAATGCGGAGGCGTGATCGGACAAGATCGCGTCTGCCAGCGGTGCGAGCAGGCTCCCGACGTCGCCGATCTGATCGCACACCCACCGCAGCGTCCACGGGATCATGGCGATGCCACTCGGGATGCCGATCTAGGTCAGCCCCAGCGGGCCAGGATCTCCCTGGCCCGGCCTGCCAGCGCGGCCTGCAGAAAGGGGCCGAAGCTGACCCGACCGACACCCAGCGGTCCGAACGATGCCGGGTCGTCCTGGTCGGGCAGCGCAATCGCGTTGACCGGCAGCGGCAACTCAGTGGTCAAGCGCCGCAATGTTTCCGGGTCGTGGCGACCCACCGGATAGAGCACATCGGCGCCGGCCGCGGCGGCCTCGGTCAGCCGCGTCACGGCCTGTTCGATCCGATCCGCCTGGTCACCATCCTGGCGCAGGAAGACATCGGTGCGCGCGTTGACCACTACGTGCACCCCGGCCGCATCGGCGGCCGACCGCAGCGCGCCTACCAGTTCGGCGTGCTCGCCGGCGGACCGCAGGCGCTTACCCTCGGAATGCACGGTGTCCTCGATGTTCAGTCCGACGGCGCCCACGCTGAGCAAGCCCTCGATCAGGCTCGCCGCCGGCAGCCCGTAGCCCGATTCGACGTCCACCGAGACCGGGACGTCGACCGCGGCGGTGATCTGGGCGACTCGGGTAAGCACATCCTCGAAGGACATGCCCTCGTTGTCCGGTTTGCCGATCGAATCCGCCAGCGGATGGCTACCCACGGTGAGAGCGGCAAAGCCGGCATCCGTGGCGAGGCGCGCCGACCAGGCGTCCCACACGGTCGGCAGAATTACCGGGTTGCCTGGCTGATGCAGTTCGAGCAGCGCTAAAGCGCGCTGCGCCGGCGTGGTTTGACCTGACGCAGTTCCCATGGAGTGCCTGCTTCCTCGGTCGCGCGATGCGGTCTGGCTCACATCAGGTCCGCGCAGTGGATAGTATCGGGAGGCGTATTGTGATCCATACCACCGTCTGTCGAGGAGATCCTGTTGTCCGCCGCCACTACTGAACTCGCCGAACTTCACGATCTCATCGGCGGTCTGCGGCGGTGCGTGGCCGCGTTGAAGGCTCGGTACGGTGACAGCCCGGCGATGCGCCGCATCATCATCGACGCCGATCGGATACTCAGCGACGTTGAATTACTCGATACCGACGTTTCCGAATTGGACTTGGCTGGCGCCACCGTGCAGCAGTCCGGCGAGAAGATCGCCATTCCCGACACCGACTACGACACCGACTTCTGGCGCGATGTCGACGACGAGGGTGTCGGAGGTCACAGCAGGTCCTGACAACCAAACCCCCCTAATAAAGGGAGGGTTCTGTCTGTGTACCCTTCGACCTGACAGCCCGTTCGAAGAGGAACACTAAATGAGCGCACCCACGGCGAACCGTCCTGCGACCGGCGTTTTCTCACCTAGCCGCGCCCAAATACCGCAACGGACGCTCCGCACCGACCGGTGGTGGATGCAGCCGCTGGTCACCAACCTCGGCCTGTCAGCGTTCATTGTTTACGCGACCACCCGGGCTTTCTGGGGAAACAATTATTGGGTACCCGAATACCATTACCTGACGCCGTTCTACTCGCCGTGCGTCAGCGCGTCATGCGCGCCGGGTGCCAGCCACTTGGGTGTGTGGTTCGGTCATTTCCCGTGGTGGATTCCGTTGGGAATGTTGGTATTACCGTTCCTGCTCGGGTTCCGGATTACCTGCTACTACTACCGCAAGGCCTATTACCGGTCGGTTTGGCAGTCGCCGACCGGCTGCGCGGTGCCCGAACCGCGTGCCCATTACACGGGTGAAACCCGGTTTCCGCTGATCATCCAGAACAGCCACCGGTACTTCTTCTACGTCGCGTTGGTGGTCTCAGTGATCAACACTTACGACGCGATAATGGCGTTTCACTCGCCCTCTGGTTTCGGATTCGGTTTGGGCAACGTCATTTTGGTGGTGAATGTGCTGCTGCTGTGGTGCTATACCGTGTCGTGCCATTCGTGCCGGCACGTCACTGGAGGTCGGCTCAAGCATTTCTCCAAACACCCTGTGCGGTACTGGATCTGGACACAGGTCAGCAAGCTGAACACCCGGCACATGCAATTCGCCTGGATTACGTTGGGGACCCTGGCGCTCACCGACTTCTACATCATGCTGGTGGCCAGCAATGCCATAACGGACTTGAGATTTATTGGCTGAAAAGCCATTTCAGTGTCACTAGAGAATAGCTGAGCGAGGTTTCATGGTTGAGGTCGAACGGCACGCTTACGACGTAGTCGTGATCGGTGCCGGCGGCGCGGGGTTGCGTGCGGTCATCGAGGCGCGCGAACGCGGCCTCAAGGTCGCGGTGGTGTGCAAATCCCTGTTCGGCAAAGCCCACACGGTCATGGCCGAGGGCGGCTGCGCTGCCGCGATGGGCAACACCAACCCGAAAGACAACTGGAAGACCCACTTCGGCGACACGATGCGCGGTGGGAAGTTCCTGAACAACTGGCGGATGGCCGAATTGCACGCCAAGGAGGCACCGGACCGGGTCTGGGAGCTGGAGACCTACGGCGCGCTGTTCGACCGCACCGCAGACGGCAGGATCAGTCAGCGCAATTTCGGCGGACACACCTATGCGCGGCTGGCGCACGTCGGCGACCGCACCGGCCTGGAGTTGATCCGCACCATGCAGCAGAAGATCGTCTCGCTGCAGCAGGAGGATTACGCCGAACTCGGCGACTACGAGGCGCGGATCAGGGTGTTCGCCGAATGCACGATCACCGAGCTGCTCAAGGACCAGGGCGCGATTGCCGGAGCGTTCGGCTACTGGCGCGAAAGCGGCCGGTTCGTCTTGTTCGAGGCCCCCGCGGTGGTCCTGGCCACCGGCGGGATCGGCAAGTCGTTCAAGGTGACGTCGAATTCCTGGGAGTACACCGGCGACGGGCACGCTTTGGCGCTGCGGGCCGGCGCCACGCTGATCAACATGGAGTTCGTCCAGTTCCACCCGACGGGCATGGTGTGGCCGCCGAGTGTGAAAGGAATCCTGGTCACCGAGGGTGTTCGCGGTGACGGCGGAGTGCTGAAGAACGCGCAAGGAACGCGGTTCATGTTCGACTACATCCCACCCGTGTTCAAAGGCCAGTACGCCGAAACGGAACAAGAGGCCGACCAGTGGCTCAAGGACAACGACTCGGCCCGTCGCACCCCGGACCTGTTGCCACGCGATGAGGTGGCGCGCGCGATCAACTCGGAGGTCAAAGCCGGCCGGGGCACCCCGCACGGCGGGGTGTATCTCGACATCGCGTCGCGTTTGACGCCCGCAGACATCACGCGTCGACTGCCGTCGATGTATCACCAGTTCATGGAGCTGGCCGAGGTCGACATCACAAAGCAGCCAATGGAAGTCGGGCCCACCTGCCACTACGTGATGGGCGGGGTCGAGGTCGACGCGGACACCGGAGCGGCCACGGTTCCCGGACTGTTCGCCGCCGGCGAGTGCTCCGGCGGCATGCACGGCTCCAACCGGCTGGGTGGCAACTCGCTGTCGGACCTGCTGGTGTTCGGCCGGCGGGCCGGCCTGGGAGCCGCGGATTACGTCCGAGCACTGGGCAGCCGCCCGGCGGTCTCGCAGGAGGCTGTCGACGCGGCGGCAAAGGTGGCGCTGGCGCCCTTCGAAGGGCCGAAAGACGGCTCGGCACCGGAGAATCCGTACGCGCTGCACATGGACTTGCAGTACGTGATGAACGACCTGGTCGGCATCATCCGCAAAGAGAACGAGGTCAAGAAGGCGCTGACACTGTTGGACGAGCTCTGGAAGCGCTATCGGAACGTGCAAGTCGAGGGGCACCGCCAATACAACCCGGGCTGGAACCTGTCCATCGATCTGCGCAACATGCTGCTGGTCAGCGAATGCGTCGCCAAGGCCGCGCTGGAACGCACCGAAAGCCGGGGCGGCCACACCCGCGACGACCATCCCAGCATGGACCCCAACTGGCGCAAGACCTTGCTGGTGTGCCGTGTCGGGTACGGGGACACGAGCGATTCCCGCATCATCGTCACCCACGAGCCACAGGTACCCATGCGGCCCGACTTGCTGGAGCTCTTCGAGATCTCCGAGCTGGAGAAGTACTACACCGATGAGGAGCTGGCCGAGCACCCAGGACGGAGAGGCTAAATGACCTACAACGCGAGCATGCGAGTGTGGCGCGGCGACGAAGCCGGCGGCGAACTCCGCGACTTCACCGTCGAGGTCAACGAGGGCGAGGTTGTGCTTGACGTGATCCTGCGGCTACAGCAGACGCAGGCGCCGGACCTGGCGGTGCGCTGGAACTGCAAGGCGGGCAAGTGCGGATCCTGCTCGGCGGAGATCAACGGCAAACCACGGCTGATGTGCATGACCCGGATGTCGACATTCGACGAGACCGAGGTCGTCACCGTCACCCCGATGCGAATGTTCCCGGTGATTCGCGACCTGGTCACCGACGTCTCGTTCAACTACCAGAAGGCGCGCGAGATCCCGTCTTTCGCGCCACCGAAGGAGCTGCAGCCCGGCGAATACCGGATGGCGCAAGTCGACGTCCAGCGCTCGCAGGAATTCCGCAAGTGCATCGAGTGCTTCCTGTGCCAAAACGTCTGCCACGTGGTCCGCGATCACGAGGAAAACAAAAAGGCGTTCGCCGGACCGCGCTTCCTGATGCGGATCGCCGAGCTCGAAATGCATCCGCTGGACACACGCGACCGGCGCAACCAGGCACAGGAAGAGCACGGGCTGGGTTACTGCAACATCACCAAATGCTGCACCGAGGTGTGCCCGGAAGGCATCAAGATCACCGACAACGCGTTGATCCCGATGAAAGAGCGGGTCGTCGACCGCAAATACGATCCAGTGGTGTGGCTGGGTAACAAGTTGTTCCGCCGCTGAGCGCTTTACTCGCCTTGTGGCGTTGGGCCACAGTCGCACCGGGTAGCTGAGCTCGGCAACCGCCCCCTAGCGAGGTACCCCTAGCCAGCGATGCCGGGGGCCGCACCGAGCCTGCGATCAAGACGCTGAGTCTGCCATCAGGGCGGCGTATCCAACGGGATTGCCCGCCCTGGCCGCAGACTCGACTACTGAAGGTGCGGGCAAATTGTTCAGGTATCGAGCCGACGGAACTCGCTGCGGTGGAACACGATGGGCGCCACCTCTGCGTCCACCGTCACCTGGTTGACCCGCAACACCACAATGGTGTGATCCCCGGCGGGGATGAGCTGCTCGATCGCGCTCTCCAGCCACAGGCCGGTGCCCTTGATGAAAACGGCGCCAGTGTCGTTCGACACCGTCTCCAAGCCGGCGAACCTGTCCCCAGTCTTGGTGGCCAGAGTGCGCGCGGCTTCATCATGGGCTTCGCCGAGCACGCTGATGCCCAGCATCGGCACGTGTTTGAGTTTGGGCCACGTCGTCGAAACGTTCTGCACACAGAACGACACCAGCGGCGGGTCCAGCGAGACGGGAACAAAGGTGCTGGCCGCCAAGCCAACCCGGACGCCGTCGACCTCGGCGGCGATGGCTACCACCCCGGACGGGAAATGGCCAAAGGCCTCACGAAGCGTGGACGGTGTCAGCCTGTTCGTTGAGTTCACCGGACTTCATTCGCCCTTTGAGCCGACGACGGATTTCTCTCACGCGAGACTACCCGCCGAGTATCCGTGCGCTGCGGCGACGTCCGGGTGAGCGCGCAATCTGCTCTTCCAGGCGTTGCGACCGTAGACCGAGAAGATCGGGTCGGCCGGGTCCTCGGATCGGGCCGCATGCGCCGCCAGGTCGCCGGGCAGCGACAGCACCGGTATCTGCGCATCCAGTCGCGGGTTGAAGAAGTACGGCACCGAAATCCGCTCGGCCGCCGGCCCCTGCAGGTTCACCCGGTGCTCGGTAGCCCGAAGGAAACCGCCCGTCGCAACCTCGAGCAGCTCGCCGATGTTGACGATGAACGCACCGTCCAGCGGCGGGACGTCGATCCACCCCTCGTCTGGGTGGTCGCGCCCGCCTCGCCGCACCTGAAGGCCCCGGCTGCCCGGCTCGGCCAGCAGCAGCGTGAGCACCCCGGCGTCTCGGTGCGCACCCACGCCCTGTGAGCTGGCCGCGCGGGCGGGATAACGGATGATCTTGATCAGCGTGGCGGGGGTTCCGGCGAAGGCCGAGTCGAACACGTCGGGTGGGCTGCCCAGCGAGGCCGCCCAATGCCGGAGCAGGGTGCGGGCCACCCCGGACAGCGCGGCGTCCCATTCGTCGATGATCCCGGGCAACTCCGGCAGCGCGGCCGGCCACTGGTTGGGGCCCTGCAGCCACAGGTAGTCCGGCTCGCCGGGCCCGCCGATCGGCGGGCGTTCCGGTCCGATGTCGATCTGCTCGCGCCAGTCCACCGCGCCGCGGGTCAACTCACCACCCAGTCGCGTGTATCCGCGGAAATGCGGACTGCGCACCATCGCGACAGCGTCTTTGTCCGCCTGTGGCAGCCCGAACAGCCGTCGCGCCACCTCGAGCACCCTGCCGGCCAGCGCCGCGGGGACCTCGTGGCCAGTCAGATAGAAAAAACCCACCTGGTGGGCTGCCTCGCGAAGGTTGTCGCGCAGTTGGCCGCGGGGTGCCCGCAGGTCCACGACCGGGAGTGCCGTGACGCTCCCCACACTCGTCATTCGACCATCATCGTCGCAGGTGACGGGGACTGCCAGCACCAGGAGACAGCACAGCCCAACCGGTTGGTTACTTAGACAATGAAATTTAGCTCACATTGGCTTGCGTTGAACCATGCGACGGATATATTTTAACGGTGTTACTGGTGGGTAACTTAGCCCTAGTGCCCAACCACAGGTGGCATTCTCAACGAGGAGGAATGTAGTGAGCCACTACAAGAGCAACGTCCGCGACCAGGTATTCAACCTGTTTGAGGTACTGGGCGTTGACAAGGCTTTAGGTCAAGGCGAGTTCAGCGACCTGGACGCCGACATTGCCCGCGAAATGCTGGTCGAGATCAGCCGACTGGCCGAAGGACCGGTCGCCGCGTCGTTCGTCGACGGCGACCGCAACCCACCGGTGTTCGACCCGAAGACCCATTCGGTGACACTGCCGGAGTCGTTCAAGAAGTCAGTCCACGCGCTTCAGGAAGGTGGTTGGGACAAGGTCGGCCTCGACGAGGCCCTCGGCGGCACCCCGGCGCCCAAGGCGCTGCTGTGGGCTCTGCACGAACACATTCTTGGCGCCAACCCGGCGGTGTGGATGTATGGCGGCGGCGCAGGTTTCGCCCAGATCCTCTACCACCTCGGCACCGAGGAGCAGAAGAAGTGGGCCGTGATTGCCGCCGAGCGCGGCTGGGGTTCGACAATGGTGCTCACCGAGCCGGACGCCGGCTCGGACGTGGGCGCCGGGCGAACCAAGGCGGTCCAGCAGGAGGACGGCTCCTGGCACATCGACGGCGTCAAGCGGTTCATCACCTCGGGCGACTCCGGCGACCTGTTCGAGAACATCTTCCACCTGGTGCTGGCCCGCCCGGAGGGCGCCGGTCCCGGCACCAAGGGGCTGTCGCTGTTCTTCGTGCCCAAGTTCTTGTTCGACCCCGAGACCGGTGAGCCGGGCGAGCGCAACGGCGTGTTCGTCACCAACGTCGAGCACAAGATGGGTCTGAAGGTCTCGGCGACCTGCGAGCTGTCGCTCGGCCAGGACGGCGTGCCAGCCAAGGGCTGGCTGGTCGGCGAGGTGCACAAAGGCATTGCGCAGATGTTCGAGGTCATCGAGCAGGCCCGCATGATGGTCGGCACCAAAGCGATCGCCACGCTGTCGACCGGGTACCTGAACGCCCTGGAATACGCCAAGTCCCGGGTGCAGGGCGCTGACATGACCCAGATGACCGACAAGACCGCACCGCGGGTGACCATCACGCATCACCCCGACGTGCGCCGGTCGCTGATGACCCAGAAGGCGTACGCGGAGGGGCTGCGCGCGCTGTACCTCTACACCGCGACCTTCCAGGACGCGGCGGTCGCCGAGGCGCTGCACGGCGTGGACGCCGAGCTGGCGGTCAAGATCAACGACCTGATGCTGCCCGTGGTCAAGGGTGTCGGCTCCGAGCAGGCCTACGCGAAGCTCACGGAGAGCTTGCAGACGTTCGGTGGGTCGGGCTTCCTGCAGGACTACCCGATCGAGCAGTACATCCGCGACGCCAAGATCGACTCCCTCTACGAAGGCACCACCGCCATCCAGGCGCAGGACTTCTTCTTCCGCAAGATCGTCCGCGACAAGGGTGTGGCGCTGGCCCACATATCGGGTGAGATCCAAAAGTTCGTCGACAGCGAGACCGGTAACGGCCGGCTGAAGACGGAGCGCGAGCTGCTGGCCAAGGCGCTGGCCGACGTCCAGGCGATGGCGGCCACGCTGACTGGCTACCTGATGGCGGCACAGCAAGACGTCACCAGCCTCTACAAGGTGGGTCTGGGTTCAGTGCGCTTCCTGATGAGCGTCGGCGACCTGATCATCGGCTGGTTGCTGCAGCGTCAAGCGGCGGTGGCCGTGCAGGCACTCGACGGTGGCGCCAGCGGCGCGGAGCGCTCCTTCTACGAGGGCAAGGTCGCGGTGGCGTCGTTCTTCGCGAAGAACTTCCTGCCGCTGCTGACCAGCACGCGCGAGGTGATCGAGACGCTGGACAACGACATCATGGAGCTCGACGAAGCCGCCTTCTAAAGGTCGCAAGTGCAAACAAGATCCCCCGCTTCCACAGTGAAGCGGGGGTCTTGTGTCTTTGGGCGCCTCGTTCCCAAAAAGGCCGCCGCTGGATCCCCTCACTCCAGCGGCGGCCCTTTTCGTACGCCCGTCGGCGCTGACCGGCGGTCGCTAACAGGGATGCCCCGTATTGCCGTCGGGGTCGGGGGTCAGACCACAACACGGGGCTATCCGAACCACCAGATACCCATTTGTTCGGGTTACTAACCAGCCCAGAACAAAATTTTGTCTGGACAGCCCCCGACCGGCTCAGGCCTCCAGAATTGCGGTCACACCCTGGCCACCGGCGGCGCAGATCGAAATCAGCGCCCGGAGCGGCGCGCTGCCTTTTCGCTCAGCCTTCTTCTCGGCAAGCTGCTTGGCCGTCTGCGCCAGAATCCGGCCACCGGTTGCCGCGAAGGGGTGGCCGGCAGCCAATGACGAGCCGTTGACGTTGAGCTTGGACCGATCGATCGACCCAAGCGCGGCGTCCAGGCCCAGCCGCCCTTTGCAGTACTCGTCGGACTCCCACGCCTGCAGATGTGCCAGCACCACCGAGGCGAACGCCTCGTGGATTTCGTAGAAGTCGAAATCCTGCAGGCTCAACCCATTGCGGGCCAGCAGCCGGGGCACCGCGTAGGTGGGAGCCATCAGCAGGCCGTCGTTTCCGTTGACATAGTCCACCGCCGCGGTTTCGGCATCCACGAAGTAGGCCAGCGGAGCCAATGCGTGTTCCTCTGCCCACCGCTCGGTGGCCAGCAACGCGACCGAGGCGCCGTCAGTCAACGGCGTCGAATTGCCCGCCGTCATCGTCGCGTCGCCGGCCTTCACTCCGAAAACCGGTCGCAGCGCGGCGAGCTTCTCAACGCTGGCGTCGGGCCGCAGGTTGTCGTCGCGGTACAGCCCCAAAAATGGCGTGATCAGGTCGTCGAAAAAGCCTCGATCATAGGCATCAGCCATATTGCGATGGCTGGCGACGGCCAGTTCGTCCTGGTCGACGCGCTTGATTCCCATCTGCTTCGCGGTGATGGCGGCGTGCTCTCCCATCGATAGCCCGGTGCGCGGCTCTGCGTTGGCCGGTATTGCGATGCCGAGGTTGGCAGGAAGTGTGCCCACCAGCTTGAGCCGTTCCACGTTGGACTTGGATCGCCGCAACTTCAGCAGGTTGCGGCGCAGGTCGTCGCCCAGGCCGATCGGCGCGTCCGAGGTGGTGTCCACCCCGCCGGCGGCGGCTACGTCGTAGCGGCCGGCTGCGATGCCGTCGGCCGCGGCGATCGCCGCCTGCAGGCCGGTGCCGCAGGCCTGCTGCAGGTCAACGGCCGGCGTGTACGGCGACAGCTCGGACCCCAGCACGCATTCGCGCATCAGGTTGAAGTCGCGGCTGTGCTTGAGCACAGCGCCGCCGACCACCACGCCCAATCGCTCGCCGGCGAGGCCAAACCGGTCCACCAGCCCACCCAGCGCTGCGCTGAACATGTCCTGGTTGGACGCCTCGGCGTAGGCGCGGTCTGATCTTGCGAAAGGGATGCGATTGCCGCCCAGTACGGCGACTCTTCGCCTAGACGGGCTGGTTTCAGAACCTGCAGGGGCCACTATTTTCTCCGTGTGTCTGGCGGGTATATCAGTTTGGGGTATACGCCGTTGAAGGCCATACTACCCACTGTTCTTACTCTTCTTACTCTGCAGTAAGTTCGTCCTGGATACGGTGGCCTACATACAGCACGCACGACACGAAAGGCAGCTCAGTGGCTCCCAAGCGCTCGTCCGATCTGTTCTCGCAGGTCGTCAACTCCGGCCCCGGATCGTTTGTGGCCAAGCAACTTGGTGTTCCGCGACCCGAGGCACTTCGCCGCTATCGGCCGGGTGATCCACCGTTGGCCGGATCGCTGTTGATCGGAGGTGAGGGCAGGGTCGCCGAGCCGCTACGCGCGGCGCTGGATAAGGAGTACGACCTGGTCGGCAACAACTTGGGCGGCCGCTGGGCTGATTCGTTCGGCGGGCTGGTTTTCGACGCCACCGGTATCACGACGCCCGCCGGACTCAAGGGCCTGCACGAATTCTTCACGCCGGTACTGCGCAACCTTGGCCGCTGCGGGCGCGTGGTGGTCGTCGGCACCACCCCCGAAGCGGCCGCCGGCACCGACGAGAGGATCGCTCAGCGCGCGCTGGAGGGCTTCACCCGCTCGCTGGGCAAGGAACTGCGTCGTGGCGCCACAGTGGCGTTGGTGTACCTGTCGCCGGACGCCAAACCGGCCGCGACGGGGCTGGAATCCACCATGCGGTTCATCCTGTCGGCCAAGTCGACCTACGTCGACGGCCAGGTTTTCTATGTCGGGGCGCAAGACTCCACGCCACCGGCTGACTGGGACCGGCCGCTGGACGGCAAGATCGCCATTGTGACCGGCGCTGCCCGCGGCATCGGCGAGACAATCACCGAGGTGTTCGCGCGGGACGGTGCGCGCGTCGTCGCCATCGATGTGGAGGCCGCCGAAGAAGCACTGGCCGAAACCGCCAGCCGCGTCGGTGGCACCGCGCTGTGGCTCGACGTCACCGCAGGCGATGCCGTCGACAAAATCAGCGAGCACCTGCGCGATCACCACGGCGGGCGGGCCGACATCTTGGTCAACAACGCGGGTATCACTCGAGACAAGCTATTAGCGAATATGGATGACGCCCGATGGGACGCCGTCTTGGCCGTCAATCTTCTTGCCCCCCTGCGGCTTACCGAGGGGCTGGTCGGCAACGGCAGTATCGGCGAGGGAGGCCGGGTGATCGGGCTTTCATCGATCGCCGGGATCGCGGGCAACCGCGGACAGACCAACTACGGGACCACCAAGGCCGGGATGATCGGGATCACCCAGGCGCTGGCACCGGGACTCGCCGAGAAGGGCATCACGATCAACGCCGTCGCACCGGGATTCATCGAGACCCAGATGACGGCCGCCATACCGTTGGCCACCCGCGAGGTGGGCCGCCGAATGAACTCGCTGCTACAGGGTGGCCAGCCAGTCGATGTCGCGGAGACTATCGCCTACTTCGCCAGCCCGGCTTCAAACGCTGTGACCGGCAACGTTATTCGCGTCTGCGGCCAGCAGATGCTGGGCGCCTGAGCCGAGCTCGAGGAGAACGTGGTGAACCAACCCAGCGGCCTGAGAAATATGCTTCGCGCGGCTGCCGGAGCATTGCCGCTCGTACCCCGCGGAAACCAGCTGCCCAGCCGCCGGGTGGCCGTCGAGGAACTACCCATCGACCACACAAACGTCGCCGCGTACGCCGCGGTCACCGGTCTGCGCTATGGCAACAACGTGCCGCTGACCTACCCGTTTGCGCTGACCTTTCCGACGATGATGTCGCTGGTGACCGGCTTCGACTTTCCTTTCGCCGCAATGGGAGCGGTGCATACCGAAAACCACATCACGCAGTATCAGCCGATCGCGGTCACCGACACGGTCGGAGTGCGGGTGCATGCCGAGAATCTCCGCGAACACCGCAAGGGCCTGCTGGTCGACCTGGTGACCGAGGTCAGCGTCGGCAACGACATCGCATGGCACCAGGTGACGACCTTCCTGCATCAGCAACGCACCAGCTTGTCCGACGAGCCCAAGCCACCGCCGCAAAAGCAGCCCAAGCTTCCCCCACCCAACGCCGTACTGCGGATCACACCCAGCCGGATCCGCCGCTACGCCGTCGTCGGCGGCGATCACAACCCGATCCACACCAACCCGATCGCCGCCAAGCTATTCGGATTCCCAACTGTCATTGCGCACGGGATGTTCAGTGCCGCAGCGGTATTGGCCAACATCGAAGCTCGGATTCCGGATGCCGTGAGATATTCGGTACGCTTCGCCAAACCGGTGGTGCTGCCCGCCACCGCGGGGTTCTACGTCGACGAAGGCGACGATGGTTGGGAACTCGCGTTGCGCAATATCGCCAAGGGATACCCGCACCTGACCGGCACCGTCCGACCGCTCTAGCCGGCGTTCGTGGGGCCGCGACCCGCGAGGAGCGCCTTGAGTCCGTGCGAGCCCGTCGCGGTCAGCAGGAAGACGAGGAACAGCCAAAGCGGGGGGTGGGCGAGCTCCCAGACGAAGATCGCCGCCCAGATCGGTGAGCCCTGGGTCACCGCGAGCACCCCGGCGGCCCCGGCCAGCGAGATAGCCGGCGTGTGCAGGTGCGTCCCGGCAAGCCAATTGATGGTCAGGATCGATACCGACCCCGCCGCCGCACCGGTGGCCAGCGAGGGGGTGAGCATTCCGCCGGCCCCGCCGGCACGCAGGTACAGAGCGGTCAGCAGGGGCTTCAAAAGCAGAATCGCGGCCGCCGATGTCAGCGTCATTCCACTGGCCAGGCTGACGGTAAGGATGCTACGGCCGTTGCCGGGCAA
>Ga0307479_10003569_pt1 | contig 14177 bp, 7 predicted proteins | sample atmos_gasesECM4C_FD_203743 | JGI IMG/M metagenome (GOLD analysis project Ga0307479, IMG submission 203743) | Hardwood forest soil microbial communities from Morgan-Monroe State Forest, Indiana, United States - atmos_gasesECM4C_515 | ecosystem: Environmental > Terrestrial > Soil > Temperate...
CACGTCCAAACAGCTTTACCGGACGCGCGCAGAACTCCCCGCCTCCGTTCACTCCTCACCGAGAACGCGCATCCGGTAAAGCACTAGCGTAATCCGGAAGCTGTCAGAAAGGCGCGGGCGTCGTGCCTGGGTTCGTCGCGTCGCGATGAATACCCTGAAATCCCTATAGACCCAAAAACAGCGAGGTCATTTATACTTCGACCTGTACTTCGACCCAGCAGCAAGTATGCATGGCCATCCCTGCGCCAGTCACGATACCCACCGAGCCAATCGGCAGCATCCCAAGGCCTGTCGACCTCATCGAAAGAAGCTCAAAGGGTGACGGTGAGGATTCCAGCCTCGACCCTCTTTATGAAGATGCCGTTCGAGACACCATCGAACGGCTCGAGGCTGCGGGCTCTCCGGTTGTTACCGACGGCGAACAGAGGAAGTATCATAATTTCTGTACGTACTGCGTGCATGGGCTTCCCAACACGGCCCCGGATGGTTTTATCATTCCGTTCGCGGACGGTCACACGCGCCGCCTGTCACGGCTCACATGCGGCCCTTTCCGTTACCGGCGATACGCGGATGGTTACCTGGATGTTGCCATGCGCTACGCGCACGTGCCGCTCAAGCAGGCGGTGATATCGCCTTCTGCCTTGAGTCTGATGTACCCAGCCGATGCGATTCCGGATTATTCGCGTGAGCAATTCATCCACGATCTGCTGAGCGAGCATGAAACCGAGATACGGCGCTGCCTCAAAAAGGGCGCCCATAAGGTTCAGGTGGATTTCACCGAAGGACGGCTGGCCGTGAAGATCGACCCTTCCGGGAACCTCCTCAACAGCTTCATTGACTTAAACAATCTCGCGCTGTCGCGCTTCTCGGCGGAAGAGCGCAGGCGTATAGGTGTCCATACCTGCCCGGGGAATGATTTCGACTCGACGCACAGCGCGGATGTCGATTACGCAGAGCTGCTGCCCAGCTTGTTTGAGCTGAAGGCGTGCAACTTCTACATCGCGATGGCAGGTGAGCGCGACCGCCCCCATGCTTTGAAAATCATTCGTAAATACCGGAAACCTGATCAGCGCGTTTTCATTGGCGTCACCGCTCCAGCCGACCCCCTCATCGAGACCCCGGAACAAGTGCGCGATCGTGTACTGGAAGCCGCCGAATACATACCCATCGAACACCTCGGTACTACCGACGACTGCGGATTCTCCCCTTTCAGCGATGACACTTCCACCAGCCGCGAAACTGCTTTTGCCAAGATCCGCGCGCGTGTGCTGGGGACCAAACTCGCGGAGAAACTTATCGGAGGCAACGCGTGACCACCAAGGGTGACGAGAACGAGCTACTGCGATCGGTTGCCCTGCAAAATGCCAGCAGTATTCTGGCAGCACGTCGGCGCGCCGAGCGGCGAAACGAAGCGTACCTGGCGGAGGCGCAACGGCTCAGTCATACTGGGAGCTTCGGCTGGACAATTTCCACGGGTCAGATTTACTGGTCAGACGAAACCTTTCGCATTTTCCAATACGACCAAACGACGACACCAACCGTTGAACTTATCCTCCAACGGGTTCATCCGGAAGACGCGGCCTCGGTAAGACAGATCATGGAACGCGCAGCGCGGGATGGAGAAGATTTTGAGCACGAGTATCGCCTGGTGATGCCGGATGGTCCTGTCAAGCATGTCCACGTTCTAGCTCATGCGGAACAAGATGACTCGGGCGAACGCGAGATTGTTGGAGCGGTAATGGACATCACCGACCGTAAGCAGGCGGAAGAAGCCTTGCGACGCAGCGAGAATAATCTGGCGGAAGCACAGAAGCTCACGCACACAGGAAGTTGGTCCTGGCGGGTAGCGGACAGAAACGCGTTGCATTTGTCCGAGGAATGGTACCGCATCTATGGCTTCCATCCGGAAGACGGCATGCCCGATTGGGAACAGCGGCTTCGGCGTATTCATCCGGAGGATCGAGCCAAGTGGCACGGGGCAATCGATCGAGCCATCGCCGAAAAGTCGGACTACGAAGCGGATTTCCGGATCGTTCTTCCAGACGGCACGCTCAAATATATCCACACCGTCGGCCATCCCCTTTTGAGCGCATCTGGGGTTGTGACGGAATTCGTGGGTAGCGCGACGGACATCACCGAGCGGAAGCGGGCCGAGGTGTTGCTGGGCGGCGAGAAACAGCTCCTTGAGATGATCGCCAGGGGCGACTCTCGCGAGCTCATCCTGGAGGGCGCATGCCTGCTCGTCGAAGAACTGGCCAGCGGTTCTCGGTGTTCGGTCCTTCTGTTTGACCCCAGCGCCAACTGCCTTCGACACGGCGCGGCGCCCAGCCTGCCAAAAACCTACACGGAGGCAATCGATGGCGTCGTCATCGGCCCGTCCGTGGGTTCGTGCGGGACCGCGGCTTACCGGGCACAGACAGTGATCGTCTCCGACATCGCCACGGACCCGCTGTGGGCCGATTTCCGCGATCTGGCGGCGGCGTATGAATTGCGAGCGTGCTGGTCCACGCCGATACTTTCCTCAGCAGGTAAGGTCTTGGGGACGTTCGCGACGTACTATCGCGAACCGCGTAGCCCCAGTTCGCAAGATCAAAATGTCATAGAGCGAATCACCCATCTCGCGAGTATCGCTATCGAGCGCGAGCAGGGAGAAGCGGCGCTGCGCGAGGCGCAGGCGAATCTGGCACGCGTCAGCCGGGCGACCACTATGGGCGAGCTGACGGCTTCCCTGGCGCACGAAGTGAATCAACCGATTGCCGCTGCGGTCACCAGCGCCAATAGTTGCATCCACTGGTTGGCGGACGACATGCCGAATGTTGACAAGGCGCGCGCGGCGGCCATGAGGATCGTGAACGACGGAACGCGTGCGGCGGAAATTATCAGCCGGATTCGGCTGCTGTTTCAGAAGGGTACTCCGCAATGGCAGTTGGCTGATGTAAACGAAATCATTGGAGAGATGATCGTGCTGCTGCGCGGCGAGGCAACGCGTTACTCGATTTCAGTCCGGACAGAGTTGGCGGCGGATCTTCCGGCGGTCAAGGGAGATCGCGTGCAATTGCAGCAGGTACTGATGAACCTCATGATCAATAGCATCGACGCGATGAAGGACGTGGATGGAACGCGGGAACTCGCCATCAATTCGCAGCGCGCGAAAAACGAGGAAGTGATGGTGTCGGTGACTGATACCGGCGTGGGGCTGCCCCCTCAGCACGCGGAGCAGATCTTCAATGCCTTTTTTACCACCAAACCTCACGGCACCGGCATGGGACTTCGGATCTGCCGCTCCATCGTGGAGTCGCATGGCGGCCGCTTGTGGGCTGCCGACAACCCTCCCCGCGGGGCAAGTTTTTACTTCGCTCTACCCACCAAAGTCGAGGCCGAATGACGCCCCCTGGAGCCGCAAGCGTGGACGCAGCGATTGGCCGATCTTGTAACGTCTGCGACCACCGAGTTCACGTAGGGAACGAACCACAGTAACGGGATGACTGATTTCGAAGTGGAGCGCTCCTGAGTGACGAATGGACGGTAAACCCTAACTAACACCGATATTACGACAGTGAATTTGCGTGGTTAGACTTGGATTGAGGTCCTTTGCCTATCCTCATCGGATAGGCTCAGGATGACAATGTCGGTTTTCGACCGCGTGGAATAGTGCCGCACGCGAACGTCGTAACGAACCAGACATACAGCCGGACGATCAGAGTCGTACGCATCGTTGGCTGCTTGGTCTGGGTGAGCGCTTTGCTGCGTTTTGGAAGCGCCGCCCTTGTGACCGCCGGACTTCCGACCCGCCAGGCTAGTTTACGGTCAGCGTAACGGTTGCCGAATTGGTGAGGCTGCCCGACGCGCCGGTTACCGTCAGCGTGCTTGTGCCCTTGGGAGTGCCGCCGGTTGGCACGGGCACGGGATGACTGCCGCCACCGCAGCCGGCCAGTGCCAGGAAAACAACCATCGCCGCCGCCATTCCCAGTCGGACGGCGAATCTTTGCCGGCGCGCTAAGAATAACCACAGCGAAAAGGCGAGAAATAGCGGCAAGGTGCGCCACGATAAGAGAGGCGTGCCAGGCAGCGCAATCGGCGGCGCAACGAAGGACGGAGCCGTGGTGGCAACCGTTACCATGGCGCTGACGGGAGTCACACCATCACTGGGCGTCACGGAAGTAGGCGCAACCGTGCATGTCGAGTTGGCGGGGGCGCCCGTGCAGGCCAGAGCCACCGCCTGATTGAACCCACCGGCAGGGGTCACGGTCACCTTGAAGGTGCCGCTGGTGCCCTGCGCGACGGTTAGCGTGGTCGGCGACGCGGCAAGAGTAAAACTTGGTGCCGTCGTGCTTGTGCCGGTGCCACTCAGTGTCACAGTTTGAGGACTCGTGGAATCTCCATCCATGATGACGAGGTTCGCGGTTTCCGCAGACGCTAACGATGGCTTAAACACAACGCTAATCGTGCATGGAGTACCGACCGCGATAGTCCCAACACACGTCGTGGACGTCGTGGTCGTCGTGAAATCCGAATTGGCTGCTGTTGGCGCACCTCCGGAAACAACCGCGCTGGTGAATGCAATCGCGGCGTTGGAGTTGTTCGTCAGCGTGACGGTCTGAGCCGCCGTAGCCGTGCCAACTGGTTGAGATCCGAAGGCCAAGCTCAGGGGCGCTACCGTCAACGCGCTGCTGGTGCCCGTCCCGGTGAGCGATACCGTCTGCGGACTGGTCGAATCCCCATCGGTGATCACCAAGTTCGCGGTCTCGACTGCCGCTACGGATGGCGTAAAGACCACGCTGATGGTGCACGATGCGCCCGCGGCAATGGTGGTACCGCAAGTATTCGAGGGCGACTTGAAATCCGTATTGGCTGCCGCAGGCGCACCTCCGGAGATCGCGACACCCGTAAACGCTATGGCCGTGGTTGTATTATTGCTGACTGTGACCGTCTGCGCGGCCGTCGGCGTACCAAGCAATTGCGGACCGAAGGTGAGGCTCAATGGCGATACCGTCAGAGTCGGTTGCAGGGTGAGTTCGGCCACGAAGGCGTCGGACGGACCGCTCAGCGCGGTTTGGAAAGCGCCGGGATTGGGTACGACCGGAAACGTAGCCGCGGATGAGGCGGTCACACCGGCAATGACCGCATTATTCGAGACCGGAACGACGGCGATGGCGAAGACCTCGTCGAACGTACCGCCATTTCCGCTTCCTCCGAAGTACGTCGAGTAGACCAGGTCAGCCGCGCCCGCTCCTGCCGGGTTCAACTTGGTGACGAAGCCCTCTCCCTGCGATAGGGCGGCGGGAGCCCGTTGAAACGCACCCTTGGTCACCGGGAAATCGCTGCCCTGAGTTGCGCCGACAACGTAGGCGTTCCCGGAAGGATCCGTGGCGATCCCGAAGGCGTTATTCGTTTGGGTCCCGCTGAGGAATGTCGAATATTTGAGAGAGGCGGCGCCGGTCAGACTGGTATCGACCAAGCTGATGAACGTGATGGCGTTGCTATTTCCTGTCGTCTGGAAGGCCCCTGGCGTCGTGCGGAAAAGAGGTGAATTGGTTGTACCGGTGACGTACGCCACATTCGAGGGACCCAGCGCGATGGCACCGCCAAAATCTTGGGCGTCGCCTCCTAGATACGTGGAATAGAGCAAGGATGCCGGCCCGGCCTTGGTGGTATCGAAGCGTGAGACGAAAGCTGTACCTCCCATATTGCCGGCGGGCACGGTCGGCTGAAAGGCCGTCCCGGTGGTTGTGGGAAAGTCTGTGGAGCCGGTTGTGCCGGCTACGTAGGTGTTCCCGGCGGAATCCTCAGCGACTCCGAACCCCGCGTCGCTGAAGCCGGGTCCAGCTGCGTGCGCTCCGTTGCCGCCGAAGTATGTGGAGTAGATCAAAGACGCGGCACCGAGCTGGGTGGTGTCGAGTTTGGCGAGGAATGCTGTTCCGGATGCGATGCCGGTAGGCGCAGTGGGTTGAAAGGCGGTGGACGCGGTCACGGGAAAGTTCGCCAGGGCGGTACCGGGCTGCGAGGCGGTGAGCCCAACAACATAAACCAGTCCGTTCTTGTCCGTGGCGATTCCGCTTGCGAATTCGCTGATGCCTTGGGTTCCACCGAGGTAAGAGGAATAAACAAGGGAGCCCGATCCCGCGACCGTTGGATCAATCTCGAAAATGAAGCTCGTTCCGTTCACATTTCCGGCGTTTGGGCCGGGCTTCAACGCGTTCGTAGTTGTTGGGAAGTCCGTGGAACTGGTTTGTCCCGCAACGTAAATGCGGCCGGAAGCGTCAAGCGCCACGCCTAAGCCAGAGTCGCCGCCGCTGCCGCCGACATACGAGGAGTAGACCTGTTGCGTGCCGGTAGGATTCAACTCGGTCACGAAAACTACGCCGTTCGGGTTGCTCGCGAGCGGGCTCGGAGTGAAGGCGCCGGCAGTCGTTGGAAAGTGCAGCGAAGAAGTGTTGCCGGTGACCACGGCTTTACCCAGCGAATCCACGGCAATCGCGGATGGGGTGACGGCGTCGTCAAGCTCGCCGCCCAGGTACGTTGAATAGATCAACACCGGGTCAACAATCAGCGGTTCGCTGAGATCGTACTTGGCGACCTCAAAACTCACGCGGTGGTCTCCGGTAACGGCATAATTTCCAGCAATTTCGCGGCGCTCACCACGTATCTGCTGGTAGACCAATGGCTTTTGGAGTTGCACTTGCCCGCCCGCAACGGTAACCAGCAAATCGCCGCGCGAGTTTACCCGCAGCTTCCGCGCTCCTTCCAGATTCAGGGCAATCGCTTTCGGATCGGCTCCCGGTGCCACGATGAAGTCATACTCGAGGCGCCGCTGATTGCCGTAGAACACGAGATCCACGCCCGGGTAAACGTCCGCATATTTCACGCGCGCGTAGGAGGGGATGTTCGTGCGCCAGTTCGCCGGGTCGTTCCCGAGGAAATAGTCCACTCTACCCGGCAACGGATCGACGCCAGCAGCTTTGATGGCCTTGCTAGCGTTGGCGAGACGCATCCGGAGCACCGCGGTCTGTTCGGAGTGCCGGGAATCACGTTGCGCCAGCGCCTGGGAGTGGGCCAAGCGATGGGTGGGGGAAGGATCGAGCCGGCGTGTAGGGTGTAGGGCCAACACGGCTTCCTGGGGGGTCAAAAAGAGCTCGTATCCAGTCCCGTGGGAAACGAAGCGGACGTCGCGCGCCGTTTGCCCTTGATTTTCCTCGAACCTCATTGGCGAGGTGGAGTAAGCCGCAGGTTTTTGAACCCCCGCCGACGTAGCGTGGACTCTACCGCCGTTTGACCGAGCTAAAGGCTTTCCGAACCAATGCCTTGCGCCGGAGTACGAGGCAACAAGGATGCCGATGGAAACAAAGACGGCCAAACTGGAATAAAACGTGATCCGTGCCCTGCGGGACTTCAAGGTCATGGAAAACCCCCTGGGATATTCGAGGACGGCTGGCTGGGCATTTCGGACACTGGGATGCCGGTAGCTTTGGATTCCAATCGCTCCAGCAATTCCGCACCGCACAGCCCGTCAAGGCACAGAACGAGTGGATCGGAAGACGAGAACTCGTCTCGCTATGGGCCCGGGACGCCAAGATTTTAGTTCGAGGGCACGGCACACCGGTCTACCTGCCAATGACGGCCTTGAGTTACCGGTGCGAGGACTGGGGGTGCCGAAAGGATGCTAGCATACTGTTCCAAGATGGGAAGAGTATTTGCGAGCGAATCGGTACACTATGTATCCGACTAAGTAATACATCCCAGATTAACAAATAGACTGAGCAGCAAGGTTCAAAACGGGACGGCAGCGCCTAGCCATTTTGCGTCTCGAAGTCCGATTGGAGTACCTGGCAAAGGTCTTCGACTCGAGTGGGGTCGCCGCCTGGATGAACGATCCGCACCGGAACGCTGGAAATCAACCGGCTGAGCAGGGCAAATTCGTCTCCACGCATCGTGCGGTCGATCAGATTCGTCGCGTAGGTATTGGCTACCAGGGACAGAAGCGCCTCGCGCTCAGCGATGGCGCGCACCACAGGAGAAGTGTCCGGCCGCCGTTCGCCCAAGATGTAGATCGCACGCAGCGGAAGAGTGCGCTGCTCGAAGCGGGTGCCGTTCTCGCCGAGAGCTAGCTGGCGCTTTTCGCAATCGTGAGATAGTTGCGGAAGCGCGTCAGGGGAGCCGTAGAGCATGGTGACGGACTCCGGCCAAAGGCAAAGATGCGGGTAAGCGGGCAGAACGTGGAAGATGCCATCTCGTTCGACGAGCCCGACGATGTCGTCGGAAACGATACTGCGGCCCAGCTTCGCAAACACTGCAGCGGTCGTCGATTTCCCCGCCCCTGCCGAACCGACAAACGCGACGCAGTGATCGTCAAATGCCACCGCGCTGGCGTGCAGGCAAACGATCCTCCGTAGCCGCAACATGAGTCCTAACACCGGGCCTAGCAAATAAGAGATAGCGTTTTCTAGCGACGATCGCTCCGGCCATACGGCCCAGATCGCGGCGCCTTTTCGATCCAGCCAAAACTCGGTGGCGTCACTGTACGCGAGATGCAACGAAGCGCCGTCTGGGGTCTCCCACGCGCGCAACGCTGGCTCCCCGGCCGCGTCTGTATAGGAGCTGACGTATATCGGTTTGCTCAGGCCGCGTGCCGCACTGGAAGGAAGATCGAGATCAGGAACAATCCCCAAGTGGAGTTGGACTTCGGGGTCATCTGTCGAGGAACTCGAGTGGGGGAGCCCCGGGATGGACAGATTTGAGCAAAGCGATAAGCCAAAAACGGAATAGCGAAAGCAATTCACGGCAGGCGCTTACCGCCTAAACATTGGTCTTGTTCGTTCTTGGACTCTTAGGAGTGTGGTCATTGCGGCCGCTCCGGCCTTGGCTGAGAGTTAGATCGCGCAGGGTCCCGTAGACCGTGATCTTCGGAGGGGTGTACGGTTTCTTGGGTGCCGGTTTCACCAGTTTATCCATTAGCTGATCTCCACACGCGACATGCTCCGGGGACTTCGAGCGGATTGTAGCCAAAAGTTAAGGCAGTGTGGCCGGGTACCGAGAATGACCTGCTCTGGATCCATATTACCATGCAACGTCAAAAGCGCTGAACGATTGATGTAACGCTCCAATTCCCCACTGAGTGACGTTTGGTTGACCCAGTTGACGTCGTACCGCTGAAAATGTGCGAGCAGTGAATTGGTCCGAAAGGGGGTCTTGGGCCGCGTCAAAATGCTTTCGGGAAGTTTGCCCGCCATCGCTTCGCGCAACAGTCTTTTGCGAAAGACCCACGGGAAAGGCGGAATCGCGAGCAGGTAGTCGACGAGCCTTAGATCGAGGAAGGGATAGCGCACCTCGACCGGACGGCGCGTCACGCCGGCGTTTTCGTTTTCGAACATGCTGGTCCAATGGGGCAGCGTCAGCGATGCATGTGCTTTGGGGCGAACCGCATGCGGCGCCGCGGGCACGCGCAACTCGCCGGACGCGTGCCAGCGGTCGTTCAGATTCAGGCGGCGAGCGAAGTCGGACGCGATCCAGGGGGGAAACGGATCGGAGCCGGAAGCCTTCCCAAGCAATCCCGCCAAACGCGCACGGATCCCCCGCCAAGGGAATGGCCTGATCCACAGAAAGCGCAGCCCTTCTCGACCCAGGCGCTCCCATTGCCGGTTGCGCCACAGTTCCTGCACGTACGGCCACATTTGGAAGTACATCAGGTTGTCGTTGCCCTCGCCGGAAAGTACCACGCGGCAATCCTGTGCAATGGCGTGGAAGTGCTGGAACGGCGCGGCGAAGAATGGATTGTCGGGAGGCTCGGGCAGCCTGCAGTCGGGATCCTCTGGCCACACGAACGGCCGCAAATGATCCATGGCAAAGCGGCGATTTGGAAGGCCGAGATATTTTGCGGCGTCACTTGCGTAGTCGATTTCACGATCGGGAACCAGGGACTCATACAGGGCGGTATATGTGTGGATGCGGGGCACCCCACTGTTACTCGCGGACAACTCCTTCGCCGTCGCAGCAAGCGACGTCGAGTCCAAGCCGCCGCTGAGCGGGATCCCGATGCGATCGGTGCGCAAGCGATCCTTTACGGCCGCGCGCAATAAGGTTTGGAAATGCTCGACGTATTCTTGCTCGCGGCGGTACCGAATCCGTGCGCTGGTTGGCGGAGTCCAATATTGTCTCAACTCCGCGCCGCTTCGCGACACGGTCATGGAATGAGCAGGAGGCAGGCGCTGGACGTCCCGGAAAGTGGTCGTCGTTTCATCGAGGTTCAGCCCGAACAGCAGGAAATCTGCGATGGCGGAATCGTTCAGTTCACCGGAAACATCGGGGTGAGCTCTCAGGCAATTGAGAGTGTTGCTGAAGAGAAAAAGATTTTTGAGTTGCGCGTAGTAGAACGGCTTGATGCCGAAGCGATCGCGCGCACAAAACAGCACTTTCGCGCGGGCGTCCCAGATGGCAAACGCGAAGTCACCGCGAATATGGCCAACGCAGTTGGCGCCCCAGGTTGCATAACTTCTGAGGACTAGCTCGGAATCGGGTGCGGACTCGCTAACATCACAACTGGAGGCGCGTAATAGGAGGATCAGGGCGCCGCGCTCATCGAGCCGCGCGTCGGCAGTCATCCAGATCCGATCGTCAAGGCTTGCTGACTGTCGCTCTCCGCATGATTGCCGCGTTGTCTTTAGCAGCGTCTGCCCCAGGCCAACTTCGCCTTTGTCCCAGATTTCGCTCGCGTCGGGGCCACGGTACGACATGAAGTCGGTGAGCGCTTGCAGAAGCTGCCGATCGACCGGCGCGCCGTCTTGGCGGAACATTCCGACAATGCCGCTCAATGAGTGCGTGCCTCCTGGCGGTAGCCCGGATTGTGGACTCACGGGCAGCCACTAGGATGCTACTTGTTCGCGGCTGCGTTTCACAACTGATGGCGGCAGCTAACCCGCGAGCCGCGGAATTCTTTTCGCGTTGATTCAGGTCGTTCGAACGGGCAGCGCTCGCATTGTTGCTTCTCTTCGCGACGATGGAATCGGTCGAACTCGGTCAATCTGGATCAATGACAACTACCCGTGCCGGAATCGGTGAAGGTCTTGCCAGCCTCGGGAATAAATTGCCAGTCGTAGGCTCCAGGCCGGAGTGTCAGTTTCAGCACGCCGAAAGTGTCGGCATTGCGGACCTCGCTGTTGGCATGAGGTGTGGTGAAGGGACGATGATTCTTCCCGCCGGTGCCCACAACAAATTCCCGAATGCCGCGTTCCGGGTCTGGCTTTGCCAGCGCAGTCTGTGGCGCAAATCGCTCGTAATCGTGATCGTGTCCGCTCACCACAACATCCGCGTTCGCGTCGTACAGAGCCTGCCAGATCGGCACAAGTTCGGGATCGTCGCCGTGAGCGCCACCCGAACTGAAGAGCGGCTTGTGAAAGTAGGCTAAGGTGCATGCTGCGGGATGCGCGGCGAGATCCGCGCGGAGCCACTTTTCTTCCGTGGATCCCGCATTGCAACCGCCGATGTCGATACACTCGCTGTTGAGCGCAATGATGTGCCAGGTTCCGAGCTCATAGCTGTAGTAGCCCGCCTTGGGATCTCCGGCCGCCGTCCCAAAATAAGAGAAGTAGAATGTGGCGCCTTGCGTGTGAAATTCGTGATTGCCCGGCGAAGGACGGGTACGAGCTTTTACGCGACCCCAAGTGCGATCGTAGCAATCGAAATTCTCCTTGGTGCCGTCGGGGTAGGCGAGATCGCCCACCGCCATCACTGTACCTGGGATGGCCTCAAGTAGCTTGGCGGTGGCTTCCGCGCCGGAAAGATCCTTGCAATCCGCGATGTCGCCCGCTCCGACTAGAACCGCGGAGCCGCCGCTGCCCACGGAACCAAGTGATGATTTCGCGCTGCTGCCAGAAAGACGAACAAGAAACGCGATGCAGATGAATACGATCACCGCGAAGATTTTCTTCAAGAGATAATCGCCTCGATTCGAATGGCCGTAACAAGCACAAGAAGAGCACGATTGAGGCCGGCAAAGCTACCTCGCTATGATTTCCGTTTTGTACAAAAAAGTGGCCGGAGCAGTGAGAACAGGGTGGTTGTGCTCCGGCCCTGGCGAGTCGCTAAGCCACGGCGACCCGAACTCGAGTCGCGCCTATTTTTCGCGCAGCGGCGACCACCGGAAACCCGCTGCGAACGTGGGCTTATAGTATTCGCGTTGAATCATGTACTGGGGGCTGCCCTGGTAGAAGCCGAAAACTTCGTTGTTGAGATTGAGGCCATAGGCAACGAAAGTGAGGCCGTGCGCCAAGCGGATGCTGCCTTGCGCGTCGATTTCAAGGTGCGAATAAAGGTAGACATCGCTGTCGGGGCCCTTGAGGCCGCCGGGAGTTGGGCTGGAAGGCGTGCCGTCAAGTGTGGGTGTGCCGTCCTGATATTGGTACTGGAAGATGTTGGCCTGGTTGCCCGACAAACCAACGCGGACGGAGACGCGTCCGCGATCATAGGTCGGGCTGATGTTCCAGGTGTTCGGCGCGGAACGCACCAGCCTCGGGTGATCCGAGCGGCCCGGCAAACCACTCGCCTGCGACGCGGTGTAACCATAATTGGCCGAGAAGCCTAGCCCTTTCAGAATGCCCGGCATGAACGAAAAGTGCTCGAGATAGGCAGCTTCGAATCCACTCACCCAGCCGCTTCCGGCATTGATAGCCTGCGAGACCCTATACAGTAGCGGGGTCTGAGGCGCCGACGACGTAGGGATAAATGTCTTGTTGAATTCCTGGTCAACGATGGGATCGGTAAGGTTCTTGTAGAAATAGCCGATCTGTATCTCTCCGAATGGGTTGAGATAGTGCTCGAGGAGAACGTCGAAGTTCTGGGCCGTTTCCGCTTTGAGATTGGGATTGCCCAACGTCGCCGTGTTGGGCGGCCCTAACGCGAAGGTCACCGCTTGCGCAATGTCCGAAGGGTTAGGACGCGAAAGCCCGCGCCCGTAAACGACCCGCACGTCCGTGTCATTGGTAATACCCAGGCGGACCGACGCACTCGGCAGCACTTTGAGATAAGAGCCGCTGCTCGTTGTCAGTCCGGTGAAATTGTTGTTGGTGTCAAACGTGGGGCCAGAGGTATCGAGATTGGTGCCTTCGAAGCGTACTCCGGCCACGAAGCGGATACGGTTGGTTAGGTCGATCGTATTCATTACGTAACCAGCCGAGACCCTCTCGATCAAGTCATAGTTGTTTCCAGTTGGCCCGTGGTTCGCCGTAGAAAGAGCTCCCGGCATGGCCGCATTAAAGGCTGCGAGCACCTGCCGGTAACTTGGATTGGGTCCCAGTGGATACGTCCCGTCGTAATAGCTGCTGTTCGACAGCACGCTGGGAAACTGGCTCATGGCCAAAAGCGTTACGCCGGATGGCACCGAGAAATCCGGCGTGAACGAGTTATCGAACTTGTGCTCGTTGCGGAACCTACCTCCCACCTCGACCGTCGCTAGACGCCCACTGATGTGGTAGTTCTTGGCCACCGCCCCGGTAACCTGCAAATTTAATTGTGCCGTGAGTCCAACGGCGGCGCCGTTAATGTCGTTCAGCGAAAACGTCGAAGGGTCGTGGGCTTCCGTGTAGCAAGCGGGCGTCCATTGCGGCCGATAGATCGAGGTCGTGGCCCCGGGGTCAAACTGACAATTGCTGGTCGCGAGATTCGAATTGAAAGTCGCCTGCGGATCGTTTTCTCCCAGCTGCCGCGAACGCGAAACCGAAACGTCCCACGCATACCACGTCGTTGTCCGCACGTGCTTGCCGCCCAGCACAAAACTGGCAATCGCATAGTCGGGCAGGCGGATTGAAGTGTTGAAGCTGGGGGCACCGCCGTTGCCGTTCAAGAGCCCCGCCGCAACCGGATCGGTATTGTCATTCAGGTGATAAACCCAGCGGTCACCGAAGTTCTTGAAGTCCGAATAAAATCCGCGGAAGTAAATGTTGGAGCCTTCCCCTAGTTTGTAGTCGGTGCTGCCGGCCAGTCCCCAGCGGCTGCGATAGTAACGATATTCACGTTGATCGATGCTATCGAACCACCGCGGGCTACCCGGAAGCGCGGTGGCCACGTCCGGAACTGGTTCGATATCGTCGATGCCGCGGCCATTCCAGTCGTAAGAGAAGCCAATCAATGCCCCCAGCTTTTTCGCGGATCCAAATCGCTGGCCCACCGTGCCGGTGGTCTCGACGAGC
>Ga0307479_10003570_pt1 | contig 14174 bp, 10 predicted proteins | sample atmos_gasesECM4C_FD_203743 | JGI IMG/M metagenome (GOLD analysis project Ga0307479, IMG submission 203743) | Hardwood forest soil microbial communities from Morgan-Monroe State Forest, Indiana, United States - atmos_gasesECM4C_515 | ecosystem: Environmental > Terrestrial > Soil > Temperate...
TCGTTGAAGACCACCCCTCTGAATCGCGCGAGGCTGCCCATTTGGATCGGCGTGGTGCTCAGGAGTTGGGTGTTGTTGTCCGCATACACCGTGACGGTCGTCGGACTCGTGGGATGCACGAACGAGCCGGGAGTCGCAGCAATGACGGGAAACAGATCGTAAGACGCAAGCGTGATGGTGTAAACGTTGAAGCCGCCGCTGCTCGAGATTGCGGTTACCGTGCCATTGAGCGTCTGAGGCGCGAGCGTCATCGTCGAGGCCGATTCAGCGGCCTGCTGGTTGAACGTGCCGTTGGAAAAAACGGACACGCTCTGGCCGGGCACGAGGATCGAACCGTTGAACGCCGCCGTAACGGGAGGTTTCCCAAATTGGTGGGCACGCCTGCCTTTACGTGCACCGTCGTCTTGCCGCGCCGAAATTCGAAATAGCCGGCGTCAGCCGGCGCGGCTTCCGGCAGAACGATGTCGCTGAGCGGATCGGAACCGAAGCGGTTCTCGCCCTCGTGCAGCCAGAAAAGTCCAGAAATGGTAAGCCAGCCGCGGTCGGATTTCAGATCGCTCTCGTAGTCCGCGCGCCATTTCTCGACCGACGCGCGGTAGCCGGATTCCTCCGCGTGAGTGTCCCGCGGGAAGACGCCGGCAAGCGCCGCAGCGCTTGCAACCACGCAGACGGCGTCAAGCGCGCACACGAGCGCAGGGGTGACAGTTGCGCGGATGAATTTTCCCAGGGATTTCAGCTGTGATGCGAACATGCCCGGCGCCCGCGGCGCTACGATGACGCCGCCGTCTGCGCCTCGGCAGGCATTCCCGCAGCCTGTACATCGTCAGGCCGCGCCTTGTCCGGTTGCACCTTTTGCGGCTGCACTTTCGCTAGCAGTTGAACGAATTTTGCTTCGCGGTCCTCCTGTGTCTGTCCTGCGTACGCCTCCGCAATCTGCGTCGTATTCATCGAGCAGAACTTGGGTCCGCACATGGAACAAAACTTGGCCTCTTTGTAAAAATCATCCGGCAATGTTTCGTCGTGCATGGCGCGGGCGGTTTCGGGATCGAGAGAAAGTTCGAACTGCTTGTTCCAGTCGAAGAGGAAGCGCGCGTAGCTGAGCGCGTCGTCGCGATCGCGCGCGCCGGGACGATGTCGCGCGACGTCGGCGGCGTGCGCCGCAATTTTGTAGGCGATGACGCCCTGGCGCACGTCGTCGGCGTTCGGCAGGCCGAGATGTTCTTTCGGCGTGACGTAGCACAGCATCGAAGCGCCGTGCCAGCCAATCATCGCGGCGCCGATGGCGCTGGTGATGTGGTCGTAGCCAGGAGCGATGTCGGTGACGAGCGGGCCGAGCGTGTAAAACGGCGCCTCGTAGCACAGCTCGTTTTCTTTTCTCACCTGCATTTCGATTTGGTCGAGCGGGATATGGCCGGGGCCTTCGATCATCACTTGCACGTCGTGTTCCCACGCTTTTTTCGTCAATTCGCCGAGAACTTTCAACTCGGCGAATTGCGCTTCGTCGCTGGCGTCGGCCAGGCAGCCTGGACGTAAGCCGTCGCCGAGAGAAAAGCTGACGTCGTGCTTCTGAAAAAGCTTGCAGATGGCGTCGAAATTTTCGTAAAGGAAATTTTGCTTTTTGTGGAAGCTCATCCATTGCGCCAGAAGCGCGCCGCCGCGGCTGACGATTCCGGTGATGCGGTTGCGCACCAGCGGCAGAAATTCGCGGAGAACGCCGGCGTGAATGGTCATGTAGTCGACGCCCTGCTCGGCTTGCTCTTCGATTACTTCGAGCATCAGCTCGATGCTCAAATCTTCGGGACGGCGGACGCGCGAAAGCGCTTCGTAAATCGGCACGGTGCCGATGGGCACGGGCGAGGCGTTGATGATGGCTTTGCGAATCATGGGAATGTCGCCGCCGGTGGAGAGGTCCATCACGGTGTCGGAGCCGAGATGCACGGAGCGATGCAGCTTTTCGAGTTCGTCGTTGATGTTCGAAGTGGTGGCGGAATTTCCGATGTTCGCGTTGATCTTGCAGAAGAACGCGACTCCGATGCCCATGGGCTCGAGATTGCGGTGATTAATGTTGGCGGGGATGATCGCGCGTCCGCGGGCGACTTCACTGCGGACGAATTCGGGCTCGAGCTTTTCGCGCTTGGCGACGTAGTCCATTTCTTCGGTGATGACGCCCAGGCGCGCGTAGTGCATCTGCGAAAAATTGCGCGTGCCGCTACTCATTGCTGCCGTACGAGCCTCAATCCAGGAATCCCTCATGGCCATAAAAAATCTCCCCGTTCGCGCGGAACCGCGACGCGGTTCCCGCGAAACGTTTCATTATGTCACCGCGCCACCCGCTCAGCAACCGCGACGAAATGCGGCTGGGGTGATGTTGCGCGGGTGAGTCAGCGCAAGTGGAAGTGAGGCATTCCCGAATTTCCGCCAAGCTGTGCCGGAGTGGCGCGCGATTCCGCGCTTCCGACGAGAAAAACCATCGCCGGGTTTCACGCGTGCCTGGAATTGAGTCAGTGTGGAGTGTGGGACAGGCTCTGGTGCGACGAAGGCGGGGAAACGGCAGATCCCTCCTCGCCGCGCTCGCTCGGGATGACAACGTGGGGCGGGGGCGACAAAAGGAAGAAGTCCTTCGGTGATGCTAGCCGGCGGCGCCGGATTCGCCGGCTTTGCCTGCGGCGATTGCAGCGAGGAGCGACTTCAACTTTTCGGGATCAGCGATGGGCGGGTGGCAGGTGGTCTCGACGCAGACGAAAGCTTGCGGCGCAGCGGCGTTGAGATGCGGCAGAGTTTCGCGGAGCGCGGGCGCCAGCGACGCGGACGCGAGTTGTTCCGGCGTGACGCGCAGCAGCGCTTTGCCGAAGCGATACGTTTCGGCGGCGGCTTTTTCTAGTTGCGCTGCTTGGGGATCGTTGCTCGCGCCGGTAATGACGACCTGCAGCGGATGGCGCGCGTGGAGCAGCGCTGCGAGACCGTAGGTGGCGGCGAACAATCCCAGTTGCGGAACCAAACCCGCGAATGCGTCGAGCGTTTTCTCCGCGGCATCACGATATGCGTGATTGCCGGTGAAGGCGTAGAGGCGGTCGAGGACGATTGCGGCGACCGGATTCGCGGCGGGCGTCGGCGAATCCTGAATCGGCTTGCGGCGTACTTCGAGGCCGCCCATGGGCGCGGCGTCCTTGGCGCGATCGAAGAAGCCGCCGGCTTCGGGGTCGCCGAAGCGCTCGATGGTGAGCTGCACGGCGTGCTCGGCGCTATCGAAGTAGCGGTGATCGAGCGTGGCTTCGTAAGCGTCAAGGAGCGCGGCTGCAGCGAAGACTTGATCGTCGAGCGAGCCTTCGAGGCGCGGGCCGCCGACGCGATGCAAGAAGCCCCTCGTTGGATCCCACGCTTCGGCGAGGATGCGGTCGAGAGTTTTCAGTGCGAAGGCCCGGCAATCCTTGGCCATCGCTCGGTCCAAAACTCGCGATGCTTCGAGATACGCGGAAATAAACATCGCGTTCCAGGCGACGTAAAGCGTTTCGTCGATGGCGGGAGTGGGACGGCGCTGGCGGCGCGCGGCGAGGAGCTTTCCTTTGGCGCGCGCGATGAGGATTCGAGCGCTCGCTTCGTCGAGGCCGAGATCTTTCGCGAGGCCGGCGATGGTCGAGGCGACCCAGAGGACATTTTTCTCCGGGTTGTGGTGCATTTCACCGCGCGGCTCGACGTCGTAATAAATCTCGACGGAGCGCGATTCCTCGGGCGAAAGCACGGCGCGAACCTCCGCGAGCGTCCAGGTGAAATAGTCGCCATCGTCGTCGAGAGTTTGATCGGCGTCCTGGCTGCCGTAAAAACCGCCGCGCTCGGGATCGGAGAGGACCTCGCCCACCCAGGAAATAATCCCTTCGGCCGTTTCGCGGAAAAGCGGATTGCGCGTGACTTGATAGCCGTGCAGATAATTTTTCAGGAGCTCGGAATTGTCGTAGGTCATTTTCTCGAAATGCGGGACGCACCAGCGCTCGTCAACGGAATAGCGATGGAAGCCGCCGCCGACTTGATCGTAGACGCCGCCGTGGGCCATTCCGGTGAGGGTGCGGTCGACGACGTGCAGCAATTTTACGTCGCGCGTGGATTGGTAGCGTTCGAGGAGCAGATCGATCGCGCCAGCGTGCGGAAATTTTGGGGCGTGGCTGAAGCCGCCATGACGCTCGTCGAAGAGGCTGAGAGCGGATTCGATGACGGAGTCGATCACGCCGGCGTCAAACTTGCCGGCGGCAGTGCGAAACGCTTCGGCTTTGGCAACGGCTTCCTCGAGAGCGTTGGCGGAAGTGTTGACTTCCACGCGGCGCGCTTTGAAAGCTTCGGCGACACCGATGAGGATGCGCTTGAAACCCGGGCGGCCCATCGAGTCGTCGGGAGGAAAATAGGTGCCGCCGAAAAACGGCTTGCCGTCGGGCGTAAGAAAAGCGGTGAGAGGCCAGCCGCCCTGGCCGGAGATGGCGCTGATGGCCGATTGATAGCGGGAGTCGACATCGGGACGCTCGTCGCGGTCGACCTTCACGGCAATGTAGGAACTGTTGATGAGCGCAGCGATTTCGGGATTTTCGTAGCTCTCGCGGTCGATGACGTGACACCAGTGGCACCAGACGGCGCCGATGTCGAGGAGAATTGGTTTGCCTTCGGCGCGCGCGGCATCGAATGCTTCCGCGCCCCATTCGTGCCAGTCGATCGGTTGATGCGCAGCGGAGCGAAGATAAGGGCTGGCGGAATCCTTGAGGCGATTCATGGTGGTCACGGGATCAGGCTAGCACGAGGAGCCGCGTGCTGTCTGGCGGGAGTTTGCTGCGAAGCGTTGCGGTCGCGGCGGTCATGCTTTGCCTATGAATGCGAAGACGACGGCGCCAACGAGAGAAAGGAACGAGACGGCGTGGTTCCATTTGATGCTGTCGCCGAAGTAAAGCCATGCAAACACGACGAAAACGGCGGCTCTACTGGATGGGGTTGGAGTAGCCGGCGTCGCGGGGATCGATGGGCTTGCGGCCGGCAAAGCCTTCGTCCTGGCGGTGGTAGAAGCGGATGCGATCTTCGCCGAGCTTCCAGCAGAGATAAACTTCCTCGTTGTTGAGGCGCGATGGAAAATCGAGCAGGCCGACGTCGAGATCTTTCACGACGCAGCCGGTGGAGGTAATGCGTTCGAGCGCGGACTGAATAGCGGCCTCGAGGCGGTTGCGTTCGAGGCGCGTCCTCGCCGTCTTCTCGTAGGGAACCTGAAGGCCGCCGGAACGCTGGATGCGTTCCTGGAGAGCGCCGAGGATTTGATCGACGTCGGCCATCTTGCGACGCGATTCCATCGCTTCGATGAGAATGGGCTCGAGCTGGCCGCGGAGGCGCTCGGCTTCGGTCAACGAGAAAAGTTTGGATTCTTCATCCGCCATGTGGCCGTCCCAAGCGATCCTACCCGCCAATGTAGACCATTGTACGCGAAGGAGGAACGAATCCGGGTTCGTTAATGCGGTGGCCCTTCTCTTTTTCGGAGACGATGGAGAGGATTTCGCTTTCTATTTCCTGGTCACCCGCGCCGCCACGCAACAGGAACTTCAAGTCGTGGTCGTCTTTGCTGAACAGGCAGGTGCGGAGTTTCCCGTCGGCGGTGAGGCGGATGCGCGAGCAATGGCCGCAGAAGGGTTGCGAAACGGGCGCGATGAGGCCGATTTCGCCGGGGCCGTCGGCAAAGCGGTATTTTCGCGCGGTTTCGCTGAGCTCGTGCGCGATGGGCACCAGCGGCCAACGCGCCGAGATGCGGCGATGAATTTCGGCGGCGGTGACGACCGACGCACGCGTCCAGGTGCGGTCGGCGTCGAGCGGCATGTATTCGATGAAGCGCATGATGAGGTCACGTTCGCGCGCGAACGCAGCAAAAGCTTCGACTTCATCGTCGTTAAGGCCGCGGACGAGCACGGCATTCACCTTTACGGGGCGCAGAGGCGAAGCCTGCGCCGCGTCAATACCCGCCATCACTTGGTCGAAGGATTTGGTGCGCGTGACTTGCTCGAATTTTGCGCGGTCGAGCGAATCGAGGCTGATGTTAATGCGGTTGAGGCCGGCGGCGACGAGGTGGTCGCAGCGCTCGGCTAGTAGATGACCGTTCGTGGTCATCGAGAGATCCCGAACGCCGAGGGCTTTCAGTCCCGCGATGAAATCTTCGACGCCTCGGCGGACCAGAGGCTCACCGCCGGTGACCCGCACTTTGCGGATGCCCATGCCGACCAGGATGCGAGCGAGGCGCTCGTATTCGTCCCAGCCGAGAAGCTCGCCGGCTGCCATGTGATTGTCGGGATCGGCCGAGCGGCAGTAGACGCAGCGGAAGTTGCAGCGGTCGGTGACCGAGACACGAAGGTCGGTGATTTGGCGGCCGAATTTGTCGATGAGCGGCATCGATCCAGAGCCAGAAAGCAAAAACCCAAGTCCGCGGATGGACTTGGGCGAGGGTGCCAGCTCACAGAGTGGGGAGCCGGGCCGTCTCCTTTCCAAACGCGGGTGATTCCGCGCGGGAGGAACGGGCGTTTCCACCCGAACCCTTAGCCCGAAAACCGGGCAACGCCCCCGAGGCCGTAGGTTGTGTCTCCCGTAGGCTGCGGGGATCGGAGAAATCAAATTCATTCTACGCCGGCGCGTGATGAGTATCAATGATGCCGCTAAGGGTTCAGAGCGAGGAGAGGCTACCCCGGATACTTGTTTGGATATGGTAGAGTTGCGGGCCGATGCGGATATTCGTACTGGGCGCGGGCGGGACCGGCTCCTTGCTGGCACATCTGCTGAAGCGCCAAGGACACACGGTGTGGTGCGGCGATCGCGACCCAGAGCGCGGCCGCCGGTTTTTAGGCAAGAACAGCGGCATCGAAGTGGTGGAGACGAATGCGCGCAACCTGTGGGCGATCGTGCGCTCCGGTCGGGGCGCAAACCTGATCGTTAACGCATCGCCTCCCGTTTACAACGAGATTATCCTGCGTGCCGCGCTGCGATTGCGCGCGCATTACCTCGATTTGAACGCACATCTTACGCGCAGCCTTTACCGGCCGGAGCAGTACCGTTTTCACAAGCGATTCGTGGCCAAGAATCGCGCGGCGCTGATTTGCACCGGCGTGGCGCCCGGACTGACGAACCTTCTGGGGAAGCGCGGCGCCGAGCTGCTCGATTCGGTGGAAGCGATCCATATTCGCCTGCTCGAAAGCACGGAGAGCAAGGACCCGGTGTCGACGTGGTCTCCCGAGGCGGCTTACGACGAGGCGATTTCGCGGCCGCGCGTCTATCGCGAAGGCAAGTTCGCGCTGGCGCGCCGCTTCGACGGGCGCGAGAAATTCCGGTTTCCCCCTCCGATCGGCGAGATTGCCGTTTACCTGGCGGCGCAGGACGAGGTTTGCATGCTGCCGTATGAAATTCCGGTGCGCGAGGTGGACGCAAAGATCGGCGGAAACGATTTCGAGCGCATGCGGCGGTGGTACCGGCAGGGGCGTCTCAACCGTTCGCAGGGCATCGTGCGAAAACGGTTCCCGACCACTCTGACGCCAAAAGGCGTGGCGAAGCTGATCCGCAAAGGCCAGCTGGAAAACGCGCGCTTCGCGGCGTCGGTATTAGTGCGTGGAATGAAAGACGATCAGCCACTGCTGGTGCGCTGGGACGCAAGCTTTCCGACGCTGTATCAAATCCGGCGCCGCGGGTTGATTGCAACGCCGATCGTGTATGCGACAGCGCACATGGCGGCTCTGTTCATAAAACATTTTCCGCGCGATTCGGCGGGGGTGCTAGGTCCGGGAGCGCTGCCTGCGGATGTACGGCGCGTCATTCTGGCGGAAGCGCGTTCGCGGGATTTTCGCATCGCGCTGAAGATAACGCGCCTGAAGAAAAACGAAGACGAGGAGTTTTAGAATCACCCAGCTGCGCCGACGTTAGGAAACGGCAGAAGCAGATCCCTCACCGCCATCCGCAAACTGCGCGGCTGGGTTCGGTATGACGGGCACAACGGCAACGCCAAAGGCGACGGGAACGGAGAAGACCGAAGACGACAGGCCTGAAGCGCGTCGCTACGAAAGATGGGAGACGACGACAGAAGAGCCGGCGCTACGAAAACCGGACTAATACGGCCTCGTTAGCGGCTTGAGAAGGCCGAAATCGATGAGGCCGTTGGCGACGAACTGCACAGCCAGCGCGACGAGAAGCAATCCCATCAAGCGCATCAGGATGCGAATCCCGGTCTCTCCCATGTAGCGGCGGACGCTGCCTGCGCCAGCGAGAATCAAATAGGAAGCGAACGACGAGAGAAGGATCGTGGCGTAGACGATCGCGTGCTGCCACCAAGAGTGCGACTCGCCGACCAGCACCATGACGGTTGAAATCGCGCCGGGCCCGGCCAGCATGGGCATGCCGAGCGGAATAATGCTGGCGTCAGCTTTGGTCACGCCTTCTTGCGTTTCCTCGGGCGTGCTTTTCGTGCTGGATTGGCGCGCCTGAAGCATGTCGAGGCCAATTTGCAGCAAGATAATGCCACCGGCGATTTTGAACGCGGGCAACGTGATACCAAAGGCCCGGAAGATCAGGCTGCCGGCGACGGAGAAGGTGCTGAGGACGATTGCGCAGGTCCAGGCGGAACGCCGCGCCAGCAGGCGGCGCTCGGAATCGGGCGAGCCTTCGGTAATGGCGAGAAACAGGGGAATCACGGCGAAGGGATCGACGAGAAAGAATACGGATGTCAGCGCAAGCAGCGCGAATTCAAGAACGGCGGTGAGAGTATGAGACATCCTAGGCAGCGGCGCGCCTTGCATTTCTCAGCGCGCTTCGAGCGGTCAAAGTAACACTTTTGCGCGCCGGTGTGTAGCGGGCGATGTGGCAAGCCCGTCGGTACAAAGGCCAAGAGTCGCGTTACCAACGCGACCATAAAGCCTCGTCGAGCGCAACTTCCGTTCCCGCATTGCGCAGCTTTCCTCCGGTCAATGGTTTCTTCGTGGCACCCTCTCGGAACGTTTGGGCACTTGTGGCAAGGCGAATTGCCGTTGCGCCCGAGGGGAACTGCATAAGTCTTTGTACCTGGTGCAGAGCCAAGCGGGGAAGCTTCGCCAGATCTGTGTCCCCAAAGCCTGGCAACAACGCGTTCGCCAAGCGGTGAACGACTATCACCTGATGCAGGAACTGATTGAAGAAGTTTCCGAGTTGGAATGGAAACGGCTTCAGGAAAAGAAACGATAATCGTTCTTCGTCGCCTGATCGCCTATTCGGAAAGGATATTTCAACTCTCCAAAAACATTTCCAGGGGCGCATCGCTTGCCAGTTTTTGGCGCTGCTGCTACACTGTCGCGGCAAGAGCTACACGGTTGCTCCTGCCATACTTCCTGTAAAAGGTTCATCCATGTCCGGACATTCGAAGTGGGCCACAATCAAGCATAAAAAAGCCGCCACGGACGCGAAGCGCGGCAAAATTTTCACCAAAATCATCCGCGAGCTGACCATTGCAGCGCGCACCGGCGGTTCCGATCCGGTGACGAATCCGCGCCTGCGCACCGCCATTCTGGCGGCGAAGGGCGAAAACATGCCCAACGACAACATCGAACGCGCGATCCTGCGCGGCACCGGGCAGCTCGAAGGTGAAACGCTGGACGAAGTGATGTTTGAGGGCTACGGCCCGGGCGGTGTCGGCGTGCTGATCCAGGTGGTGACCAGCAATCGAAACCGCATCGTGAGCGAAATTCGACACATGATGTCGAAAAACGGCGGCAACATGGCCGAAAACGGCGCGGTCGGCTGGATGTTCCAGCGCAAGGGCGACATTCTGGTGCCCAAAGAAGCGGCCGACGAAGATAAATTGATGGGCATCGTCCTCGACGCCGGCGCGGAAGATTTGCGCGACGACGGCTCGGCATGGGAGGTTACGACGCCTCCGGAAACGATGGAAAAAGTGCGCGAGGCGCTTACCGGCGCGGGAATTACGCCCGCGTCGGCGGAAGTCGGCTGGATCCCGAAGCAATTCGTGAAACTCACGGGCGTGCAGGCGCAACAAATGCTGCGGCTGATGGAAACGCTCGAGGATCACGACGACGTGCAGCACGTCTACGCGAACTTCGATATCGACGAGAAGGAAATCCAGGCGGCTGTCGCGGGCTAGGTAGAAATTTGTTCGCGGTCCGCAGGGCTAGTTTCCTTCAAGTCGCTCTTCTGCAAATAACACTACCCCCTGATTCCGGCGCGAAAGTACACTTGTGGCCGTCCAATGGGTTCGCTGCCTGTCACCAACGGGAAAAAACTGCGCGTGCTGGGGGTTGACCCGGCAGTCGCCGGGGCGACCGGCTACGGCATCGTGGAATTCGAGGGCACCTCGCAGCGGCTGGTGCGCTTCGGCGCGCTGAAACTTCCGGCGCGAACGACGTTCGCATCGCGGCTGCGCATCATTCATCAGCTGATCGCGCAGCTGGTGGAGGAGTTCGCCCCGGATGCGGTTGCGGTGGAATCCGTATTTACGGCGTTGAACGCGCGAACAGCGTTGAAACTGGCGGAAATGCGCGGAGTGGTTTTGCTGGCCGCAGCGCAGGCGGAAGTTCCGGCGCATAGCTATTCACCGCGCGAAGTGAAGGCCAGCGTCGCGGGCTACGGCGCGGCGTCGAAGCAGCAGATGCAGCACATGGTGAGCTCTTCGCTCGGCCTGGCCGAAGCGCCCGAACCGACCGACGCCGCCGACGCACTGGCGGTGGCGCTTTGCCACGCGCATCTTTCGCGCGTACGAGACCGCATGGCGGCCGCGACCGCGAGGCACGGGCGAACGGCAGCGTCTACTTCGAAGAAACTTTCACGCACCCAGGTGAGCAACAGACCAGGCAGCCGGAATCCCGGCACCGGCATCCAAGATTGGCGATGAGCACGCCCAGCCTCATCAATCTCCGTGCAGCGCTCAGAACTGCGCTCAGAACAGCGCGCAAAACTGGGGCCGCAGGGATGTTTTGTTTCTGTGCCGTAGCTTCTGCGGCTATATCACCAGCGATTTTGCACGCTTCCGTGCGCGCGCCAAGTGTCGCGCTAGCCATTAACGCTCCGAACGGATCAGCAACCATTACATTCCGGAAAGTTTTCAAGACGAGCTATCCGGAATTTGTGGAGATCAAAGTCAGCGACCGCGGCACGGGCACATATGACATTCGCGCTTTGGACGAAGAAGCGAGCCCGCAGACGTTCGCCGTGAGCGCGCTGCTGGCGCAGAGGATTTTCGAGCTGGCCAGCAAGCTGCACGATTTTGAGGGCGTGGATCTGGCTGTCCACCGGCGAATCGCCAACCTCGGCGAGAAAACCTTCCGGTACGAGAAAGGCGCGGAAAGCCACGAAGTGACGTTCAACTACACGCTGGATGATTCCGCCACACAACTGCTCAACATCTTCGAAGCGCTGACACGGCAAGAAGTGGATCTGGGCGATCTGCAGCGCACCATGCGTTACGATCACCTCGGAGTCAACGAGGTGCTCAAACAAATCGACGCGGATTACGCGAACAAATTGCTGCCTGAACCGGAGCAGTTTTTGCAAACGCTCGATCAGATTGCCGGCGATGAGAAACTTCTGGAGCTGGCGCGCCAGCGGGCGCGCGCTCTGGCAAGCCGCATGCGGTCGACGCATTGACGGTTTAGAAGAGCATTTCCGCGATAGCAAGGCGGGAACTTGACAGCGACGCCAAGTGACATTAGGCTCTTGTGCAAAGTTTCCGAAAAGCGAACCAGGGGAAAGGCATTAGTCCGGTGGAGGCGCGCGCTCCCGCCGGATTTGAGGGATCCTAGAATGCAGGATACAGGTGCCATGAGAACAAATCCGCTGCTTTCCAAGAGTTTGGCTACTGCAATTCTTTTTGCCGTGCTTCCAGTTCTCGCTTTCGCGCAAACGGGGAACGCGGTTTCTTCGCAGGCGGGAATCGTGCCGTCGCGAATCACGCTTCCGATCGACGAGGCACAATGGACTGTGCTGAAAGGAAACACGCACCCGCTAGCCCGGGCGGAATTCGACCGGGGCGCGGCAACGCCCGGGATGACGCTGCACCGCATGCTGTTGAGCTTGAAGCGCGGCCCGGACCAGGAAGCCGCGTTACATCAGTTGCTCGTGAACCTGCAGGACAAGTCTTCGCCGAATTATCACCAGTGGTTGACGCCCGAGCAGTTTGGCAAGCAGTTCGGCCCGTCCGATCAGGACATGCAGACGGTGACTTCGTGGCTCGAGTCGCACGGCTTCCAGGTGACGAACGTCACGAAAGGCCGCACGGTCATCGAGTTCACCGGCACCGTGAGCCAGGTGAGTGAGGCGTTCCACACGCAGATTCACAAGTACTTGGTTCGGGGAGAAGAGCACTGGGCGAATGCGAGCGACCCGCAGATTCCCTCGGCACTCGCGGGGGTGGTGGCGGGCCTCTCGACTTTGCACAATTTCGTGAAGAAGACGCATATCCGAATGGCGGGATTTGTGGGGCGCGGCTCGGTGAAGGCCAGCGCGAGACCGAGCATCACGTTCAACAACGGGAATCACGGAGTCGGTCCGGCGGATTTTGCGAAGATCTACAACGTTCCGAACGTACTGAATGGCGGCGCGACGAATGGCGATGGAGTTACGATCGCCGTGGTAGGACGTTCGAACATTAACGTCACGGACGTTCAGGACTTCCGAAGCCTGTTCGGAATAACCACCGCCCCGGGAATCACGTCCACTTTCACTGCCGCCAATATCATCTTGAATGGTCCGGATCCGACGAATCTGGGCGATGGCGAGGAGTTCGAAGCCGTCCTCGATGCCACGTGGCCCGGCGCCGTGGCGCCCAATGCCACCGTTAAGTTCGTGGTCTCCCAGACCACGGAAACCACAGATGGCGTGGATCTGTCGGAAGTCTTCATCATCGATGAAAATTTGGCTCCGATTATGACCGAGAGCTTCGGCCTTTGCGAACAACAAACGGTCGCCGGTCAAGCGACCACCGAGGAGAGTCTCGCGGAGCAAGCTGCCGCTCAAGGCATTACTTTTATTGCATCCACAGGTGACGCCGGGGCGGAGGGGTGCGACGATCCGAACTCTGAAACCGTGGCAACCGGTCCGATCGCGGTCCAGATCCCGGCAGCCTTGCCGTTCACCGTCGCTCTGGGCGGCAATCAGTTCACCCAAAACGACGCCGCTTTCTGGAACGCGAACAACGCCAGCGGCACAGAGGAGTCCGCCACGAGTTACATCCCTGAGGATGTCTGGAACGAAAGCTGTTTGACGGCGAATGCTTGTTTCGCGGACGTAATCAATGCCGGCGCCGGTCCCAATATTCTTGCGGGCGGCGGCGGAGCCAGCACTATTTTCGTCAAGCCTGCGTTTCAGACGGGAGTTACAGGATTATCCGGCCTGAATCGAGAAGTTCCCGACGTAGCTTTGAATGCTGCCGTGTTCCACGATTCCACGGCCATTTGCGTCGCGGATCAGCAGGGCAGCCCGAATTGTGTACCTGTCAACAACCAATTTTCGGTTGCGCTGGTGGGCGGCACCTCGGTGGCGGCTCCTTCCTTTGCCGGGATTATGGCTCTGGTCAACCAGGTGACGGGTTCCCGTCAGGGCGAGGCCGGATTCGTACTCTACAAGCTCGCTGCGGCCGAAGTTGCAAATCCGGGTTTGGCCGCGTGCAACGCATCGACCGGCAGTGGGCCGACAAGCGCGAATTGCGTTTTCAACGACGTTACGTCGGGAAACAACGCGGTACCCGGCGAGGTTGGCTTCGGAAACGCGAACGCGCAGTTTCAGGCTGGCACTGGATACGACGAGGCATCGGGGCTTGGGTCGGTGAACGTGGCCAATCTCTTGGGTCAGTGGCACACGGCGCAACCGAATCAGAGCAAGACGACGCTGGTTAGTCTGGTGCCGCCGGCATCGCATGGCGGATCGGCGGGTTATAGCGTCACGGTCACCGCCAAAACCGGTGTGGGTGTGCCCACCGGCGATGTTTCTCTCATTGCGAATACGGGTGCGAGCGGCGAGACCGGCGGCATCACGCTCTCGACAGCAACACTGGCGGCCGGGACCGCTACGGGAACCACCACGGCGCTTCCCGGGGGCACCAACTACACGGTGTTCGCGCACTACGAAGGGGACGCTACGTTCCTGCCGAGCGATTCCGCTACGATGACGGTGACGGTTGGGAAGGAGAACAGCAGGACTCAGAT
>Ga0307479_10003571_pt1 | contig 14173 bp, 8 predicted proteins | sample atmos_gasesECM4C_FD_203743 | JGI IMG/M metagenome (GOLD analysis project Ga0307479, IMG submission 203743) | Hardwood forest soil microbial communities from Morgan-Monroe State Forest, Indiana, United States - atmos_gasesECM4C_515 | ecosystem: Environmental > Terrestrial > Soil > Temperate...
TGACCAGCCGAATTTCCTTGACTACTACAACGCCATACATAACACTCCGGCGACCACGCCGACACCGCTGCCTTACAACTCCCAGTACAAATGCTATGACTCGATGCATATCTGGAGCCAGGTCCAGCCGGCGCCTTACGACGGCAGTTACTATTTCCCGAGCGTCTTGGGAATTGACCCAGCGACCGGAAGACAGACCACTAAAGTGACCGGAGGCGTTGGTGGGAATGGCCCCGGCACCATCGGGTTTGTGCCCGCATCCATGCCCGGCACGAACTGCACGATCTGCTTGGCCAACCCAACGACGGCCACCAAACCGACAGGAACCAATGCAGACTACTCTGCATACGACCCATTCCGCGCTGGCACTCCCATGCTGCCGCCCGGCAAGTACGTGGTGGAAGTCATCATGCCACCGGGCTATGAGGTCGAGAAGGAAGAAGACAAGAACCTTTTGATCGGCGACAACTTCATCGGGCCGGCCACGGTGCAATTTACTGGGTTGGGTGGCGACATCTTCATCATCCCCGACCAGGCTTCCGTGGCTTCCATGTACGACGAGAGCGGAGCCGGCTACAACCCCAGCAACTACCAGAACGCGACTACGAACGAGGGGTATAACCCGACACTCTCACTCCCAGGTTTCCCCGGCTTTGTTGATCCTGCATGGCCGTGCGCGGGCGAGCTGCGCGTTGTGCCCGACTACCTGAGTATCTACCCTCAGGTCCAGGAAACGGCTCCATTTGCCGGAGCGACTCGTCCTCTGTGCGACCGCAAGGAAGTGACTTTGACCAACCAGATGGCGGTGATTGCAAAGTTCTACATCTTCACCTCGACGCACATTGCCTCGAAGTACGCCGGCGTGATCACCGACGACTTCACCTCGGAATTTGATCCGTTCTCGCCTCAGTTCGGCGAGAAGTTTGCGCCGCCCAACCTGCCTGTTTCCACGAAAGACTATCTCGGAAACGAAATCTCCCGCGTATATTCGGACCACTGGGGAACCTATAACGGATTAGCTTTCTCGAGCTGGGAAGTGAACCCACCCAACATCACCGGGTATTCACCATCGATGATGACGCAGTGCATGAACGACCCGGGCCCGATCGTGGACACTCGCCCCGGCTCGCCGACGCTCGGGAAGTTGATCACCGATCCTTTGTACAACCCTGCCTACAGCGATTTCTGCTATGAAGAGCCGTACATGCCGGGCTTGACGAACTACACCGACACGCCTGTTGTGCCTACGCAAGCCTTCGTGGGTGCGGGATACAACAATGTCGATTGCTCCTATCCGGATGCCACACCCGCGATCGCGGAAGTGGACGGCGACGGCATTGGACCCTGGATCGGCGGCTTCGGTCATACCATCACGATCACTGCGCTGGGCAACGTGCAGGTGAACAACAGCGCGTACTCAGGTCCATCCGCCAGTGTAGCTCCGTTCAACCTGAAGACCGTTAATCGCCACTATGGGTTTGGTTCTACGGCAGGAACCGTTACCGTAGGAGGGGTGCCGCTCACAGGCGTAACTTGGAGCGACACAACGATCACCGGCACGGTAAACGAAAGCGGCGTTGTGAATCATTCAGCGGTCAATGTTCCCGCTTGCGCCATTCAACAGCAAGCAGAATACGGGGGCCCCGGGCAATCGATCAGCACGTACTGCGGCCAATTGGTCATCACCGCCGCTAACGGCAAACAATCGGTCGACACCGTGACGGTCACCATCGACACATCGGCGACGCCAAAAACGCCTACCCACATTGCCGCGACGGCCTCAGTCCAGGCCGCCATTGACGCTGCGGCGCCGGGCGACTTGCTCATCGTCGACCCGACTTGCACAAGCGCCAGCGGGGTTGTGCCCTGCACGACCACTGGGGTTACCGGCAAGTCTGTCGGTTCTCACCAAGAGATGCTGATCATGTGGAAGCCTGTCCGGCTGCAGGGTGTCGGCGCCGTTTCGTCCGTCATCAATGCCAATGCCTTTCCGGCGGGCACGCTGCTCAATCCCTGGCGCCGGCATGTCAACTGCCTGTTCGGCCTGAGTCTGCAAGGCGTGCCGACCGCCCCGTATGATGCAACCGGCACCTACAGCTGCCCCGATGCGGGTTGGAACCACTTCAACGGCGGGCCCAACACTCCCCAGATTGACCGGTTGCCACTCGAGGCAACCGTGGGTTGGGACGCTACGCAGAACGGCAACCTGGCCGAACAGTTGCAGGAGCCCTCGCTGATGGGCGCCTTTGAGGGAGCGGGAATTACGGTCCTCGGGAAGAGCCTCGAATTCCACGGAGCGGTTCCCTGGGGCGACGGCAACGAGGGCGGAGCGTTTCCGACGGTCACGACCCTGCTTACCGGAGTGGGCCCTGCTCCGACTGCCCTCCCTGTGGGCGATGACAACCAGTTCTGCCACACCGGAACTTACGACCCCACTACCGGGGCCTTCACGGTGACCAACCAGACCAATCCGTATCCGAGTAACTTCACGTGCAATCCGTCCTCGATTGACGGCCTCACCGTAACCAACAGCTCACAGGGCGGAGGCGGGATCTTCGCCCACGGCTGGGCGCATCACCTGCAAATCGCCAACAACCGGGTCTACAACAACGCGGGGACGCTCACGGGCGGCATCAGCGTCGGTCAGGGCGAATTCCCAACCCCGGTTGTTCAGGGAGGTGCCGCCAACGCAGCTCCCGGCTCTTGCAGCGACGGCACGGGATTCATAACCAATCAGCATCTGCCGTACTGCTTGCAGTTGCAGGTGAACGTACACCACAACTACATCACCACGAACTCCTCGCTCGGCGACGAACTGTTCTCTGGTACTTTGTCGGGCGGCGGCGGCGCGACCATATGCACAGGCAACGACTACTACCTGTTCAACTACAACTGGGTGTGCGGAAACCTCAGCGCGGGAGAGGGCGGAGGACTCGTTCACCTCGGTGAAATCCAAGACGGCGACATCGAGCACAACTCATTCCTTTTCAACCAGAGCCAAAACCCCACGATTCCCACGAACGGTGGCGCTATTCAGGTTATGGGCACGCCGGATACCGATCCGGTTTGCGGGACTCTGATCGACGCGGATTGCCCGCCAGGACTGAGCGACGGCATTGGCCACAGCCTGACGATCAATGCCAACCTGATTCAGGGCAACATGGCCGAGAGCGGCGCCGGCGGCGGCATCCGTCTGCAGCAGGTCAACGGGACGGATGTTTCCACCTTCCCAGGGAATAATCCGATCACTGCCGCGGATGAAGGCCACACGGTGAGGATCAACACGCCGGCGTCGGCAATTCTACCCAGCGTGGGCGATTCCGTCACGATTGCGGGACTGTCGGTGGCTGGATACAACGGCACATTCACCGTGATCCGTGTCGGCGTCCGGCGCTTCTTCTATCTCGTCCCGACCCTCGGCCTCGCCCCGGTGAACCCCCCTCCGAACCCGGTGGGGACTTATACCGATACGACTACGGTAGGGGCGACGGCGCAGCCGATCAGTAGCGCATTTGAGACGGGACCGGGAGTAATTACGATCACCAGTTCACTGACACCCACGATTGGCGACAGTGTCACGATTACAGGAGTAACGCCGGCTGGATACAACATCACATGCACAGTGACGGATGTCCCAGCGGCGGGGACTTTCACCTGTAACGACCCAAACAACCAGCTCGCAGCGGGCACCGGCGGGACTGTTTTGGATCACGCTCCCAATCAGGCGGTAGCGGTACTCTGGAACAGCGTTAACATCACCAACAACATCATCGCCAACAATGTGGCGGGTTGGGACGGAGCTGGCATATCGTTGCAGGATGCGTTGAACGTGAAGATCGTCAACAACACCATCGCGCACAACGATAGCCTTGCTTCCTCGGGCGTTCTCACCCAAAGCATCGGCACGCCGAACGCCAGCGCACCAGCTGGCAGTTGCGTGAACGGCGGCGGCACCACATCGTGCAACCAGTCGGCTGGGGTGACGTCGACCCGGAACTCGACGCTGCTGACCACCGCAGACGCCGGGCTCACTCTCATCTGCCCCCCATGGTATGCGGGTACGGCTTGCCAGAACTTCTCGAACCCGGCTTTCTTTAACAATCTGGTCTACCAGAACCGTTCCTTCGACATCGGCGTGGGCGGTTTTGGTACTGGAACCTTGAACCAGCAGAAGCTCGTCTCGCTCTTCGACGGAGGTACCAGCACATTGGCGCCAGCCCAGACAAGCACTGGCCAGTGCTCGACCGGCGTCACCTACTCGGATGTCGGCGTGCGCGGCGGCGGATTCGCGATCAACACCCAAAACTCGTTCGTCACGGACGGCCCCTCGCCCTTTATCAGCACGTACTGCAACGGTTCTCGAGTTCCGCCGGAATGCACGGTGGCCGACGGGTGCGGAGGACCGACTGGGTACGGCGTACCTCCGGGCATCGTCGACGCGTCGACCCCGAATCCGGTCTTCAGCCTCACTCCATCCGCGACGGTGGACGAGGGCAACAACTGGATCAACGTGAGTTGGGGTCCGCTGTCGCTGTCGGATCCCTCCATCCAAGGGCCAGCGGTTGGAGCGGTGGCTGGCAATTGGGGCGGAGGTCTCGGGCTCGGTAACTACGCGCTCAGACCGGGTACCAACGCCACTGACCGCGTCCCGCTCACCAGCATACCGGCCTATATCGCCCTACCGTCGACCGATTTCTTTGGGAATCCTCGGCCCAATCCGGATGGCGATGGGAGAATCGATGTCGGCGCGGTCGAAACCCAGGGTGGCACTGCCGGCACCTCGACCCTCACTTCCATTAGCCCGACCTCGGGTTTCCGCAACACTTCGGTGAGCGTGACCCTCACGGGGACGGGCCTGACGGGTGCGTCGGCAATTAACGTATCGGGCGGAGCCGCCAACGGCATCACGGTCAGCGGTATCGGTGTCGTGAGTGACACTCAAGTCGACGCCACCTTTACAATCTCCGCTACGGCGCCATTCGCGGCGAGGACCGTTAGTGTCACTACGCCGAACGGAACGACCAACACTGTGACGTTCACGGTGACCGCGCAGGCACCCACGCTGACCGGCATCTCGCCGACCTCAGGCTCGATCGGTGCCACGGGGATTCCCGTAACCCTCACCGGGACTAACCTGACTGGCGCTACCGCGATCACCATCTCCGGAACCGGCGTAAGCCACGGTGCCATCACGGTGAACGCGGCCGGCAACCAGATAACGACCACGTTCTCGATCACCCGCACAGCAGCGGTCGGCGCAAGGAGCGTCACCGTGACGACGCCCGGAGGAACGACCAACGCCGAGACCTTCACCGTGACAGCGGCGGCGATCACTTTCACCAACCCAACGCTAACTTCGACGCCGGCTACCTCGGGGACGAAGACCGGCCTAGCGACCATCGCCAACGGCACGGGAGCGAACGTTGGCCCGCTGACCATCACGGGCATCAACGTCGCCGGTGGTACTGGCGGGACCTTCTCAATAATCGCGGGTGGCACCTGCCCAACTCCGACGGGTCCGACGACCCCCTTTGTCCTGGCGGCAGGAGCAAGTTGCACGATCAACGTGCAATATGCAACGGGGGGCAGCACTGCAACTCGAAGCGCGCACATTGCCCTCGCCAACAGCAGCGGCGCCACGGTTACGCCGCTCAACGGCGCCACCTTCAACGCCAACTAAACTCCAGCTTGGGGCGGCCGCCAACCAGCGGTCGCCCTGAGCCACAGGGATCTGGGTCGGTTGCGGTGACTTACTTGAACAACCTGAACAACCTGAACAACCTGAACAACCTGAACAACCTGAACAACCTCCTGCCCGCGGCTCAAAACCGCGAGCAGTTTTGTTTGAAACTGAGCGAGGAAGGCACTTTACCCCATGAGATATAAGAATCTGTTTTGCGCGGTTGTGCTGTCGGCGTTGGTCCTCGCTGGCGGCCTTGGTGTTTTATCGGCAGCGCCAGCACATTCGTCTGGCTTAGGTCAAGCCGCAGGAGCTGCCGGCTCTCCATCACCCGCGGCACAGTCTGCTGCGCCGACTCAAGGTGCGAGTGCTGCAGCCGGGCAGCGGGCACCAGTTTGGCGAGGCTCGCAGGCGAATAGCCTTTCGAACCGGGCGGAGATGTATTACGAGGGGGTCTGGGGCGTTGGCGAACTCCGCGTAAAGACGGCCGAGTCGGGCGAGCTCATTCGATTTAACTATCGGGTGTTGGACCCGCAAAAAGCCGCAGCCCTCAACGATAAGAAGGCGGAGCCTGAGTTGCTTGACGCGCAAGCCGGGGTCAAGCTTTCGGTCCCTCAAATGGAGAAAGTCGGGAAACTGCGCCAGAGCAGTACGCCGAAGGAGGGCATGACGTACTGGATGGCCTTCGCGAACCCGACCTTGGCGGTGAAACGCGGCCACCGGGTGGATGTCGTCATCGGGTCATTCCGAGCAAACAACCTCGTGGTGGAATGAGGGTGTACGGGCGACCTGCATATTACGTTGACAAAGCAACAGCCGGGGCGCGTGGTGGACGCTCAAACCTTGTATTTTCAATGAGGAATGAGCGCCGGACCCGATCAGAGTAGTCTTGCCTTCCTTTCTTTCCTGGGGTACGAACGTTCCCCAAGTTTGACGAAGTGCAAAGAACGTGAACCAATTGGGTTTTATACTCTGGGAAGCTTAGTGTCAGATTCTGCTGCGAGGATCCTAAAAATGCTCCGAAGAATGCTTGCAATTCTGATCTTTCCTGCCTGTGCTCTTTCACTCTTGGCCGGACCCGATACTCCTGTCGCTGTGCCTAAGTTATCCGCAGCCGCCATCGTGGACAAGAACGTTGCGGCCCGAGGTGGTTTGCAGGCCTGGCGATCAGTGCAAACCCTCACGTTGACGGGAAAACTTGGCGCTGGGGGGAATCAGCGGGCCACTCTTTCCGTTCCCGTCCCTGGCGGACGCAAGGCCCAAGGGACCATCATGCCGCAGCGACCGGTTGAGGAGGCTCACCTGCCGTTCGTGATGGAACTCAAGCGCCCTAGCAAAGTTCGGTTTGAGTTGCAGTTTAAGGGCCAGACGGCCATCCAGGTATTCGATGGCACCCAGGGCTGGAAGCTGCGGCCGTACTTGAATCGGAACGAAGTTGAGCCTTTTTCGCCGGAGGAAATGAAGATCGCCTCTGCACGAGGAGAACTGGATGGTTTCCTGATCGATTATGCCGCCAAGGGCACCCAGGTCGAATTGGACGGCACCGAAAAAGTGGAGGGCCGCGATACTTATAAGCTCAAGCTTACCCTGAAGAGCGGAGACGTGACCCGTCTATGGGTCGATTCGCAGACGTTCTTGGAAGCCAAAGTTGAAGGGCGACCCAGGCGGCTCGACGGCACCGACCATCCCGTAGAAGTGTACTACCGGGACTACCGCCCGGTAGACGGCCTCCAAATCCCCTTTGTTTTGGAGACCAGGGTTCTCCCGGTAGCCAAGACCGCCACTGGACTTAGGGATACTCCCGTTCCGCCGGAGAGAATCATCATTGACAAGGTCACAGTGAATCCCAAACTCGATGACTCTCTGTTTGGCAAGCCGCAAATTGAAACAGCGGCGTTAAAGCCTAAATAGCCAGGCTCAGGAAGAGCAGGATCTGGTAGCCCCGGTGTTCCTGGCGGTCCACAACAGTCTCTACAACCCTGCTGCACGTGCACAACGGCCGCATCCCTAGCAAGGGCGATCGACTGTTGCAACGACTAGCGTGTCCCGCTTGCAATATCTCCGTCTACGCGGACTTAAGGAAAACTTCGTAACTCACTTTGCCCGGTCCACTGATCTCCGGCGTTCAGGACTCTTGTCATAGCGATGCTTTTAGCGACCCGCTGCCTGTGGCGCGGTGGCCTCTGCTTGCGTGCTTCGGGCCTTTACCCAGGATCTATATCGGTTTCTTTGAGGTGTCAGGAGTACCCTCAGGGCATTCCGTAAAGTGACAGAATAATGTAGTCTGAAGCTCGCCCGGACAATCCTGACCGGCACGTTTCGCTCTTTAGGACTTTAGCAAAAAGATCATAAGGAGTACTGAATTTATGCTGCAAAATAGATGCACCACGCTCAAATGCGTGCGCGAGAACAGGAACCGCGTTGGGGAACCGATGCTGGTTGTATGTGGATTCCTTTCATTGCTTGTGGCGCCAGGGCTTGTTGAGTCACAGAGCAATTCGTCTGGCGCGCCGGCGACACCGCCCCCAGCCTCACCGGCGGCTCCAGCCAAAAGGGACACTCGCCCAATCGACGATTTTGCTGGGTTGACGTTTACCGATGACCAGAAAGCCAGGATTGCTCAGATTCGTGAGAATGCAAAGTTGCGTAGGGAGGCGGTGATCAAAAACGAGAGGTTAACTCAGGGCCAGAAAAACGTGACGCTCGAGGGGTTGCAGCGTATAGAGACTAGCGAGATTTTCAAGGTGCTGACACCGGACCAGCTGGCAGAAGTTCGCAAGCGGATAACGGCCCGGCGCGCTGTAGAGCAACAAGTGCAGCAGAGCAAGCAAGCCGCACCTGCGCCACAGTGAAAGGAAAATTTGGAAGTCTGGGGAATCGCATCGTCGAGGCATCCCGCAATCTCACAAGCCTATTGCTCCCACGGTCGGCGCTACTACCGCATCGTGGAGTCTTATCGGGAGAAGCCAAGCCTCGCATTCGTGTCCTCGTGCATCGCGGGCGGGCTGAGGATGTCTTGCGCCTGGTCGAGACGCAGCACGCTCCGGTCCATGTCGCTTCGGTCAGTGCTGGCGCCGTGACCGCCCTGCACCAGTGTTGCTGGGTCTGCTGACCGACGCGGAGGGCGAACCGCTGGCGGTGCGTGTTTCTGCAGGCAATACCGCGGATCCGATGACCATCATTGAGCGGATCAAGATCCTCCAGGAACAATTCGATGTGCGGGAATGCATCTTTGTGGGCGGCCGGGTAATGGTGAAGGGCAGAGGCACAAGGCCGCTGAATCTACACTACATCACAGCGCCGATCGATCTGCAGTTCCGTGGTCTTCTGGGTCAGAAGATTCTGCAACTGGAGTTGTTCAGCGAACAGAGGCCGAAGGCGGATAGCGTACGCTATTTTTCGCACATTTGAAGAGGAGCGGGCCTGGTTGTAAAACGGAGGGCCTGAGAAGGCCAAGAGGAGAGGCGATGGAGCCCACCAACCAGAACGAAGCAGGCAAGGAAGCGGCAAAGCTCAGCCAGGTGATCCAGATCGACGAAGGGAAGATTCAGGAGCACCTGGGGAGAAGTGGTCCGGAGCACGGTGGAAGAGACACTGAACGCCATGCTGGATGCGGAGGCCGACCGCCTGTGCCGGGCTGAGCGTTACGAGCGCACGGAGGCCCACAAGGATACACGGGCGGGTTCCTACCAACGACAGTTGCACACCAAAGTCGGTGAAGTCAGCTTGAAAGTTCCGACGCTGCGCACCTTGCCGTTTGAGACGGCGATCATCGAGAGCTGCCGACGGAGAGAAGTTCGGTGGAAGAAGCGCTGGTGGAGATGTATCTTGCCGGGGTGAGCGTGCGACGAGTCGAAGACATCACGGAAGCCTTGTGGGGCACGCGGGTCAGCCCGAGCACGGTGAGCGAGCTGAACCAGAAGATCTACGCGCAAGATCGAGACGTGGCGCAACCGGCCGATCGAAGGGAACCACCCGTATGTGTTTCTCGATGGTTTGTGGCTAAAGCGCAGTTGGGCGGCGAGGTGCGCAACGTTTCGTTGCTGGTGGCGATTGGCGTGAATGAGGCGGGATTCCGAGAAGTGCTGGCGATGGCAGGGGTCGAAGGAAGACAAGGCGAGTTGGACAGCATTTCTGCGGCACCTGAAAGAACGCGGCCTACAAGGGGTGCGGCCGTTTGTTTCTGATAAATGTTTGGGGTTGCTAGAGAGTCTCGGGGAGTTTTATCCGGAAGCGCTGTGGCTGCGGTACGCGGTGCATTTTTATCGCAACGTGTGGACGGCCGTGCCGACGAGCAAGGTGAGAGAAGTGGCGGCGATGCTGAAAGCGATTCACGCGCAGGAAGATCGCACGGCGGCGCGACAGAAAGCCGAACAAGTGGCGAATGAAACTGGCCGATGCCGCAGCACTGGCGCTGGCCGGGATCGAGGAGACCCTGTACTACTACGCGTTCCCGCGCGAGCACTGGCGGTGCTTGCGAACGAATAACCCGCTGGAACGCTTGCTGCGCGAAGTGCGACGAAGAACGCGAGCGGTAGGAGCGTTCCGCGATGGCAAGTCGGCGCTGATGCTGGCGGCAGCCAGACTGCGCCACGTCGCCGGCACGAAGTGGGGCACGCGCCGCTATCTGGACATGAACCGCCTGGCCGAAGCGAGCGAAGCGGCATGAACGTCAACGCAAACAATTTCGGCTCCCCCCTCGGGGGAGCCGAGCGCGACAACCGAACCTGCCCTTCAACAAAGTGCGAAAAACGTTGGACACTACGCGAAGGCGATGGGGTGCGCGGTACATACTGCGCAAGAGCGAGAAAGAAGCGGCCCGCGAGCAGGATCGGCTGGAGGACAAGCTGGAGAAGCTGGAAGGAAAGATCGCAACGCGCAACGAGCAATTGAAGCACAAACCGCGCAGCCAGCCGCAAGCGGGGTACCGCCAACGGCACAAACTGACCACCTTGGCGCAGTTGCAACTGGATCGCCTGAGCTTTGGAGCTGGCGGGCTGCCACGTCGTGACCACCGACGTTTCGAAGCAAAGTATGAGTGCACAGGAAGTGCACGACAGCTACAGACACGTCAGGCGCCGTGCCGGAGCAACAGCAAGGCCAAGGCGACGAGTCCGACGGCAAGCAAGGTCAAAGAGCCAGGTTCGGGCGTCGGCACATTCACGGTTTGCACCGTCAGGTCGATGTTTTCCAGGTTGTCGTAGAAAGATGCGCCGTTGTTGATAAAATCGTCGCTCGCTAATTTAGAAGCATGGTCGGCAGAGGCGTCCCAAGGTCCAGGGTAGCAGGCACATTCGTTGACAGGTCGACAAAAACCCCTGGAGATTGAACTTGATGTATCCATTTGGACGCCTGCTGATCGGTTTCGATTGTGCCCGAGCCGAGATCAGTCAGAAAAGCATCGCCCGAATCGCTTATCGTTTGGGTAATGCCGTTAATCGTTAATGCGGCCGTTATTGGGCTGGTGCCAAAGTAGTACGTGCCCCCAGTGACGAAGGTTTGGCCGCTGACGAGCGCCGAGTTCAACGTCATGACGAGCGTGAACGGACACCGACTATGCTCCCTCCGCCGAAATAATTGTCTAAATCCGCGGTCGTCCCAGAATCTGCCGCAACAACACCGGTGAACGTGTTGGTGACACCATCAGCCGAAGCGGGGGTGGCATTGAGCAGCGGAGCTCCGGCTGCCACCGCAATCCATAGTCTACTCACAGGGTCCTCCTCAATGCGCTTTATGCGTAGTCAATCCCAGCCCCCAGAACCAGGTCACATGAAACCTTTACGCTGAACGCCTAGACAGCGCGCGCGCCTCCTGCGAAAGGAGGACCCAATTAACCTGCTGTAAATAAGTGTAGGCACAGATATGGTGTGGGCGGTGGTGTGCAAAGTTTTGCCGAAGTTGGTGCGAGCGCTTCCGAGCCTGACCGCTCAAAACACAAGCCCAAGGCGGGGACAACAAAACGTCATGCTCGATGGGAAGCAGACCATGGCGGGCCAGCGTTACGGGAACCTGCACAAGTGCTCCGTGCTGTTCCGAAGCTCGACTGAGTCTTATATACGAGGCTATTCATTTAACGGTAAAACGTGCGCTCACTAGGCGATTCATCAGCATCGTTTTATGAAAGTTGCACTAGTCTCCGGTCGCATCCTCGGCAGGTGTTGGAGGAATGAGCCTCAGTCCCGCTGGAGGTTTATTGGGGTACTCGGTAAGGAGGGTCGGCAGCTTCTTTACCACCGTATTCCATCTCCAAACTTCGTAGATGGCCGGGTATACCAGCAACTCAAGAATGAAGGAGGTGAAAATGCCGCCGACCATGGGGGCCGCAATGCGCTTGGTCACGTCGGAACCGGCGCCGGTCGCCCACATGATGGGAAACAAGCCAATGCAAGTGGTGGCGAAGGTCATGAACTTGGGCCGCAGGCGCTTCGCAGCGCCCTGAACGATGGCTTCGCGGAGTTGGCCAAGGCTTTGCAGGCGGTCTTCGCGTTTTGCCTCCTCGTAGGCCAGATCGAGGTACAGCAGCATGAACACACCTGTCTCTGCGTCAATTCCCAGCAAGGCAATCAATCCCACCCACACTGCGACGCTCATGTTGTAGTCGGCCGCATACAAAAACCAGATTGCACCCACGGCAGAGAACGGCACCGCGAGCAAGACGATAATGGTTTTGGGCAATGACCCTGTGTTGATGTACAGAAGAAGGCAGATCAGAAAGAGCGTGATCGGTACCACCACCTTCAGGCGCGCCCTTACGCGCTGCATGGCTTCGTACTGGCCACTCCAGGCGAAAGAGTATCCGGGGGGCAGTTTCAAGCGGTCGCGCAGCAATTGGTTCGCTTCGGTGATGTAGGTATCCGGATTGCGGCCGGCGACGTCGACGTAAACGTATCCCGTGAGCAGGCCGTTTTCATTACGAATCATTGCCGGCCCGTTGGTGATCGTGGTTTTCGCGAGATCGCTCAATGGCAATTGCCGCTGACCACCTGCCGAGACCGGGATACGGCCGAGCGCGCCAAGGTCGCTGCGGAAATCGCGCTGGTAGCGGACGTCCACGCGATAACGCTCCGGCCCGACCAAGACGGTGCTGATGTTGTCACCGCCGATGGCATTCTCGACCACTCTCTGCGCGTCTTCGATGCTGATACCGTAGCGTGCCAGGTGTTCGCGGTTCCACTGCAGATCAAGAAAGTAGCCTTCGGCCGTGCGCTCTGCGAGGACGGTGCGTGTCCCTTTCACGCTTTTCAGCAAGGATTCCATTTCGGCGCCGATTTCCTGAATGTGCTGCAAATCCGCGCCTACGATCTTTAGCCCCACCGGTGTGCGAATGCCGGTGGTCAGCATATCAATGCGTCCCCTGATCGGCATGGTCCACGAGTTGTTGACACCGGGGATCTTGAGCGCCGCATTCATCTCGTTGACCAGCTCTTCGGTCGAGATCGTATCGGGCGTGACGTGACGGAGAACGGGCTTCACCCATTCCGGCGCCCAGGAGGTATACCAGGTATCAACACGGCGCCACTGCGCGCGGGGCTTCAGGATAACGACCGTCTCCAGCATTGAGAGGGGAGCAGGATCGGTGGCAGTTTCCGCACGGCCGGCTTTGCCAAGGACGCGAGCCACTTCCGGGAATTGGCGAATAATGCGGTCGCTAACTTGCAGCAACTGCTGCGCCTGGCCGATCGAGATGCCGGGCAGCGTCGAAGGCATGTACAAAATTGCGCCTTCGTCGAGGGGCGGCATGGATTCTGATCCCAAATGGAAGAAGACCGGTATGGTAATGAGGATCAATGCCAGCGCCGAGCCGATGACCAGCCACTTCCAGCGCAACGTCCATCGCACTACCGGTTCATAAACACGAATCAGCCGTCGGCTGACGGGGTGGCGGTCTTCGGACCTCACTTCGCCAACCAGTACGGCATTGGCGACGTGGCAAAGCCACTGCGGCCGGAAGTCGAAGCGCTCGACACGGGTCAGCAGCAGACGCAGAGCGGGATCGAGAGTGATTGCCAAAAGCGCGGCGACGAGCATGGTCAGCGTCTTGGTATAAGCCAGCGGCCTGAACATCCGGCCTTCCTGGGCTTGCAGGGTGAGCACCGGGAGAAAGGAGACTGCGATCACGAGGAGAGCAAAGAAAGTGGGGCCCGCGACTTCCTTAATGGCACCGACTACGATTTGACGGCAGTCGCCCTGGCGTCCGTTCTTTTCCCACAACTCGAGTTTCTTGTGAGTCTGTTCGACAACCACGATGGAAGCGTCAACTAATTCGCTGAACGCGATGGCCACTCCGGCCAACGACATGATATTGGCGCTCATGCCCATAAAGTGGAAGGGAATGAAGGAGAGCAAAACGGCGACGGGCATGGTCGCGATCGGGATTGCGGCGCTCGGGAAGTGCCGCAGAAAAACCAGGATGATGAGCACGACGGTGATTACGACCTGAATGATGGTAGCCTTCAGGGTGCCAATCGAGTTGTAGATCAGTTCTGACCGGTC
>Ga0307479_10003572_pt1 | contig 14172 bp, 15 predicted proteins | sample atmos_gasesECM4C_FD_203743 | JGI IMG/M metagenome (GOLD analysis project Ga0307479, IMG submission 203743) | Hardwood forest soil microbial communities from Morgan-Monroe State Forest, Indiana, United States - atmos_gasesECM4C_515 | ecosystem: Environmental > Terrestrial > Soil > Temperate...
CGCACAGCAGGACCGGCGACAGTTGGATGACGGGGTCGACCCGGTCGTCGGCCCGGCAGATGAGCCCCGCATCGAACAGCTTCGGCGCTACCTGACCTCTGATCAGGGCTCGGCGTTCTTCGGGGGTGAAGCGCACGGCCAGGTCCTCGGGCTCCTTGACCAGCTCGAGCGCCCAGAAGAACCCGGAGCCCCGGACGTCGCCGACGATGGGAATGTCGCGGAGCCCTTCGAGGCGCTCGGCGAAGGCCTTCTCAGCTTCGGCCACATGCGACACGATCCCCTCGGACTCGAGCACGTCCAGGTTGGCCAGAGCCACCGCACACGACACCGGGTGCCCGCCGAAGGTGATGCCGTGGGCGTACGAGACATCGCCCTCGAGGAACGGCTCGGCCAGGAAGTCGCGGCAGATCACCCCACCCAGCGGGGCGTAGCCCGACGTCACGCCTTTGGCGAAGGTGATCATGTCCGGCAGGAAGCCGTAGCGCTCGGCCCCGAACCACGCTCCCAGCCGCCCGAACCCGCAGATCACCTCGTCGGAGACGAGGAGCACGCCATAGCGGTCGCAGATCTCGCGCAGCTGCCGGAGGTAATCGCCGGGGGGTGGGAAACACCCACCGGTGTTCTGCACCGGCTCGACGAAGACGGCCGCTACCGTGTCGGGACCCTCCGCCACGATGGCCTGTTCAACGGTGTCGGCGCAGGCGTCGGCGAAGCGCTCGTCGTCCAGCGTCACCTCGAGCGAGAAGGCAGACCGGAACCGGTTCGTATTGGGCACGTGGACGGCACCCGGGACGAGCGGCTCGAACTGCTCCTTGATGGCGGGGAGGCCGGTGACCGCCAGGGCTCCCATGGTGGTGCCGTGGTAGGCGAGGTCGCGGGAGATGACCTTGGTGCGCTCGGGCTGGCCGATCTCCCTGAAGTAGGCCCGGGCCAGCTTCCAGGCCGACTCGACCGCCTCCGAGCCGCCTGTGGTGAAGAAGACCCGATTCAGGTCGCCCGGTGCCATTTCGGCGAGCCTGGAGGCCAGCTCGATGGCGGCCGGGTGCGCTGCCGACCAGATGGGGTAGTAGGCGAGCTCGGACGCCTGGCGCCGTCCTGCCTCGGCGAGCTCCTTGCGGCCGTGACCGGCCTGCACGACGAAAAGACTGGCCAGACCGTCGAGAAAGGTCCTGCCCTGACTGTCGTAGAGGCGGACCCCCGACCCCCGGGTGAACACGGGCACCTCACGGTCTCGATAGAGACCGAGACGGCTGAAGTGCATCCACAGATGGCGCTTGGCGTTTGCCTGCAGCTCGTCGGGATTCACGACCGACCCCACTGATAGGTCTCCTTGTGGATGCGCAGATAGATCGTCGTCTCGGTCTCGCGCACTCCGGGTAGCTTGCGGATCTTCTCGTTCAACAACTCGATCAACCGCTCGTCGTCCTCGACCACGACTTCGGCGAGCACGTCAATTGCCCCGGCGGTGAGGACCACGTACTCGACCTCGGGCATGGCCGCCAGGGCGTCAGCCACGAGCCTGGTGTCACTTTCCACTTTCAGCCCGATCATGGCCTGACGTCCGAAGCCAAGCACCCGGGGGTCGGTGACCGCCACGATCTGCATGACCCCGCCGTCTACGAGCCGCTGCACCCGTTGGCGCACAGCCCCCTCCGACAAACCCACGGAGGGCGCGATCTGGGTGTAGGGACGCCGGCCGTCAGCCTGCAGCTCGGCGATGATCCGGCGGTCGACGTCGTCGACGACCACGCCGTCGTCGCGGCTCACCGAGAGAGCCTCACTGCGTGACCGTGGCGCAGAAATCGCCGAACGCCTCGACGAACCGGTCGATGTGGCGGTCCTCGTGTTGCACCGAGAGGGTCCACTGCTCCTCGTTGCCGGGGGTCATGAAGATCCCTCGGTTGAGCAGCCACACCCACGATGCCTCGAACAGCTGTGCATCGGTTTCCAGAAAGCTTCGGTAGTCCACGAGCGGCTCCGCTCGGTACGAGACGCACCCCTTGCACCCCAAGTCGACCGCGTGGGCCGGGAGCCCCGATTGACGAATGGCGGCGGTGCAGCCTCCAGCTAGGCGCTTCCCCAGCCGGCCGAGGTGCAGGTAGGCATCAGGGGTGAGCACCTCGGTCAACGCCGCCAGGCCGGCCGCCGCCGCCAGAGGATTGCCGTTGAATGTGCCCTGCTGGGCGACGCCGTCGCCAATGAGGTCCATCAACTCGACCCGTCCCCCGAAGGCACCCGTAGGGACGCCGCCCCCGATGGATTTGGCCAGACACACCAGATCCGCCTGGACGCCGAAGCGCTCGGTGGCGCCCCCCGCCGCGATGGTTACCCCCGTCTTGACCTCGTCGAAGATGAGGACGACCCCGTACCGGGTGCACAGCCGGCGCAGTCCTTCCAGGTACCCGGGCCTGGGCAGGACGATTCCGATGTTCATCATCACGGGCTCGAGGATGAAGCAGGCGACGTCCTCTGCGCAACGGGAGAAGAGGTCCTCCACAGCGCCGAGGTCGTTGAAGGGCACGACCGTCGTCAAGGCCGCCGCGGCGCGGGGGATACCCCGTGATGCTGGCGGCTGCATGCCCGTCTCGTCCGCCTCGGTGACAAGCTGCAGGCTGGGCGCCACCGAGAACATGACGGCGTCGTGGTGGCCGTGGTAGGAGCCCTCGACCTTCACGACCACATCGCGGCCGGTGGCGGCTCGCGCCACGCGAATGGCGTCCATGGTCGATTCCGTGCCCGAATTGGTGAAGCGCACCCGGTCGAGACCGAAGCGCCGGCATAGCTCCTCGGCCAGGAGCACGGTGGCGTCCGTGGTCACGGCGAAGTGGGTGCCGGTCCGCGCCGCCCGCTCGATGGCCTCGGCCACCTTGGGGTGGGCGTGCCCCACCGCCATGGAGCCGAACCCGTTGTGGAAGTCCGCATAGCCGGTTCCATCCACGTCCCAGACCTGGGCGCCCTCACCCCGGGCCAGGTACACCGGATAGGGCTCAGCCGCCTGGAAGGAGGACGCCACCCCCAGCGGCATGCTGGACCGGGCCCGCTCGAACATCACGCGGGACTTCGGGGTCCGGGCCAGGAGATCCGCGAACTCCCGGTCGTACAGCTCCTTGGCGCGCGCTCGTGTTCGCTCGCCATCGGACGATCGGATCTCTGCTGTGGTGACGCCCCGGTCCGCCTCAGCGCTCACCACTTCACCATCACGTGTTTGGGCTCGGTGTACGCCTCGATGGCATAGACGGAGAGGTCCTTGCCGTACCCGGACTGTTTGAAGCCTCCGTGGGGCATTTCGGAAACCAGGGGGATGTGGTCGTTCACCCACACGGTGCCGAATCGGAGGCGGGCGGCAGCTTTCATGGCCCGGCCGACGTCAGAGGTCCACACACTGGCGGCAAGGCCGTACTCCACCCCGTTGGCCATGTCGATGGCCTCGTCGTCGTCAGCAGCCTGTTGAACGGTCACGACCGGGCCGAAGACCTCCTTCTGGACGATCTCCGCCGCCTGGTCGACGCCCACCACCACCGAGGGCTCGTAGAACCAGCCGGACCGAGACGCAGGCCGGCCTCCCGTCGTCGCTCTTGCGCCACCCGCCAGGGCGCGATCGACGAAGCCCGCCACCCGCTCACGCTGGCGCTCGGACACAAGCGGACCAAGCTCCGTCGCCTCGTCGGCGGGATCGCCGAGTGCCAGTGAAGAGGCGGCGTCGGTGAGCGCCTCCACCACGTGGTCGTGCACGCCCGGCCCGGCGATGACCCGCGCCGCTGCCGTGCAGTCCTGGCCGGCGTTGACGAAGCCGGCGAGGCGGACACCGGCGATGACCGCTTCGAGGTCGGCGTCGTCGAGAACGACCACGGGCGCTTTTCCTCCCAATTCGAGGTGGACGCGCTTCAGCGTTCTGCTGGCGGCCTCGGCGATCTTCTTCCCGGTCGGCACCGAACCTGTCAGGGAGATCATGTCGACGCCGGGATGGTCGACCAGGGCGGCGCCGGTTGTGCCGTCCCCGAGCACGACGTTGACAACCCCGGGCGGGAAGATGTCCGCCGTCATCTCGGCGAGTTTGAGGGTGGTGAAGGGCGTGAGCTCGCTCGGCTTCAACACCACGGTGCAGCCGGCGGCAAGCGCTGGGCCAAGCTTCCAGACCGCCATCATGAGGGGATAGTTCCAGGGCGTGATGGCGGCGACCACGCCCACGGGGTCGCGACGAAGCATCGACGTGTAGCCGCTGAGGTACTCACCACTGGCTCGCCCTTCGAGCAGCCGGGCGCCGCCGGCAAAGAAGCGCAGATTGTCGACGGCGAAGGTCAGTTCCTCTGGGACCGCCGCCACCGGCTTCCCCACGTTTCGCGACTCCAGGCGCCCGAGAGCGTCTGCCTGCCTCTCCACGGCGTCGGCCAGGGCCAGCAGGGCGGCGGAGCGCTCGCCGGGCGATATCGCCGACCACACCGGAAAGGCGGCCCTGGCTGCGAAGACGGCGGCCTCGATGGTGGCGTCGTCCGCTCGAGGGACGTCGTCGATGGCCTCACCGGTGGCCGGGTCGATCACGGAGATGCGGCCGTCCCCGCCAGCGTGGAACGAGCCGCCGATGAAATGCCCGACGGGCACCTCGACACCGGAAACCGTGCGCAATTTCGTGTCCCCTAACAGGTCGATCTGCGCCAAAGCACTACGAAATACGCAGACGAAAGCGAATTATACAGATCGATCCGGAGTCTCAGGGCTGTTAGCTCCGATTCCCGTTGTCGGGCGGTTGATGTGCCGAAGAGGGACGAGCAGACCGCCGGTCCCGTTCAGTACGGTCCCGCGGCGGGGTGGCGCTCACAAGGCCGGAGAGCATCAAGTTGACAAGACCTCGCACTTCGGCTCGGGCACCCTCCACGTCCTCGGCGTCGGCGACGTAGAAGCAGGCTTCCGTGAGGGCTCCGGTGAGCAACAAGGCAAGGGGCCGAAGGGGGAGGGGCCGGATGATTCCGGCCCGGATGCACCGTCGCAACACGCCGCGCAAAGGCACAGCGCCGTAACGGGCCTCAACGTCGCGAACTGCCTCCCAGCCCAAGATGGAGCGGGCGTCGCGCATGGCAATGCGCTGGAAGGCCGGGTCGAGGTGGGCGTCGATCCACAGCTCGCAGCCCAATTCCAGGGCCTCCCAGGGATCGGGTCGCAGAAATTCGACGACCACCCGGTCGGAGACCTCGTGTTGCACCTGCTCGTAGACGGCGGCGAAGAGGTCTTCCTTGCCCCGAAAGTGGTGGTAGAGCGCACCCTTCGTCACGCCCGCGCCCGACACCACGTCATCCAGCGACGTGTCGGCGAACCCCCGGCTCCCGAACAGCTTGCGGGCCGTGGCGAGAAGGGCGGCTCGTGTGGCGAGCCCTTGCGCCACCCGTCCGGTCTCTGCTCGCACCGTGTTCGCCGTCTTCGTCGGCGTCATTGCGCTGACCCCCTTGACAGCCATACTGCCGGTATGAATACTACCATACCGACGGTATCCAACTGCGGATACTTTCGGTATGCAAAGGAGCGGGAGGGAAGGATGCCCAAATACGTCATCGAGCGCGAGCTTCCAGGAGCCGGGAATCTGTCTGGGGCGGAGCTCCAGGCGATCAGCCAGAAGTCCAACAAGGTCCTTGCCGAGCTGGGCCCGGAGATCCGCTGGCTACAGAGCTACGTCACCGACGACAAGATCTATTGCGTCTACGTCGCCCCCGACAAGGACATCATCGAAGAGCACGCCCGCTGTGGCGGTTTTCCCGCCAACAGCATCTCCCAGGTCTCGACGGTCATCGACCCTTCAACAGGGGAATAGGGCGCAGACCTGGCCTCCTTCGGCTCCGATAGCGTGAGAGAGCTTCGGCAAACTCGGGCTGTGGCGCAGCTTGGTTAGCGCGCTTGACTGGGGGTCAAGAGGTCGCCGGTTCAAATCCGGCCAGCCCGACTCATGTGATGTGTCAAGACATCGGAGACCGATGTCGCGGGACGTGATCGACGGCCCATGGGTACTCAGGGGCTAGGACCAAGGGCCCTGGCGGTTCCGCCTCTCCTCGGCAACCTTGTTTGTACGCGACTCGAGGAAGATCACGTGGCCGCAGACAAAGGACGTCGCGCCGCCGCTGGCGGGGGAGCGAGCGGCATCTGGTTCCTGGGGTTCCTCGGCGCCCTCGTTTACTACGTCCACACACACTCGGGGACCTTCTGGCTGGTGCTACTGGCCTTCTTGAAGGCGATTGTCTGGCCGGCGTTCCTCGTCTACCACTTGCTCGGGCTTCACTGACGGTCCGGGGATCCAACGGATCTGCCCAGAAGCAATACGCATTGCAAGTCAGCGCTTGATCGTCGCCACGGGCATTCGCCCTGGGTTCGGGGTGACGAACGGCGGGCATAACTCCACTCGCTGCGGACAGTGCAGCTTGTCTTTCGACCCTATTCCTGGGGACGAAGAGGGGAGAAGAGGAGAGAAGCGATGGCTGTCGCCACGATGACTCCAACTGTTCGACGGACCGCTGTGCGCCCCTATCGCTTGAGCATCGAGATGGCGGGCTTGTTCATCGTGCTGCTCGGGGCGTGGGGTGGAATCGTCCCCTTGGTGGGCCCGCTCTTCGGGTTCAGCGGGGACGGTTCATCGGCGTGGACCTGGAACATGTCGCACGCCATGCTGAACCTCGCTCCCGGCGCCGTGGCCGTCGGGTGTGGGCTCCTGGTGATGCTCGCCGGCCAATTTCTGGCAGGGCGGCGCGTTTTGGCCTTCGCCGGCTTGGTCGTCGCCCTCTGCGGTGTATGGTTCGTCATCGGACCGCTGGCTTGGCCGGTGTTGAAGGGCACGACGTTCTTCGTCGGTGACCGACCGCTCCGTGAGCTCGCCTATTGGATCGGCTACTCGCTCGGTCCCGGAAGCCTGCTGGTCGGGCTGGGGGCGTTCGTGCTCGGCCGTCCGGCGCCAGCAGCAGCAATGCCGGCGGTGGAATCCGAGACCCGGGAAAAGCCGGTCACGACCAAACCAATCACCGCTGGCTCAGCAGCGACCTAGCTTCGCAGGTCTGCGGGCCGCACATGCCGTTCGCACTTGACCACGGAGTTCATCAACCGGCGGCGGGTCAGTCCTGTGTCGTCGTCTCCGAACCGCGAAGGCGGCGGCACAGCATGGCTACCACGGCGTGCAGGACGTCAGGCTCGTCAAGGAAGGGCTTGAAGTTCCAGCTCGCCAGCGAGAAGGCGCGAAGGTCGTTCACTGCCGTCACCGTGGCGGAGCGCGGTCCGCCGTCTATGAGGGCGAGCTCTCCGACCGCCCCACCTGGTCCGAGCGTTGCCCGGCTCTTGCCATGGGCCGTCACTTCGGCGGTCCCATCGACGATGAGGAAGAAGCGGCCTGCTTCGTCCCCCTCGTCCATGAGCGCGCTACCGGCCGTGAACGTCATCTCCCGGCCGGCATCACGAATCTGCTTGAGGCGCTTGGGCGGAAGGTCCCGGAACATCTCGGAGGCCTCCAGCGCACTAATGATCTCGTCGGTCACGGGCGTCCCTCCCGAGCGGCGATCCTAGCCAGCCCCCCTATTGGACGGGAGGCCGCCCGCACGCCCCGGAGGACCGAGCCGGTCACAGCGTCGGCACTCGATCTGGCTCGGAAGTGACCGGAAAGACTCGTTGCGCGATCTGTTCACACACCCGAATCGAGTATTCGGCGTAGAACTGCTCACGTCCGTGCTGTTGGGCCAGCTGGTGCACTCGGTCGGCCCGCCATGCCCGGTGGTGCTCCCACGTGTCGAAGACGATGATCGACACGCGTTCGCCATCATCGGCGGTGAACGTCTTGAACTCGAGCAGTCCTTCGGCGGCACGCGCTCGTTCCTCCATGCGCTCTGCCTCCTCCGAGTAGGTGGCCTGCGCCTCTGACCGAAGGCGAGACCGGAAGACCGTGACGATCGGGCCGGCGCTGTTGTTCACTCCGTTAGCTTGCCTCGGTCACCCCCGTTGCCACACCTTTTGTGTTCGACTGCATCCTCCCTGGTAGATGCGCCTGTTCTGGCACGATTTCGGACCGCCGGATTGCAAGGCCTCTTGCGTTATCGATATGTTGTCCGGCCGTTATGCCCGGACACGGCGGGGTCACGGGTCGAACCGGCCAGTCACCACGCACAGGCCGTCCTCGCACACCATGACCAAGCACCGTTCACTTCTCATAGCCGGGGCCGCATCGTTCATTTTGACGACGGTACTCATCTCCGCCACGGCGTCGGCGGACACGAGTTCGGACCAGACCCAGATCGCCCAACTCCAGACCCAGATCGCCCAGGACGGCGCTCACGTCGAAGCGCTCGTGTCTAGCTACGACCAGGCGATCTCCCAGGAGGCGGTCGACGCCCAGAAGGTTGCGGCCGCTCAAGCACGCGTCACCTCCGATCAGCAGACCGAGGATCAAGCGAAAGCCGTCCTGCGCAGCCTGGCCTTGACGACATACATGAACGACAGCGTCGACAACTCGGCCCTGTCCATCTTCTCGATGGCATCGGGCTCCTCGGTCGCTGCCAAGCAGGAGTACACGCTGATCGCCAATGACGGCCTGCGCACCGCTGTCGACGCCGTAGACGCCGACGCCCGCCAGACACAGGCATCCGAGGACCAGCTCCGCGCCGCCCAAGCACAGGATCAGGCGAAGATCGCACAACTCGGTGCCGCCAAGGATGCCGCCCAGGCCGCTCTCGCCCAGGACGACACGTTGCTGGGACAGGTAAAGAGCAACCTCGCTGCTCTCGTGGCTCAAGCGGCGGCACAGGCGAAGGCGGCGCAACAACGAGAACAAGCGATCCTGGCTGCCGAGGCCGCCGCCGCCCATCCTGTGAACTTCTCCTTCAATCCCAGCCCTGGCTCGTACAGCAACCCGCTGCGCTCCATCAACGGGCTCAACCCCGAACGCGTGGACCAGGGCGTCGACTACAGCGGCTACGGCCCGATCTACGCCATCGGCGACGCCAAGATCATCAGCACGACGAACTCCGGCTGGCCCGGAGGGACGTTCATCGCCTACAAGTTCCTCGATGGTCCCGCCGCCGGGCTCGTCGCCTATGCAGCCGAGGACATCGAACCCACGGTGGATGTTGGACAGACCGTCAACGCCGGGACCGTTATCGGCACCATGTACGCCGGCCCCGACGGCATCGAGACGGGCTGGGCCGACCCATCCGGAGACGGCAACAGCATGGCCCGGGACTACGGCCAGTTCGACGGCTCAAACTCCACCGCCTTCGGCGCCAACTTCTCCCAGTTCCTCTCCTCCGTAGGTGCACCGCCCGGAGTGATGCAGAACGAGCCGCCCACTGGCAGCCTCCCGCCTGGGTGGCCCACTTGGTGACAAGCGCTGTCCGCTGCTTCAACTGAGTGACCGTCACTAGCAACTAGCCTGCGCCGCCATGGCGGTCTACGCCCTCGGTGAAGTCGCTCCTGTCATCGACCCGTCGGCATTCGTCCATCCCGACGCCACCGTGATCGGGGACGTCACCATCGGGGCCGAGTCGTCCATCTGGCCCGGTGCGGTGCTACGAGGCGATCATGGCTCGGTCTCGGTGGGATCTCGAACTTCCGTGCAAGATGGCTCGGTCATCCACGCCGGTCCCGGGTTCCCGACGGTGATCGGCGACGGATGTGTGATCGGCCACATCGTGCACCTCGAGGGATGCATGCTGGAGGACGATTGCCTCATCGGTTCGGGTGCCGTGGTGCTGCATCACGTCGTGGTCGGGCGCGGGGCACTGGTGGCAGCGGGCGCAGTCGTGCCGAACGGCGTGCACGTTCCTGCCGGCGCCCTCGCTGTCGGGGTCCCTGCCACGGTGAAGCCGGATGGATCCCATCCCGAGCTCATCCGCGTCTCGGCCGAGGAGTACGTGAAGAACGCCCGGCGGTATCGCGCCGAGTTGCGCCGCGTCGACTGAGTACGCAGCCAGTGATAACCCTCAAGTAAAGGGTGAGAGTAGACCCTCACCTGGGCCGACGCACGGCAAACTCGCCGAAGCTCCTTCGATCGCCGGCGAAGTGCACGCTTGTGTGCAGAGCCAGCGCCTCGCCGGCCGCCACGTTTTGGCATCCTACCTGGAGCTTCGTCGGTCAGCCCTGGCGCAATCGCCGCCGCTGCATCCCCCTTCGACGACAGATTCGTAACTACCCTCGTGTGAGGACGGGCAGATACGATGACCCTAGACCTGAGGTGGAGGAGGACCCCGATGGCCCAAAGCGTTGCCCCTGCCACGCCGCTTCCGGGTATGGAGCCGCCGGCGACACCACCGACAGAGGGGTTCCGTGGGCCACAGGTGTGTTCTCTGGTGGGCATCACGTACCGTCAGCTCGACTACTGGGCGCGCACCGGTTTGCTGCGTCCGTCCATCGCCGACGCGCGCGGCAGCGGCACGCAGCGTCTGTACGCCTACACCGACGTTCTCGAGCTCAAGGTGATCAAGCAACTGCTGGACGCCGGCATCTCGTTGCAGCGCGCCCGACGCGCCGTGGAGTGTCTGCGCGCCGGCTTGGGAGCGGACTTGGCGTCGGCCAACTTGGTGCTGGTGGGCCCGGACTCGGTGCTGGCACACGGTGACGGAGAAGTAGTCGACCTCCTGCGCGGCGGTCAGGGTGTGCTCAACATCGTGCCCTTGTCCGGTGTCGTCGAAGAGCTCGACGCCGCCATCGTGGAGTTGGAACGCCACCGCACCGCGCCGGCGGTGGCGGCGGCGACTTCGGCTCGCGTCGCCGGAGGACGACAGTCCTGACATGAGTCCCCGGTCGGCTCGGAAGGGGTCGAGGGCAGCCACGTTCGCCCACGAATCGGAGGCCCAATTCGCCGAGTTGTTGGACTTCTACGGCGTTCGCTGGGAATACGAGCCGGTCGAATTCGTCTTGGAGTGGGATGCACAGGGCCGCTCCCGCTCCGCCTTCCGACCCGATTTCTACTTACCGGAGCACGACTGTTTCGTCGAACTCACCACGCTCAACCAGCGTCTGGTGACGAAGAAGAACGCCAAGGTCCGGCGCCTGCGGGAACTGCACCCCGACATCGAAGTCAAGCTGCTTTACCAACGCGACTACGAGGCCCTGCTGGCCAAGTATGGGCTGACCCGACGGTCTACGCCGGCCGCATAGGCTGCCGGCGTGGCCCCGGCGTCGTCCCCTGTTCCCACGGCCGACGCCCCTGGGACGGCGGGGAGCGACGACGACCTGCGGCACTCGCCCCTCGCGTCGGTGCACCACGCCCTCGACGCCAAACTGGTCCCCTTCGGCGGATGGCTCATGCCCCTCGCCTATCCCACCGGGACACTGGCAGAGCACCGGGCTTGCCGGCGGTCGGCGGTGGTGTTCGACGTGAGCCACCTGGGAACGGTGCGGGTTCGAGGCAGCCATGCCCTCGCCGTGCTCCAGGAGCAGCTCAGCAACGACCTGCGCAAGGTCACCCCGGGACGGGCGCAGTACACCCACCTGCTCGACGACACCGACGCTTCGGTCCTCGACGACATCATCGTGTGGTGGCGTGAACCCGAGCTCTTCGACGTGATGCCCAACGCTTCCAACACCACCCGGGTTGTCAACGCTGTCGGCGGTGACGACGTCACGAACGAGCGCGCCGTGCTCGCCGTCCAGGGCCCGACGGCCCGACAGGTCGTTGCCAAGGTGTCACCCGACGCCGCTGCCGTCGCCCGCTTCAGCGTCGCCGCCTTCGAGTTCGACGGAGCGCCCTGCACAGTGGCGGCCACCGGCTACACCGGAGAAGACGGCGTGGAGTGCGCCGTTCCGGCCGAGGTGGCCGCCGCCTTCTGGCAGGCCGTTACCGCGGCCGGCGCCCTGCCCGCCGGCCTCGGAGCGCGCGACACGCTGCGGCTCGAAGCCGGTCTGCCGCTGCATGGACATGAGCTCGGCCCTGGCATCACCCCGCTGCAGGCCGGCCTGGGTTGGGTGGTGGGGTGGGACAAGCCCTCGTTCCGGGGCCGAGCCGCCCTGCAACGCGAACGCGACAGCGGGCCCAGTCGGCACCTGGTCGGGATCCTCACCGACGGTAGACAGCCTCCCCGGCAGGGGATGACGCTGCGGCGGCAGGACGGCGACGTCGGCGTCGTCACGAGTGGCAACTTCTCACCGGTGTTGGGTCGCGGCATCGCCATGGCGTTCGTGGACAGCAACGCCGCCGTCGAAGAAGGAGACGACGTGTCCCTGGCCGCCCGGGATCGGGAGCTCAGAGGCCGGGTGGTTCCCCTTCCCTTTGTGAGGCGGGGGGAGGGATCCACCGGCTGATGGCCGACTACACCCCGCACACCGAGGCCGAGATCGAGGCCATGCTGGCCATGCTGGGCTTGCACGACCTGGACGAGTTGTTCTCCGTCGTGCCCGAGGCGCTGCGACTCGGCGGTGGCCTCGACATGGCGCCGGGCCAACCTGAACCGGACGTGCTCGCCCATATGGGCGCGTTGGCCCGGACCAACCGCGCCAGTGGAAGTGACCTCGTGTGCTTCGCCGGCGGTGGCGCCTACGACCACGAGGTGCCACCCGTGACGCGCGCCCTGGCGTCGCGCTCCGAGTTCGTCACCTCTTACACGCCCTACCAGCCTGAGGTGGCCCAGGGCGTGCTCCAGGCCGTCTTCGAGTTCCAGACGCTCATCGCCCGCCTGACCGGAATGCCGGTGTCGAACGCCTCGCTCTACGACGGGGCAGCCGCCCTCGTAGAAGCGCTGAACCTCGGCGTCGCCGCCTCCGGCCGCCCCAGCGTGCTCATGTCGAGCGGGGTGAACCCGTCATGGCGGAGCGTGGCTCGGACCATGGCGGCCGGGACCGGGCACGCCATCGAGGAGGTCCCTCTCGCCGACGGCTCCACCGCCTGGGACCGGGGCATCGACCGCGCCCCCGGGGTCGTGGTCGTGGCCTATCCCAATTACCTCGGCTGTCTCGAAGACCTCAGTGCCGCCCGACGGTTGTGCGACGACACGGGCGCGCTGTTCGTCGTCGTCTTCGATCCCGTGTGTGCGGGCATCCTGCGCTCACCCGCCGCCTGGGGGGCCGACGTGGCGGTGGGGGAGGGGCAGCCCCTCGGCATGCCGCTCAGCTTCGGCGGGCCCTACCTCGGGCTGTTCGCCTGCGGCGACGACCAGGTGCGCCGACTGCCGGGGCGCCTCGTGGGTGAGACCGTCGACGCCGAGGGCCGCCGAGCGTACGTCACCACCTTGCGGGCCCGGGAGCAGGACATCAGGCGGGAAAAGGCCACCTCCAACGTGTGCACCAATCAGACCCTCATGGCCGTGACGGCAGCCGTGCAGCTGGGCTGGCTGGGCAGCTCGGGCCTGGCCGAGGTGGCCCTGCGCTCGGCGCAGGGCGCCCGTTACTGCCGGCAGGCGTTGCTCGCCGTGCCGGGCGTCGAGCCGCTCTACACGGCGCCGGTGGTGCGGGAATTCGCGCTGCACCTGCCGGTCTCGGCCGCCGACTTGGTCGAGCGCTTGGTGGAGGAGGGCTTCCTCGCCGGCATCCCGCTCGATCACGGTTACGCGGGCGACGACCGGGGCCTCCTGGTCGCGGTGACCGAGCGGCGGACGCGCGAGGAGATCGACGGCTTCGCGGCAGCCTTCGACAAGGCGGTGCGATGACGACGGCGAAGGGCAAGCCGGGCGACCAGGTGCCCCCGCCGGCAGCAGGCGGCCGTGCCCTCAGTGCGCCGCTGCTCGGACACGGGACCGAGCCCACGCTGTTCGAGTTGTCTCAACCGGGACGAAGCGCGTGGCAGCTGCGCACCACCGACGTCCCGGGGATCTCTCTCGAGGAGTTGGTGCCCGAGGGGCACCGCCGAGAGAGTCCCCTCACGCTGGCCGACGTGTCGGAGCGCGACCTCGTCGGCCACTTCACCAGGCTGAGCCACCGCCAGTTCTCGGTGGACCTCGGGGCCTACCCACTCGGGTCGTGCACCATGAAGTACAACCCCAAGGTCTGCGACGCCGTCGCCGCCCTGGCCGGGTTGGCCGACGTCCACCCAGGAGCGCCACCGTCGTGCACCCAGGGCTGGATGGAGCTCCTGGTCGAGCTGGAGGCGGTGCTGTGCGAGGTGACGGGTATGGCGGCCGCCACCTTGCAGCCGGCGGCCGGAGCTGCCGGTGAGCTCACCGGCCTGCTCCTCATGCGCGCCTGGCACGAGGCACAAGGCCGGCCTCGTTTCACGGTGATCATCCC
>Ga0307479_10003573_pt1 | contig 14171 bp, 11 predicted proteins | sample atmos_gasesECM4C_FD_203743 | JGI IMG/M metagenome (GOLD analysis project Ga0307479, IMG submission 203743) | Hardwood forest soil microbial communities from Morgan-Monroe State Forest, Indiana, United States - atmos_gasesECM4C_515 | ecosystem: Environmental > Terrestrial > Soil > Temperate...
GCCTGGTTATGATCCGCGCGATCTGCTGAAGCTCTATCTGTATGGTTACCTGCAGCAGATCCGTTCCTCGCGGCGACTGGAATCGGAGTGCCGACGGAACATTGAGTTGATGTGGTTGCTGGGACCGTGGCCTCGAGCAAACCGGGTCCGTTTCAAGAGTTCTACACCGCTTTATTGACCAAGGGCATCAGGCCGGAGATGGCCCGTCTGACCTTGGCCAGGAAGATTGCCACCATCGTGTTGATGATGTGGAAGAAAGGAGTGTGCTTCGACGCCCGCCGTAATCGGGGAAGTGCATTTTCTGATTCGTATGCGCCAACGCGATCAAGGCATCGTAAATAGTCGCTCAATATTAACGGGGCGCCGCACCCTTTGCGATTTTTAAAGGGTTTACCCGCCGTGGTGGGTGCGTCTTCGCTTGAGGTGTTATTACCGGCCCCGCAGAGATTCGAACACATGTGCAACTGTTTAAGAAACTTAATCCTTCTCATTAATGTCTATTGTAGTTAAGTTACCTAACTAGTAAAATACTCCATGATCGTTGGAGCCACGCTGTCACTACATTCCTCCCTGAATTCCGTCCCTCCCACTTTCTGCCCCTCCGGCATGGCCGGCCAAAACTCTGCTTCTTTATTGCAAAGACCACCTCAATGTTTCAACAAAATACAGGCTCTTTTTTCGGCCCTTGTCAGCGCCGATCCTTTGTTGTCAACACTTTCCAAGCTCACTCTTTTCCAAATATGGGGGATGGGAGGTATGTGCAGCAAAAAAAATCACCCTGGCTTCGACGCTATTTCAAGTCGGTTCGGGGGCAGTAGGTGTGCCCGTTTTACCGTTGCCCCGAGGCAATCGGGAACACCGTGTGCTGCGATGGCGGCATCGGTACATCGCCTTTGCGGTCCCGCCAAAGGATGGAATTCAAGACTTGGTTATTGGCCTCGTCCGCATGCTTCCAGTTCATCGTGGCAGACGCTTTCGCGCCCGCCGCCGTCGGGGCATTGCTTTTGAAAATGAGTCCGTTGCGCCGGTTGCTGAAATCCGCCTCAAAAGGCTGTTGCGTGCCCGTGCCCGAAAACAGCCCTGACATGATCGGAGCATACGCGTCGTTATGATTCATCGGTGGCAAGCCCAACAGCGCCTCCATGGTGCGAACCATGCTTACCGTGGTGAAGAACCCATGCTCCACGGACAGATGTTCAGTCGAGCCGGGCGCATACTTGCTGATCACCAGCGCGATGCTGCGATGCGCGTCCACGTGATCCGCGCCGTCCTGCGCATCATCTTCAACAATAAAAATTGCCGTGTCCTCCCAGTAAGGACTGTGCGACACCGCATCCACAACGCGGCCCACCGCAAGATCGTTGTCCGCCACCGAAGCCGATGGCGTGGCGAAACCTGGTCGCGTGCCGCCGGTGTGATCGTTGGGCAATCGCAGCAGCACGTAGCTCGGCAATTCCTGTGCGTGGGTGTTCGCCTTTTTCGCGCGCACAAAGCCATCGAATTCGCGCAAGAATTCATCCGCGCGCAACTGGTCGGGATAATCGATTTTGAAATCCGCGAAGCGCGGATCGAAGTGGCCGCGCAATTCCGGTTTCGTAGCCACGTCGCGGCGCAGCACCGGGATGGCCCACGGATAAGGACTTGGCGCTCCATTCGGTTCACCAACACCGGCAGGCAGCGGCTCTCCGTGTTTTATCGTTGTACGCGTGCAGGGACCGCCTGCCGGAGATGGCGTGCCTTCCGTGGGCGAAGCGTCCGGGGTGACCCTATCTGTACACCATTCACTGGCCACGAATTCGCCGTAGTGACGGTAGCTCAATCCGTGGCGCGCCACGTTGCCCCACAAGTATCCGGTCCCCGGCTCATTAACGTCCGGCTCATCGTGCTCCAGCGGATATTCATCGGCGACCAGGCCTTCGTAATCGTAAGTGTGCTCGCGGCTGCGATAGGTGATCTGCCAGGTTTTTTCGTTGTAGTCGCCGGCAATCGCTGCGGTGGACCACATGTGGCCGTCGCCGGAAACTTCGCCGGAATCGTAAAAGTTATCAAGCACGCCAAATTGCAAAGCCAACTTGTGTTCATTGGGCGTTATGTCTGCACCATAAAGAGTGAGCGACGGATCGCCGTTGCCAACTTTAAGGTCACCGAAAATCTGGTCGTACGTGCGGTTTTCTTTGATGATGTAAATCACGTGATGAATCGGATTCGCTCCGTCTTGAAACGGCAGAGCTGTTGGGTCGGCCAAGAGTTGCATTTGCTCTTGTGCGACACGCGTAAATGCCGGCAGATTTTTCTCGATTTCTCCCAGATTGATGCGAGCGATCGAACCGTGAAGCAAAGTTGGGATATAGGGATGCAGCCTTCTGCGCCTGGAAGGCACCTTGGATATATCGACCGCGTTTGGGCCACTGCCCAAGCCTTTGCCGGTGGCGATCAGCAAATCGTTATCCGCGACGGCCACGGCCAGCGTATACCATTCGGTGGGAATGAAGCCCATGGCGGTGAGGGGCGCGCCGTTATGCCCATGGCCTTCAGCCAATGCTGTGGTGTCGAACACCGCGACGGAATCCGTCGCCGCGCTGGCCGCGAACAGCCGCTTTCCGTCTTTACTCTGCGCCAGGGCGTCCGTTTCATTACCCGAGAATTCCTGTTTCGGAAGGTGTGTCGAGAAAAACGCTTGAACTTTTCCGCTGCGTGCGTCGATGGCGGCAACGGAATCGGCATTGGCCAAGGCTACGTATAAGAATTCTTCATCCGGAGAAAGCAGCATAGCGGTGGGATGCGAGCCGGGAGCGATAGAACTCTTTGGGGCCAGCAACGGAATCCGCCGAACAACGGTTTTGTGCACCAGATCGAGTTCAGCGACCTGCGAGGCATTCCACAAACTGCACCAAGCGCGGTGGCCATCGTGAGTAGCCACAACAGTGTGGGGAAACGACGAAGGCATGAAGCGATGCGTGCTCAGATCGAATTGCGCCAATTCTTTTCCAGATTCCGAATCGAGCAGGACCACGTTGTCTGATAAATTGTTGGCCACCAACAGTTGGTCTTTTTTATCCGCTGTTCCGGAAATAACAGCAAGCCCGGCCGGATATGGGATTGCGCGCGACGGCGGAAGTTTACCCAAACCGCGAGCGACATGCGTCCCCGCCGGAACGGGCTGCAACGATATTTTTATGAAACGATCGGCAGCAAGTTTGCCCTGCTCGAAGCGATACACGGCAATGCCATTGCCGGTACTTCCCGGATGCTCGCCGGTAGGATCGCTGATCGAGCCCATTGAAGCGTAGAGATGGGTGCCATCGGAACTAAATGCCAGGCCAAGAAAATAACTTTGGTGCGCCTCTTCGCCCAGCCGGTCTTCTGGAAAATCTGTCACTTGATTTGTCTGCAGATCCAGGACGGCGATGGATTGCTTCATGCCCGATTCGGCGGTGCCAAATCCATTGTTCAGCAGCGCGGCGTATCGGCCGTTAGGGCTCAATGCAATTGTTTCCGGGAACCCGTTGGTACGTTGCGGAGCGCCGGGAGTCGGCTTGATGACCGCCTTGCTGGTGGGGAGTCGCGTTCGCTCTTGCTCCTGGCTCGTGCCGAGTTCGACAAAAAGAATGGGACAGAGAAGCAGAAATACAATTTTCATTCCAGCAGACAAGCGGCCTCCAGCGAACCGTGATGGAAGGAAACGGCACGCAGCAATCGTGCGACTGACAATTGAATCGCGGAACGCGCAGGAGCACAAGTTACAAAACTGCAACAATAGAATGCTGCCAAGCAAAATGTTGACAAAAATGCGGTTGACAAAAATGCAATTGAACACCGCGAAGTTCACGGACCGGAAAGCCCGAGACCACTTCGCGAATTTTATTTTTGAGCGCGATTTTGATTATTTTGGAGCGTTCGCTGTCGCCCTTAGCATTGCTTCCGTAAAATTGATGGCCTGCTCCGAAGTAATTTGGCCGGGCGCGCCCTCCATGACGATTTGGACTTAGGCTGTCGTATTGACGGGAGCCTATTTTATCTTTGTGCCCGGCGAACCGTCGGAAGCGCTTGCGCTCGTGTTTCCTCCGAGAGGCATTGACTTTTGACGCAGTATGCACGATTGTGTCTGCCTTAGTCCCCCCGGATTTTCAACGTGTTACAGAAATGACGCGAGTATAAGATGCTCGCGATATGGCAGGAGTTGAGCGATTGCACAACAGCGGGCTTCTACTGGACCTGACGTTAGTGAGCGATCCACTGCTGCTTGTCGTGGTCCGCGCCGCGATAGAACGATTGACGGAAGTGAGTGGGTTTTCACCTCCGGAGTGCCGTGCTATAACGCGCGCGGTGGATGAAGCGGTGGCCAATGTGATGCGTCATGCTTATGGGGGCAGCCTCGACAAGCGCATCGACGTGTCTTGCAAGCGAATCTCAGGCATGGTAAACGGGATACACCGCGAAGGTCTGGAAATCGAGTTGCTCGACAAAGGTCTGCCCTTCGATAAAAAAAAACTGACCGCCCGGTCCCTCGATGAAGTTAAACCCGGGGGGCTGGGACTGCATTTCATTCGAGACAGCATGGATGTGATGGAGCACAGTCGCGAAAACGGTGTGAACCGGCTACGGCTGGTCAAATATCTTAGCGCGGATGGAAAAGGTCAGAAATCCCAAGGAGAGTAACTTTGCAGATTGCCGCTCGCCGGTTAGACCAGGTCACAATTTTTGACATCACAGGACACATTGATCTCGCCAACTCCCCGGAGTTGCGAAAAGTACTACTCAAGGAATTGAAGGAAACGAAGACGCCGCGCGTGATTCTTAATCTCACGGGCGTGCGCTATATCGACAGCTCTGGTGTGGCTTCGCTGGTAGAAGGATTGAAGGCCGCACGCGACCAGAACTTGCGCTTTATTTTGTACGGATTGAGCCCTTCGGCGAGAGAAGTGCTGCAGCTTTCCAGATTGATAAAGATTTTTGAAGTATTCGATAACGAACAACAGGCTTTGGCTTAGACTCGCCGGGAAGTGGGACCAAAGATCGAGGGCTCTTGGCGTTTGTTTCCCAAATCGGTGCAGGCGTCATCGGTGGCCTGGCGTACCTAGGCTCGCTAGCAGACCTCGGCGGCAAAGCCGCGTACTACACGTTTATCGCTCCGTTCCAGGGCAAGCCCGTTCGTGTGCAGCGGGCTGTTTCGCAGGCTTTAGATGTTGGTGTCCGCGCCTTACCTATCCTCTCGCTAATCACATTTTTCATCGGCCTGATTCTGGCGCTGCAAAGCGCATACGAATTAAAAAAATTCGGGGCAGTCAACTTCGTAGCCAACGCTGTAGCGATTTCCATGACGCGCGAGCTGGGTCCTTTGATAACCGCAATTGTGGTGATTGGGAGGTCGGGATCAGCATTTGCGGCGGAAATCGGCACGATGAAGGTCACGGAAGAAATTGACGCGCTGGAAACCATGGCGGTTAATCCCATCCACTTTTTGGTGACGCCGAAGTTTCTGGCCATGATCGTCATGCTGCCCTGCCTGACGACTTGGGCAAATTTCATGGGGGTATTGGGGGGCTCGCTGTTTGGTGTAGCTCAGGCGGACTTCACTTTTTTTCGTTATGTTCAGGCTTCCGTGGATGCACTTTTTCTGCGTGACATTATCAGCGGGCTTGTAAAGAGTGTGATGTTTGGCGTGACGATTACAGCGGTGGGTTGTCACGAAGGACTGGCAACGGGAGCGGGCCCTGAACAAGTGGGCCGCTCGACCACGCGAGCGGTGGTGATGTCTATTTTTTTAGTGGTGGTAGTGGATTTGATATTCACGGCACTGTTCTTCTTTGTAAGTGAAGGTTAATGGGAATTCTTTCATGATCGAAGTATTAGAAGATGACAACCTTTCTCCGGAAGTGATGATTTCGTTGCGGGACCTCCGCGTGTCTTATGGCGAGCGCGAAATCTTGCACGGGGTAAGTTTCGACGTGATGCGCGGCGAGACGATGGTGATTCTGGGCGGCTCCGGATCCGGGAAAAGCACGCTGCTGCGCACGTTGGTGGGTCTCGAAAAGCCGACGTCTGGCGAGGTTATTATCAGAGGCAAGAATATTGCCACCGCTTCCGCTGAAGACATGGACGATATCCGCAAGAAACTGGGAATGTCTTTTCAAGGCAGCGCGTTGTTCGGATCCATGACCGTGGGCGAGAACGTGGCGCTGCCGCTGCGGGAACACACCAAGCTGGAAGATTCCACGATCGAGATTATGTTGCGGCTCAAACTGGAGCAGGTAGGGCTGGCGGGGTTTGAGGATTACAAACCTTCGGAGCTGAGTGGTGGCATGAAAAAGCGTGCCGCGGTAGCGCGGGCTTTGGCGATGGATCCAGAAATGTTGTTTTTCGACGAGCCTTCGGCGGGGCTTGATCCGATCATTGCGGCGGGCATCGACCAGCTAATTTTGGAATTGAAGCGGGCATTCAAGATGACTATTATCGTCGTCACTCACGAGCTGGCCAGCGCTTTTCTGATTGCGGACCGCATGGTGCTGATTGACAAAGGAAACGTTGAGGCCATCGGTACCGTCGATGAAATGAGGAAAAGTACGCAACCGCGGCTTCGACAGTTTCTGGATCGGGTGCCGGAACCGGAAGTGGCGCGTGAAATGGATTATTTGCAGATGTTAACCAAGCAGTCGGGTCACGGCCGGGGTGCGGTTGCCAAGAGGGGTGTGTGATGGAGCCAAGACGGGAACAAGCGCTGGTGGGATTGTTTGTAATAGTCGCGGCCGCGGTTTTGATCGCGACGGTATTTGGCATCACTGGTGCCTTCGGGCGCACGGCGAAATCATTCCACGCATTCTTTCCGTTTGCCGGCGGCCTGGAAGTGGGCTCCACGGTGCGCTACGCGGGCGGGCCGAAAGTCGGACGCGTAGAGAAGTTACACATCGATCCACAAAACCCCGCGAACATAGAAATCACACTAGCGGTGCAAACTGATTTACCGGTTAAGACGGATAGCCACGTCAGGATTATGAGCATGAGTCCGCTGGGTGATAACCATCTGGAGATCGTGCCAGGGAGTCCGCAGGCCCCGTTGGCTAAAGATGGCGCGACGCTGCCGTCAGACAGGTATATCGATTTGAATGCCATCACGGAACGGATCAATGAACTTGCGCCTGAGGCGCAACAGCTTTTACACACATTGAATGAGCGCGCCACGGAACTAAAAGTTACGATTGCGCGAGTCAATGATCTCTTGAACGATGACAATCGTTCGAATTTGTCGGGAACGTTGGCGCAGGCTCATCATATGCTGGCGGAAAACGGGCCGGCGATTAAGTCCACCATCGGGCACTTGAATACATCCAGCGAGAAACTGGGACCGCTGCTTGACGATCTGCGCAAGACCTCGGCGGAAGCCAACAAGACCTTGGATCACGTGGACGGCTTGATTGGAGAAAACCGCGCCGACGTTCGCCAGGCGGTGCTGGAACTGAGGAAATCGCTGACCAATGTTACCGATTTGACTGGGCGTATTGATCAAACGCTGGACGTGAACTCCGAGAATATCGATGAAATGCTAGGAAACTTCCGGGACGCGAGCGAAAACCTGAGAGAGTTCACAAAAACGATCAGGAACAAGCCGTACACTTTGCTCCGGGCCAGCACTCCTCGCGAGCACAGAACGGGGGAGCGGCAATGAAGGCCGGGGCATTTGGTTTTGCTGGTTGGGATGCGAAAATGAGCCAGCGAAACATTTTTTGCCGGCTCAATGTAAGAGTAGCTACTTGTGTGTTGGCAACGATGGTGGGAGGGATGGCCGGGTGTGGCGGCGCGCATCCGATGCAATATTATCAACTCACAGTACCGGCCGAGAAACCACATTCTTCGGAAGTGAACGCATCCGGAGTTTCTCTGGCGCTGGGGCCGCTGGTGGCTTCGCATCTCTATCGCGAAGACCGCATCGTTTATAGCGCGGATGCGCTGCGCATGGGCACGTATGAATTTCAGCGTTGGAGTGAACCTCCTGCGGAGATGATTCAGGAAGTGTTGGTGAGGGAGTTGCGGGCTTCGGGCCGTTACCGGGATGTTTCCTTGCAACGGAGCAGCGGCCGCGCCGATTATGTTTTGCACGGAAGACTGTACGATTTCAAAGAGGTGTCAGGCGAGCCTCTGCAGGCGCGAGTCACGATGGAATTTGACTTGAGAGATACGAAATCGGGAGCGACGGTGTGGTCGCATTATTACAACCACGACGAACCGGCGAGCGGCAAAGATGTGCCGGCGGTGGTGGCGGCGTTGGACCACAACGTTCAAAGAGGCGTGGAAGAAATTAAGGCCAGCCTCGATCAGTACTTCTCAAGTCTGCCGGCGAATAAATAGCTGGGATTCAAACGGCCGCGACCTGAGATGCAGGAAATACGATTGACTGGGACCAAACCACGTACTCCTATTAAAACTTTATTAAACTTCGGGAGTGATTGCTCCGGCGGCGGGAATTGCTTTGGTTGCGGTGCGGCCAGGGACGATACTTTTCACAATTACGTACAGCACGGGAATAAAGATGAGGTTAAGAGTCGTGGCGGCCAGCATGCCGCCGAACACGGTGGTGCCCACGGAGATGCGGCCTGCTCTTCCCGCGCCTTGAGCTAGTACCAGCGGAAGAACGCCCAAGATAAATGCCAACGAGGTCATCAGAATGGGTCGAAGTCGTATGCGTGCGGCCTCGACAGCGGCGTCGATAATGGACATTCCTTTCGCGCGCAGTTGCTCGGCGAATTCAACAATCAAAATAGCGTTTTTGCTGGCGAGACCGATCAGCATTACCAGGCCGATCTGGCAATAGACGTCGTTCTGCAGCCCGCGTAGCGCTTGCAAGCCGATTGCGCCAAGCAGCGCCACAGGGACGGCCAGCAGCACGATGAATGGTAGAACGAAGCTTTCGTATTGGGCGGCCAGCGTCAGATAGACCACCACGAGACCAAGTCCGAATAAAATTGTGGCTTTGCCCCCGGATTGCAATTCTTCCAAAGACAATCCACTCCACTCGAAAGTCATTCCATTGGGCAGACTTTTTCTGGCCAGCGTTTCCATGTCGGCGATACCATCGCCGGAACTACGGCCTGGTGCCGCGGAGCCATCTATTTCGGCCGATCTGAAAAGATTGTAGTGGCTGATGACCTGGGGATTCGCGGTTTGCTCGACGGTCACGAGATCATCGAGCGGAATCATCTTTCCAGTGTCAGAACGCAAGTAATACTGGTCGATGTCTTTAGCCTTGGAACGGAAACGGCCGTCGGCTTGAATGTAAACGCGGTAGGAGCGATTGTTGAAATCGAAATCGTTTACGTACACCGAGCCCATGTACACCTGAAGCGCATCGGTGATTTGACTGAGCGGAACCTGAAGGCTTTTGGCTTTTTCGCGATCGAGGCGCACGAGGTATTGCGGGTCGTTGGCAGTGAAACTGGTGAATAAGCCGGCCAATGTTGTGCTGCTGTTGCCTTGTCCGACGAGTTTGTTAGCGGTATCGGCGATGCCTTGCAGAGAGTTACGGCCCAGATCTTCGAGCTCAAATTGAAAGCCGCCAAATTGCCCCAAGCCTTGCACTGCGGGCGGGTTGAATGGGATTACCAACGCTCCAGGGATGCCAAACAATTGAGGGCGCAGACGCCCAATAATGCCGGCAGAGGAGTGCTCCTCGCCTTTGCGTTCTGCAAAGGGGTTGAGGCTGGCGAAAACGATGCCACGATTTGGAGCGCTGCCCGAGAAACTGAAACCAGTGACGGAAAATACGCCCTCGATTTCGTGAACCCCGGCCAGCACTTTTTCTACCTGGGTGCAGATATTTTTCGTGTAGTCAAGGGATGCGCCTTGAGGAGACTGCACGATCACGATGATGTAGCCCTGATCGTCTTCGGGAATAAATCCACGGGGAACTCTCTGGTAGATCCAGTAAGTGACACCGAGAAGCGCGAAGAACACGAGGACGGCAGCGAAACGCCAGCCGATGACGCCTCGAACGGTTTTTCTATAGGCGTTGGTACCGGATTCGACCACGCGATTGAAGGCTCGAAAGATACGGCCTTGCGCGCGTTCGCGGTGATGGCCAAGTAAAATTGCGGAAAGCGCGGGAGTAAGAGTGAGGGCGTTGAAAGCGGAAATGGCTACGGAAAATGCGATCGTGAGGGCGAACTGACGGAACAGAATGCCGGTGGTCCCGGGGAACAACGCGACGGGCACGAAGACGGCCACGAGAACTAAGGATGTTGCGATTACGGCGCCGGCCACTTCCTTCATGGCTACTGACGCGGCATTGTGGGGCTCGGTGATGCCCTCGGTGATGTGACGCTCCACATTTTCGATGACCACGATGGCGTCATCGACGACCAGGCCTGTGGCAAGGGTGATGCCGAACAAAGTCAGAGTATTGATGGAGAAGCCGAGGAGCTTTACAAAAATAAATGTGCCGATAAGCGAGACAGGGATGGTGACGGCGGGAATCAGCGTGCTGCGCCAGTCCTGAAGGAAAACGTATATGACGAATATAACCAGCAGGATGGCTTGCATCAGCGTGACGAGCACGTCTCTAATGGATTCGCCGATTACCGTGGTGGTGTCGAAAGCGACGGCGGCCTTCACACCAGGTGGAAAAGACTTGGAGAGCCGCAGCAACTCCTCTTTTGCGAGGCGATCTACGTCCAGCGCGTTCGCGCCCGGAAGTTGTGTTACGCCGATGCCGACGGCTTCGTGACCGTCGAACGTGAGGATGGAGCTGTAGTCTTCGGCTCCCAGTTCGGCGTGGCCGACATCCTTCAAGCGGACGAGAGTGCCGTTCGTGCCAGTCTTGAGAATGATGTTTTCGAATTCAGAAGGCTCGGTGAGACGGCCGACGGCGCGAACGCTAATCTGAAAAGCTTGTCCGGCGGGCAGCGGCGCTTGGCCAACCTGGCCCGCAGCGACTTGGACGTTTTGCTCTTGCAGCGCAGCGAGAACGTTTGTCGCGGACAGACCACGCTGAGCCATGCGATCCGGATCGAGCCACAGGCGCATGGCGTATTTGCGTTCGCCAAAAATGAACACGTCGCCGACGCCAGGGACGCGCTTGACGGCATCTCTTACGTAAATATCGAGGTAATTGCTGAGGAACAGGCTGTCGTAAGTGCCATCCGGGGAATACACTCCGGCGCCGAAGACGAAGCCGCCGAGTTGCTTGGTGATAATGACGCCGGTGTTTTTTACCGTGTTCGGCAAGCGACCTAGCGCCTGATTGACGCGATTCTGGACATCGACAGAGGCCAGGTCTACGTCACGGGTTACATCAAAAGTTACGGTGATTTGGCTGGTGCCGTCATTGCCGCTGGTGGAAGAGATGTACTTCATGCCTTGCACGCCGTTGATGGCCTGCTCCAGCGGGATGGTGACGGCGGACTCGACGGTTTGCGCGTTTGCTCCGATGTAGCCGCTGCTAACTACGACTTGTGGTGGCGCGAGATCTGGAAATTCCGCGATGGGCAGGGAAGGAATAGAAATTGCGCCGCCGAGAATAATCATCAAGGCGCAAACGGTGGCAAATACGGGGCGGTTGATAAAGAAATCAACAAACAAATGCGGGATCCGCCTTCCGTGGGATATGAGTGGCCATAGGCATTGTCGGAGCGGCGCTTAGCGTTCGGCACCTTTTTCGGCATTGTCAGGAGCGGGCGCGGCGGCAGCATTCTGAATTTGTTCCACGACGGGCATGCCGTCCTGCAAAAATTGGGTGCCGGAAATGATGAGATGGTCGCCGGGCTTTAAGCCGTCCAGAACGACGTAATCGTTGCCGACGGTGTCGCCGATGGTCAGACCTTTTTGACGCGCGAAGGTATTGGCACCATCTTTCACGGCTAAGAAGACGAAGAAGCGTCCGTTGATTCGCGTTACCGACAAAACTGGAACGACGGGGCCCTGATGATTGCTCCACACAACTTGAGCGCGCATTTGCTGGGAAACGCGTAATTGCCCTTTGGGATTTTCGATGGAGGCTTTAGCCAAGATGGTTTGCGTATCGTTATCAACCTCGGGAGAAACGAAAGTGACGCGCGCGTCGCTAACGGGCTTGCCGGATTCGTCCAACAAATGAACCGGGAGACCAAGGTGCAGATCTTTGCCGCGCTCCGCCGGGACGTAAATGTAGGCCTCCAGCGTACCTGGTTCGTTTACGGTGGTCAGTAGCGTGGTGACTGCCACACGGTCACCTTCGCGAACGGGAATGTCGCCGATGATTCCCGCCATAGGAGCGGACACCCGGTAGTAGCGCAGTTCGACTTGCTGCTGATTCACCTGCTCGCCCAGAGACTTGAGCTGCGCGAGGGCCGCGTCACGGTTGGTCTGAGCATTATCAAATTGTTGTTTGCTCACAACTCCGGCTTCGAAAAGTTTGCGTTGCCGCTCAAGTTCCGATTGGGCATAGCGAAGATTGGCTTCCTGCGCGGCGCGGCTGGCTTCCTGGCTGCCTACGGTGGCTTGTTGCTTCAGGGGATCGATTTGGAGGATCGGAGTGCCGGGTTTGACGTGGTCGCCGGACTTCACAAAAATTTTGGTGATTTGGCCTTCCACCTGGGGATTGATGACGGCGGAATGGCGTGATTTCAGGATAGCCAGGTATTCGCTGCTATCGGAGATTTTCTGCGCCTGAACGACATGCACTTGTACGGGCATGGCCTGCGTGGCGGGTCCCGCCGGACCCGCTGGACCCTTTTGGCAAGCGGCTGCGAGCGCCAGCAGCGGTAACGTGAAGCAAAGCGCGAATTTCAAACGGACAGAACTTGAGGGGATTCTCGTGCCGCTACCGGGCATGGTTGGGCGTTTCTCCGTCAAGTGTAGAAAATTTTATTGACACGATAAGTGCATCACCAAGTCGAGGTTACGGCTACCTATTAAGACGTGGCGTGGCGCTATTTGTTACTTATGAATTTAGCAGGTCGTTAGGTCTTTTTTAATAAAAATCGCGGGAATTGATTCGTTTGCCGGATAAGCCTAACTGCAGAACGTCCATTTGCTCGGGGCGATCGAAGACCTTTCCGGGAAAGAGGTTTTTCAGCAGCACGCGCACGCCCCCGAAGGCTACTCCAAACACGATGGCGACCAACATGAAGACGCCAGTGGCAATGATGATTTTGGCGAGCACGGTGGTTATTGGGGGATCGGTGATGGTGTGAGTCGGCTCGTTCCAGGTCACTTGGGTTTCGTAATTCACGGCGTCGCGAACGCGGGCCGCATAGCTAGGAGATGACGGAGCGAGCACGATGGCGAGGAGGGTGCCCTTGCGCTCAATAGAAGTCCCATCCGATTTCGCTGAAGGAGGGAGAGCCTGCTCGAGATGCTTCCAGTGCAAACCGGCGAGTTGCGGGGTCGGGTAGTCGATGAGCAGAACTACGGCAGCGTCGCCTTTGTTTTGATACTGCGCAAACATAGCTTCGGCACCAGAGGAAAATCCTGCGGCGTCGGATAATGCGCGGTATTCCGGGCGGTCAAGGGTGGACAGGGCCGTGCGGAAAGCGGCTGGGCCCAGGGCGTACTTTTCAGTTCCGGGGATGCGGTCGCGCGTGGGCAAATAGTTCGGTATCGGCGGTGGAGGAGTCTTATCGGCCTTGGCGTTCATCTGCTTCGACAAGGCATCGAGGTCCTCCGAGGTCAGAGAACCGGCGTTGTCGATCGTGATTAGAATATTTCCAACTAGCGCTACGCGTGTTTTGGCAGAGGTAGCATCTGCAGACGCGGAACAAGGTGTCAGCTCGCTCGACTGCGGGCAGCTGTTTTTTGGTTCCTGAAAGAATGTATAGGCTTCGTAAGCGCCGCTGGGATCATGCAAGCGGTAGGTGGTGACGGTGATGGCAGCATTGCCATTCGAATACGTACGCGTTTCCGCGCTTTCCAATCCAGATTCCGTGAGTACGTCTTTGGCGTTAGCAGGTGTGGCGGGTGACTGAACGGCGTTGTTTGCCGTCCATTTACCAAAGTGGGACGGAAGAACGGTATCGGCGCGCAGGGAGGGGACCAGGGGGAGAAGAACAATCAGTAACGGGCAGGGCAGCAATGGGTGTCGGAGCAATGAGCGGGATGACATAGGGCTAATTAAGTAGATGCAGCTAGATTACTGTGCGTTGGGCGAATGTTCAAGTTTGGCGCTGGTGGAGCGGGGAGCGGTGGGCTTGGAGGGGTTGTTGAAG
>Ga0307479_10003574_pt1 | contig 14168 bp, 29 predicted proteins | sample atmos_gasesECM4C_FD_203743 | JGI IMG/M metagenome (GOLD analysis project Ga0307479, IMG submission 203743) | Hardwood forest soil microbial communities from Morgan-Monroe State Forest, Indiana, United States - atmos_gasesECM4C_515 | ecosystem: Environmental > Terrestrial > Soil > Temperate...
CACGCGGCGAAGCCACTTCGACGCCGGAAAAGATGTTCAAGACGATTCAGAATGCAATTTAATACTCCGGTGGGCCAGGAGACCTGGTGGATCCGCGGTGGCAGCCGAGTGGCCGGATGGTGGCACGCCGGTGGCACGCACACTACTCTGCGAGGTAAAGGGTTTTGTACGCGGCGCGAATCGGCCAGGCCGCGAGTGCCAGCGCCCACGCTGCCATCGCCACGAGGAAAAATTCTGGTGAGACATTCTCCGGTGTGATGAGCACCGCGAACCACCACATGAGCGCAGCCCACCAGAAGGCCCACACCAGGTAGGAAAGACGTCGTGCAATGATTGCAGCGAGTACACCGAAGAGCCAGCCAAAGCCGGCGAACATCAGCAGGCCGAGATCCGCTAAGCCGTAGTTTGGAGTGAGCATGGGAAGCTCCTTTTCAGCGGCAGGGACGTCAAGAGTGTCTCACGATACGGGCCTAAATGTCAACACTCACGCAGTGAGGTGCAGAGGCGCTTTCTAGCCATTTTCACGATTCCAAGCTATCCCCCCAGCAGAGGGCCCATAAAAAACGCTCCTAGGGTGCTCTAAATAGGCGAATATGGGGCGAAAACGGGGCTATCCGAGCGGGAAGGGTGGAACGGGCGGAATTGGAGGGGATAGCACCTTCTTCGCGCCGCCAAGTTTCTGCAGGAACGCCTGCTGCTTCTCCTGGAACGCCTTCTGCCGCTCCTGCTCGAGCTCGTGCAGCCGGTTGAGGTGCAGAAGCCAGAGCTGCAGGCGGATGTCCTGATCCGCCGCGGGCAGACCCTGGGCGGTCCATCGATCGGTGAGATCGCTGGCGGTCACGATGCCGGCCGCGAACGCGTAGAATAATTCTCCACCACTCAGTTGGTGCGGCCGCGCGGCCTTGTGAGCGTTCGCTTTGTACGTGGCAATCGCAGCGTAGACGTCTTTCGTAGGTTGACTGTAAGGTAAGCCCTGCAGCACATTAGTAAACTCGTCAACCGTCTTTCTCCCCGCCTTAACCTCCTGCAGCAGCTCTGTAACGAGCTCGTGAATAGGACCTCTCTCCTCGAGCAGCTCCTCGATAAGCAGCGCCGTGGGCTGCAGCTCCACCGGGTAGCCCAGGGTTTTCATATAGTCTTCGGCTTGGTTTTCGGTCCACTGGCCGTGATCGAGCAATAGCTTGACGTCGCTTGCCCGGAGCCGCTTCTGGTGCATCTTGATAAACGCCGCGATCTTGTCGTCCGAGTAGCCGAGCAGGTGCATGGCGTTGTAAAGCGTGGCCTGGTCGAGCTGCGTCCCAAGGAACGGGTTCACCAGCTCGCCCTCCTTGAACTGCGTGGGCCGGTACTTGATGTTGATGGCCCACTGCGCCGGATTGCTCACGAGGGTGGTCACTAGAGGCGTGAGAGCGCGCCGCACCAGCCGGCCCAGGCCAATGTTCGTTGCCACCTCCTCGCCAAGCTCGCGGAGCTCGTTGACGTGGAAGCCCCCCGGCACCAGGCCGCCGAGCAAGCCCATGATCCCGCTGGCCAGGCCGAAGTTCACCGCGAGCCCGCTGAACGTCTGCGCCGGCGCCGTCGATGGCACTACCGTGCCACCAGGTGGCGCGAATTCGCTCTCGAGCTGGTTGTGCAGCAGCGCGCCGATAGCCCGCGCGCGGGCTAGGTGGTCTGCACCGCCGATGCCTAGCGGCAGGTTGTCCGTGCCTACTTCCACACCCAGGAACTCTGTGAGCACCTCTTGCGCCAGGATGCCGACACTCGGGTCTATGCCTTTGCGTACGTCGCCCAGCCCCTCTAGCACTACCTGCGCCGCCGGCGTGAGGACTAGGGCCAACAGCTCAACAAGCCAGGCCGCGACGTTGCCCACTCCGGCGAGGACCGCTGCCCACCAGGCACTCTGCTGGATGGAGATCTCGTGCGGCAGGCCGGAATCACGTGAGGCCGCGTACGAGTTGGAATACACGTTGGCCATTAGCCCGGTGGCGATCGACATCGGCTGCGTGGGTGGCGCCGGTGGGTCTAGCGGTGCGGTGAGGTACTTGAGCACACCGGCGATCTGCGCCCACCTGGTGAGATCGTCCTGGCTTACGACGTCAGAGATCCCTCCGCTCGAGCTGTTACCGCCTGGCAGTATCGAGGAGCTGCTCATCTCACGCTCGTGGTGCCCAGGTCGATCGCGTACTGCCGCAGCGCCTGGTCGCGCTGTGCGATGGCCGCGGCGTAGTCACCGCTCTTGCTGTGGATCTCGCCCAGCGTGAGAGCGCGCGTGGTGGCCCACGGCGCGAGCAGTGGCGTTGCCACGGTGGCTGGGCCCATGCAGAAGAGCGTCCGCACATCAGCGGCGCCGATCGCGCCGTGCACCGCTGCGATCATTGCACCGAGCGAGCCGAGCGTGCTGCCAGGCCGCAGCAGGTTGCGCGGGTCAATGATCGTATCCAGCACACCCACCACTGCGTTCTGGTGCGCGATCAGCTTCGCCCACTTCTGGCCGATGTCGCTCTCGAGCCCCACCAGGTAAGAGTCGAGCTTCTTGGCGAAGCCCAGGTGCAGCAGCCGGAAGGGAACTAGGATCTTCCGGATCCGCTGCACGATGTCGATCATCTTCCGGAAGTATTGCGAGCGCGCTTTGTCGAGGTTCTTCTGGATCTGCTGCAGCGCCTTGACGTGCACCTTGATCCAGTTCCTCAGGTTAAGAATCCAGTTCTTGATCGTCTCGAATAACCGCTTGATAAACCCCCAGATCACGGTGCCGATAAGGTTATCGAGCGCTTTGCCGATCGCGCCGATCAGGTCGCCCAGGCTGCCGATGATTCCGCCAAAGAGCCCATAGCTAAACGTGGCCAGGCTGATGGCGTTAGACCATACGTTTGTCTCTACGCGCTCCGTCGCCGCCGCCAGCGCGTTGATCTGGTCCGTTGCGCCAAAGAGCGCCGCCAGATCTTGTAGCACCGGCCCGATGATCGGGATCCCTGATCCTGGTGGTGAGTCTGCCATCGCCGCCTCGCTATTGAATTACCACTTGGAACACCCGTGTCGCCGTGAGTGTCCCTGTGACGCCGCCTATGGTGCCGTGGAACAGGTACTGCGCTTGCGCCGTGTAGGTGCCCGGTGTTTGCGGATTGATCTGCACCAGGTAAACCCACCAGAGCTTCCCGTCCGCGCCTGTCTCCTGCACCACAGGCCCGAATGATGCAAAGGGCGGATTAGGGCCGTGCCCGCCGTCCGCGTCGATGTTGATGATCCCAGGGCGCACGGTGGCGAGTTGCAGGTGGTAGGTGTATGGCGCGCCGCCAGAGTGCGCCACGCCGCCCTGCGATGGCGGTCCGCCGAGCACTACGGTTGCACCGCCACTTGGCTGCAGCAGTGACAGTGTGCCGAGCTGTGGCGCCGCTACGCTCTCGACGCCGCCTAGCAGCGACTGTGCGCCGGGCTGCGCGCCGGCGAAGTCATCGAAAGCCTTGTTCACCTGGTCATGCCCGAGCTGGTCGAGCTCGAGCAGGATGGCGTCCAGGTTTGCGTCTGCCGCCGTGGTGAGCGCATCGATCGCATTCGTGAGCCCGTCGAGCTCGTCGATCGCGCTGATCGGATCCATCCCGCCGCACAGATCGGGGCCCAGCAGCGAGCATGCGCTCTCCTCGAATGTGGGCGATGGTGGACCAAACTGCGGCGGTGTAGGGTCGAGCGGAGGAGGGAAGGCAGAGCCAGGCGCGCCGTTAGAGACGAAGTTTAATGGAGGGTTGCACGGCGCCATCGCTACTCCTTCGGGACGCCGCTATTGGCCACTACGCCAGTGTCACTAGGTCCACCAGCAGAGCGGCAGCGCCTCGCGGCACGCTGGGCCCGATCGAACCATTGCAGCGACGTGCCCACGCGGTGGTGCGCAAGCCACATGAACCAGCGCCACAGCACCCACCACAGCCACCAGGCCCTGGGCCGGAATCTCAATTCACCGCACCACCATCAGGCGCGTTTCGATGCGGCCTAGCTGCTCGACAATCTGCTGCTCTTGCTGCTCCATCATCTGCTGCCGCACCTCGAGGGCGGTGATCCGCCCGTACATGCTGAGCACGTAACCGAGCAACACCACCAGGAGCGAAAGAATGGGCGCGCGCACCTTGAACCACTCGAGCACACGCGAGGGGTGCTCACTCACCGAAATCGTTCAGCAGATCCACAAACGAGCTGGTGAAGTTTCCCACGTGATTGTCGAAGGTTTGCGCGTCCACCTTGAGGCCCGAGTGACCGGGAAGATTCGATTGCGCCCAGGAGAGTACCACCTGCTTCACCATGGGAATGGCCGCGGTTAGTTTCGCGGCGCCCGATTTGTCCGCCGGCGCGATCGCTTGGAAGCCCACCTCAACCTGGGAGATGATCTGCGCCACCTTGCCCAGGTCGCTGAGCCCGATCTCCGCAATCTTGCCTGCAGGCGTAGCGCCCAGCAGGCCGGCAAGAAACGGGAAGCCCATGAGCTCAGTTGCCACGCCACCCGCGGTGAGGAGCACGTGGCCGATCTTGCTCAGTACGGACTTAAACGAAGTAGTCATCACTCGCCCCCTTGTTTACTCTGCTACAACACCATGGCAATCATGCACACGTCATTCACTGTGGCGTTCGAGCCTGCTCCATTCTGCTGGAAGTCGAGTGAGTATTGCAGGCCGGCAACGATGCCGGGGAAATCGAAGTAGCAGCCGCTTAGTGCTACGCCCGTACTCGCGGTAGCTGTGAATGCGCTCACCACATTTATGACTTGGCCGCTCGTTGCGGTGCCGCGATGGATGCGGACTGTGATGGACGTGACGGTAGTGCCAAGGGTGACGTTGTACCACCACCACAGCAACACCTGAGCATTATCGACGGGCTCGTTGATCGGCGGCGTCGTGCAAATTATGGTCTGCGCTGAGGTGATGATCGGCGAGTTAAGGATCGTGTTGCTCGCCACACTCGGAAAACGTACGCCCATGTTAGCCTCTCCCTCCGCGCGTGCGGTTTAGCAGCTCGGTCACGCGCACCTGGTCCGCTTGCTGCTGCTGGATCGCCGCCATTGCCTGGATCCGCAACTGCGTCTCGAAGAACCGCACGCCGCGCAGGCAAATATCCAGTGCCACGTCCAGGTTGATGGTGCGCCCGCCAATCTTGAGCGTCCCGTTGCCGCGATCGAACGTGAGTACCAGCTCATCGATCAGCGCCTCGTGCGGAATCTTCCCGGTGTTCGCGCCGTTGCCGCCGCCGTTGCCGTCGCCAAGTTCAGACATTGTCGAGCCACTCCTCTACCCACGTGACCGCAAAATCGGACCATTGATCGCCGGCCTGCATTAGGTTTACGTTCGAGGTTAGAACGTAGTTGGGGAGGACGATGATCCCGCGCGGTAGTGGTGCCAGAACGTGGCCTATGGCATCACTCTGAAACGGGGCACCGTCGGCCCAACAATAGAAAACCGTTTGGCTCGCGGTCTGTGTCGAGTTGCTGGGGATGATAGTGACGATGTCAGTAGGTGACGAAATCACCAGAAACACGTTTCTGTTAGCTACCGTGGCCGAGGTAACTAACTGGCTCTGGATACTCTGCACGCGCCATCGTGCATTAGCCGGTACGGTGATGCTCCATAGCGTGCCGGCCGGTGCATGAGCTGCTCGCACGCTGTAGACGTTGCCAGGGCCTTCGGTTGGTGCGAGCACGCGGCCGTTGGGGTGCGCCGGCGCCATGGCCGTGGTGACGTAGTCGGCCATGAGCATGTAGGACGGCTGGCCGGCGCCGAATGGGCCCGCGCCCAGGAACGCGCGCACAAACGTCATCCCTCGCGTGCTCGCCACGGCGGCCTTGACGGATACCGACAACAAAAAACCTTCTGCGAGCTGTAGCGTCTGTACTTTGACCGCACGCGTGTTGGCCGGCGCGACGGTTAATTGCCCAGGAACGATTGCTCCATCGCTTGCCCGCAGTAACCGATAGTTTACCGTCACCACCTCGTTAGTCTGCGAGCTCGCGGCGGCCACCACGAGCAGGTCCGCGATGCCAACGTACACAGGTGATGGCGGTAGCACACGCTGGAGCTGCCAGCTAACAACCTTAGACTGCCGCGCCGGCGTGTAGTCCGCCGGCTGCTTCGGTGTGGGCTGGCCGGATGGTGTGGTGGATCCGCTCATCAGCAGCAGCGCTAGGAGCGCGCTAATCATCGTCGTACTCATAGTTGCTGAACTCCTCGCCGAATATGGCGACCAGACTGTACTGGTCGCCCACGTCGATGAGGTTCGTGGATGAGCCCACGCTCATGTTGTCGCCCAGAATTATGCTATTCGAGAGCCCCACCAGTGCGGTGGTGGCGTCGCCGCTGGTGAGGCCGCAGTCGGACGCCGTGTACTGCACAGCGAGTGAGGCCGCCTGCGTAGCGTTGGGAGGGAACTGCGCAATCAGATCCGTACCGAATTTAATCACCAGGCGAGACGCTCGCGTTGCCACCGCGGCGCTGGTAACGAGTTTCCAGGTGATGGTGCGCAGCAGGATCCACGAGGGCCCGGAGTGTTTGTAGAGCCACTCCGCGCCGGCCACTGGCTGCGTCACCAGGATCCGCTTCGGGAGTCCTGCGATCTTCGCGTAGCCCTGGCCGTAGGGGCACGGTTGTGGGTACGTGTCCGGTGGCGCGTTGGGGTCGAGCCCCGCCGGCTGTCCGGTTGCCCCGCCACCATACGGCCAGTGTGCTGCGTCGCTCATTCAGCTCCTCTGACTGAAAGGGGCGGGGTGACGAGCCCCGCCCCGGTGTTACTTGCACCGCTTACCTGCGAACTGCGCAGGAGTTTAGGTCACTGGCCCGGCTGCTGCCCGGCCTGCGTGGGCGGTGTGAACGCCGGCACGCTGCCCGGAGCGAGCTGCACGAGCTCGAGGTTAATGGTGTAGGTGCCGCCGGCGCCGTTCGTGGTCACGTCCACGAGCGTGGTGCTCTTGTTCGCGGAGTTGAACACCGGAATGTAAGCCGCGCCGCTAGCGCCTGGCGGTGTCTCGAACGCCAGGCTGAGCGCCTGGAACCAATTCTGCGTGAGTGTGCGAAGCGATGGCTCCGCGGGGAACGCCACGCGGATGTTGCCGAAGTCCACCGCGGTGATGCCCACGGCCAGGCCGCGCGTGTCCGTCATACCGCCCACCAGCGCATAATCCGTGTTGGCGATGAGCGTATCGAACGAGCTGTTGATGGCCACCGCACCGCCCCACAGGCCGGTGGCAACCGCGGTCACGGTCACTTCCGCGGTGAGGATGTTAACGCCGCTCTTGCGCAGCGTCTGGTGATCGATGAAACGGCCGGCCACGCCGGCGAGATCGTCGTAACCCACCAGCAGCGCCGCGAGATCCAGCTCCGCGCCGCCGCCCGATTGCTGAATGGTGAGGTTGTCCTGGGCGTAGAGCCGCTGGGCGAAGCCGCCATTCAAGAAGCCTGGCGCGAGTGGGGAACTGAGCGCCGCGGTCACGCGGTTGCGGATACACTGCGCCTGATCGTGCAGCCGTGGCGAGGTGATGCGCAGCTCGCCGGCGGTGGCCGCGAAGCTCCAGGTGCTCAGTAGCCACGTGCCCTTGCTCGTGTCCGTCCCGCGAATGACAGAAGAGCCGCCACCAGAGCTGGTAACGGTAGTCAACGTCGCGCCAGGATTGGTCACGAAGCCGGCGATGATCTCGAGTGCGCGTCCCATCGTGTTGCTCCTTTTCGCGCGTGATGTTCACGCGGTGCCCGCGATCGCGGGAAACTCTTTACCTGTTTCGGCCGCGGATGCGGTCGAGGATGCTGCGCTCTTCCGGCGTGATCTCGCCGGGTTGCCCTGTGGGTGGCCGCGTGTCGCCGGGCTTGTCCGGCGGCGGCGGTGCTTCGGTTGGGTCGAGCTCTGGCGATGGCTGCGCGAGCGCAATCCGCTCGTCCCACAGTTCACGGTCCGCGGCTACCTGCTCCGGTGTGCGGCCGGTGAAAGGCTCTAGCTCCGGGTGCGCCGGATCCACGCCGGCGAGCACGGCCACTTTGTTGGTGTTGCCCTTCGTGTCGGACGCCTTGGGGTGGCCCACAGGAAAATCGCGTTCCCCCGCGGGATGCACATTGAGCCGAGCCCATTCGCGCGCCTCCGGGCTCTTCGGGTTGTAGTCGAAGCGCTTTGGGTGCCCCGGCGGAAAATCTGGTTCTTCGGGTGTTGCCATGTTCTACACTCCCCGGATTACTGGTTAGTGCACCGCGCCAGCAGCCTAACTGCCGCCCTTGCTCTGCACCTTGGCCTGGTGCAGCGCGAGGCCCAGGGCCTGCGAGCGCTGCCAGTTTTGCGCGGCGCCGCGGATGCCCTTGGGTGGCAGGTTAAAGCTCGAGATGATCTGCAAGTACGGTGTGACGTTCGCTTGCCACTTCGGAGCGGCCAGGCGCGTGCCCACCGGGTAACGATCGGCGCCCTTGTTGAGCGCGCCAGCTACCCACGCCGCATCGCCAGCCTTAGTGAGGCCGGATTTGAAAGCGGCCAGTGCCGCGCTCGAGTTTACGGCTTGCTGCCAAACCGGCGCGGCCGCGATGGCCGCTGCGGATTGGCTCTGCTTCGGCGACTGCACGCCGGCCTTGTACGCCGCCACCGCGTTCGCGGTGTTGTTGGTGTACTTGGCCGCGCTCGCGGTCGGATCTTTCACTTTGATCGGCATCGTGCCCTCCGGGCCCATCACGGCCAGGCACAGAATCCCTGGCGTCGCTGGTTGCCTTCGGGCGGTGTTGTAAGTCTTTTGTTTGAGGTTTGGGAAGGAAAATCCGCAGCCGCCTTACTACTATTACTAAGGCAATACGTAATGAGGGGAGACTAGATAGGGGACCGGGGAAAGAAGCTAATCCACAGATTTCACAAGCTAATCCACAGATTTCAGGAGCTAGTCCACAGGTTTCAGGAGCTAATCCACAAGCCTAGCGCCCTCTCACTAAAACAACACCTTAACTGTGAGAGACTTACACTCGATTGTGAGAGACTCATGATGGTACCTGTGAGAACATCTTGACAGGCCCACTCCTGAGAGTATACTCGCGCCCATGACGGACAGCCGTAACATAATACATCGTGGTAACGGTCACTCTGTAGTACACTTTCAGCGCGTCCCCACGCGAATCCACCAAAGGGACGCCCATGCCCACACCAAAACTCCGCGAAGTGCTGGCTTATTTGCTGGATTGCCCGCCGATCGATCAGGACGAGATCTACCTGCAGCGCCTGAATCAAAACAACCTGTTGTGCAAAGAGCTAACGGCTTTGCTCGAGCGGATCATCGAAAACCGCGCCGTGGTGATTCTTGCGAACGCGCTGCGAAACTACGGACGCGCCCAACACCCACCAGGGTTGGAGGCTCTTGATGGGGACGCGTGTCGACGGCGAACCCTACCCCCTCTTCGCGGCACGGATCTGGCGTATGGGCGCGAGCGTGGTGTTTCCGCTGGCTAAAATGCTCATGCAGGCACTCGACGCCAAACCCGGCGATCTGGTTCTCGTCCGCGTCCACCTGCCGTACGTCACGTTTCGCATCGCTAACCCCGATCTCACGTTGCCGGTGCCGCGGTTTCGCCCGGAGGAACTCCCGCCGTCGTATCCCGAGCTGCTGCGCGAGATCGCCACAGCTATCAAACGCGGCACGGTTAGGCCCTGAACCATGCCCACGCCGCGCTTAGTTCCGCACCACATGATCATCCCGCCGCCGAATCCGCTGCGCGTATCGATGGGCGATGAGCACATGGACCGGCTGATTGCGTCGATCAAGGCGGTGGGGATACTCGAGCCACTGCTGGTGCTGCCGCGGTGGCGAAACGAGGACGGCACGCTTGTGCCCGGCCCGGATGGGGAGATGGGGCACGAGGCCGGCCAGCCCGATGCCTACGAGATCATGGACGGGCACCGGCGTTACACCGCGGCCAGCATCATCAAGCTCGCGGAAATCCCTGTGGTGGTGTTCGAGGATGCGGAGGATCTGAAACACCAAATCATGCTCGACGCCACCACCTGTCACGAGGAGGTCACGCCATTCGAGGAGGGCCTGCAGTTCCTCGAGCTCGCCGAGAAGTACCAGTGGTCGATGGACGGCCTGATGCGCCAGTTTGGCAAGTCCGAGGACTACATCAACGATCGCATCGACGTGGTGCGCAAAGACCAGTCAGTCGCCGAGGCGGTGCGCGATCGCAAGATTGGCCTGGGCCATGCGAAAGAGATCCTCAAGTGTGCGGATCTCGGCTCGCGCGCCATGCTGCTCGAGCAGGCCGCGGTGCACGGCGCCACCATCGCCGGCCTGCGTGAGATGCGCCACACGTTCGCGCGGGAGCAGGCCGTGGCCCAGGGCCAGCTCATACCCAATAGCTCGCCGCAGTTTGTGCCTGGCGCCGTGCTGCCCCCTGACGAGTGCGCCTGGTGCGGATCCGCCGAGAGCCCGGACAACATGGTGGTGATGAAAATCCACCAGTATCACCAGGCCGATGTGAAGGCCGTCCTAGACAAGTTTAGCCTGCGTGCTTTGCTGGGCAAAGCGGAGGGCGCATGAGTCGGAAACACTGCGAACAACCAGCGTTGCCGGGCCAGATCACGTTCCTGTGCCAGCAGTGCCACGGCGACCTTGAGCTCACCGCGGAGAAATTCGCCGACGATCCAGTGTGGCGCTGCCGTCGGTGCCCAGCGGGTTGGATCTGGACACTGGCCGGCTGGGGTCGGCTGCCGTCATGGGGTAAGTGAATGAGCCGGTGGATCCCGTCACCTGTGCCCAGCGCACCACTCACGCAGGTGGACCGAGTCGAGGTGGATGAGCCCGATGGCCGCAAGACCATAGTCTTTGAGACGTCGACTGGCGTGCGGTTTGTGCGGATCACCGAGCCTAGCGGGTACGTGTACTGGCTACAGGAGGTGAAGTAACGCAATGGCCGAGACGTGGTGCCTACAAAACGAAACCGGCCAAGTGCTCTTCACGTTCTATGCCGGCCCGCGTGGTGCCCAAATGGTTGAAGTCACCATAGGCGCCAACCAGCTGCTTTTCTTCCTAGACGAGTTTAACCGGGATATGCACTACGTGTACGAGGTCGCCGCGCGCCGCTCAGGGCTTCACGCCGTAGAGGACGAGCGCTCATGAGGCTCTTGATCTGGATTCTCGGAGTGATCTGCACTCTGCACGCGCTCATGACGGCGCGCGCGATCGCGCCGGCGTGGGCCTGGGTGTTCTACGTTTGGTTGGGGCTGTGGGTGCTGGTCGGAGCGGTGGTGCTGATTGCGGCGCTGGTGCGTGCGGCGGCCACAGGTCGGCCAACCTCAGCGTCGCGCGTATCGGCGCCGCTGTCAGCACCAACAGCCCGCACACAAGGGGGAGAGTAGATGTACAAGATCGTACCGTTACCTATAAGGCAAAACGGTGCAACGAGTAAATACTTAGACATTTTGCACGCCGCTGCCGAGCTGACCAATGGAGACGCGATCGAAGTCGAGGCCAACACCTTTGAGGGTGTCCAAACTAAATTCCTGCGGACGCGCCTGAATTATCAGGCACGCAAACACAACATCCTCGCCAAGGCTTCGTTTCGGAGCGGCAAATTGTACGTCTATCCGCTGCGGTCTGTGAGTTTGCCACATGGCGCTGCCAAGTGAAGTGACAACCCGCGTCGATCAGCTCCACGCTGATCTCGCGCGGATCCACAAGGCCCACAAGTCTCGCGTGGGAGTGCCGAATCCCGCGCCCATGTTCACGCGCGATGGTGATGGCGTGGTGCGCGATCGCCAGGGAACGAAGATTTACCAGCCGGTGGTCAAATGAAACTGGAGCGAATCACTACCGATTTGAGGCCGGTGGTAGCCGCGGCAATGAGGGATTGGGAATTCGAGATGCCCTCCGACGAGCAGCGTCATGCTCTGCTAAAGAGTTACATGCTCCGTATCTATGACCAGTTGGAGGATATTCCAACACACCACCTTGTTGTCACGATGTCGCAGATCCTTCATCACTGCGCGCACATATTCGCGGTGGCCCAGGACGAGTGGAAGCGCATGGATAGGAGGAGAACTTTATGAGCACACCAGTTAAGCCGGTGACGGCCGCGGCCGCGCCGGATCCCAAGCCGCAGTACGAGCTAGCCGGCCCGAATGTGATCGTGGCCGGCGTGCGGCGCGAGCTGCTGCAGTTTGTGGATTACCTCGCGCTGATCCATCGCGTGGTGTTCTCGAGGCCGCTGGTCATCACCAGCGGCAAAGACGGAGCTCATGTGGCGAGCTCCATGCACCCCGCGGGCCTGGCCGTGGACTTTCGCACGAAGGATCTGTTGCCCGATGAGCAGCAGCTCCTGCTCGCGCTGCTGGCTTACGCGGCGCCGTCGAATCACGTAGCGGTTTTCGATGAGCGAGCACTAGGAGGAGAAGCTCACATCCACCTTGAGTATCACGGAGCATAACGCCTTTAGGTCTGGAGTCTCGTGCAGTTGGTGTCACGAGCTTGCCTGGGATGACGAGCCGCAGTGGCCGATGTGCAAACACTGCGGGCATCGTGCCGACCTTCCGCGCGTGCAGTGCGATTGCATCGCGTGCGTGCGCAAGTGGGGCCATCGTCGTGAGCGATGAGTAAGGGCCGACGCTGGGGCGAACGCGGCGCGCCGTGGTTCACGGAGGAGGAGTGGAGTGTCGCGTGGGAGCGAGCTGCTCGAGAGCTGGGAACGCCTGCTCGAGGCCGCCGCGGAAGCCCTGCGAACGCACAGCGCCGTTCTCTGGCGCCCAAACTGGCGGAACGGACTTGGCAGATCCTCTGGCTCGCTCGCGCTGATCGCATTGCGGAGGCAGGCGGGTGTGACGCTGGAGGAGAAGGGGGTGTATCCAATGCAGGAGGAGATCCACCTGATCCGGGAGCACCTGTTCGAGTGCGACAAGTTGTGTCAGAGGTTGAGCTCCGCGCTCAGCGATCAGAAGATCCCCGCGGATCTCGCGCCGCTGATCGATGGGCTGCGCCACAGCGTGCTCACGGGCATCCGCGTCGCCCACGCCACTGAGCTCGCCGCCAAGCTGGTGGAGCCGTAGATGGGCGATTACGCCATACCGAAGCATGCCGGCATTCGGCCCGGCATGATGCCACCTGAGCCGCACACGGTTGTTGCTATTGTGCTGGCTAACAAGGACGGCATAGTGGTGAGCATCCCGCAGGACGTTAGCGAGGAGTTGGGCCCGGCCGCCACCGAGCGCCTCATGGATGCGCTCGCTGAGGCCGCGGCCGCCAACATCATCCGGGTGCAATAAGATGGGTGACACGCCACACGGCATAATCCCCGCGGAGCTCTTCGCGCGTGGCGCCACCCCCGGCGTGATGCAGTTTCTCTCGAGGATGTGGATAGACGGCGAGACGAAGGCCAAACTATTCCGCCTTTGGGCGATCGAAGTAGGCGTGAAGCTCAGCGCAAGCCAGGTGAACAAAGTGCGCGACACCGGCACCGATGCAGGAGGGCCGCCGCGGTGACGCCGCAGCAGCAAGCCGAGGATTTTACCGATCGAGTTATGCGGATGATTAAACCACTCGAACTGCCCATGCAGGAGCAGGCCCTGATTCGTCACACGTTGCTCTATGCCTACTGGCAAGGCTACAGCGATTGCAACGCGCTGTGGACCTGGCAGCAGATTATGCACAAGGGGAGCTAGCGCGTGGCAACGAATGGCCCACAGTTCCCCGGAGACCAGAGCAAGCATCCGGGGATGATGGCCGCAGAGGCCCTGATCTGGCGCGCTTTCCTCAGGGACCAGGGCGGATCCTACGATCACTTCGACTACAACGTGCTCCTGGGCGCCGGCGTCACTCCCCCTGATTCACTGGTCGAGCCGTACCGTTCCGCCTCGATCCGCGCGAGCAAGCTGCGCGGTGACGTCATCGGGTGGCGCGGAGGCGTGCCCACCATATTCGAGATCGAGCGCTACGCGAAGGCGAGCGCGGTGGGCCAGATTCTCGCCTATCGTGCGGCCTGGGAAGCAGTCGGCGGATCCGTGGTATCGCCCGCCCTCGCGCTGGTCTGCGCCGGCTACAATCCACACATCCAGCCGGCTCTGACAGAGCACGGCATCGATCTCTACGTTTACCCCGTTGACTTTTCCTCGCTAGCCCCCGCGCGGCTGCGCTCGTAATCGTTTTGATCTGCGAGGCGCGCGCTCTTCCGCGTCGGCACGCGGCGAAGCCACTA
>Ga0307479_10003575_pt1 | contig 14168 bp, 11 predicted proteins | sample atmos_gasesECM4C_FD_203743 | JGI IMG/M metagenome (GOLD analysis project Ga0307479, IMG submission 203743) | Hardwood forest soil microbial communities from Morgan-Monroe State Forest, Indiana, United States - atmos_gasesECM4C_515 | ecosystem: Environmental > Terrestrial > Soil > Temperate...
GCCGAGCGGTACGGCGTGAACGCCGTCAGCAGGCATGTAGCGATGGCCGCGGCGTCCAAGGGGTCTGCTGGGCGAATCTTGACGGCGGCTGTCGTCCGCATGTTGGGACCGATTTTACTGCACGCCCAATTGTGTGGAAGACCTAACTCCGACGCTGCTCGGGTTGAATACAATTGCAGTATCGACGAAAGGAACCGATGAGCAAAGTTAGGGTCGCTGCGTTTTCTGTTTCCATCGACGGGTTCGGCGCCGGGCCGCGGCAGGACTTGCAGAATCCTCTCGGAGTCCGCGGCACCGAGCTCCACACGTGGTTTTTTCACACCGCACTCTTCAAGAAGATGTACGGTCAAAGTGGAGGGAGCACGGGCATCGACAACGATACGGCTGTTCAATCTTTTGAGAATGTGGGGGCTTGGATTCTGGGCCGCAACATGTTTGGGCCGCTTCGCGGACCGTGGAAAGACGATTCCTGGAAAGGGTGGTGGGGCGACAATCCTCCGTATCATGTGCCCGTTTTTGTGCTTACCCATCATGCGCGGTCTCCGCTCGCCATGGCTGGCGGCACCACGTTCCACTTCGTCACTGATGGATTGGAGTCTGCGCTGAAGCAGGCGAAAGAGGCGGCCAAGGGCAAAGATGTGCGAATTGGCGGTGGCGTGTCTGTGATTCGTCAATACATCGTCGCCGGGCAGATCGACGAGATGCATTTAGCTTTGTCGCCAGTGCTGTTGGGCGAAGGGGAACATTTATTTTCCGGGATCAATCTGCACCAGCTTGGGTTCGCTGTGTCGCGACCTGTCCCAGGAGAAAACGCAACTCACGTTTTCATTAAGAAGATCATGTAGGTCTGGTGAAGTCAAAATCCCCACCCTAATGTCGCAAAAGGCGCGACGTTAGGATGGGGCACCCGCGCGGTGGTTCGCCCTCGTATGCTCAAGCCGCGGCTTGATGTTGATAGGCCGGGACGAAGGATTCGGCTACGAACGTTTCGAAACTCGTTGGTGTGGTGTTCTGAGATGTGCGTGGTTCGAGAGCGCGCATGTGTCCGGAGTTGAGTGCGCCGATCATCTCCAGGAGAAGCTTAGCGAATTGGTCGGACATTCCCATTTGCACCAGGACCGCCCGAAACTGATCGTCGGGCACGCGGACGTATGTGAGGTATGGCTTGCCGATAGCCTTGCCAATAATCGCGGCGACTTCGGTGTAGGTGAGATCGCGTTGTCCCAACAGTTCGCGGGTTTGTTTGCCGTGCACGGTTGGATGTAAGAGGGCTTGGGTCGCCGCGGCTCCGATGTCGCGTGTTGCGATGAGGGAAAGTTTTAGATCCGGACGAAGAGGTGTGACAACGTTGCCCGCCTGGCGGATCGCGTTCGCTTGGGGAAGCGTGTTTTCCATGAAGTAGCCGGCACGCAGGTGGAGCACATTCGCGCTGCTGATCTGGTTGAGCTTTTGTTCGAGATTGTGCAGGCCGAGTACGGGGCCGGTTCCGTTGGCTTTATCGGCTCCGATGCTGCTGAGCGCAACCACGTTCTTGGTTCCCGCATTTTGCACGGCGGCCGCGATGGCGTCGCTCACGCGACCCGAATAACCGATAGGATCGGTGCTGGCGGGGTTGGGGGGAATCATGACGTACGCCGCGTCTGCCTGGTGGAAGGCCTTGGCGAGGGCACTGGCGTCGGTGACATCGGCGATGAAGGTTTCCGCACCTTGCGCCGCGAGAGGCTGGAGATGGGCTGAGTTTCTGCCGACGACCCGTACCTTCTGCCCGGCGGCGAGAAGATTGTTCGCCACTACATGTCCGGTGTTGCCGCTTGCTCCGAGTACAACGTACATAAAGTTTCCTCCATAACCGGCTTGGATGCGCGCGGCTGGGCTTTGGACTCGACATCGAAGCGATGGATCGCCTGGCTGGGAGAGCCTTCGTAGAGAACGGCCAGGACTCTAGTTACTTCCTCTTTGGTACGAACATGTTCGCTTCGATCAGGCCGCATTTTTGGGCCACCTGGAAACAGTAGTAGAAATGAGCGGCGTTTTGGGGGTTGCGCGAGTCGGTGCCGAAGGTGAATTTCAGGGCGGCACGTTTTGCAATGGCAATGAAATTCTCGTCGGGGACGTGTGCGACCTCGTTGATTTCGATTGCGATCTTTCTTGCCTTCGCGAGATCGATGATGCGGTCGATCCGAGGGCGCCTCCAGAGATGTGTGTATTGCCGTGCAATCGGTACCGGGAGAAATGTCGGCCAGGCGAAGATGTCGATGGGCTCGGTGGCCAGGACCTGCTCGATGAACTGCATGTAACGGGCCATGAATTCTTCTTCGTCGTCAACCATGGTTTCGATTTGCCAGATTGCCAACCAGCCGCCGTCAGAGCGGGACAAGGTGAGGGCGTCCATTAGAACGTAATCCAGTTGATCCAGGAGGCTTTTGGAGAAGGCCTTCGACCAGCCTGCATACACTGGCTGCAGGCCGATGCGGACTGGATAGTTGCGTAGGCCATCGATGTACTGCTTGAGGTCCGCGTCGGTTTGGATCTTATAGCTTGGACCGGGATGATCCACGATGCCGATCTGCACCTGACGCTCTTTGCCGAGATTGACAGCCTGTTCGATCGACAGGTCGGGGCTTAGGTGGACGTGATAGTCCACGACCGGAAAGCCAGGTCTTGCGGGCCGCGTCGCTGCGACAAGATGTCTTTCTGGCGGCAAGAGCGGCGGCCGCCATCACCGAGGTGTGGAGGAAAGTTCAGCGGGAATAAATCTGGTTCACTGGTGTCTCCCTCGGACGGATTATGTCTGGCTGGAGCATAAGTTTAGGCAGGAAACGCAGCAGTGACGGGCGTCACAGACTAAGGAAAGTCAAAATCCCCACCCTCTCACAGAAAACGCGAGAAGAGTGGGGCAGCCAATGAGTCCACCCTGCCCGTTGAACCGGCCGCAGTGCTTCAGGCGGCGGTGTGGGTTGCTAGATCGACCGTGACCGTGTCGGGTGGGACTGCGGCGCCAGTCTTGCTTACCGGGTTGAAAGTTAGGGTGAGTTGCTTGGCGTTGGCCGTGACGCGCAGGTAGCCTGAGTCTTTCTGGTCGTGTTTGTTGAGGGTTAGGCCGGTGTTCGGAAAGACGGTGCTCGAGTCGAGATACTTCACGTTCAGGTTGTCTCCGGGTTCGGAGGCGGACTTTCCGAGGTGAGCGCTCGCCAGCGGGGTTACGTTGTGGCCGCTGTCGCCGCAGACGACGAACGGAACGGAGTAGTTCTTGCCGGCGAAATTCAGGGTGCGGGTGTAGCGCTGGTAGTTGTGGGCATGGCCGGAAACGAAGGCATGCGGGTAGACACCGACCTGCTTGCAGATGGCGTCAATCTGGCCGAGCATGACGGAATTGCCGGTGTGTTTGCCGCCGCCGGTTGGTCCGCTTGAAGGCGAGTAACTGAAGGGCGGATGGTGGACGGCGATGATCACCGCGCCGGCATAGTTAGTAGTCTTGATGTTCTGCAATTGGGCGGTAAGAAAGGCGAGCTGGAAGTCGGGGACCGCGGGCCACTTCTTCTTTCCTTTGGTGGTTTCGCTCGAGATCACGCCGGGGTCTTCGAGGGCGTTGCTGAACAGTCCGATGATGCGGACGAAGGGGGCGTCGAGCGTGAAGTAGACGCCGGGTTGGGTCATGGCTGTACGGTGGAGCGATCCGGCTTCCTTGGTGACGACGGTCGAGGAGGCGCAGAAATTGCTCATGAAGGTCGTGAGGGGCTCGCTGCCCTTGGGAGTGTTGGGGACAACGAACGAGTCGTGGTTGCCGGGTACGGCGAAGATGGGTGCGGGGTAGTTGCGGAAAGGCTCGTAGAACTGGTCGTAGTAGTAGGCGGATTCTCCGAAGTTGTAGACGATGTCGCCGAGATGGAAAAGAAACGCTGGGCGGTTGGCGGCGGTGGAGGTGTGGAAGTCGTTGGTGACGGCGTCGGAGACCTTGATCATAGCGGGGAAAGTGGACTGCTTGGATGCGCCGCTATCGCCGATCATGTGGAAGTTGATGGCCTTGGCTGCCTGGATGGACTGGATGACCTCGGCGCCATGCGCTCCCCACGCGGTGGCGAGTGGGAAAACGTCGCCGGGCTTGCCGCTGGACTGGTTGAAGGCGACTACGTCTTTAACGAGGAGCTTTTGCAGTTCTGGGGTGTAGAGACTGTCGTCTGTTACTGGGGTTTTGAATTGAGTGGGGTCGGGAGTGGGGACTCCCTCCTGAAACACCGGTTCACTGAAGAGAGGTTGGGACAGTGGAGCGTTTGGTTTTCTTGGCATGGTGGTATGAGTTCCTTTCGTCGAGTTGTGTGGGGCAGCCCTGGCTGTGACCGATGGCCCCCTCAAGAATGGAATCCGCCGCACTCGGACGTTCCGCGCTATGGCAAATTGTGCGACCTGTCAAAATCAGGGCGCCGGGAAAAACATTGGCGCTTTTGATTGTCCGCTTGCCGGGACAAGAGGCGCCTGCGGGGAAAGGTGTCCAGACTTTACTGCTGGATTGCGGATTGTGCAACGGGAAAAAACTAGCAGGCGGGATTGGAGGCGGGGAAGTCAAAATCCCCACCCTAACGTCGCAAAATGCGCGACGTTAGGATGGGGTACCCTCGGACATCCCCACGGACGTCACCCGACTGACATGCCCTTTTCTATTGCGCGGGGTTCACTGGTGTGGACGGAGTGGCCGGAGTTTCGGCGGTCACTTCTGGGGTTACCGGGTTGATCTTTACTGTCGCCAGGATTTTTTCTAGGCGGTCGAAGACCTTGTCGCGGTCGACGTGCTTGGTTAAGCCATCTTGCGATGCGACGGTCGTAACGTTCAGCGCGAACTCATAGCAGGCTCCATTCTGGAAGACATGGAAGTACTTTGCGTCGCTCTGACGAATTCCCTCTCCGGAGACGGCTTCGGTGGCGCGAAGCTCGAGGTCACCGAGCATCAGCTTGGAACCTTGCGGCTCGGGCTGAGACTGGGCGGCGGGAGCGGCTGCGGCTTGCGTCACTACGGGCGGAGTTGCCGTTGTAGTTGCGGGAGCGGCCGGAGTGGAGGTCGGCTGCGCAGACGCTGCTTCTGTGGACGCAGACGGCTTCGCGGGCTCAGGCTCTGACTTTGTTTCGAGCTTAGTCTCGGACGTCGTTTCGGTTGCGGCCACGATCTTGGGCTGCGGCACCGCGAACTCGGTGCATTGATCGGCAGTGAGGGTCTTATGAACGCTCACGTTGAAGAATGCGGACGAGAAATCGGTGTTGCTGAAACTGGTCTCAGGTAACTCGACAGCGGCGAGTGCGACTCCGCCCGGCTGCACGAAGTTCATCGGAACGGGGCTGGACATCAGAAGATCCGAAGCGGCGTTGCCGGTCTCAATGGCGTAGCGGCGCGGATATGCGAAAGTCACACCGAAGGTCTTGTCGGTGTAGTTCACGGTGGCGGGCTTTTTGTGCACGACTTTTTTCGGAGCCGGCTTGTTCTCGGCCTGCATCGCGACCGCAGGCATGGTGGGCGGCATCGAGCTTTCAGACTGCGTAACTGGAATCTGGTTGTTGGAGCTTACTGGTTTCGGCTTCTCACTCGAACAGCCGACGGCTAGGGAGCAAACGATCAGCACGGCTGCGAAGACAAACGCGTTGATGTGGCCCCAGGTTGCGGTTGCGACGTTCTTGGCGTCCTTGCCCCAGGCGACGGAGTCGCGGGTTCCTGCGATGTTGCGGATTGCGTTGATGCGAGTCATAGTTGGTCACCTCCTGCCGACTAAGCGGCGCAGTGAGGAGTGCACGGGGCGGGCCAGGGGCGGGGTCGTTGATTTGGCTCGGGTTAGAGGGACGCTGGTTGGGCGGGAACGTGGAGCCTGGGACACGGGTGTGGGCGGGGGGACACGGGAATCAAAATCAAAATCCCCACCCCTTCGACTTCGCTCAGGGCAGGCTCTCTCGCAGAACACGCGAGCAGGGTGGGGCACCCGGCAACGATCTAGCCGAAGATCAAAAGCGACGGACAGGAGTGTCCGTCCCACACGTGTCCGTCCCACAGGTGCGCGTTCCGCACTGGCTATGGGAATTCCAGGGTTACGAATTTTGCGAGGTGCTGTCCTGTGTTCGTGAGCGTGCGGGGGTAGCCGCTGGGGAGCCATTTTGCATCGCCGGACTTGAAGTGGCCGGACATGGGGCCCTGACCTTCGACGTCGCTGCGGAGATCGAGATCGGAAACGGCAACGAGCAGACGCGGGCCGGGGTGATGGTGTTTGGGGATCGTGGCGCCGGGCTGGAGTTCGAATTCGGAGACGCGGACGCCGTCTTTGACGAAGAGGATTTCTTTAGTGCCGCCTTGCAGGATGTCGAGGCCTCGTTCTTCGTCCCAGTGGCCGGGCGAGTGGCGGAGTTTGTCGTCTTGCAGAAGTTCGATGATGACGTCGCGGAAGGGCTGAGTCGAGAGATTGCGGGCCATGTGGGCGAATCCGGCGGCGAGGAAGTTGGTGTCGCCGTCCTGGAGCTTGACGGTGACGGGATTCTTGCCTTTGACATCGTTGACGACTTCGGCGGCGCCGAGGTTGACGTAGATGTAGTCGTGATGGTGAACGTGCATCAGAGTCTCGGAGCGCGGAGCGATTTCAACGGTGAAGACGCGGACTTGCTTGTTGGCGAAGGCCAGGTGGTGGTGAGGCTCGGCGGTGATTTCGACTTCGGGAGCGGATTGGGCCGTCAGGACGGCGGTTAAGAGCAGCAGAGCACCACGCTTCATGGCGGGGATTGTAGCACTGGCGGCTGTTTTGCTCGTGGTTAGAGAGACGTAGCAAGCTACGTCTTTACCAAATCAGTTACAGGGACAGGTAGGTTTTCTTGTGCAGGAAGCTATTTTCATCGCCGATCACGACATGGTTGGGCCACGCGGGCGTGGTGCTGATGAGGAGTTTCACGCCGGTGGCGTCTTTCGGGGTGGTGAATTCCAATGCCGAGGTGTAGGACTCGGAAGGTTTCAAGGGTGTGAGCAGCGGAGTTCCCCGGGTGGAGACAGGCGGGTACTCGCGTCCGAAAGAGTCGACGAGGCGGACTTCGCGTGGCGAGGGAGTGAGGGGGACATCTCTGGGGCGGGTCGGCGACGTGGTGGTCTGGTCGAAGCGGGTGCGGAGGGTGATGAGGTAGCGGCTGGAGCCGGTTTCGCGTTGTGCTTTGACGTCGACTACCGAGTATGCGAGATGGCAGTCGATCTCGCAGAAATATTTTTCCTGACCCCGGGCAAGTGTGGTGGCGTGGCTGCTGGCGGAGAATGCGAGGAGTAGAGCGGAGTAGAGGAGGCAGGCGGCGGCCACGACGAGGCCGGTGGTACGGGCAAATTTCGGTTTGCGGGCGAACCAGAAGATGAACGTGGCGGCGGCGCCGCAGAAGAGGATGCCGCAGGCGGCGAGGAATCCGACGACCGCGAGGGGAGCGGGAAAGTTCATGTTGCTGGCCAGGGCGGCTGGGCCTGCGTTGGTCATTCCTCCGATGATGGGCGGCGGGTTGTTGGCGGCGGGATAGATTTCGTCGGCGATCCAGTAGTTTTCGAGAACGATCGCCAGGAGCGTGCCCAGTGCGAGAAGGGCGATACGAGCGCGGCGGCGGGAAGGGCCCGGCGCGAGAAGCTGGATGACAATCTCGGCGAGGTAGGTGGCGCTATAGCAGAGATTGGCCAGGAATGCGAGGACAACGAAGGCCTCCAATGATCCGAGTGTGAGGGATGGGCGGAAGTGGGGCCAGGTGAAGACGAGCCAGAGCAGAACGATGGTGATGAGGATTGCGTTGTAGAGAATACGGCCGCGTTCCCAGAAGCGGGCGGCTTCGTGGGGGGCGGTGCTTCCAGCCGGGTTCGCTTGAGTGCTTTTCATGGGGCGTTGTCCTGGTAATGGACTTTGTAATACAGAGTCATGTGAGCAAAAAAGTTTACTCTTCGCGGGTTACGCGAATCCACTCCTCCATCTGATCGAGATACTCGGCGAGGGCGCGGCGGCCGGTTGCGGTCAGGCGATATTCGGTGCGCGGGACGCGTCCCTCAAAGAACTTGACACAGGAGACGTACTGCGCTTCCTCGAGTTTGCGGGCGTGCACGCTGAGATTGCCGTCCGTGGTTTTGAGGACGCGCTTGAGGTCGTTGAAGCTGAGCGAATCGTTGGTCGCGAGGGCGCTGACGATGCCGAGGCGAATGCGCTCGTGAATCAGACGGTCGAGTTCCGGGAGTTCCGGAGCGCGGGCAGGCTCGCGAACCTGCTTCCGATCGTGTCCACGTGCTGGTCCACTGAGCCCAGGCTTGGGTTTGTCATGCTTGTGGTGCGCTGGAACTGCTTTAGCCACCGTGCCTCCTGGCGATGAGAAGTCCAAAGATAATATGCAAGCCGCCGAAGCCTGCGGCCAGGAACCAGTTGCCCCAGGCAGAAGGAGCAAGTACAGCGAGGCCGCCCAGAAGCATGAAGCTGACCCCCATGACGGGAAGGATCGCAACGGAGAAGGCGCCTCCGGTGATGATTCCGGCGCCGTAAAGAAGCAGCCAGGTGGCGGGCAGCGCGGATTCCAGGCCCACGCGAAACAGCAGGAATGTGAGAAAGGCTCCGGCGACCAGGGGGGGCGCAAGGCTGAGAGCGACCTTGCGGGCTGGTCCGGAAAACAGCGGCAAGCCGCGGCGGTTCGCTTTCCAGGTGCAGGAGAGCAGTCCGATGACAACGGCGAGAAGGCCTTCTGCCAGCCAGATCTGGAGCCAGGCGAATGGCGAGATCTGGCGAGCGGCCAGCCAGCTGGCGCCCACCGCGGTGAAGCCAAGCAGCACGTGACCCCAACCGGAGACAGCGGTGAAAGCGGCGGAGCGCTCCATCGTGTCGCGGATGAAACGCAGGTCGTCGGCGAGGTTGGGGGCCGAACCGGATACAGCGTTAGCCGCCGGGAGGCGGGGAGAACGATGAATGCGCCGGATGCGGTGAGGGCGAGGGTCGAACATGAGAGCAGGGTAACGGGGGCGAGTCGCTTGTGTCAAGTACTTTGTAGTGCAAAGAATAATCAAAATCCCCACCCTAAAGTCGCAAAGGGCGCGACGTTAGGATTGGCCTCCCGCGCTGGATTGGTAGACTTGAGTATGCGCGATTGCAAGCCGGCGGTCGGACGTGGAGCGGTATGAGTGATTTTGGCAAATTGCTGATCGTGTTGGGAGCAGCCTTGCTGGTGGCGGGAATCGTCCTTGTCGTGTTGGCGCGGGCGAATTTGCCTGTGGGGCGGTTGCCGGGGGATATCGTGTATCGCGGGAAGAATACGACATTTTATTTTCCCCTGGCGACTTCGTTGCTGGTGAGCGTGGTGCTCTCGCTGGTGCTGTATTTGGTGGGACGGTGGAGGAGATGAGTTCGAGTTGTCTCGGGGAACCCGGAGCGTGTTGTGCCGTCTCAGGCGTCCTTACAGGACGCAATCAAACTCGGCTGGGTTACCCGCCATTAGAACTGGCGGGCTATTGTCGTGAGTTCCTAACCGGCCTCGGGTTCGTTCCCGGTACTCGCTCCCGGCACATCCGTTGCGGTCGGCCGATTTGGGACCCACTCTGCTCAGCACGGAGTCCCCAGTTGACTTCCCCGGGGTCACGCTTTAGATTCAAACGCACGCTGTTTCATGCTCTTTGGAAATATCTACGGAACGCGCGTCTTTGCCGCTAGGCGAAGACAGGGAAGCGGGTGTGAATCCCGCGCTGCCGCGCAACTGTAAGCGAGGAAATTGCCTCCGGCCACTGGGAACGAATCCGGGAAGGCCGCCGGCGCTGATGGATGACGGTCGTTCATCCTTACTCGCAAGCCAGGAGACCGGCGCGCTCCGTCACCTTCAACCTCTTTCGCGGGCAAAGGAGGATGGCATGCGCGCATGGGTGTCCGGTTTTTTTCTGCTGTTGTTTTTCCCTCTGGTTTCTTCTGCGGCCGCGTCGGCTGCTGATCTCAAAGTCAAAGTGGTGGATCCACAAAATGCGGCGGTGGCGGGAGCGGAAGTTTCGCTGGTGGGGGCAGGAGGGAAGGTCCTTGTTACCCAGACGACGTCGGCCGAGGGGATCGCGGTCTTGAGCAGGCGGAGCGGCAGCCCTTATCAGATCACGGTTCTGGCACCGGGCTTCGCGGTGGAAACAGTTGACGTTTCATCCCAGGCTGAAGTCACGGTGAACCTTCGCCTGGCGACCGCTTCGGAAACCGTGGTGGTGAGCGCCACGCGGACGCCTGTGGCGGGGGACGCGGCGGGCGCAGACGTGGACTCGCTTAGCGGCGCGCAATTGACGACGATGCAGCCGGTAGCAGCGAACGATGCGATGCGCTTTCTTCCCGGTGCAGTAGTCAACACCGCGGGACAACGCGGAGGGTTAGCGTCTCTTTTTGTTCGGGGTGGTGAATCGAATTACAACAAGGTTATCGTTGACGGCGTCGCTGTCAACGAACCGGGCGGCACGTTTGACTTCGGCACGCTGTCGCTGGCGCAGGGCGACCGCATGGAATTCGTTCGCGGGGCGCAGAGCACCTTGTATGGATCGGACGCGATGACCAGCGTGGTGCAGGTTTGGACGCGCACGGGCGCCACCAGCGTTCCCGAATTGCGATTCGGCGCCGATGGCGGCAACCTGGGAACGGCAAGCGGCCACGCTTCTCTGGCGGGGGCGCGTGGACGTTTCGACTACAACTTGTTCGGCGATCAATTCAACAGCAACGGTTCCGGCGTGAATGACGCTTACTCCGATTCGCTGGAGGGCGCTAACGTGGGAGCGGCGCTCAACGGCCGAACTTCGCTGCGCGCGCGGATTCGTCATTCGAACAGCCACACCGGCGTGCCGGGGGAATGGAACTTCAATGGCACGCCGCTCCAGGCACCGGATCCCAGCGACTGGTCGCAACTGAACAGCTTGCTGGGCAGCGTGGAACTGGCGGTCGCTGCGCCCTCGGGATGGCAGCATCGCTTTACCGGGTTCGATTATCTCTATCGCTACAACGAGTTGAATCGGAACGGAGATGCGGCCAGGATTTTCGACTTCCCTTCCCACGAAGTCGACCACATCAATCGTGCCGGGTTTGAATATCAAGGGGACTACTCGGAGCGCAGTTGGGCGCACACTACCTTTGGATACAGAGTCGAGAACGAGAACGGGTTTGTGGGGAACCTTGCCTTTGGCGCGCAGAACCATGATCAGAGGCTCAACCACGATGCGTACGCGCAACAGGAGCTGATTCTGGGGCGGTTGGGAATAATTGTGGGCGGACGGTTTGTGCACGACAGCGCCTTCGGCAACACCGGGGTTCCCAGGGTTGCGCTGACGTTGCAGGTGATTCGCGGGAATGAGACGTTTTCCGGGACTCGCCTCCGCTTTTCGTATTCCACTGGATTCAAAGAGCCGCGGCTGGAAGAAACGTTCAATGGAATTCCCGCGAATCCGTTTAACTTTCCCAACACAGGATTGAAACCCGAGCAGGTACGGGCCTTTGAGGCGGGGTTGCAGCAAGGGTTTTTCAACAACAAATATGAATTCAGCGCGACTTACTTCAATAATCTGTTTCACGACCAGATCAACTACGTGACCTCAAATAGTCCACCTGACTTTCCGGGTCGATACGTAAATGTGAACCAGGCGTTCGCGCAGGGTGCGGAACTTGTATTGCGGGCGAAACTGCGGTCGAGGTTATTGGTGGATGGCGGATACACCTACACCTCGTCGCAATACCTGGACAACCCCGCGCCATTTGATCCGATTTATGATCCGGGCCGACCATTGCTGCGGCGTCCGAAGCATTCGGCTGTTGCGCAGGTGTCGTATCTGGGAACGCGCTGGGGAGGGAATCTCGGCGGGAGTTTCGTAGGGCGGCGCGCTGACTCGGATTTCCTGGGATTGGGGATCGAGCACGCGGCGGGCTACGTGCGGGCTGATGTTGGAGGATGGTATGCGGTGAATCACCGCGTCACAGCATATGCGAACGTCGAGAACGCGTTGGACCGCCGGTATAACGAAGTGGTGGGGTATCCGGGGCTACCGGTGAATTTTCGGGCGGGGGTGAGGTTTCGGATTGGCGGGGAGTAGCAGGGGATGAACCCTAAAATCCCACTTGGCTAACGAAGGGTTCCTCTTCGACGAGAGATGCCGGGCTGCGCCCGGCGGACAGTCGGGGACGGCTGTCCCCACATGAATTCGTGCGATGCTTAAGGTCTCTCCCAACGTGACCCGGGTTAGCTGACTTCTTGCGGGGCGCGGGGAAGGGGAACGGATGTGCCGGCTTTCGTGCCGAAGTATTTGGTGCGCGCGAGCAGAAGCTTTTCTACCTCGACTTCATTCAAGGGTTGCTGGCGTCCGAGCAGATGCGTGACCAGGGCGATCTGGGCAAAGTGCTCGACGGTTTCCATCTTCATATAGGCGTGTTCGAGGGTGTCGCCGTAAGCGACGACGCCGTGGTTCGACATGAGGATGGCGTCGTAGTTCGGGACGTAGGGCTCCAGAGTCCGGGCCAGTTCCGAAGTGCCGGGAGTAGCGTAGCGAGCCAGAGGAATGCATCCCAGGCCGATGACGACTTCGCAGACGAGAGGTTGGGTCAGAGCGATACCGGCGGCGGCGAAACCGGTTGCGGTGGGGGGATGGGCGTGGACGATCGCCTGGATGTCGGATCGGAGGCGGTAAATCAGCAAGTGCATACCGATTTCGCTGGTCACATTGCGGCGGCCGGCGACGCGATTCCCCTCCTGATCGACAATGACCATGTCGGCCGGGCGCATGGCTCCTTTGCTAATACCGGTCGGGGTTACCAGGATACGATCGCTAGCGAGGCGGACCGAGAGATTTCCGTCCATTGCCGCCACGAAACCTCGGGCATGGAGCATACGTCCGTAACGGACGATCTCTTCCCTGTGTTTGCGTTCCGCAGGCATGGGTTCCTTCAGGAGGAGTCAGCAACAACTAAACTACAGTGTAGCACCGGATGGTAGTCGCGTCCCATTCAAGAGACAATCGAATTCAGGGTATTGAACCGTGAATCCACAGGACGCGGCTGCGTTTGTTGGATGCGTGCCTATAATCGGTTGGCGTGCAGGTCTCTGATTTTCACTATCATCTGCCGGAAGAATTAATTGCCCAGGAACCACTGGCGGATCGCGCCGCCTCGCGGATGCTGCACCTCGACGCCTCCAGTGGGCGATTCGAGGATCGGCGGTTTCGCGAGTTTCCCGAACTGCTGCGGCCGAGCGATCTGGTCGTATTTAACAACACCCGGGTGTTTCCCGCGCGGCTGTATGGACGGCGGGGAGGACTCAAGGCTCAGCCGGTGAGCCAGCGAAATCCTGCGGCGCGTGAATTTCTTCATGGACGCATCGAGTTGTTGCTCACGCGCCAACTGCAGGCGGAGCCTAACGAGTGGGAGTGCCTGGTGCGGCCGGGAAGAAAGATCGGGGTGGGAGAGCGGCTTTTTTTCGGCGAGCATGATGAGCTGCGAGCTGAGGTAACTGGGCGGGGGGAGTTTGGCGAGCGGCGGATCCGGTTTGCGGCGGTAAAGCCGAGCTTGGCTCGGCCGGACGGAGGAATGCGTCCGTCCCCACATGAGTCTCTTGACTGCGAGAGTGATGCCGACTCTGGATCTAGCTCAACGGCGGCCTTCTTTGGGCTCGTGGAGAAGATCGGGCACGTTCCGTTACCGCCTTACATCCAGAGGGCGGACTCTCACAACGACCGCGAGCGCTACCAGACAGTGTATGCGCGGGAGCGGGGATCGGTCGCGGCGCCGACGGCGGGGCTCCATTTCACTCCGGACATTCTGGACCGCATCCGAGAGCGTGGGATTGAGACGGCGGAGATTACGTTGCACGTTGGGTTGGGAACGTTTCAGCCGGTGCGGGTGGAGCGCGTGGAAGAACACCAACTGTACTCGGAGGCCTATTCCATCTCTGTCGACGCGGCGACAAAAATCCATCGGGCGCGCAGCCAGTCGCAGCGTGTGGTTGCGGTTGGGACCACGACGGTGCGGACGCTGGAGCATGCTGCCCAGCAAGGCGCGGGCGAAGTGCGGGCGGGGGCGGGTGAGGCGAATTTGTTTATTTATCCGGGATACAAGTTTCAGGTGGTTGGGGCGTTGCTGACGAACTTCCACCTGCCACAATCGACGCTGCTGATGCTGGTTTGCGCGCTGGGCGGAAAAGAAAACGTCCAGCGCGCG
>Ga0307479_10003576_pt1 | contig 14166 bp, 10 predicted proteins | sample atmos_gasesECM4C_FD_203743 | JGI IMG/M metagenome (GOLD analysis project Ga0307479, IMG submission 203743) | Hardwood forest soil microbial communities from Morgan-Monroe State Forest, Indiana, United States - atmos_gasesECM4C_515 | ecosystem: Environmental > Terrestrial > Soil > Temperate...
GCCTCGCGATTTGCGCGGACGGATTGCCGGCTCGAACGAGATCGAGACCCCGTGGTTGCCGGGAGTCCAATGCTCTGGCGATCTGGAGGATCCGGACAAGATCCAGTGTGGTCCTTTGAAAAAACATCTGCCTATCGATCGGATGAAGCTAAATGTACCCGGACATGACCAGGACGAGCTCGCCGGAATTTGGACCAAATGCGGTGCGGATTGGGTAGTGCTGGCCAGCGGGTCTGACGACTGGACCCAAGCGGACACTGTTCAGGGGTATTTATTGGCGGACCTACAAGCTCAAGCAGCTCCTTCAGGCGAGCCCTTGGGGTTAGACGGCCCCGTGATGGACCTGCATGCCGAGGGAAGGCAACTCGCCGCGCGTGCGATTGTGCGAAATCTCAAAACTGGGAAGTATCAGGCATACATTGTCACGGCGACTTGCAGCAATTAGTTTGGGAATTGGACTTCTGTTTGCGGCAGCGCGCGTTGAAACAGCGCGGCGACCGCGGTATGGCGGTGTGCTGCGCATGGAGATTAGCGTGGCGGTGAGTTCGCTCGAACCAACAACTGCTGCGATAAATTCTCAAGAAAGCGCGGCCAGAGAGCAGCTCGACTCGTTGCTCTACGATCACCGAAATCCGGACGGCACATACTCGGGTGTAGTCGGTTCAGGGCCGTTCCAAATCGCGGAGTGGGAGCCAGAAAAACACGCGACGCTTTCTGCGAACGAGAATGCGCTTAGTGGGCGGCCGTTTGTGGATTCGATCCGGATTCAGATTGGGCGGTCGGCGCGAGACATGCTGCTGGACCTGGAACTTGGCAGGACGGATCTTGCCGAGATACCTGTGGAGCAGGCGCGGCGGGAGGCGGAGCGCGGGGTGCGCGTGAGCATGTCGCAGCCGGATGAATTGCTGGCGCTGATTTTTCCGGCGGGACGCGCTTCCGCAGATGATGCGCGTGTGCGGGAAGCGCTGGCGGCGGCGATCGACCGCGCTTCAATTGTGAATTTTATTTTGCAGAAGAATGGCGAGGCGGCGGGAGGGTTGCTGCCACAATGGTCCAGCGGCACGGCGTTTCTTTTCTCGACGGCTACGGATGCGGGACGCGCGAAGGAACTTTGGACACAAATCGCGAGGTCACCGAAATTGGTGTTGGGATATGATTCGGGCGACCCGCTCGAACAATCCGTGGCGGAGCGTATTGTGGTGAATGCGAAGGAGGCGGGAATTTCGGTGACGGCGCAGGCGATTCCGGGGGCTGGATCTGCGGCCTCCAAGCAAGGCGCATTCGATGCGCGATTGATGCGCCTCCGCATGCCTTCGCTGCTGCCGCGCGTTGCGCTGACAAATTTTTTGGCGACGCTTGGGCCGGTGGCAAATATTGATGCGTCGCCATTGCCGGACCCTGCTTCGCCTCAGGATATTTATGACCGCGAGCGGGGGATTGTGAGCAGCTATCGTGTGGTGCCGCTGGTATGGCTGCCCCAGGTGTATGGATTGAGCGTGCGCGTGAGAAATTGGAAAGCGCCGGGGCCCGGGGAGACGTGGCCGCTTGCGGATGTGTGGCTCGAAGGGGCGACGGAAGCAGCGGGCGAAAAGGAAAGGCAGTGACGTTCCGTTCAAAACTTTTCTGGGTGTTCACGTTTGCGCTGCTGCTGTCGGTGGGGCTGATTGCGGCGGGCGTGATGGTGGTGTCGCGGCGGGCGTTCGAGGATTTGAATCAACAGCACAGTGACGCACTGGTGGCGCAATTCCAGCGCGAGTTCGAACGGCGCGGGCAGGACATCGTTCATCGCGTGCAGGGAATCGCGGACGCGGAACCAACCGTGCGGATGGCCATTGACTTGAGCCGCCCGAAGAGCGACGTCTCGATTTACGTGAATGACGCGCGCGGTGTTTCGCGGGCGCACCAGCTCGATATCCTCGATTTCGTGGCCAATGACGGATCGATTATTTCTTCCGCTGAATGGCCCGCGCGTTTCGGATACAAATTGAGCTGGGTGACGCAGCCGGAGGATTGGGCGGCGCGCGGCTCGTTTCTAACAAAGGTAGAAACGCCGGAAGGCGCAACGCTGGCGCTGCTGTCGGTGGCGACGGTGCGCGTGGGCGACAACAATCTTTATGTGGCGGGAGGGCAGCGGCTAGGCAAGGAATTTCTCGCTTCGCTCGTGCTTCCGGCGGGAATGCGCGCGCTGCTCTATTTGAATTTGGACCCGAGCTACCAGCCGGCCAATTTGCTTGACGCGGCCGGTGCGGCAAACGACGCGGAACGCTTTGCCCCGATTCTTGAAAAAGAGCAACAACAGCCGGGCCAGCAGACGGCGAAAATCAATTGGACCAGTGATCCGGCCAGCGCGGAGATTTTTCACGCGCTGCCGCTGCTCGGGCGGCAGAAGGAACTGCTCGGCGTGCTGCTGGTGGGAAATTCGCAGCGCGAGGTAGCGATTCTTGAAAACCGCATCATCTGGCTCGCGCTCGGCGTAGTGGGCATCGGTCTGGTGATCGGACTGCTGCTGAGCTGGTGGGGAGCGGCGCGCGTGACGCGGCCGGTGCGCAAGTTGGCGGAGGGCGCACGCGAAGTGGCGGCAGGGAACTGGAGCACCCATGTAGATGTTCGCGGAGCTGGCGAGATCGGGCAGCTTGGCCGCGCGTTCAATCAGATGACGCAACAGATGAGCGAACAGCGCGCCCGGCTGGTGCAATCGGAGCGCGTAGCTGCCTGGCGCGAGGTGGCGCGGCGGCTGGCGCATGAGCTGAAAAATCCGCTGTTCCCGCTGCAGACCACAGTTGAAAATTTGCAGCGCTCGAAAGAGCAAAAGCCGGAGCAATTCGAGGAAGTGTTCCGCGAATCTACCGACATCCTGCTTTCGGAAATCCAAAACCTGAAGACGATTACCGAGCGCTTCAGCGACTTTTCGAAGATGCCACAGCCTGAGCTGGCCTCGGTGAATTTGAACGAAGTGGTGCGCAGCGCTGTAAGATTGTTTGAAGCGCAATTCGGGGCCGTGGGACGTCCGCCGATCACGCCCGAGCTTCATCTCGAGGAAAATTTGCCCGCGATCCAAGCCGACCAGGCGCTGCTGCATCGGGCGCTTGAAAATCTGATACTGAATGCCATGGACGCGATGCCCGCCGGCGGCGTGTTGATGCTGCGCACGACGCACGGCAACGGAGACGTGCATCTTGAGATTTCAGATACCGGCACCGGACTGACTCATGAAGAGTGCGACCGCCTGTTCACTCCGTACTACACGACGAAGCAGCACGGCACGGGGCTAGGACTCGCAATTGTGCAATCGGTGGTGAGCGACCACGGCGGGCGAATTTCCGTAGAAAGCGAAACGGGCGTGGGCACTTCATTCCACATTGATCTTCCCAGCCAGCCGGCGCGGCGGGCGCAGAATTTTCCGATCGTTCTCGAAAAAGAAAAAGGCAAGGAAGGGTCGTAACCCGCCGTGCCGCCGAAAGCGCACATCCTTGTGATTGACGATGACGCCAATACGCTTGCGTCCTTGGCGCGCGCATTTCGACTGGCTGGGCACGAAGCCACCGTGTGCGACAACGCCGCGCGAGCGCTGGAGCTTGCGAAAACCGAGCGCTTCGATCTGATTCTTTCGGATGTCGTAATGCCCGGGCGAGACGGCATCGCGCTGCTTGAAGATTTGAAGAATGCGGGAGTGACGGCGCCGACGGTGATGATTTCAGGACAGGCGACGATTGAGATGGCCGTAAAGGCCACTCGGCTCGGCGCGAGCGATTTTTTGGAGAAGCCGATCTCAACCGACAAGCTGCTGCTGACGGTTGAGAATGCGCTGCGGCTGAAACATCTCGAAGAAGAAAACCGCGACCTGAAGCGGCGGCTGGGCCGGCATCACATCGTGTGGGCTAGCGCGGCGATGCGAGAGGTAATGGCGCAGGTGGAGCACGTGGCGGCGAGCGAGACGCGCGTGTGCATTCGCGGCGAAACAGGAACGGGAAAAGAATTAATTGCGCGGACGGTGCACGAGAAAAGTCCACGGCGGAATGGGCCGTTCATTTCGCTGAATTGCGCTGCGATTCCGGCGGAGCTGATGGAATCGGAATTGTTCGGGCACGAGAAGGGATCGTTCACGGGCGCGGCGGTGCGGCACGTCGGGAAATTCGAGCACGCGCACAGCGGAACACTTTTTCTCGACGAAATTGGCGACATGCCGCTAACCATGCAGGCGAAACTGCTGCGCGTGCTGGAGGAAGGTGAAATCGAGCGCGTAGGAGGCGATAAACCTTTTGCGGTGGACGTTCGCGTGGTAGTGGCGACGCATCGCAACCTGGAAGAGCAGGCGCGGCAGGGAACTTTTCGCGAAGATCTCTACCATCGCGTGTTCGTGTTTCCAATTGTGTTGCCGCCACTGCGCGAGCGCCGCGAGGATATCCGCGTGATGGCGGAACATTTTGTGAGGCAACTAACGGATCAGAACAATTGGAAGCCGAAGAGTTTTTCAGCTGAGGCGATGGCAGCTCTTGAGGGCTACGCATGGCCGGGAAATGTGCGCGAGCTTCGAAATGTCGTGGAGCGGGTGTTGCTGCTTTCGACTGCGGACATTGTGGAAGCTGGGATAGTCGAGCGCGCGCTGCCGCAGGCCGTCGCGGGAAACCCGCACGCACCTGCCGCGACGGGCGCGCTGGCTGCTGGATCACTGGCGCAACGCGTGGAAGCTTTCGAGCGCGAGACGCTGCTCGCCGAGTTGAAGCGGCATCGCCACCACATGACCAACACGGCCAAGGCGCTGGGTCTCGAGCGCAGCCACCTCTACAAAAAATGCCAGCAGCTTGGAATAGATCTTCGCGCCATTCGGCTGACTGAATAGTCGTTCAACAAACGAACTGTTTTCCATGGGACGTTTCACGAAAACCAGCCCCCAATTCCACAATTAGGTTTCCAGGAACTTGCAAACGATTTCGGTATTGGCTGTTTGCGAGACCCATCAGAATTTGAACCAAGAGGCCCGGTGCGATTTGATGCCCGGTGATGGAGGAGGGAACAGTCCCCTGAGCAGCAAATGAGTGGGCAAGTATACGACGAAAATCAGAACGAGCAGGCTGATTGCAACGTGGATGGGAGCTGGGCCCCAGGCGCGATGAAAGAAAGGGTCCCTGAATGCAAAATTCAAATTTGTTGTAGGGTCGGTGAAGCGCGACGCGATGAACAGGACCAATGCGATCGCCGATTGCAGCGGCCAGGCGCGGCGGTCGTATCCGATGCGATGCAGGGACCAGAGAAGAAGCGGCGGCATCACAAGATGAAAAAGTGAGAGCAAGCGCACGCCGAGAGAGAAGCGGGCGTCGAAGAGATATTCCGTGCCGCCGATGAGATGATGCCCGAGAAAAAATCTCCAGGCTGCGTCAAGCGCCCAGGTGACGTCAATCAGCAGCGAGGAGACTGCCTGGCTCGAGATCAGCAGCGCGTTGCCGCTCCAGAGGCCGATGCAGGTGAGAATGACGGCGACGTCGCAGAGATGCAGAAAATTTGCCGCGCCCCAGGTGTGCCAGTAAATGGGGAACCAGACCAAGAGCCAGAGGGGCGCGCTCCATCGGAGCCACGTGGGAATATTTTGCCGGGCTGGCGATGGCAAGGGCACTGGATTGCGGGACTGCGCGAAAGCGGCGGCATGGTATCAAACGGCGACGGCAAATCCCATCGGTGGATTTGATCTGACTCCAACATTCCGCCTTTTTGTGTCACCGGAGCGGCACACGCGCTGGCAGACACAAGTGTTTATGTGGTGTTGAATCGCAGCTTTTTCTGGCGCCGACTTGCGGCGCGTGCGAAAATTCTCAACTGTGATGGAAATGGTTCCAATCTACGTGGCCAGCGGTGGAGCGTGCGCTGCGGGCGGAGTCTTTGCGTGGGCAGCAATGGCACCCTCGGCGCAGCTATTCGGAGCGACGCTGCGTCATACCGGCGATCCGCGGACGATGGCCCTCACATTTGATGATGGTCCGAACCCTGCGGTCACGCCCGGGCTGCTCGAATTACTTGAGCGCTACAGCGCACGCGCGACTTTTTTCTTAACCGGCAGGCACGCGCGGGCGTTCCCTGGGCTGGCGAAGGAAATTGCTGATCGCGGGCACACGGTGGGCAATCACACGGAAACGCATCCGAAGCTCACGTTTCTTTCACCACGGCGGATTGCGGAAGAGCTCGACCGTTGCGACGAAGCGATCACGGCCACAACAGGGAAGGCAATCCGCTGGATGCGGCCGCCGTATGGCTTTCGCGGGCCGCAGCTAGATGGAGTGGTGCGAGGGCGCGGCGGTGCGGGAGTGGTGATGTGGTCCGCGATGGCGTATGACTGGAAGCCGCAGCCGGCCGAGCGAGTGATTAAGCGCTTGCGCGGTGCGCGGGGAGGCGATATCGTCCTGCTGCACGACGCGGATCACCGGCAGCCACAAAGCGATCGCAGCCATACCGTTGCGGCGCTTGAATATTGGTTGCCGCGATGGAAGGATGCAGGGGTCCGCTTTGTGAGCGTGGATGAGTTGGCCGGCAACCGCCTGACGGCCTGAAAAAATGGACGAGCGAAAATTTTACGACGAGAAAGAGCAGGTGAAGCAGATTCCGCTGGTGTGCCCGCACTGCCGCCAGGAAAACAGTTATCCGGTGCGCTGGATGGTGCGCACGAAAAAAGCGGCGCCACCGAAAGGCGGGAATGAGGAAGACCGGGCGCACTACGCGAAGGCGCGGTCTTACATGGTGCGCATTGACGATATGGTGGCCTGCCGAAATATTCGCTGCCGCAAGCGGTTCGAGCTGACTGGCCAGACGGTGGTCCTGACGCAAGAGGGGGGACTGCCCGCGGACGAACCGGCGTAAAATTTTCTGCTGCTACGCGGTTGGTTCCCCGCCGAATTCAATACGAAACGCAGGCTGGCCTGCAAGTGCCGCACCTAATTTTCTTCCGAATTTCCTCGCAGAACTGTGGCGGTGGATTGTCCTTCGAGGACCTCGCGGACCTTCTGTGCCAACGATTTCAAGTTGAACGGTTTTTGCAGGAAAGCGACACCGCCCTCGAGGACGCCGTGACGAAACACGCTGTCGTCGGTGTAGCCGGAGATGAACAGAACTTTCAATTCTCCGCGCTCAACGGCAAGACGATCGGCGAGCTCGCGTCCGCTTAATCGCGGCATCACCACGTCGGTGATCAGCATGTGAATGGGGCCTTTGTGCGCGGCGGCCACGGCGAGCGCCTGAACACCGTCAGAAGCCTCCAAAACGCGATAGCCGATAGTGCCAAGATAATCGCGAACAAGCTCGCGCACGCTCTCTTCGTCTTCCACGAAGAGAATTGTTTCCGTGCCCGGGGCGGGGCCGCTCTGAACTTGATCGGCGAACGGCTTCACGACCTTTGCGGTGATCCGCGGGAGGTGAATCTTGAATGTCGTGCCGTGGCCGACCTCGCTGTACACCCAGATAAATCCGCCGCTCTGCTTCACGACGCCATAGACCGTGGCGAGACCCAAGCCCGTGCCTTTTCCTTGGGCCTTGGTGGTGAAAAAAGGCTCGAAGATGCGCGCCCGTGTTTCGGCGTCCATGCCGCAGCCGCTGTCCGTGACGGTCAGCATGACGTAAGGGCCGGGTTCAAGTCCGCCCGGATGTCTCGCGGCGTAGCTGCGGTCGAGGTCGATGTTGGATGTTTCGATGGTCAACTGGCCGCCGTCGGGCATGGCATCGCGCGCGTTGACCACCAGATTGAGCACCACTTGTTCCATCTGGCTTGGGTCGGCTTTCACACGGCCGAGATCCAAGGCGGGCAGAAACGCCAATTCGATATTGGCGCCGATCAGGCGGGACACCATCTGGATCATGCCAGAGACTACTTCGTTCAGATCCAGGACGCGAGGCTGCAATACCTGCCTGCGGCTGAAGGCCAACAACTGGCGCGTCAATCCCGCGGCACGCTCGGACGCACTTTGCATTTGTTCGATACCATGGCGCATGGAAGAAGTTTCAGGCAGCCGGTCGAGCAGCATTTCCGCATGCCCCTTCACGACCATCAGCAGGTTGTTGAAATCGTGGGCCACGCCTCCGGCCAGCTCGCCCACCGCCTGCATTTTCTGCGACTGGCGCAACTGGTCGAGCAGGTGCTGCCGGTCGGTGATGTCGAGCGCCACACCGACTACGCCGATGATCTCACATTCGCTTGAGCGCAAGGGCTGCACGTGCGATTCGAAGATTCGCTTCTGCCATTCCATCTCGTAGGTGATGGACTCGCCCGCCAGCGCCTGGCGATGCGCGGCGATCGGAGCGAACTCAGGGTCGTCCGTCCCAAAGTATTCAAAGAGCGATTTGCCGACCGTTTCATTTGTGCGGAGTCCGATGGCTTTGAGGCCGGCGCCAACGGAGGATGTGAAGAGGAGCGCTTTATCGGTGGTCCATAACACCGCGGGCATGTTTTCGATCATCACACCGAGGCGGGCCTCTCCTGCCTGGCGTTCTTTTTGTGTCCGGTCGAGGTCCTCCAACATGCCATTGATGGATTCACCCAGATAGCTGATTTCGTCTCTGCCGCTTACGGCGAGTCGAGCGGAAAGATCGCCGCTCGCTCCAATTTCCGTGATGTGCTCCGTCAAGTTTGCGACGCGGGAGAGGACTGTACGTTCGAGCATATAGAGCGTGACGGCGCCGAAGACGAGCCCGGCGGCCAGCAGCAGTAGAAGAAATTGCAGCAAGCTGGTTTGCCCCTGCTGGTAGATGCTGCGTGGGAGCAGGATGCGTATGGCCAGCGCCGGTTTGCCGTAGATATCGGGCAGCTCCTCGTAAGCTGCCACCGCTTCCCTGTCGTAGGCCCGGGTAAAGATGGGATGCCTCTTCGAGAGCGAACGGGCAGCGCTGCGAAAATCGCCTGGAAGGGAGCGTGCATTGAGACTCTGCAACTGGAGCGGCATGTGAATCATGGACGCGAGGCGTACCACCGCATCCGCATCGAGCGACCGGCCCATGATCAAGGTTCCGGCGATGGGTCCCCGGGATTCATTGGTTAAAACGGGATGGGAATCTATTAACACCGGACCAGAGGCGAGCATCAAAATGCCCGCCACTTTGCTCGTTTCGTTCGCGTGGGTGAGGAGGAGGGAACCCGGTCGCAGGTGCTGATCGAGATCCGGTGGAACCGGGACCTGATCCGTTGTGACCGGACTGAATCCTTTCGAAAATATTTTGTGTCCCGAGATATCTACGAGGACGACGAAATTCACTTTGAGCTGCTGGAACATGGGGACAGGGAATTCGGACTTCACATAACCGGGATTTTTCCCATGGAGATAGGCAAACGTCTGATCCCAGGAGGCATATTCACTCGTAGTGCGGTCCAGTGTGTCCAGTTCGTTTGCAACAGCGCTTGATGCCCGTTCCAGGTTTTGGCGTGCGAGATCTTCTTCCAGGTTGTCAAACCCGCGAAGCAAGATCGCGCGGGAAAGCGTGTAGAGACCTCCTACCAGCCCCAGCATGGCAACGAAAATAATAAGTAGAGTCTTCCCGCGGAGAGAAGAGAGGAATCGAAGCGGCGCTGCTCTGAATGGGCCCAAGTCACTACCTCGTCTCTTAGTATAGGCGCGGCCAACATTTGCTACCGCCGTGGGTGTCTTAGTCGTACACTGCGGGCAGTACGTTCCGCACGGGATGGGCCCGAGAGCCGCCGGGAGGCATATTTTCGGGACATCTCTACATGCGCAGGGGGCATCCCTTCCCCATACAACTTTGGAGGACGATATGAGGGGGCGAATCTCTTATCTGGGCGTCGCAGCGGTGTTGGGAATTGCGATGGGACTGGTTGCGCCCGTCAGGGGACAGGACGGCGGACCGATGCCGGCGGGGCAGCCGGGCCAATCCGCGCCGCAGCAGCCCCCAGCACAGAGTCCTCCCGCGGCGACTGCTACAGACGCTCCTGCGCCTGCGCCGTCATCGTCACCAGACTCGAAGCCACAGGTTCGGATTCCATCTGGGACGATCCTCCCGCTGGTCTTGCACAACGGTATCTCCTCGCGCAGCGCGAAGATTGGTGATCCCGTGTATTTCGAGACGCTTTTCCCTGTAATGGTGGATGGGCGAGTGGCCATCCCCGCGGGGTCGTACGTCAGCGGAGAAGTGACGGAATCAGTGCGTCCTGGGCGCGTGAAGGGCCGCGGAGAGCTGATGATCAAGTTGAATACGCTAATTCTTCCGAACGCGTACATGATCAACCTGAACCCTTCGCCGAAGGACGCGTCAACCGGCGGAAACGAGACGGTGGACAGCGAAGGAAGGATAAAGGGAGACAGCGACAAGGGATCCGACGTGGGAACAATTGCGAAAACGACGGCTGCCGGAGCGGGCATCGGCAGCATTGCCTCTCGTACAGGCACGGGCGCGGCGATCGGAGCAGGTGCGGGAGCGGCGGCGGGCCTGATTGCGGTGCTGCTGACGCGCGGTCCGGAAGCCGAAATGCCGCGCGGGACAACCGTCAATGTTTCCCTGAATCGCCCGATTTTCCTCGACGCGGACAAGGATAAATTCACAAGTCCCGGGCAAGCCTCCACGCTGGCAGGCCCCCCCAACCGCGAACCTGTGCGCAACAAGAACATTCCCTTTTAGCGGAAATCAGGATTGGCGGAAGCGCTTCTCGCCGCAGGGGTGTGTGATTTTTTGGCAGAGAACCGCAGCGGCGAAAATGCCGCTGTTTCCATGGGCACCCGGCCCGTGAGAATCCACAGACGCAGGAGCTTTGCCGTGACCGGCGTGAGAAGGATTCCGTTTCGATAGTGGCCCGTGGCGACCAACAATCCCTCGATATCGGTGGGCCCAAGGATCGGCAGATTGTCAGGAGTACCGGGGCGCAGCCCCGCCCAGGTCTCGGTAATTTCCGCGTCCGCGAGTCTGGGGACCAGTTCCAACGCGGCGTCGAGAATCTGGCGGATCCCTGAAGGCGTGAGGTGCTTATCGAAACCTGCATTTTCGAGCGTGCTGCCGGCAATAATGCGGCCATCGCGACGCGGAACCAGGTAACCCCTCTCGGAACGCACTACCCGGTGCAAGCTCAAGGCCGTGGAACGGAGTGCCAGCATCTGCCCGCGCACTGGGCGCGTCGGCGCATATCGCGCGAGCCAGTCTATTCCGCCGGAGTAAGCACCCGCCGCTATGATGACAAACTTCGCGGCCACTCTTTCCCCCCCGGCGATGAGGCCAACGCAACGGTATCCATCATGCAGCACGGATGTGACCGGACAGTTATGGCGGATTTCGACGCCCCGGTTGCGCGCCGCCTCGATCACGGCGTCGGTTAATAGTCGCGGATCCACGACGGCTTCGTCGGGAAGGAAGGTGGCTGCCTGTGCCGCGGGACCAAGAGATATTTCCAGTTTGCGCGCGTCATCGAGCGAAATCGGTTTGAACCTTAACCCCAGCAGCCGATATTCCGCAGCCATCTTCAGGCGTTCAGCTTCGCCACACGGCCCGGGAAATACCTGCAGCGTTCCTTCGCGGATGAAGGCCGTGGAGCGGCCCGAGGCCTCCTCGACACGGGATACAAAGTCCGGGTAGAGGTGCAGGCTTTCTTTAGCGATCGGAACCAGGGGCAATGCGTCCGGCGAGTCAGGCCCCGGAGCCAACATACCTGCTGCGGCCCAAGAGGCCTCTTGCCCCGGTTGCTGGCGGTCGATCAGGATGACCTTAAGTTTTTCTGCGGCCAGCTCGAAGGCAATCGAGCCGCCGATCACCCCGCCGCCCACGATGGCAACGTCGAATGCGCTCACGCGTTCATATTATCAGCAAACCGAAGAGGTCACATCCCGCGGGAGCAAGATGCGTGATTTGTAAGCTTGGACTGAAAGCGCGTCGCAATCCGGTCTAGCGCAAGGCATTCAGAGAGACTCGACCAATTCCACGGAAAGGAGGCGGGCCTTCTGCGCAAGGTTCTGAGCGCGAGCGAGATCGCCGGCCTTGGTAGCGTCGCGTGACTGCTCAATGAACCGTCGAATTTTTTCCTTGAGGTCTTCCTGGGCAGCGCTGTGGGTCTTGCCGTTCGCCTGCTGAAGATTTCTTTCGGCGACCTCGAGGTCTTCCTTTGTCTTGTGCTGATAATTGGCTTGCTCATCCGGCGAGAGTTGGGGCGAAATCTGCGGAGCCGGCGGATGTGCTGGCTGGTCTGCCGGCAGCTCGGAGGCTGAGTCCGTGACGGGCCTGGCCGGCTTTGCCGGTTTGGGGTGAGGCACAACCAGCGCCGGGGGCGCCGTCACAGCATCCGGGATAGCCGGTGGCGGCACCATGGTTTCCTCCGTCGGAGGCGATGCATTTGTATCCGGCGCAATAGTCATGGGCCGCTGGATGTCTGCAGGGGACGGCGCCGGAGCAGCCGCCACCGGAGGTGCGGCTTGTACCTTCTGCCGCGCGCAGCCCGCAATGGCTAGGGAGAACCCTGTGGCCATGAGAGCGGCGACAATTCGAACCTCTGAACTGCGGCTGGGCATTGATCTATCTTTTTTCTTCTGCAAACGGCTGGCTGAAATCGCGGACCTTCCCGGCCGGCGCCTTAACGGAGCCCGCCAATGGCAATTCGATCCGGAAAGTAGTTCCGCGCCCGGCCTCCGAGTCGAATTCTATCCGACCATTGTGCAATTGCACAAATCGAAAGGTGTTGGCGAGGCCGATGCCGGTGCCGCCCGGCCGCGTGGTAAAGAAAAGCTGGAAAATTTTCTTTTGATCCTCCGCCGAAATTCCCTTGCCCGAATCGGCCACGGCGATGACTGCTGAATCGCCGCTGCGGCGCAGGCCCAGCGTAATTCGTCCGCCGGGGTTTGTGAATTCGGAAGCGTTAAGCAGGAGGTTGAGCACCGCCTGGTGGATGATCTGGCGGTCGACAAGGATCGGAGGGAATTCCGACGGTGAATCCACGCACAATTCCAGGCCCGCCTTGGTAATCGAGGGCCTGGCTGCCTCCAGAACTTCATCGAGTAATTCGCGCAGATCCGTCTCTTCGAGCTTCAGCTCAACGGGCCTGGTGAAATTGAGAAAAGTTTTGACGGCGCGATCGAGGCGATCAATTTCGCTGTCGAGCATTTTTACGGCCTGCTGCGGCTCGAGCTCGACTGGCATGTTTGCTTTGAGGACTTCAAGCCAGAGGCGCATCGAGTTCAGAGGATTTTTCACCTCGTGCGCCACGCCGGCGGTCAGGCGCCCGAGCGCCGCGAGCCGCTCGGAGACCTGGAGTTGGTCGCCGATTCGCTGGAGCGATTCAACGTCGCGCAGGGTGACCAGAGTGCCCATGCGCTGGCCGTGTTCGCGAATCACTTGCGCGCTCAGCCCGATGCGGCGCGTACCAACGGAATCGCGCAGAATCACTTCGGCGCCATCCACTGGCTCGATTTCGTCGCCCTCCAGGCGCAGCGCGCCGCGTATGGGATGATTGGCAGGGAAAATCTCACTGGCGCGCCGCCCCCTCAGCTCGCTGGCTCGGCCTCCGATGAATTTTTCCACCGAAGGGCTTACCAGCACCGCCCGGCTGTCCGCGCCAAAGAGCAGCAAGCCGTCTTCGAGGCCGCTCATCATCTGGTCAAGATTCTCACGCAGTGTGCTGAAGATTTCGCGGACGTCGCGCAACTGTTTTCCAATGCCGACGATTTTGGTGCTGACCATGCTGAGTTCGTCGCCACGCTCCACCACGGGCTGGAGATCGAATTGTCCAGCAGAAATGCGGTCCAATTGCGCGGATATCCTGTCGATAGGCGCGAGCGCGAAGCTGCTGACGGCAAAGGCCAGAAACGTTGAGAGCAACACTGAGCCGAGCGCGTACCAGACCGCCGATTCAAGGTTTGGCGAGATTTCATTGCGGATGAAAACCGACGATAGTCCGATCCGGATGTAGCCAAAGGGGTGCGAGCCCACATTGAACGGGTATGAATGCTCATACGTCTGTGGAGGGCCATAGAGTGTGCGAAGTTGTTGGAAGAAGCCGGCATGCGCAAGCGATGAGACGCTCGGCCGCGTAGCAACTTTCTGATCGCGCAGTGAAGCGTCACTGGAGAGCAGAACAATTCCGTCGTTGTCGCTGATCGTGATTTCGTAGATTGTCGGCGAGTAGCCGACGGCCGATTCGATCAACGAATTGAGTGTGCTGCTGTTATCAAACGTGTTGCGAACATAGGCGCGCACATCCACTGGGCT
>Ga0307479_10003577_pt1 | contig 14164 bp, 13 predicted proteins | sample atmos_gasesECM4C_FD_203743 | JGI IMG/M metagenome (GOLD analysis project Ga0307479, IMG submission 203743) | Hardwood forest soil microbial communities from Morgan-Monroe State Forest, Indiana, United States - atmos_gasesECM4C_515 | ecosystem: Environmental > Terrestrial > Soil > Temperate...
TCTGCTCAAGGTCGCGGGCTGGGCGATGGTGGCGAGGATCGGTTACGTCGAGCCCTGGTACCTGGGGGCGATCATCGGCCTCTTCCTGATCGGCGCCTCCTCGACCAAGGACTTCGCCGACATCGCCGGCGACCGCGCCGGCGGCTGCAAGACGCTGCCGATCCTCCACGGCGTGCGCAAGGCCGCCTGGATCATCAGCCCGTTCTTCGTCCTCCCCTGGCTCCTGCTGCCGCTCGGGGCGCGCCTGCGCGATCCCCAGCAGCCGGCCCACGCCATCCTCACCGGCAACCCCACCCTGCTCACCCTCCTGGGCGCCCTCCTGACCGTCTGGGGCATCTACACCGTCTACCTGCTGGTCCGCGATCCCGCCTCCCTGGCCGAGACCGAGAACCACCCTTCCTGGCGCCACATGTACCTGATGATGATGGCGGCCCAGATCGGCTTCGCCATCGCCTACGTGTTCTGATCGCCCCCGCGCGATCGGTAAGATTCTAAGTATAAAAGAATTACCTCGATTCATCGAGGCTCCCAAGAGGTACCCCTCAGCCTTGCTTAGCCTCCCCGGCGACTGCCAGCAGAGTGTAGGGGGGTTGACATCCCCATATTGTGGCTCTATTATATGGCAATGGGAACGATACAGGATGCGAAGCGGATACTGGTAGACACAGAGGTTGGACTTAGGCAACTGATTGAGCAAGGCCTCCGCGAACAGCGCTACGGTGATGTTGCCGAAATCGCTGCACTAGCGGAGGCCCTATCTCACCTCCAGAAAACTCATGGCGGATTGCCTGTGGGAGGGGCGGAGCCGAAGGGCGCGCCCTCCGCTCCGTCGACCGACCATCCTTCGATTGACCGCCCTCGCGCAAATGCTGGTAAGGTCGGCTATCCTCGCTTTGAGCGCGAGGGAGACAAACTAGTCAAGATCGGTTGGTCAAAAAAGAACAAGTCTGCCTATGAGCACCGCGCTCCGCGTGAGGTCGTCATTGCCTTCGCACGCCACCTCGCAAGCAGCGTCGGTGAGGGCAAAGTCTTTGCAGTCGAGGATCTCACTCCTGTGCCTGACGTGGCCAACGGCGGTGAAGTACCTGCGTATCAGGTATATCTAACCCTGGCATGGTTTCGCAGTACCGGAGTCGTGGAGAAGAAGGGCCGTGACGGCTACGTGCTTTGCCACGGCGCGCTAGCAGGCGGCAGACTCGACAAGCTGTGGGCCAGCCTCCCGGCCCGCGCATAGCCGTTCGGGGAGCGTTATGCCAAACCTAAGCAACACTCAAGTCATGAAGCTCGCGCTGGACTTACTCCACGCGGATTCCGAGGCTGAGGTCGTCGCGATTCTTCGGCAAGCGGATATTTGGGAGGATAGCAATCTTTGGCGGCTGTACGGTGACAAGGAAGGCAACTTCGCGCAGGCTGGCAATCAACAGTCTCTGCCAGAGGCGGCGCTGGTAGAGAAGATAGTGAACTGCTGCGATTCACGTCTCATGTGTGCGTGCCAGCTGGCTGGGATCGATCCTGAATCAGACGACGCTCCGAACAGCGTCCGTGATGCGGTAGCGAGATTTTTCGAAAAGAGCCATTCGGACACCGAAGAGGCGGGTACCCTCGCGAACTGGCCGAAAGCTGAGCGCATCGAGGAATCTAGGAATATCACAATCGCGGCCACGGGCGATCGGCCGACGCAAGGCCGCCGAGCGCGCCGGATGTGTATCACGATCACTGACCAAGCCGAAGGGCAGAGTCCATCCCGCTTGCCTAAAACGATCCTCTCTCTGAACGAGAAGAACAAGCAGAGGATCAGGTTCGTGCAAGGCAAGTTTAACATGGGCGGCTCCGGTGCTCTCCGGTTTTGCGGAAACCTTGGACTGCAGTTGGTTATCTCACGCCGCCATCCTGACCTCGCGAATAGCGAACGGTCCCGCGACGGGACCGTGGACCTGTGGGCAGTTACCGTCGTCCGGCGCGAGGAGCCGAGCAACAAGAGCGGAGACCCGATTCACTCGGAGTTTACATACCTTGCTCCAGTGGGCGCAGAGCTGAGGCCCCGAGGAGGCGAGGTCTTTGGGTTTGAAGCAGACACTTTGCCTCTGATGCCGGAACAGGACGATGCGTACAAGCGCGAGGTCTCGTGGGGCACGGCTATCAAGCTATTCGAATACGACACGACGGTTGGCCAAAGCAATGTATTGCTGAAAGATGGGCTCCTATATGCCGTCGAAAGACTCTTGCCGGAAATCGCTCTTCCAGTGCGCATGCACGAGTGCAGGGGTTATGGCGGGCAAAGGGAGCGAAGCAGTTTTGAGACCTCCATTGCCGGTCTCGTCGTTCGCCTTGAGGATGGCAAGGGCGACAATCTAGAACCGGGATTCCCGAAATCGGTCGAGCTGCAGGTCGGGCGAATGCACATGAAGGCTCGCCTCTACGCATTTAGAGAGGATCGGGCCCAGACCTATCTGCACGACGAAGGGGTTATCTTCACCACCAACGGACAGGCACACGGGTACCTGCCGAAATCGATTTTCACAAGGCCTAAGGCGGTAGGCCTTCCACGCCTAAAGGACTCGCTACTCGTGCTCGTAGACTGCTCGTCACTCGCTACCATTCAGCGCGAGGACCTCTTCATGAGCAGCCGGGACAGGCTGAGCAAGAAGCCAATCCGCTATGAGATCGAGGAGGAGATTGAGCAGCTCCTGCGCACGAACCCGGACCTTCGGCGACTGCAACAGGAGAGGCGCCAGCGCGACGTAGAGTCGAGGCTAATTGAAGAGAAGCCGCTCGAAAAGGTGCTGGGACGCATCTTCACTGCGTCGCCAACACTCCAGGCATTGTTCCTCAAGGGTCAGCGACTCGCCCGCCCGTTCGCGGAAGGCGGAGGTCATGGCAGTGGAAACGGAACCGGGAGTCAAATCGGGCACCGCGAGTTCCGAGGGAAGCGACATCCCACCTATTTTCGGATACCAGGTCTCTCGTTGGGACAGGTGTTTACACGGAACTGCGAGAACGCAAGGCGGTGTCGTATTGAGTTCGAAACCGACGCGGAGAACGGGTACTTTGATCGAACCAGTGATCGCGGGCACTTTGAGCTAGAAATCATAGATGCACCGCGATTGATGGAGCCTCCTAGCTTTTCACTTACTTTGGAGGACGGAGAAGCTTTCCTCAACATGGCACTGCCATCAGATGCTGGGGTGGGAGACACCTTGGTCTTGCAGGCGACTGTCAGAGATCCGATTGTACTTGATCCATTTGTAACCGTTGTAAGGCTAAACATTAAGGCGAAGCAAGTGCACCCTTCCGGTCCAAGACGCCCCCGGCCTCAAAAACACCAGGGGGGTGATGGGCAAGATCAGTCGCGGCAAGGCATTGAGTTACCACCTGTCATCCCGGTTCGGGAGCATGACGAACACTGGACTAAGTACCGATTCGACTCACAAACCGCATGTCACGTGATATCGGATCCAGTGGTGGTCGACGGGAAGACCCGCGTCTCTCACACGTTTTATATCAACATCGACAATGCGTCGCTCAAGACTGAGATGAAGTATACCAAACAAGATGTGCGACTTCTCGAAGCGAAGTTCAAGTACGGCAATGTGCTGCTCGGTCTCGCAATACTGCATGACTCCGAGGCTGCGGAAAGTCGGCATTCGAGTGCAAACCAACGCAACTTGTCAGAGAACAGCGATAAGGAGTCGACGGAGGACACTATTCGGAGGGTTACCGCGGCAGTCGCTCCAGTGCTTCTGCCGATCATCGATCAGCTTTCCGGTCTCGACGACGAACACCTCGAGGAGTTCAGCGCCGCAGGGGAGGATGTCTGAGGCGTCAAAACTGCTATGGACCTACCGAGGTGCCAAAGTTGGTGTCAGGGTGGCTGCGTCCTCCGGTAGCCGGAGGGAGAAGAAGGCCGATGCGGGGACGCTTCCCTTCATGAGGCGAATGTGGCACTATGTAGTGAGGTATGAGGGCTGGGTCAAGAAGCTGCGGGGAGCAGGAGCGGATTCGGATAACTCGAGAGCAAGCAGGGGGATTTGCTCCTTGCGCTGATCGGGCTGGACTGAGTGTCTCAATCTGGCGCAGATCTGTGGTATCTAAGGCCGCCGAAGCAGGGCTGCCCGGAAGAGGCTCAAAGTAGTGTCCGGCCTAACTTCGTTCGATCGCTTGAAGTCCGCGTTCGCGTCGGCGAAGTGCACAAGCGGCAGCACCCATAATTTCTACCTTTACCCCGCGCGTTTCTCTCCGGAGATCGCTCGGGCGGTCATCGATACGTTTTCAGCACAAGGAGACTGGGTATTAGATCCCTTCATGGGGGGCGGTACGGCGATCATTGAAGGCGTCGCCCTCAGCCGTCGCATGATCGGCGTTGACCTAAACGCTCTCGCCCATTTCGTGGCTGGCGTTAGAACGCGTCCACTTTCTGTCCGCGACCAGGCTATGATTCGAGCCTGGGCCGCGAGGGTTAGTATGGCTGGGTCTGAGTCAGCACATAAACCGGAGCCAGCTCCTCACATTCGGAATCTGCCGCGAGCGGTTAAGAATGTCGTGTCCGTTGCGTTGGACCACGCAGAGACGCTACTGGAGTTCCCGCGTCAGCGAGCCTTCGCGCGCTGCGCCTTGCTACGGCTAGGTCAGTGGGGTCTTGACTGCAGAGACCACAATGGACCTTCGCGGCGCAAGCTCGCGCGAAAGCTTCCGGATCTTACCGATGAGTTGCTCGCTGGCTTAGAAGAATTTGCGAATCTTTGCGGGAAAGCAGGGCTTCGCAGGAATGAGATCGTTGGGCGGCGACTCCTTCTCTGTCGGACGGCAGCAGGATTGCAGAGTGACCCGAGCCTCAGGGAGCTACACGGGCGTCCGAAGCTCATATTCACCTCGCCGCCGTACCCCCGAGTCCACGTGCTCTATCACCGCTGGCAGGTACGGGGTCGAAGGGAGACACCTGCACCTTACTGGATCGCGCAGGTACCGGATGGCTACTACGCTAGTCACTACACAGGTGGAAGCCGGACGCCAACCGGAGAGAGAGGCTACTTCTCGATGATCCGGTCTGCGTTCAGCTCCGTGAGGGAAGTCATGGCCCCCGATGGGCTCGTTGTACAACTAGTTGGCTTCGCTGATGTTCGGTCACAACTCCCGAGGTACCTGGCGACGATGTCTGAAGCTGGCTTCGAACCTTGGCGACCCCTATGGTCGCGAGAGCGCCTGTGGCGGGCCGTACCGAATCGGAAATGGTACGCCAAGCTTAAGGGCGCGGTCGACCCTTCATCCGAAGTCTTGCTGTTCCATCGTCCACGACGCGTCCGGTAAGACTCTGGCTTGCCTGAGGCGCGGGCAATACGAACCTCATCATCGGGCGGCGAGTACCAGTGTGCTTAGCATCGCCTCCTGTGCCAGACACAAGATGTGGTGGTCGCAGGGTCGATGAACACATGCCGATGGGGTGGGCTGCGGCGGTAATCGGGCGCAAGACACGTTGACTCCCCGGCGGAGACGGCATACGCTTGCCGGAGGTTGCTTCGAGCCGAAACGCTAAAAAACGAGCCACCCGGAACCCTGACCCTGGAATCCCGGAGATGAACGCGAGCGACGCGAGCGCGATGAACGACCCGAGCGGAGCGCCGCCGGCGCCCGAGGAGGTTCCAGCGCACCTGGCGCCGGAGCTGGAGAAGCCGGAGCCGCCGATATCGGCGGCCGAGCTGGCCGGGTTCGACGCCGACGAGGCGGAGCGCGAGGCCGCTGCGGCGCTGGCGAGCGGCGAGGTGGTGCCGCCGCACCACGACTTGCTCGGCTTCTACGACCGGCTGCGGCCCCGCGTGCTCGAGACCGTCGAGCGGCGGGCGGGCAAGCTGCCGGAGGACGTGGTCATCGCGCTCCTGCTGGTGCCGGACATCTTCATCCTGCTGGTACGCCTGATGCTGGACAAGGACGTGCCGCGCCGCGCCCGCCTCCTCATCGGTGGCGCCATCGCCTACTTCATCAGCCCGATCGACCTGCTGCCGGAGCTCATCCTGGGCCCCATCGGCTACCTCGACGACCTCGTCGTGGCCGGCGCCGTCGTGTCACAAGTCTTCACCGGCGACCTCGAGCCCTACGCGCGCAAGCACTGGACCGGCAAGCAGGACCTCCACGAGGTGCTGCACGACATCCGCGCCGCTGCGCGCTCCCTCGTGGGCCCCGCCGTCCACGACCGCCTGAAGCGCCTCCTCTCCCGCCACGGCATCGCCCTCGACGACAACCACAAGCACGGCGGCTAGCCAAACCGCTCACTGCTCGATTGCCGGCGTCCGGCGGCGTGGCCCGCATGGAGTCGGCGCCTGGTGCGCCGGCCATCACCAGGAAACCAGCACATCGGTGTCCAGGGGCGAGGATCAGCGGCGCAGCGATTCGTCCAGAAACTCGGCGCGCGTCCAGGGGGAACGCAGCGTGCCGCTCGGATGAGGCTCGAGATCCAACAGCGACCCGGAGGCTCCGCGCCGTTGGCCGGTGTATTCCACCATGGCCTCGCGAATCAGCTCGGCCACCGGCCGCCCCATGCGGTCGGCCAGCGCCTTCAGCTCGCGATAGTGCTCCACCTCGTCGACATGGACAAAAATCGGCCTCACGACATGATCCTATATGGGGTTCGGGGGGATCCCGGGTTCAAATCCCGGTGTCCCGACCAAGATCATCTGATTTTTCAAAGAGTTAGCTCAGCGCCCTAGCCTAGAGGGCTAACTGGCGCCCGCCACTTATCCGGCACTTTCGCGGGCACCTCCTTCCGCGCGGAACTGACGTTCGATCTCCTCCTCCGCGACGACCCGTAGCCAGTCCGACATCGAGCGCCTCGCGGCGGCAGCTGCCCGCCCGATGCGGGCTTTTTCTTCGGCAGCAAGGCCGCAGCGGAGGGCCAGGGCAGCTTCGCCAGGTGGGCAGCCGCGACCTGTCGCGGCCGCGTCAGCTCGAAAGTGCTTGACAGTCATATCCACTACCCTTAGCATCATCTGTAATGGCTGTCCCCTGCGGGAAAGGAGCGCTTTCATGAAAAGCAAGCCGGCAAGCCTTCTCCTGTTCGGCATCGTGCTCATTTGGCTGCTTGCGCCGGCCTTGGCCCGAGCCCAGCAGACCTGTGATGAAAGCTGCTCAACGGACATCGGTTGCTATGGCGGTTGCAGCATCTCGGTCGATGCGCCCTGCTCGGCGGTCTGCTGGAATGATGGGTGCGGTGCCACCTGTCAGAGCTTCGGGAGTCTGGCCTGTAAAGCATTCTTCACCGTGCACTGCACCCAGAAGCCGACCAAGAACTCTCAGCCATCCCCCGAGGTGCCGGCTGGCTGGGCCTTGGTCCGCTACGAGCTGCCCGCAACGGCCGCGCTCGATCCCAGGAACGTCCTCATTGTAAGCGCGTCCTCGGACGCCATCGCGCGCTTTGCGCAGACCGATAGTGCCAAGCGCGAGAACCAGGCGATGGCCGATCGCATCGCCGCGGACTCTGCGGACTCGGACGCCACCGCAGCGCCTCTCGCTCTCGGATGGCAGACATCGTTCATCGTCGTCCCAAGTGGCCCGTGCGAGCGCGTGCGCGCGCGTCTTACTGGCAGCAGGAACTTGGCAGAAGAGCGCCCGGAGAAGCCCGAGAACGTCTACTTCCGAGCCACGACGAACAGCGCCGGACGGATCTCATCGATGGAAGTTCTCTACACCGACGCCAGCGAGCCGGCCACGAGGAGGATCGTCGCATTTGGCAAGGAGAACCTGCAGGTCTGGTCGCCCGACAAGCCAAACTTGCCGCTTCAAGTCTACGGGTTGCTGAGAGTCTACGAAACCGGCAACGTGTCCGCCGGAGCGCTGGCCGGAAGCCCGCTGTTCTGACCCGCCGCCCCCGGCTGTTTCCCGCCCAGGGTCACCTGGGACAACCGCGCCAGCACACACCTTGGAAAGGCGGGCCCCACAGGCCACCGCGGCGCCGATCGGCGCCCGGATCAAGGCGGAAGGCACGGTACACGGTGTCGAGGGCAGCATGCACCTCTTCCTCGGGGTTCGCGCGGTGCTGGCTCTCGCCCAGAACGGACCGGGCGGGCCGCTGTACGCGCTTCTCGGGTCGGGGATCGCGGGCGAGACCTGCGCCCTCGACCGCATCGATTGGGAGGAGCGGTGGGTCGAGCGAATCTCGCTGAACCTTCCATGCCCGGGGCGCGTCACCATGGCGCCGGGGCGCGACGGCTTGTTCTTCGCCGCTTGGAACGGCCAGGGGGAGAGACGCTTCGTCTCCTGGACCGCCCTCGACGGCGCCAAATGGAGCACTGTCAAAGAGGTCGTCTTCGCTCCCTGATTACTGAGTGCCTGTGCGCTCAGTGATATCGAAAGCGGAGGTGCGTCTCGGGCTCATCCCCCGACACCTCTGACCGCCTGGATCAGGACGGCAGGCCGCCGGTGCAGGGGAGGATCACCTTCGGGGCGCCGGCGCGCGCGGCGCGCAGGGAGTAGCCGGCGGCGCCGAAGCCCTTGGCTCCCGGTTTCACGAAGGGCGCGAGCGCCGCGACCGCCGAGCTCGCGCCGTTGTACACCGTGCGGATTCCCGCCGTCTGCTGGTAGCAGAGATTGTTGGCCGGGATGGAAAGGCCGATGACGCGGCCCAGGGCGCGATGCTCGGCCTCGACGCCCAGGATCGAGGCGGATACCTCGGCGAAGAAGGCCAGCTGCGCGCTGCTGTAGGCGCTGCCCGAGGGATCGAGCTGCGCGCTGTCCTCGGGAGCGAGGCGCGCCGCCATCGACGAGAACTGCCGCACCGCCGCCAGGTAGGCGCCGACGAAGGCGTTCTCGAGCGCGTCCAGGGTGGACAGGAAGGTGCCGAGGTCGTCGAAGCTGCCCTCGGGGAAGTAGAAGGTCTGCACCGGATCGCCCGCGGCGTCCGCGCGCCCGATCAGCTTGCGCATCAGGTCGGCGTGGCTGATCTCTTCCGCCAGGGCGGCGCGCAGGTAGCCGACGTTGCCCGGCGAGCCCAATCCCGTGACGTTGACGGCCGAACCCTCGGGACCAGCGAGCTTCGGGTCCTGGATCACCTCGCCGACCAGGCCGTGGTAGTAGAAGGTGGTCGCCAGGTCCTCGGCGATGAGCGCCGCGGTGAAGATCATCTGCGCCGTGTCCCCGGCCACGGGCGCGGGCGCCGCCGCACCGCCGCCGCGCGCGCCGCGCCCCGCCGTGGGCCCCGCGGCGCCGGCGCCGGCAGGCTGGACGTGCGCGCCGGCGCAGCCGGCGGCGCCGGCGCCGAGCCCGGCCACGCCCAGGCCAGCGAGCGCGGCGCCCTTCAGCAGCGAGCGCCGGTCCAGCTGCAACCGCCGGTCCAGCAGCGAGCGCCCTTCCGGCAGCGCCCCGCCAGCGCTCGGTTCTCTTCTCGCCATCGCCTCTCCTCCTTCCTCGATCCGGCGCCGGCGCGCTCCGTGCGGACGCGCCGCCCTGCGCACGGACTTCTTTGATACGACGAGCATGCGGCCGGCGGATGACCGGTCAGCCCAGCAGGTTCGCAACCGCCGCCGCGCCGAGCTCGGGGATGACCCAGTCGGCGCCGGCCGCGGCCAGCGCGCCGGCCGGGGTCTTGCCGGTGGCGACCGCCAGCACCGGGATGCCGTGAGCGCGGGCGCAGGCGACGTCCTGCAGGCTGTCGCCGATGATCAGCGCCTCGCCGGCCGCGACCGGCCGGCCGCGGCGCTGGGCCGCGCGCGCCAGGGCGATCGGGGGCAGCTCGCGCCGCTCCACGCCGTCGCTGCCGAAGGCGCCGAAAGGAAAGAAGCGGTTGAGATCGAAGCGCGACAGCTTGGTGCGCGCGCCGGCCTCCCAGTTGCCGGTGAGCAGGGCCAGCTCGACGTCCGCACGCGCCGCGAGGCGTCCGAGCAGCTCCTCGACCCCCGGCAGCAGGCGCATGCGCCCGCGGTCGAGAGTGCTTTCGAGCCGCGGCAGGTAGGCGTCGCGCATCCGCGGCAGGCGCGCGCGCACCTCCTCGGCCGGGAAGCCGGCGCCGGTCATCAGGTCGAACACCGCCTGCGGGTCGGTGCAGCCGGCAAAGTTGTAGGAGGCGATGTCGCCGGCGGTGCCGAAGACCTCGATCAGCGCGGCCACGAAGGGACCGATCGGCTGGCCGCCGCAGTCGATCAGCGTGCTGTCGACGTCGAAGAGCAGCAGCCGCACCGGCGCCGGGCTCGCTTCGGGGTCGGCCGGCACCGCGCTACTCCCGCCAGCGCGGCGGCTGCTTGGTGGCGAGGAAGGTGGCGATGCCGTGCCGGCAGTCGGCGGTGGCGCGCGCCTGGGCGTTGGCCTCGGCGGCCAGGTCCATGGCCTCGCCCAGCGGCCGGCCGAGGGTGTCGAGCAGCAGGCGCTTGGTGCGGGCGATCGACTCGGAGCTGCCGTTGTCGAGCACCTCGGCGGCGAGCCGCTCGCCGACCGCGGCGAGGTCGGCCGCCGGCACCACCCGGTTGACCAGGCCGATCGCCAGCGCCTGCCGGGCGTCGAGGAAGCGCGGGAAGAGCAGCAGCTCGCGGATGTCCGCGCCGCGCAGGCGCAGCGGCAGGAAGGTGGCGACGAGCGCCGCCACGAAGCCGATCCGCACCTCGCTGTAGAGGAAGCGCGCGTCCTCCGCGGCGACCACGAAGTCGCAGGCGGTGGCGAGGCCGCAGCCGCCGGCGACGCAGGCGCCGTGCACTAGGGCGATGGTCAGCGCCTCCTGGCCCAGCACCGCGGCGAACAGGTCGCGCAGGGCCGCCGAGTCGCGGCGGTTCTCCTCCGGGCCGGCGCTCGCCAGCGCCCGCAGGTGCTCGAGGTCGGCGCCGGCCGAGAAGTTCCGGCCCTTGCCGGCAAGCAGCACGGCGCGGAGGCCGTCCTCGCGCAGCGGGGCGCGGTAGAGCGCGGTCAGCTCGCCGATCAGCGCCGGCGACAGCGCGTTGGCGCGCTCCGGGTCGGCGAGCGTCACCCACAGCAGGTCGCGGTCGCGGCGCGCCTCGAGGCGCCCGAAGGACGCTCCCGGTGGCGCCCAGGGCGCGCCCGGTCCGCCCGCGCGCGGCTCGGCGGCGCCGCCGCTCACCGGCCGCCGCCCTCCCGGCCGGGCTCCGCACCGCGGTCGTGGTCGGGCGGCCGCGGCGAGCGGGCCGGCGGCACCATGTCGGCGGGCACGTCGACCTCCATCTGCAGCAGCCCCTGGGCGTGGGTCTTGCCCTGGGCGTCGGTCTTCAGGCTCTCGGTGCCGCCGCCGCCGAGCGAGTCGTGCAGCAGGAAGTTGAAGGCCCGCAGGTTGGGCACCTCGAAGCGCTCGACCGGCCCGCGGCAGACCTCGCGGAAGTGCTCCTTGACGCGCTCGGCGGTGGCCTGCGCGCGCAGCAGCTCGTACAGCTCGGGGGTGTCGGCGATCAGGCCGACGTTGCTGGCGTCCCCCTTGTCGCCCGAGCGCGCGTGGGCGATCCGCTCCAACCGCACCTTCATCGGCGCCGCCGCGAGAGCGGGCCGGCCGCGAGGAGGGCCAGGCCGGCGGCGCCGAGGGCGGTCGCCGCCACCGCCGCGCCGCACGGGTTGGTGGCCACCGCGAGGTAGACCCCCTCCGGCAGCACCGCGCGGTAGCCGAGGTCCAGGACCTCGTGGTGGAGCCGTTCGAGCCAGGCGAAGGTTCCGGCGCCGGCCGCCAGCAGCAGCATCAGGGCCGCGGCCAGCCGCCGCGCCGGCCAGCCGGCCTGCATCCCCTGGCGCAGGGCGGCCGTGTACGAGACGGCCACCAGCAGCCCCCAGCCGGCGAACTCGAGCCGGTCGGCGAGCGCGCTGTAGAGGAAGCCGACGAGCAGCGCCGGCAGGATGCCGGCGAGCAGCCCGGCGTACCAGGGCATCACGTGTTTCTCCTGCGTCCGCGGAGGTTCCAACGCTAGACCTCCTCCACCGAGACCTCGATGCGGCTCTCCACCTCTTCGCGGGCCAGCAGCGCCGGCCAGTAGGCCATGACCTCCTGCGGCTTCGGGCGGCCGCCGGCGAAGCCGGTCACCCCGGGCGGGCCGGCGGTGATCAGCGGCGCCAGCTCGACGCCGAAGCGCGCCACCTTCTCGGGGTCGGCGTCGCGCACTCCCAAGCGCAGCACCACCTCGGGCGGCTCCTCGACCGCCGGGAAGATGCCGGGGAGGCAGGCGCCGGTGCCGACCAGCTCGACCGAGCGGTTCTCGGGCGAGAAGGTGACGCCGGCCCGCTCCAGGCGGCGCCAGACGATGTCGGCGGCGAGCCGGGCCTTGGCGATGGCCCGCGGCCCCGAGATGGTGACCTGGCCGCTGGTCTTGTAGCCGGCGAGGTAGGACGCCGAGACCTTGAAGAAAGGGGTCTTGGGCCCGCCGCGGATGCCGGCGACGCCGACCCGGTCGGGCCCTTCCTGGTGGAGGCGGATGCTGGTGAAGTCCGCGACGCAGTCGGGGGTCAAGTACTCGCTGGGCTTGCTCATCTCGTAGAGGAGCTGCTCGGCGACGGTGTCGACCGTCACCATGCCGCCGGTGCCCTGGTGCTTGGTGACCACGAAGCTGCCGTCCTCGCGCGCCTCGACGATCGGGTAGCCGACGTTCCAGAGGTCGGGCACCTCCCACCAGCGGCTGTAGTTGCCGCCGGTGCACTGGGCGCCGCACTCGATGATGTGCCCGGCGATGGTGCCGGCGGCGAGGCGGTCCCAGTCGCGCTCGCCCCAGCCGAACTCGTGGATCATCGGCGCCAGCGCCAGCGCGGTGTCGGTGATGCGGCCGCAGAGCACGATGTGCGCGCCGGTCGAAAGCGCCTCGACCACCGGGCGGGCGCCGAGGTAGGCGTTGGCGCTCATCAGCCGGTCCACATGCGGCGCGAGCGGCTCGCCGGTGTCCATGTTGGCGAGCGGATGGCCGGCCGCGACCAGCGCCGGCAGGCGGGCCAGCACGTCGTCGCCCTCGACCACCCCGACGCGGACGCCGGAGATCCCCAGCTCGCGCGCCACCTCGAAGATCCGCCGCCGGCAGGCGCGCGGGTTCAAGCCGCCGGCGTTGCTGAGGATGCGGACGCGGCGCTCCATCGCCTCCGGCAGGATACGGCGGATGAAGCTGATGAAGTCGGTGGCGTAGCCGAGATCGGGATTGCGCAGCTTCTGCCGCATCATGATCGACAGCGTCACCTCGGCGAGGTAATCCATGCCGACGTAGTCAATCGGCCCGCCGCGCAACAGCTCCACCGGGGCATCGACGTTGTCCCCCCAGAACCCCTGGCCGTTGCCGATGCGCACGGTCCTCATGAGCGGTCCCAGCGTAGCACCTCAGGTCTGCAGCACGCCGGTGCGGAAGGGCGGGATCTCGGGGTTGTGGGCGGCGGCGGCCAGCGAGCGGGCGAGCACCCGGCGGGTCGCGGCCGGGTCGACGATCGCGTCCACCCACAGGCGCGCCGCGGCGTAGCGCGGGTCCATGGCGGCGGCGTAGCGCGCCTTGATCTCGGCCAGCCGCCGCGCCTTCTCTTCCTCCGGCACCCCGGCGCCGCGGTTCTTGAGCTGGATGCTGAGCAGCGTCTGGCTCGCCTGGTCGCCGCCCATGACCGCGATGGCGGCCGAGGGCCAGGCATAGAGGAAGCGGGCGCCGTACGCCTTGCCGCACATGGCGTAGTTGCCGGCGCCGTAGGAGTTGCCGGCGAACAGGGTGAGCTTGGGCACGGTCGAGTTGGCCACCGCGTTCACCATCTTCGCGCCGTCCTTGATGATGCCGCCGCGCTCCGCCCGGCTGCCCACCATGAACCCGGTCACGTCCTGGATGAACAGCAGCGGGATGCGCTTCTGGTTGCACAGCTCGACGAAGCGCGCCCCCTTGTCCGCCGAGTCCGAGTAGATGACGCCGCCGATCTGCAGCTCCTTGTCGCGTTCGCCGGTGCCGGTAGCCCGCTGCACGATCGAGCGCTGGTTGGCGACCACCCCGACCGCCCAACCGTCGATCCAACCGGTGCCGCACACCAGCGTCCGGCCGTAGGTCGCCTTGTACTCGTCGAGCTCGCTGCCGTCGAGCAGCCGCGCCAGCACCTCGTAGGTGTCGTACGGCCGCGTGCGGTCGATCGGCAGCACCCCGTACAGCTCTTCCTCGGGATAGAGCGGCGGCGCCGGCTCGCGGCGGGCGAACGGCGCCAGCTCCGGCCGCGCCAGCTGCGCGAACTGGCTGCGGATCTTCGCCAGGCAGCT
>Ga0307479_10003578_pt1 | contig 14163 bp, 11 predicted proteins | sample atmos_gasesECM4C_FD_203743 | JGI IMG/M metagenome (GOLD analysis project Ga0307479, IMG submission 203743) | Hardwood forest soil microbial communities from Morgan-Monroe State Forest, Indiana, United States - atmos_gasesECM4C_515 | ecosystem: Environmental > Terrestrial > Soil > Temperate...
AGCGTCCTGGACAGCATCGAGCACGGCGCTACTCTCGCGAAAAAAGAGACTACTCTGCCCTTGACCAAGGGTAGGAGGTCCTACGAACCGCCGGCGCCCCCTCAATTCGGCTTGGCCCCATCACCCGCCGCTTCCGGCGGGTCCGCCGGCGGCGCCGGCAGCTTCGGTAGTCCCCCCGTAAACCGCTCGATCAGCGCGCGGACGTTGCGATCCTTGACGGCGTTCAGGAGCGGCGCGCCGGCGGGGGAGCGGCGGAGCAGGCTTTCCGGGTCGGGGAAGATCAGGGGATCGTCCCAGGGCCCCTGCACCACGAAGGGCAGATCGAAGGCGGTGCCGCCGTTCGAGGCCGTGGTCAGGCTCGCCGTGCCCTTCATGTCGTATTCGCGCGTCGGCACCGACGCGGTCCCGGTCATGGTGATGCGCGCCGACGGCCCCTCGATGCGGACGTCCTCGGCGGTGGCGATGCCGTCGGCGAACTTGAAGGCGACGTTCAGCGTGTCGTAGGGCGTCGAGCCGGAGCGGAAATTGCCGCCGCCCGACAGCGGACTGCGTTCCAGCCGTTTCAGGAGCTGCTCGACGTTGAAGCCCGAGATCGCGCCGTCATGGCCGGTCAGGCTCGCGGTGCCGTCGAGCGATTGCGCGAGCCCGAACGGGCTCGATCCCGAGGCGACCAGCGCAACGTTGAGATTGCCGCGGCCGGACAATTTGGTGATGCCGAACAGCTCGCTGGCGCAGGATTGCAGGTCGACATCGATGAACTGCAGCTGCGCCTTGACCTCGGCGTCGGCGTCCGCGCGCGCGATCCCGAACGAGCCGCGGGCCATGCCGCCATAGATCTGCGCTTCGCCGATGCTGAGCGCCAGCACGCCGCCGCGCAGATTGGCGCCGAGCGCGGTGCGGCCGAGTCGTGACGGACCGACGGTGAGCCGCGCCGCCGACAGCCGCATGTCGAGATCGGTGGTCGACAGCGCGTTGAGGTCGAATATCTGCCGGTTCCAGTCGCGCGCGCCAGAGGCGAGCAGGCGGAAGGTCGAGATGTAGGGCGTGAAGTCGAGCGCGTCGGCGGCAAGCGTCGCCTGCAACGACTGCCGGCCATTGTTGGAATAGGTCATCACGCCCTCGGCGACATTGCCGTCGAGCTCAACATTGACGTTGGTCAGCGCCAGCGAGGCGCCGACGACATTGGCGCGGGCCTTCAGCGCGAAGCGGCCAAAACCGCCGGCCGCCGGCGAGGCCTGACCGATCCATTGCAAGGCCGAGCGCAGCGAGGAGCTGTCGATGGTCAGCGTGCCCTCCATCATCGCGCTGGTGCGATTGGCGACCGAACCGTCGAACGCCACTTTCAGCGGCGTGCTGGCGAGCCGCACCTTCAGGCCGGAGCGATCGCCCGCGAGCGCTGCGACAAAATCGTTGATGCTGATCGAGCCGTCGACGCGCTCGCCGCGCCAGTCGAACTGACCGGTCGCGGCAAACGAGCGCGAGATCGACGGCCACGCCAGCGAGAGATCGATGTCCTCGAGCTTCTCCGCGGCGTGATGGCCGGCGTCCTGATAGTTCAGGATGCCGTCCTGGATGCGGATTTCCGAAAACGACACCTCGTTGTCGGCGCCGGGCTTCATGTTGCGCGCGATGGTCTGCAGGAACGGCGTCCAGTTGCTGTCGCCGTCGGCGGCGCGGACCACCTTGATGAGCGGGCGCAGCATCATGACGTCGGCGATCTCGAACCGCTGCATCAGCAGCGGCAACAGCCGCAAGTTCGCGGTCAGCACGTCGACGCGCAGCGCGGGATCGCCGGTCGCCCCGCCCTTCAGGCCGACGTCGTGAAAGGAGACATAGCTTCCCGGAAACACCGAAACGTCGATCGAGCCGCCGATCACGAGATCGAGCCCGGTGACGGCGCGGATCTGCGCTTCCACCGCGTCGCGCAGCGCGTCGCGGTTGATTAGCCATGACGTCGCGACCAGGGCGATCAGCGCAAGACCGAGCAACGCCGCAATCGGCGTCCCCAGGCGCTTCATTCCTTGGGCCATCGTCAATGACATGTCCTGATCGGGTTGGGATCGCAGGTTCGCTGTTGGACGGTGAGGGGCAGCGCGTGCCGGAACCGGTGCCAACTCCCGCAACTTGAAGGGTTTTCTTGACGCTTTCAAGGCTGCATCCCCCCGTAAGACTCCCCGGTCTACGCTTCGATACCCGTTCAGACGGGTGCGCGCAATTACCGCCCCTCGCCCTCGTCACAGCAAGAACAAGGCCGAACCTTGGCGTCATTGACGCATTGCGAACATTTCGCCTAATAATCTGTGATCACCGAGCATGACCCGGAAAAGCGGTACCGGTTTTCCGGCAAAGATCATGCCCAAACAATAGGCCACAGCCCGCGCCGCTTTCATCAGGTCAGTTTGCATGAACAAGGTCTATCCCGACGCCAAATCGGCCCTCGACGGCCTTCTCAAGGACGGCATCATGATCATGTCGGGCGGCTTCGGCCTCTGCGGCATCGCCGAGACCTTGTCGGATGCGATCCGCGATTCCGGGGTCAAGAACCTGACCGTGGTCTCCAACAATGCCGGCGTCGACGGCATCGGGCTAAGCCGGCTCCTGGAGACGCGGCAGATCAGGAAGATGATCTCCTCCTATGTCGGCGAGAACAAGCTGTTCGCCCAGCAGTACCTCGCCGGCGAACTGGAGCTGGAATTCAATCCGCAGGGCACGCTGGCCGAGCGCATCCGCGCCGGAGGTGCCGGCATTCCCGCGTTCTATACCAAGACCGGCGTCGGCACGCTGATCGCCGAGGGCAAGGAAGTGAAGGAGTTCGACGGCGAGAAATACCTGATGGAACGCGGGCTGTTCGGCGACCTCGCCATCGTCCATGCCTGGAAGGGCGACACCGCGGGCAACCTGGTCTACCGCAAGACCGCGCGCAACTTTAATCCGATGATGGCGACCGCCGCGAAGGTGACCGTCGCCGAGGTCGAGCATCTGGTCCCGGCCGGCGAGATCGAGCCGGACCACATCCACACCCCCGGCATCTTCGTCAAGCGCATCGTCGAAGTCGGCAGCGCCAAGAAGCGCATCGAATTCCGCAACACCCGCCCGCGCCCCGCGGCGTAAGCGCGACCCACAGCAGGAGAGCTTCATGGCCTGGACCCGCGATCAAATGGCCGCCCGCGCCGCCAAGGAGCTGCGCGACGGCTACTACGTCAATCTCGGCATCGGCATCCCGACGCTGGTCTCGAACTACATTCCCGACGGCATCGACGTGGTCCTGCAGAGCGAGAACGGCATGCTCGGCATGGGGCCGTTTCCTTACGAGGGCGAGGAAGACGCCGACCTGATCAACGCCGGCAAGCAAACGGTGAGCGAACTGCCGAGCACCAGCTATTTCTCCTCGGCCGAATCGTTCGGCATGGTGCGCGGCGGGCATATCGATCTGTCGATCCTGGGCGCGATGCAGGTGGCGCAGAACGGCGACCTCGCTAACTGGATGATCCCCGGCAAGATGGTGAAGGGCATGGGCGGCGCCATGGACCTCGTCGCCGGCGTCAAGCGCGTCGTGGTGGTGATGGAGCATTCCGCCAAGGATGGCGCGAAGCTCCTGAAGCAATGCAACTTGCCGCTGACCGGCGAACGGGTGGTCGACATGGTGGTGACGGATTTGGCGGTCTTCACCATCGACAAGCATGGTCACGACGGCATGGCGCTGATCGAGCTCGCCGACGGCGTCACGCTCGACGAGGTGAAGTCGAAGACCGAAGCCGAATTCCGGGTCGCGCTGAAGAACGTGTGAGGTTTTGTAGGGTGGGCAAAGGCGCCCTTGCGCCGTGCCCACCGTTCGTGACGCTGGAAAAGATGGTGGGCACGCTTCGCTTTGCCCACCCTGCGCGCTACCGCCGCGCCGATCACGCCTTCGCGGCGACATCCTCCAGTCCGCGATGGCGCGGCTCGACGCCCCAGGCCCACACCACCACGATCTGAACGACGACCAGCAGGATCATCAGCCAGACCACGCCCGGCAGCTGGTAGGAGGCCATCAGCGCGCCGACGATGAAGGGCGAGACCACGGTCGCGCCGCGTCCGAACGTGTTGCAGATGCCGTTGGCCCGCAAGCGGATCTCGGTCGGGAACAGTTCGGGCGTATAGACGCCGAACAGGATCGCCGTCTGCACATAGATCGCGACGATCAGCACGAATCCGACCGAAAGCACGATCTCCGGATCGGACGCGGCATCGAAGCGGGCATAGATGTAGCCGGAGACGATGGTCACGATCGACGCGCCGATGATGCTCCAGCGCCGTCCGACCGCATCGGACAAATAAGCGCCGAGTGCACAGCCGACCAGCGATGCGGCCGACAACACCAGCGTATAGGCGAGAGAATTGGCGATGGTCAGTCCCTGGCGCAGGAAGAATTGCGGCAGGAAGATCACGAAGCCGAAGATCAGCGTATTGATCGTGATCAGCACCCAGCAGCCGACGATCATGCGTTGCAGCAGCGGGGGCCTCAGCATGTCGGAGGCGCGGACCTGCGCGACCTCGGCCGGCACCGCCGCCGGCGGCAGCGTCGCGCCGCCGGCGGCTTCCTTTTCGATCGCCTGCATCAAGGCTTCGGCTTCCGCGGTGCGTCCCTGCGATTCGAGCCAGCGCGGCGATTCCGGGAGATTCTTGCGCAGATACCAGACGATCAGCGAGCCGACGCCGGCGATGACGAACATCGGGCGCCATCCGAAGGCCGGGATGATCAGATAACCAAGCAGCGCGGTCACCGGGAAGCCGCACACCGTCAGGAACGCCATCATCGACAGCCAGCGCCCGCGGCTGTTCGGCGGAACGAATTCGGTCAGCGTCGAATAGCCGACCACGATTTCGGCGCCCAAGCCGAGACCTTGCACGAAACGGCAGGCGATCAGCTGAGTCATGTCCTGCGCGAAGGCCGCGGCCAGCGACGCCAGCCCGAAGATCAGGAGGTTGATCTGATAGGTGAAGCGGCGCCCCATCTTGTCGCCGACAAATCCGGTGATCAGCGCGCCCAGCGTCATGCCGACAAAGGTCAGCGAAATGAACTGCAGGTTTTGCGGCAGGGTCGAGAACTTGCTCTGGATCGCCGACGCCAGCACGCCGCCGGCGATGTAGAGATCGTAGCCGTCGAAAAACATGCCGGCGCCGACCAGTCCGAAAATCCGGTAGTGAAACGAAGAGATCGGGAGCCGGTCGAGACGTGCGCCGGCGTTGACTGCTTGGCCCATGTGAAGTTTCCCCCTTTTTTGTAGTTCGTCCGCGGCTGCTGGTTTGTTTGATCTGGTGCAGCCGCGCCTTGTTTGCGTTAGTTCAGTCGTCGTTGTGTTGCCGTGTCGCGGTACCAGTCGAACGGCGCGTCATGGGTCGCGACCATCACGCTCTTGGTGTTGAAATGGTCGTCGAAACTTTCCGAGCCGAATTCGCGCCCCACGCCGCTGTCGTCGACGCCGCCCCAGGGCGAGGCCGGATCGAGCCGGTGATGATCGTTGATCCACACGATGCCGGCCTTCACGGCGGCCGCGACGCGATGCGCGCGTCCGACGTCGCGGGTGCGGATCGCGGCCGCCAGCCCGAATGGTGAGTCGTTCGCCAGCCGCAGCGCGTCGGCCTCGTCGGTGAACCGCGTCACCGAGGTGAATGGCCCGAATACTTCCTCCTGGAAGATGCGCATGCGGCTCGTCACATCGGCAAACACGGTGGGCTCGACGAAGTAGCCGTGTGCATGGCCCGGCACCTTGGCCGCAACACCGCCCGTCACGAGCCGCGCGCCGTCGTCGCGGCCGAAGCCGCAATAGGACAACACGCGGTCGCGCTGCCGCGCCGAGATCACCGGCCCGAGCTGGGTTGCGGGATCGAAGGGATCGCCGATCCGGATGGTTTCCGTCTTCGCCTTCAGCTTTTCGACGAATTCGTCATAGATCGAGGCCTGCACCAGGTGGCGCGAGGCGCAGACGCAGGTTTGCCCCGCGCCGATGAAGGCGCCGAACGCGGCATAGTTGACGGCGCGGTCGACGTCGAAATCGTCGAACACCATGACGGGCGTCTTGCCGCCGAGCTCGAGCGTCTGGTGCGCGAATACTTTTGCCGCCGCACTGCCCGCGATGCGGCCGGCCTCGGTGCCGCCGGTCAACACCAGCTTGTTGATGTCGCCATGCTCGGCGAGCATCTTGCCCGTGCTTTGGCCGAGGCCCAGCACGATGTTGAACACGCCGGGCGGCAATCCCGCCTCGGTGAAGATTTTTGCAAGTTTCAGGGTCGTCAGCGGCGTGTATTCGGAGGGTTTTACGACGGTGACGCAGCCTGATGCGAGAACGGCCGCGAGCGACTTGCACAGGATCATCAGCGGATGATTGAACGGCGTGCAATTGGCGACGATGCCGATCGGCGTGCGCAGTGTATAATTCAGATACGAGCCTTCGACCGGGATCACCGCGTCGCGGCGCGCCAGCGCCAGCCCGGCGAAATAGCGGAAGAAATCCGGCAGCCGCGACAGCTGCGCCCGGGTCTCGTTCAGCGGCCGGCCGTTGTTGAGCGTTTCCAGCCGGTACAGCGCTTCCAGGTTGGCCTCGAAGGCGTCGGCGAGCCTGTTCACCAGCCGCGCCCGCGCGCGGATGTCCATGCCGCCCCACGCCTTGCCTTCGAAGGCTGCGCGCGCGCTCTTCATCGCGCGGTCGATATCCTCAGGCGTCGAGTTCGGGATTTTTGCGATCACCTCGCCGGTGGCGGGATTGCGGACGTCGAGCATCTCGCCGCGGCCGGCCTCGATCTCGCGGCCGTCGACGAAATTTCCATGGGTCTCGACGTCGCTTGTCGCGGGTCTTGCCGGAATGTTCACGCGTCCCTCCCTTCGACAATGACGGCATTGCGCTTCAGCGCCGGCAGCACGCGCTTTTCGGTCTGGGCGATATGGGCCTTGATGATCCGCGCCGCGCTGCGCCGGTCGCGCCCTTGCATCGCCTCGATCAGGGCAACGTGCTCGGCAACGAGCTGGGTGGCGTCGTGGTCGCCGACGCTGGTGACGCTGACCCGCACCAGCCGATCGGCCTGTCCGATCAGATCGCACAGCGCCTGTGCCATGCGGCGGTTGCCGGAGGCGTGCGCGAGCGCGCAGTGGAAGTCGCGGTTATAGGCGATGAAGTCTTCATGATCGCCTTCGAAGCGGCGAAACCGATCGAGCGCCTTCAGGTCGTCATCGCCGGCGTTGTCGATCGCTTCGGCGACGCAGGCCGGCTCCAGCGCCAGGCGAAAACGCAGGAGATCGCGGGCGTCTTCGAGCGAGATCGGGTTGACCCGGTAGCCCTGGCGCGGCTGCACCGTGACCAGATGCTCGCGCTCGAGCCGCAACAGCGCTTCGCGCACTGGTTGCCGGCTGACGGCGTAACGCTCGGCAAGTTCCTGCTCGCGCATATCATCGCCGGGGGCAAGCCGGCAGCTCAGAATATCAGAGCGCAGGCTTTCATAGACATTGTCGCGTAAAAGCATCGAATTTCCTCATCGTCCAATCCACAGTTTTGCAGTGGTGAAATATCACGTCAAGCAACTGAGCCTTGAAATGGACGAGTTTTAATCTATTTATTGGAACCGGCCGGCGCGCTTTGCACCACATGTGCGACTAGAAAGGGGAACGAACATGTATCGGGCTTACGCCAGCGGCGCCGTCAACGCCGCTGAGGTCGGCTATGGGCCGCCACTATTTCTATTTCATTCGCTGTTGTCGGATCGCGCGAGTTTCGATGCGGTAGCGCCGGGGCTTTCGCGGTCGTTCCGGGTCGTCATTCCGGAGTTGCCCGGCTTCGGCCGCTCGCAGGCGGTCCGCGGGGGGCTGGCCGAGGTCGCCGATCGCATGGCGGAGGCCGTGTCCGATGCAGCTAGTGGCAGCGACGCGATCGTGCTCGGCAACGGCTATGGCGGGTTCGTCGCCCTGCAGATGGCGATCCGCCATCCCGGCATCGCGTCGCGATTGATCATCGCCGACTCTGGCGCCGTGTTCCCGGAAGCGGGGCGCGAAGCGTTTCGCAACATGGCGGCGGCCTGCGAAGCCAACGGGCTCTCGTCGATCACCGACGTCGCGATGCGCCGGCTTTTTGCGCCGGATTTTCAAGAGGAGCATCCCGACCTGATGCGCGACCGCCGCGAGGCGTTCTTGAGGACCGACCCGGAGGTGTTTCGCGCGGCCTGCGCGCAGCTCGCCGAGGTCGATCTGCGGCCGGAACTCTCCAAGGTCCGCGTGCCCGTGCTGGTGATGGTCGGCGAACAGGACGAGGCGACGCCGCCTTCGATGTCGCAGGAACTGGTGGCTCTGCTGCCAAACGCGCGGCTGAGGGTCATTCCGGGCTGCGCGCATGTCCCGCAATTGCAGTCGCCGAAAATCTTCGTCGAGATGATGTCCGATTTCCTGCTGGCGATGCCGATGACGAGCTGAGAAAGCGCGTCAGCTCCCGATGAGGCCGTGCCGCGCGACCGCGATCGGCGATGCGCCGATCCTGATCGGCTTGCGGCCCCGGCCATCGGCCGTCAGCGCGCCGATCGCTGCATTCTCGCGGGCGCGTCGGAACGGGGGCAGAGCTCGGGTTGCAGGGGCGGGGAGGCCAGCAGAGGCGCGGGCCGAAGCAGATCCGCCAGTTGTTGCGGCGGGACCGGTTTGCTGAACAGAAAGCCTTGCATTTCATCGCAGGCGTGATCGCGCAGGAATGTCTCCTGCTCGGTGGTTTCCACGCCTTCGGCAACGACCGTCATTCCGAGCGCCTTGCCCATGCGGATGATCGCCTGGGTGATGGCCTGATCCTCGGAATCGCCGGCCAGATCGCGCACAAAGGAACGGTCGATCTTGATGGTGTCGATCGGGAATTGCTTCATCAGGGACATCGACGAATAGCCGGTCCCAAAGTCGTCGATCGCCAGACGGATGCCGCGGTGCTGGATCGCTTTCAGCACCTTGATCGCCCGGGAAACGTTCTGCATCACCATGCTCTCGGTGACCTCGAGCTGCAGCAGCGCCGGCGACAGGCCGCTCGCCGTCAAGGCATTGTCGATATCCCGCAACAGGTGCTCGTCGGCGAACTGCCGCGGCGAAAGATTGACCGCCATCGATATCGGCCGCAGTCCGCGGCGCTGCCAGGCCGCGTTCTGCGCGCAGGCCTCGTTCAAGACCCAGCGGCCGATCGGGACGATCAGCCCGGTCTCTTCCGCGAGCGGTATGAATTGCATGGGCGGCAGCGCGCCGAGATCGGGATGGGTCCAGCGCAACAGCGCCTCGACGCCGGTAATCTGCCTGGTCGCGATGTCCACCTTCGGCTGGTAATGCAGCGCGAACTGATCGCGTTCGAGCGCGCGGCGCAGCGCGGTTTCCAGTGTCAGGCGCTCGATCGACTGGGTCTTGATCTCCTTGGAGAAGAAGCGGAAACCGTTCTTGCCGTCCTCCTTGGCGAGATACATCGCCATGTCGGCATTCTTGGTGAGCGTCTGCACGTCAGTGCCATCCTTGGGATACATGGCGATGCCGATGCTGGCCGTGGTGTGGCACTCATGGCCGCTCAACAGCAGCGGCTGGGCGAGCACCGACAGCAGGTTGCGCGCGATGTCCTCGATGTCGTTGCTGTCCGCGGTTTCCTCCAGAATGACCACGAATTCGTCGCCGCCCAGTCGGGCGATGACGTCGCAGGCACGCAAGGAACTGCGCAGCCTGTTGGCGATTTCCACCAGCAGGCTATCGCCGGCTTCGTGACCCAGCGAATCATTGATGATCTTGAACCTGTCGAGATCGATGAACAGCACCGCAAATCGCCGATCGTGGCGTCGCGCGGCCTCGATCGCGAAATGCATCAGCTGGTTGAACATCACGCGATTGGGCAAGTCCGTCAGGCTGTCATGGGTCGCCAGATATTCGATCTGCCGATCGGCCCGCGCCTTCTCCTCGGCGTGATCGAAATTCGCAAGCGCGAACGAAACGTTGTCGGCGAGCCGCTGCAGCAGATCGATCAATTCCGGCGTGAAGGTGCCAATTTGGGTCGAGTGAACGATCAGGACCCCGAACGCGTTCCCGCCCTTGATCAGAGGAAACGCGACGGCTGAGCGCATGCCCAGCTCCTGGAGCCGCCCTCGAAAACGCGTCAGCCTCGGATCTGCCATGTAGTCATTGCTGACGCTCGGCCGGCCCGACTTGAAGGCGATTTCGCTCAAGGACTGGCTCTCCGACTCCGAACTGTTGAGCGGGGTTTGCAGGCCAAGCGCGGTTTCCTCTCCTGGGCCTCCCACGGCAACGACGCGAAGGAATGCGCCGCCCGGCTCGACGAACGAAATGTGATTGCGCATGGCCGTTTCACCGAGCACGGCCGCCTTGCAGACGAGATCGCAAAGCTCTTCCCTTGTCTTGGCCCGGATGATCGCTTCATTGGCCGCGCCGAGCGCGGCAAACATGCGCGTGAGGCGTCCCTTTTGCTCCTCGGCAAGGCGGCGGTTGGCCTCGCGCTCGAATACCCCGAGCCCAAACGAGATGTTCTCGGAGATCCTCCCCATCAGCTTGGACATCTCTTCGTCGAGCTGACTGACCCCGCTTCCGAAGAAAAAGTAGATGACGCCAACGGTTCTTGCGCCGGCGAACAGCGGAAATGCGCCGCACGCCGTCAGGCCCGTGGCCTTGACCAGCGGAAGCCATGGCCGCGAACGCGGGTCATTGGGAACGTCGTCGCTGATGCAGGGCTTGCCGGTTCGGAACGCCGTGCCTCCCATGCCCTGGCCCTCGGGAATCGCCGGATCCGACGAGAAACGAAGTTTCGCGGTGATCTCGGGAAAGGCGCTGGCGTGGGCTGCGAGCTCGAGCCAGGACGACCCCTCGGGCAACGTGAAGATCGCCGTGCCCAGAAGCTTGCCTTGATCGACTGCGGCATGGCAGACCATCTGGAACATCTCGCTCACGGACTGCGACCGCAGGATGGCTTCGTTGGTCGCGGTCAGCGCGGTGAACAAGCGCGCGATACGTTTTCGCGCGTGCTCGCGTTCGAAATTGTCGAGCGCAAACGAAACATTCTCCGCCATGCTCTCGAGCAGACCGATGATCTCGTCGCTGAGGGCGTTCGGCTGGTCGTAAAAAAACAACAGGGCTCCGACGCAACACCCGCTTTTTCTGATCGGCACCGCTGCTGCAGATCTGGCGCCGATGCGCCTTGCCGCTTCATGCCATCGCCGCAACCTGCCATCGTTGATGTAGTCGTTGGTCACGAACGACCGGCCAGCTCGAAAAGCGGACGCGGCAAGCCCTTGGCCCTCGTTCGAATGTTCGTCGGTGGAGCTTATGGTTGTTCGAAGCGTGTCGGTTCCCGCGCCGGCGCCGGCGACGAATTTCAACTGATTTTCCGGTGTGGCCATCAGGACGCCGGTGCCGAGCAGCTTGCCGCCGAACACGGCAGCATCGCAAACTCTCTGAAACAGCTCGTCCTCGGATGTGGCCCGCAAGATCGCCGCGTTCGTGGCGCTTAGCGCCGCAAACATCCGTGCAAGATTCGACCCCAAGATCATCGATTTCCGCTCTCGGCGCTTTTGCACCTCGGGGCTCAATGTGACCGTTGGGGGCTAAGCGGCGGTAACGAATCGGAGTCAATGGCGGGTAAATCCAGTGCACCAATACGATGCACGGGGATCGAGGAGCCACGTAAAAATACGGAGACCCGTTGCGGTCGGCGATTTTCCGAATCGGCAATTCGACGCCAGACTTTGAAATCGTCGGCCCAATCTCTGTGGCGAGCCGCTGTACCGACTTCGAGCCGTGCCCGCGGCACGCCCCGCACAGCGTTACCAAGATCGGTCGAAGCGCGCGCTAGCGGCGACCGCTGATGGCAAACGGAGAAGCGCCGGGCAGCGAGAGCGAATTGATGTCGCCGTCGATGCGCCCGGACTGTTGGGTGTAGCCGACCCCGAGTGACAGGCTGACATTCGGCGTCGGCTGGAATTCGACGCCCGCATGCGCGCTATAGCCGGGCAGTGTGCCGGACGTGGTGTCGAAGGGGGCAAAAGGGCCACCGATGCCGGACTTATATTTCAAGGTGTCGAAACCGGCATACACCGTGACGGGCAACCCGCCCGCATTCTTGAAGTTGTAACCGAACTGCACGCCTTCGGTATAAAGCGAGCCGATATTGCCGAACGCTCCGTCCTGGTTGATGCCGCTCATGCTCAAACCCATGCGGCCGCCTTCGCTGCCGACAAACCAGCCGTTCGGAAAATTGTAGCGCATATAGGAAAAGCCGCCGCCCCGGGCGTCACTGCCGTCAAAGCCCGGAAAGTTGCCGTACGTGTTGGAGCTCTGGCCGCCGGCCGGATTGCCGCCGAAGCCAATGGGCCAGCTCGGGATCCAGTATGTCACCGGGGCGGCCTGGGCATGGGCCGTTCGCCCGCCCAGACAGAGCGCCGCCAATACCAGTGCGAGACCTAATCTGCTTGAGAACATCCGCGCTACCGCCAAGTGACTTGAAATTATACCGTCCAAAGATCAAGAACGCCAGTGCAGCGCCGTGCCAATAGCGAACGGCTAAGGGTTCTGGTATCCGCGGAATGTGGCCGATATCCATCGCCCAGGGCAACGCAGAGCGGCCCCAGCCCCGAGATTTTGGAATGAGTCGCATGCTCGGAAACGGTCGGCATGTCTCGCAAGCGCCACACAAGCAGACTGGAATTTAGCCGCAGTGGTTGTCATACGGAGTGCCGAACCCAGACATTGGGCTCGATATAAACCGCGCAATCCTGTTCCAGCGAAACCATGACCGGCGAGAGCGCGCCCTCCACCAACAGCTCGCCCGATCGATCGAACGGCATTCCAGTCCAGAGCGCCCAATCGGCCAACCTGCCGACGATCGTCATGGAATAAGGTGCGATCTTTACAAGTTTTCCGCCGACCCGAAGGTGGGTTCTCAGCCAGGCGTCGATCGGAAAGCCATCGGCACGCACGGCGTTGACGTAGTCGCGCATCGGCGTGCGTGGCTGTAGATGCTTTTGGTTCGGTCGCACCGGCGCGAACACTTCTGCAAATCCCTTGATTTTCGCGCACGCTTTCATGGCGCTCAATAACGCGAGCGAATTGTCGCCGCCCCGCGCTTCGGGCACCAGGCTGATTTCCAGCGCGCTCAGGGCATTCGGCGCGCGTCCAGTCATGCTGTCTTCGTGAGCCCAGCGGATAACCTGATCCCAGCCGCCATCGGGCAGTTCGGTGCGGCCGTCGGTGTTGAACGCAAACGGCACGCTGAACGCCCGCGCCACGACCTTGCCATCGGCTATGCCCGCGAAAGCATAGTCGAGATAGCGATCGAGCATCCACGGCGCAAAATAGAGCTTTGCTGCTGCACTGTGTTCCATGAACTCCGGCCAAACAGACTGCAAATCCGAGGCGAAAATCGCCGGCCGAAGATCGGGTCGCTCCCGCAAAGTGAAGATTTCCAGACCCATGAGGCCTCCTGCGTTCGATCAGTGACGCCTTTGATCATGACCGTAGAGATGGATAAGGTCGACGCATGAAATCGAGACCAATTTTTCGCTTGAGGAATTGTCACAGCCGAAGGCGGCGGTCGGATGTACCAGCTAGAGCACGCTAGCCAGGATATGGGAAAGTCGCACTGTCCCTTCTAATCCTTGACGGCGGCTACAGCTGCAACGTCCGCCGCCACGACAGCCGTCAGTCATGCGACGCTGCTCAGCCACCTGGATTGAAAAAATGAGTGCGCAAATATCAGAGAGCTATGCCCTGCTCGCGCCAACGTCCTCGTCAATTGCCTGCGGATTGCATGGCTGATCCCTTGCAGATTGTTCTGAAAGGTTCAGAGCCTGCGATTCCAGCTTGCGAACGGCCACCGAGTGGTTCAGTTTGATTTGCAGACGACTGCCTGTTTGGTCCTTTGGTTTATGGTGGAGTAATCACATGCCCATCAGACCGCTCGCTGTTACAGACTCGGACCTTGCGCGTGCCCGCCAAATCCAGCGCTCATGGACGCCCCTTAAGCGGCTCCCCAGCGATGAAGCTGAGATGATTGCGAGGGCGATCGCAGAGGGCATCGCGGTGGGTCGCAAACAAGGTTTGGAGCTGGCGATGGCTCCGAATCACTGACTCGACCCCAACTGCATAGCCCGTAGGATGGGTTGAGCCTTTGCGAAACCCATCACCCT
>Ga0307479_10003579_pt1 | contig 14162 bp, 15 predicted proteins | sample atmos_gasesECM4C_FD_203743 | JGI IMG/M metagenome (GOLD analysis project Ga0307479, IMG submission 203743) | Hardwood forest soil microbial communities from Morgan-Monroe State Forest, Indiana, United States - atmos_gasesECM4C_515 | ecosystem: Environmental > Terrestrial > Soil > Temperate...
GTCGGACACGCCGAGTTGAAGATCGGTAATTCGCGCATCATGCTGGCCGACGAAAATCCCAGCATGGGGCAGGGACACAGCAGCGCGGCCACCATAGGCGCAAGCCCGGTGAGCCTATATGTGTACATTCCCGACGTTGATCGCGTGGTTGAGCGCGCGGCGGCCGAGGGCGCGAAAATCCTGAAGCCCGTCGAGGACCAGTTCTACGGCGACCGCTCGGGCTTCATTCAAGATCCGTTCGGACATCTATGGGGCATCGCCACCCATGTGGAAGTTGTGGCGCCCAGGGAACTGGAAGAACGGGCGAAGAAGGCAAGGCCGCAGGCGGCGTAGCTTGATTTGAACAGGAGGCGGGGCAATCATGTCTCGCCTCCGGCAAGTTCGATTGCTTTTCCCAACTCACCACACTTCCAGTTTGATCTCGCGATAACGATTGATTAGCTCAAAATCTGTCCGATTAGTTGTAATGAGACGGGCGCCGTAGGAACGGGCGGTGAGGGCTATGAGAACGTCGAAATGCAGGGCACGCAATTTGTGCGGCTCGAAGCCTTGATCGGCGCGAATGTTGGCGAGTATCTCGCCCGATTCCAGCCAATTCTTTTGCGTCGGAGTTAAGATCGGGTGGTTTCTTGCCAAAGCCGAAAGAAACTTGCGATCCGAAGGGGTTGCGGCCCCCCGCCATAGTTCCGCCAGCACGACAGAAGATACGCGGACGGCGCCGTTGACAGACTGAAGCCTCTCCCGATGGCGCGGCGACCGAAGGTCGTCGATGATGACCGACGAGTCGAAAATGACCAGATCAATCAATATACCCCTTGAAAGAAAGCTTCCCTTCATTCTTCTTCATCAACTTTTTGAAGCGCTTCAACGCGATGATTTCCCGCAGGGCAATGTGCACCGCGTCGGTGCGGGACTTTGCCTTAAGCACTTTCACGGCTTCATCGGCGAGGTCGGTATCGAGGCGGATTGAAGTCATGGTTACGGTCATCGGATCCTCTCCCAATATATACATTATAGCGCATACGTATATACGCGCCGAGCCGGTCGCAGCTGGATAGCATTCTCCATCCGAAACGCGACATCACACTGTCGAGCTTGCAGCGTTCGGCGGCTTTGGTGGGACAGCGGGTAATGATCGAATTAGTGTAGGCTGGGATCCACGACAGGCTTGCGGATTCTCGCAAAAAACGCGAAGGATGGCGCAAGCGGCTTAATCGGGCGAGTGGAACGCTTATATTTAAGGAGACGAGGTCGAGGAAATGATGCCAAACTGTCGCGGATCATTCGATGCGCAAACCCAGCGGCTTGTGACCCTAAAAGGAAATGGCACTGGAAATCTCTATCCTTGTAAGGTCTGTGGCCGTTATGTCGCTGCGATTAGCGACGGCCTTTTTGGATGGATGCCTGTGAGCCACTCGAAGCCCCAAACGCGCCGTCCTTCGAAGGGCCGGAACGTTAAGGGCGTACGCGGCAGCGGTAAAGCTCTTCCGCCTTCTCGATTCAAGGAACCGCGCAGCAAGAGATCGCTTAAGCGTAGCGTCCTCAAAAAAAGCCGTTAGAATCTTCCTCCTACTACTGCCGTATCCTCGGATTCGCCACCGAATACAAAAAGTCCGTTAGAAAATTTACCGCGACGTACGTCAATCCAATCGCAAGAATGCAGCCCTGCACGAGATAGTAGTCGCGATTGCTGATCGCTTGAATCGTAAGCCTTCCAATGCCGGGCCAGGAAAAAATAGACTCGGTGACGATTGCCCCAGCCAGCAACGCGCCGAACTGCAATCCTAGGACTGTGATCACTGGAATCATCGCATTCCGCAGCGCGTGGCGATAGACGACCGTCCGTTCCGGCAATCCCTTAGCTCGCGCCGTGCGGATGTAATCCTGACCAAGTTCTTCCAGCATAGACGTGCGAACCATGCGGGTGAGAATTGCTGCCAACGCGCCGCCCATCGTGACGGCTGGCAAGATCAAGTGCGCAAAACTGCCAGAACCCGATACCGGCAGCAATCCGAGTTTGATGGAGAAAAGCAAAATCAATATTGGACCAAGAGCAAAGCTCGGGAACGACAATCCGAAAAGGCTGACCACGCTGAGTGTGCGATCATCCCAGCGATTCCGCCTCTGCGCCGACCGGACGCCGGCGGGAATCGACAGCAAGATCGCAACTATCAGTGCCGCAACCGTCAGTTGCACCGTATACGGATATCGCTGCGCGATCAGGCTGCTGACACTCTGGTTGAACCGCACCGACAGGCCGAGGTCCCCGCGCAGCACGCCTTTCCAATAGTGAAAGTACTGCTGGCCCAACGGCACATCAAGACCATATGCATGCCGGGCGGCTTGTATGTCGGCAGCGGGCGCACCTTCACCCAACATTTGGACAATCGGATCTCCCGGGACCAAATGGATCAGGAGGAAGACCAGCGAGACAACCAACCAGACGACTGGCAACGTGTAGAGGACGCGAAGGGAAAGATAACGGAGCATTCAGGTTGGCCCTTGGTCGTTGGTCATTCGTCGTTGGCTTCGCTCGTAGTCTTTATCTAAGCTTCACTGAACGGCTTGCGCCACTGCCTTTGGTTGCAATTTCTCGATCTTCACCTTGGCGATCCGGTGGCCATCCATCTCAGCAATCACGAAACGGTGATCTTCGTATTCGAAAGCTTCTCCGGTTCGCGGAATCTTCTGAAGTTGCGCCAGCACAAAGCCCGCCAAAGTTTCGAAACCCCGATCTCGAGGCAACAATAAGTCGTACTGCGACTCCAGATCGCGGATACTGGTCGAGCCTTCCAACATGAGAGACTCATCCGCGCTGCCCACCATTGCCTGCTCGGACGGTACCACATCGAACTCGTCCTCTATCTCACCGACCAACTGTTCGAGGATATCTTCCACGGTTATTACTCCCGCCGTAGACCCAAACTCATCGACAACTACAGCGAGATGCCGCTTGCGCTCCCTAAACTCGGTCAGCAGTTCGGTCAGAACCTTCGTTTCCGGCACCACCAGAACGTCGTGCATGATTTGACTGATTTTCATGTTGCCAATACGTCCCGCTATCGGCTGCGGAGAATTTCCTGCAATGCGAAGCCGTATCCATCGCATCAAGTCCTTCGAATAGAGCACTCCAATAATATGTTCGGGACCGCTTTGAGGGTCGTATACCGGAATTCTCGAATGTTGCTCCTCGACGACTCGTTTCAATGCCTCGTCCAAAGTCAAATCCCCGGGCAACGAGAAAATATCAGGCCGCGGCACCATCACTTCACGCACTGTGATGTTGTCCAACTCAATGGCCTGATGGATCATCTCTTCCTGGAAAGGAGGGATTTGCCCGAATTGACGGCTGGCGGTTACGATCAATTTCAATTCGTCCGGCGAATGCACGGGGCCTTGGCGAGTCCTACCCGATCCAAATGCGCGCAGAACCGAGCCTGCCGCCCGGCTCATCACGAAGAGCACAGGCCGAGTGAGAGTAAGAAAGACTTCCATCGGCGCGGCAACGGCAAGCGCCACCTGTTCGGAACGTTGCAACGCCAAAGACTTCGGCACCAATTCGCCGAGAATCACGTGCATGCAGGTAATCAGGCTGAAAGCGATGACGATCGCGATCCCATGGGCGTAAACCATCGCATGGGGAACTTCCTTCATGAACCGGGACTGTTCGAGGATATGGGCTACGAACGGCTCGCCAATCCATCCCAGGGTAAGGCTGACTATGGTTATTCCAAGTTGGACGCCGTTGACAACCTCGTCCAGATTACGGTGCAGTTTTTGGACGATTCTGGCGCCGATGCGACGGGCTTCAATGAGCTCCTGGATGCGAGTGTCGCGGACGCTCACCAAGGCGAACTCCGCTGCCGCAAAAAACGCATTGGCTGCGACCAGGAGCAGAACCAGGAAAACCCGGAGCAGCACAAAAGCGATCATGGATGCTTAATTCTAACATTCCAAAGGCCGTATCGCATTTCCAACCCAGGCGCCGAGACTGTAGAATTGATGCAGCATCTGTCTTCCGACATCGTTAACAACGAAACATAACCACGCTGAAACTTTGTTGCTTCCGTTTTCTGGATGGTCGAGTCTAAGCAGTGTTCCCGCAAGGCGGATCCTATTTCCCATGCTCGGAAAGTTTGGGGAACAAAGCAATGTTCACATGCGTAAGACAAGTGTGGCCAGAATTTTTCGGTTTTAATCAGGAGGCGATGTGAACGGCAATACAAATGGCAGGAAGAAACGGCGTAAGCGGATCATTATTGCCACAATCGTGGTGCTCTTGGTTGTGATATTTGCGGGCGCACTGTACGCCTTCACTCGCGGCGGCACCAAGATTGATCCTTCAAAGCTGGCAAAGGTTGAAAAAGGAGACCTCGCTAAAAGCGTGGTCGCGACCGGCAAAGTCGAGCCAATTACCAAGGTTGAAGTTAAGTCCAAAGCCAGCGGCATCGTGAAGAAGCTCCTGGTTGACGCCGGGGACAAGGTAAAACAGGGCCAGCTTCTCGCTCAATTGGACAAACTGGAAATCGAAGCCCAGGTCGAACAGTCTCGCGCAGCGCTCCAGGCGGCGGAAGCAAACTTGTCGAGTTCCGAAGCTGATTGGCAGCGCGCCAAAGTCGATGCAGAAGGCCCGGACGTGCCTTTATTGAAGCATGCATACGAACGCGCCGAAGGCATGGCGAATGAGGGCATCGTTTCCTCCTCCGCTCTCGATGACGCGGACAGAAATTACAAGATGGCTCTGAACAAGCAAAATTCCTCGAAGGCACAAGTCACCGTCCTGCAGGCGAAAATCGCTCAGTCTCAGGCCCAAATTGCCCAAAGCCGCGCCAACTTGAAGCAACTCGAAGAGCAGCTTAACTACACCGATATTGAGTCGCCAATGGACGGCGTTGTTCTTTCCCGCGATGTCGAATTGGGAGACGCGGTCAGTTCCATCCTTGTGTTGGGTTCGTCGGCCACCCTGGTCATGACCTTAGGCGATACCAGCCAGGTCTACGTGAAGGGAAAAGTAGATGAGAGCGATATTGGCCGGGTTTATCTTGGACAGCCCGCTCGCATTAAGGTGGAAAGCTTCAAAGATAAAACCTTCAACGGTGTCGTGACCAAGATTTCTCCCATGGGGGTGGAGAAAGACAATGTCACTACCTTCGAAGTGCGGGTCTCGATCAACAACCCGGGTGGCGAATTGAAAGCGGAGATGACCGCAAACGCCGAAATCATTCTTGAAGAGCACAAGAGTGTTCTGCAAATTCCGGAGGGCGCGCTCATTTACGACAAAGACAAGAAAGCGTCCGTTGAGATTCCGCAGCCCAGCGCCAAAGATGGCAAGGTTAAAGTCGCCGTCAATATTGGTATTTCAAATGGCGCCAAAACGGAAGTCCTCAGCGGACTAAAAGAAGGCGACCAGGTCGTTCTACAGTAGGCCGCTAATTAACTGTTTTGTCGTCAGTGAAATCTCGTTCATTGAGTAAAGTAGCCGCGCAGCGGCGAAAGAATGCAGCATTGAGCTTGCCGTGAACTTGCCGAAGGGGCGCAAGCCCTGGGTGAAAGCAGTAAAAGTCCGAGCCCCGCAGGGGGCGAAAGAAACAATTCGCGACACCAAATCTGGAAGCTGAGAGACTGCAATTGCCATCCCATCGAATCGATCCAAATCCCTGGATAATCTTAGCCGTCATATTGATAACCTCCACTATCCCTGCAACCGCCGACTCAGAGGGTTCCTTCCAGCGAACTTTGCGAGTTACTGGACCCGTGAATCTCGACGTGAGCACCGGCTCCGGAAACATTGAGATACGAACCGGCTCCTCGAACGAAGTGCGAGTGACCGGACGAATCAGAGTTCACGATTGGTTTGGCGGAAACGCCGAAGACAAAATTAAACGCCTGGAGAACAATCCCCCGATCGAGCAAAACGGTAACGATATTCGCATCGGCCACATCGACGATCCCGACTTGCGGCGCGACGTATCCATAAGCTACGAACTGCTCGTACCCGCCGAAACTCAACTGCATTCGCAAACCGGTTCAGGCGGCGAGGATATTGAAGGCATTAACGGTTCTCTTGATGTCTCGTCCGGCTCCGGACATCTCAAGATTTCGCGGATCGGCAGCACCGTTCGCGCCGGCACCGGATCAGGCGCAATCGAAATTGACCAAGTGAAAGGAAACGTTCACGCCAAGACTGGAAGTGGATCGATCCACGCAACCGATGTTGCAGGCGGCTTCGAAGGCAGCACCGGAAGCGGAGACCTGCGTCTGGAGCAAACATCATCGGGATCTGTTCGCGCAAGCACCGGCTCGGGTAGTGTTGATCTCCGCGGTATCAGGGGTTCTCTCGAGGCCGGCACCGGCAGTGGGTCCATCCATGCGGATGGCGCGCCCACCGGCGCTTGGAACGTGCACACAGGCTCCGGCGGCGTTGACATTCGTTTCGCACCCAATGCTGCGTTTGATCTGAATGCCCATACCAGCTCAGGTAGAGTCTCCACGGATTTTCCGATCGTGTTGGAAGCATCTACCGGGAAAAAAGATCTTCGAGGAAAAGTTCGCGGCGGCGGAGTCTCCGTGCAAATTGAAACAGGATCAGGAAATATCGAACTGCACTGACCTAGTTAAACCTTGGAAAACCGATGTCTTTGGGTGGCGCAGCGGTTCACCGCTGCGAACCACCGCCTTAGGTTCAAACCGGCTTTAGCGACTGAGGCCCGGCTTTCAGTATCCCCTACTCTTGTCCACGATCGCCAGGAGCGGCTGATGACTCAGACAGCGCCGCAGGTTTTCCGTGAAAAACGCATAGTGCTTGTCCCACAGCTTTTCCGTAAATCCGGCGGTGTGTGGGGTAATGAGCAAATTTTCTAAATCCCAGAGCGGCGATTCCGGCGGCAGCGGCTCTTTCTCAAAAACATCCAGCGCGGCGCCCGCAATCCTCTTCGAACGCAAGGCTTCGGCAAGCGCGGATTCGTCCACCAGCTGGCCGCGACTGACGTTGATCAAATATCCGTCCGGCTTCATGCTGGCGAGTCTCGCGGCGTTGATCATTCCGGTGGTAGAAGAAGTCAACGGTGCGGCCAAGACCACATAGTCGGACTGACTCAACATCAAATCGATCTCAGACGGCGCATACACTTGCTCGACATCGTCAGGTTTTTCCGCTCCCACTCTGTTGCGAACCGCAACCACATGCATGCCGAGCGCCGATGCGCGCTTCGCCACCTCTGTCCCGATGCTTCCGAGTCCGACGAGGCCCAGCGTTGCCCCAGCGACCTCGCGTGGCTGCGGTTTTGATTCCCAAACTTGGTTCTGTCCCCATACGTGCTGCTCCTGGCATCGCATGGACAGCGGCAGTTTTTTCGCCAACGCAAAGATCAGCGCAATCACGTGTTCCGCAACGGTTGCTCCATGAACCTCGCGCCCATTAGTGAGGATCACGTCGCTCTTAATCAGCTCAGGAAACATCAATTGATGCACCGCCGCAGCGGGAGAATGTATCCAGCGAAGTTTGGATGCGGCCTTGGCCTGCTCGGGGCGAAGGGACCAGGTGACGACGATCTCGGCATCCCTGATCTGTCCCTCAACTTGGTCGAAGTCGTCGAGTTGAACAACCTCAATTTGCGAAAATTCTTTCCGAAGCCGCTCAGAAAACCAAGGCGGAGCATTCCAAAAGCTGCCCTGAGTGTAAGGAAGAATCAAAATCTTCATCGAATGATATTAAAACGACAGAGCATCTCCACAGACTTTGACTTCGCCAGAATCATCACAACGAGGGTGCCCCACTCTTTCGCGCACTTTGCGAAAGGGTGGGAATCGATGCAGCCGACGCCCTTCCAAATGGTCTTAGATCTTTGGCACCACTCGCAGATCGTGTCCGCTCATGTCCTTTGGTTGGGGAATGCCCAACATCCCAAGGATCGTTGGAGAAATGTCACGCAGGGAACCACCTGGCTTGAGCGTTATTTTCTTTCCATTCTCCGCGATCACAATGAACGGCACCGGATTCGTGGTATGCGCCGTGTGCGGCCCACCAGTAACCGGATCAATCAGCATCTCGGCGTTCCCGTGGTCGGCCGTAATCAGGATTGCGCCGCCCTTCGCGCGTACGGCACGCTCGATACGCTCCAGGCAACCATCGACGGTTTCAACGGCGCGAATAGTCGGCTCGATTTTTCCGGAGTGTCCCACCATGTCTGCATTCGCAAAATTAACGATGAGGACATCGAATGTGCCTTCTTCGACTGCTTTGACCACTGCGTCCGCTATGCCAGCAGCGCTCATCTCCGGCTTCAAGTCGTAGGTCGCGACTTTTTGCGATGGAACAAGCAACCGATCCTCGCCGGGAAAAGGAGTCTCCACTCCACCGTTGAAGAAATATGTCACATGCGCATATTTTTCCGTTTCGGCGACACGGAGATTCCGAAGATTCATCTCGCCCATCACGTTCGCCAGAATATTGTTCATCGATTCCGGCGGGATCACGACCGGCAAACTGAAATGCTTGTCGTACTGCGTCATGCAGACATAATGCAAATTGCCGGGGACCCGGTCTCGGGGAATGGCTGCGTCGAGGTCATCCGCGCCAGGCAAGTCGCGCCCACCTTGCGCGTTCAGGCCGCTGTTACGCGTTAAAGCGCGTGTGATCTGGCGGACGCGGTCGGCGCGAAAATTAAAACAGATGCCGGAGTCGTCGTCGCGAACGGTTGCGACTGGGTTCCCACGGTCATCAGTACAAACAAACGGCACAATGAATTCGTCGGTTACGTTTTTGTTGTAGGAATCCTTCACGCCCAGAACCGGATTAGTGAAGTTCCCACCTTCACCAGCGCCATTGACCATCGCCTTGAATGCCTTGTCGATGCGCTCCCAGCGGCGATCGCGGTCCATTGCATAGTAGCGTCCATGCACGCTGGCAATCTTTCCAGTGTTATACTCGCGCATCTTCTGCAACAGAAGTTCCAAATATCCGGCGCCGTTCGTCGGCAAGGTGTCGCGGCCGTCCATGAATGCGTGAACGAAGACGCGATCAACTCCATTCTGTTTGGCCATTTTCAACAGCGCATGAAGGTGGCTTTGATAAGAGTGAACGCCCCCATCAGAAACCAATCCGAAAAGATGAAGCTGCCGACCGTCGAGCCGCGCATTTTTCATCGCTGCGAGCAGCACGGGATGCTGAAAGAATTCGCCATTCTGAATCATCAATTCGATGCGCGTGCTATCCATGTGAACAATACGCCCCGCACCGATGTTGAGGTGCCCGACTTCACTGTTTCCCATCTGACCGTCGGGCAGGCCAACAAAATGTCCGCTGGTTTGAATCAGTGTGTTGGGATACTCGCGAAGCAGCCGGTCATATGTCGGCTTGCGCGCAAGCGCGATGGCGTTAGCTTTGGTTTCGGCGCGGTATCCCCAGCCATCGAGGATGATAAGAACGAGAGGTGTGGGACGAGTCATTCAGCTCCTGGTTATTGGCTCTTGGCAAATCGGTGGCGATGCCGGACAATTTTAAAATCATACCTGATCCAGGAGGAAGCGCATGTCAGTCAGCGAACTTCTACTAATCGAATTCGATGAAGAAATGAAAAGGACGCGAAGGACGTTGGAGCGCATTCCAGCCGAGAAGAGAGACTTTGCGCCGCATCCCAGGTCCACGCCACTAGGCAAGTTGGCGCCACACGTCGCGCAGCTCTCAGGATTCGGCCTGGCGATCCTGACTACTCCTGAACTCGATTTTGCCACGGCGAATTACAAACCTCTGCCGTTCGAGTCTGCGGCACAACTAGTACAGGTTCTCGACGATGGCGCCGCCAAGGTTCGATCTGCGCTCAAAACTACTCCGGACACAGCGTGGACGGAAAACTGGAAGCTAAGCGCTGGGCCAAGAACAATCTTTGCGGGCTCGCGCTTTCTCGCTTACCGGCAGATGTTCATCAATCACATAGTGCATCACCGGGCTCAGCTTGGCGTGTATTTGCGTATGAACGACGAGCCGGTACCCGCGACATACGGACCGTCAGCGGACGAAAAGATAGGGTTGTAAGGGGAAACTGCCGCCGATGCTGAAGCCTATGTTCTTTCGACTACCAGATCACTTTGACAGGGTAGCGGGCAAACCAAGGATCCGCCGTAATGATTGGCCATCCCTCTTCGATACTTTGGGCAATGAGCAGACGGTCAAATGGATCACGATGATGCAGCGGCAAGGATTCAACCTGCAGTACATGGCTTAAGCTCACAGGTAGCGTGCTCACGCCATGGGAATTGAGTTCGCTGGTCAGGAAGGCACCAGCTGGCGGTGGCAGATCGAGCTTTCCGATGGATGCCTTTGCCAGGGCTTCCCAGAGACTCACAACGCTCCACCATAGCTCCGCCGACCCGATCACGCGATGTGCCTTTGGCGATAATCTTCTTTCGTCTGTGACGGCCCAAAGAAAAGTGTGAGTGTCGAGAATAACTTTCATTTACCAGAACAAATCTTCGATCTCTTTAGGAAGCGGGTCGTTAAAGTCGTCCGGGACGACGAACTTCCCCTTGGCCGAGCCGAATTTGAACTTCCGACCTGATGACTTTATCGGAACTAGTTTGGCTACTGGCTTCCCGGCCTTCGCTATGACGACCTCCTCGCCCAGGGCAACGCGCTCCAACAGGCGGGAGAGGTGAGTCTTGGCTTCATGGACGTTGATTTCCATAAACCCCATTATAGCTAAGTCGTGGACTAAGTCAACACCGGCTTATCCCTTGTAGTTCAAAGCCTTCAGCCCCAAGAATCTCGCCGAATCCCCCAACTCTTCCTCAATCCTCAGCAACTGATTGTACTTCGCGATGCGGTCGGTTCTCGACGCCGACCCGGTCTTGATCTGCCCGGCTCCGGCGGCGACGGCCAAATCGGCGATGAATGTATCTTCCGTTTCGCCGGAACGATGCGAAATGATCGAGGTGTATCCGTTGCGCCGAGCCAGATCGATGGCATCGAGCGTCTCGCTTACGGTACCAATCTGGTTGACTTTGATCAGAATCGAATTCGCCACGCCCTTATCGATTCCCTTTTGCAAAAATTCTGTATTGGTGACAAATAGATCATCTCCAACTAACTGAATTTTGTTTCCTATTTCGTCGGTTAGATTCTTCCACCCATCCCAATCGTTTTCAGCGAGGCCGTCTTCGAGCGAGACTATCGGATAATCATTCACCCATTTTGCCCAGAAGCGGACCATATCTTCTGAACTCTTCGCGGATTTGTCGGACTTCTTGAAAACGTATTTGCCGTCTTGATAAAACTCGCTGGCGGCGGGGTCGAGCGCGATTGCGATGTCGTCGCCGGGTTTATATCCGGCCTGCTGGATCGCCTCCAGCACAACTTCGATCGCCTCAACGTTCGACTTCACAGACGGTGCGAACCCACCTTCATCGCCGACAGCCGTATTGTATCCGCGCTTCTTGAGTACGCCCTTCAGAGTATGAAAAACTTCGACTCCCCAGCGAAGCGCTTCAGAAAAGGATTTGGCTCCGACTGGCATCACCATGAATTCCTGGAAGTCGACGTTGTTATCGGCGTGAGCGCCTCCGTTGAGGATGTTCATCATCGGGGTGGGCAGCGTGTTGGCGCCGGCGCCTCCGAGATAGCGGTATAGCGGAAGCTGAAAATAAACAGACGATGCCCGGGCGGTCGCCATCGATACGGCTAAGATCGCGTTAGCTCCCAGTCGGCCTTTATTCTTCGTGCCGTCGAGCTCGATCATCTTTTGGTCAACCATGCGCTGGTCGGCGGCATCGAAACCGGCCAATGCTTCCGCGATTTCGCCATTCACGTTTTCTACCGCGTTGAGGACGCCCTTGCCGAGAAATCGATCCTTGTCTCCATCGCGAAGTTCGACCGCTTCATGTTCCCCGGTCGACGCGCCGCTGGGCACAATCGCTCGCCCCTGGGTTCCATCACCGAGAGTTATTTCGGCTTCCACTGTAGGATTGCCACGAGAATCAAGCACTTCCCGCGCATGTATGTCGATAATATTGCTCATTAAATTCCTCTCTGATAGTTCGATTTTTGACTAGATGATCTCTCGACAGAACTTTCCCGCTCAATTCCGAAAGGTTTCTGATTTAAATATTGAGCCGCTGGAACCGGCGATTATATCAGCGGAGCACTGAGATCAACTTGCCTTCCATTCGATCGGTCGACGACGATTAGTGCGATACCCACTCGTCTTCACCTTCCAACTCAAGCTCCATCCATCCCTCTTCCGGCAGCGCGTCCACCGGCAGACGATTCTGCCACAGGCTGCACCTGAGACGAAGTTTATTGGCAGGACTTTCCGTCGTTGCACGATTCGGTGTAGCAGGCGGCGCGGATAAAAATAGCAGCGGCAACTTGAACTGCAGGCTGCGCCCGAGGGCAACTCTTATATCGTTCTGGCGCTCGTTTGAAGTTGCAATGGGTTCTTTCTCTTCAGGCACGCACAGGTTCCAGGACCGTATTTGACCAGCCTCTGCCGTCGCATCAAGCCTCAAGGAGCGACGTGGACTGTGCTCACCATCAGCTCGGGATTCCACGTTCACGACCATTTCAAAATCACTCTCAGGAACTTTGTTGGTAAAGTCGAGGCGTCCGTAGAAGAAGGATTCATCTATCCCCGCATGAATTTAATCCAGCAGAAATTGCTTGCCGTGCATGGAACCGGCTCGGCGATCGGGAGTGTAAACCGCCGCTCCCATCCATTCAAAATAACGGACTGAGTCGCCCGTAATCCGGGGATGAATATGGGCGCTCTGCGGCGTAAAAAGAGGATTAGCTCCACCGCGATTAATTGACTGTGCGAGATAATCTGGCGGGACCGCTCCCAAAGCCTGATAAACATTGGAAAGATGCTTGCGGTAAAGCTCATCAAACTCGCGGTCATTCGCCGAAGAATGCTCCGGGCCATACCACCAGTTCCAATCGCTGCCTTCGGCGATGAGTAATTCCTCGAATGCCAGCTTTCGCTGTTCCGCACTGCAGTGTGGGGAAACTTGGGAATAGAAATTGCGGGCGTGATAAAGATATTCCCAGGCCCGGTTGTCTTCGCGGGCGCCAATCCAAACGTTGAAATTTGCGCGTATCCATGAGCCCGGAACCAGAGAGTGCAATTCGGCAACCTCTTTGTGCTGCTGAATTGCCTCAGATACTGTAACCGCCTCAATTCCCGGGTTTTTTTCAAGCCGATCATAGAAGCGGCGAAGAAACTCTCTGCCGGATCGCGGATAGTATTCCCAGGCGTTCTCCCCGTCCAGAATGATTGAAACCAGCGCGTCTTGTCCGCTGTCGAGAACGGGTTGAGCAGCCTGCTGGATGCTGCTGACGAGGTGATTCGCCGCGTCCTGCGGGGGCATTCCCGAGTACACAAAGCCAATGAGATCCGAAATCGTGTGATCGCGGAAGATCAGGTGCATCGCAGTTGGGCCGCTCTCATAGCGGTACATGGTGTAGAGTCTCGCGGCTGCATCCGGCGACAATCGTCCTGCTCCATCGCGAGAAAATGAAATCCCGAGAGTGCGGCCGAGAACTTCTTCGTCAGTCGCCATCCACTTCACTCCCAAGCTGGAAGCTATTTTCAACGCCTCTTCCGAAACACTCCCCTCAGAAGGCCACACCCCTTGCGGCCGAATTCCGAACACTTGTTGATGTAACTTCAAACCTCTCTGGATTTGCTCTCGGGCATCTTCGGGGTAGCGAAAACGATTTTGTGGAAGCGGCAATCCCGGCGCAGAAACAGCGCCAATGTTTGTGTCGCACAGCAAAGGCAGAATGGGATGGTAAAACGGCGAGGTTGAAATTTCGATTTGTCCCCTCTGTGCTGCTTCCGCGTGCGCCGGAAGCACTCGGCCGACCAACTCATGCTGCCTGGCAATTATGTAACTCTGGTCGTCCAAAGAATAGTTTTTTCCTTTGGCGACAAGAGCCGCAATCTCCGGGTCCTCCAGAAAGAACTCGTCAAACCAGGCAAGCTGCGAAAGTGCTTGCAGATCGGTGAAGTCCTGCGGTTGAAAGTATTTATCGGCACGCTCGGGAGCGGAGTTGGCACTCTGAAGAGTCTCCCAGAGTTCCTGGTACCGAGGATAGCGGGCGATCATGTTGGCCTGATTGGCCTGGAAGAGATACTTCAGTGCAAAACGACGCTCTTCGGGCGTAAGTT
>Ga0307479_10003580_pt1 | contig 14161 bp, 18 predicted proteins | sample atmos_gasesECM4C_FD_203743 | JGI IMG/M metagenome (GOLD analysis project Ga0307479, IMG submission 203743) | Hardwood forest soil microbial communities from Morgan-Monroe State Forest, Indiana, United States - atmos_gasesECM4C_515 | ecosystem: Environmental > Terrestrial > Soil > Temperate...
CGTGCAACGGAGCGGCGCCGGCGCGCCGGTAGCGCCGAACGGCTGGCATCATATCGCGGTCGTGGCGAATAGCGGCCAGATCGCACTCTTTCTCGACGGTGCACCCTATGCGTCGCTTGCCGCAGCGCTGCCTGCGCTCAACGGCATCGCCCTGATCGGGGGCGATGCCGTGTTCGCCGGCGCTCCCCCGGCAGCGCCTGCGGCGGCGGCGCCCGCAGCTGACCAGTCCGCAGCCCCGGCTGCGTCGGGTGCGGGCGCTGGCGCGGCTCCAACCCCCGCTCCGGACGCTGCGGCTCCCGCAGCCGCAACACCGGACGCCGCACCGGCGCCCGTGGCGGCAATGGTGGGCTTCATCGGTGACATCGATGAATTGCAGATCGCGAAGATCGCGCGGCCGTCAGGCTTCATCAAGCTCGCGGCGATCGGGCAAGGACCGGATCCGGCCAAGCTCGTCGCCTTCAGCGTTGACGAGGAGACCGCGAGCTGGCTGTCGGGTTATTTCGCGGTGATCCTGAAGTCGGTGACGATAGACGGCTGGGTGGTGATCGGCATCCTGATGATACTGGCCGCCGTCAGTTGGGTCGTGATGTTCGACCGGGCCTCCTACCTCAACAAGCAGGCGAGGGCCAATGCCCGCTTCCTCAAGAGCTTCCGCGAGGCGGGCCTGGATCTCACTACCCTCGACCGCGGCGATGCCGACGAGGTGTCGACGTTGGGCGGCCGCATCGAGAAGGCCGATGCCAAGATGATGCAGGCGTCCTCGCTCTACCGCATCTATCACATCGGAGCTTCGGAAATTCACCATCGCCTCGCCGGGAACGGCAGGCGCGTTTCGGTGCTCTCGGCTACGTCGATCGCGGCCATTCGATCGACCCTCGACGCCGGCTATGCCAAGGAGATCCAGCGGCTCAACCGGCTGATGGTGGTGTTGACGATCGCGATCTCCGGCGGACCGTTCCTCGGGCTGCTCGGCACCGTGGTCGGCGTCATGATCACCTTTGCCGCGATCGCAGCGAGCGGCGACGTCAATGTCAACGCAATCGCGCCGGGTATCGCAGCGGCGCTGGTTGCGACCGTCGCCGGTCTTGTCGTCGCGATCCCGGCCTTGTTCGGCTACAACTATCTGATCTCCCGCATCAAGGACCTGACCACCGACATGCAGGTCTTCGTCGACGAGTTCGTCACGAAGATGGCCGAATACTATTCGGCCGACCGCCTCGACGCGGTCGATCACATCGCCGCTGCGGAGTAACGGCGATGCAGGTCCAGAACGAAGCCAAGCCGTACGACGATATCAACATCACGCCGATGCTGGATCTCGCCTACGTGCTCCTGGTGATCTTCATCATCATGACCACGGCAACGGTTCAGGGCCAGAAGGTCAACCTGCCCAAGGCGTCGGCGGCGCCTAGTCTCGCCACCCAGACTACCAAGGCAATCACCGTCGGCAATGACGGCAAGATCTTCCTCGACACCATCCCGGTGACGTTGGCCGAGCTTGAGCTGCGGCTGGTGCAGCAGAGGGCGCTGACGCCGGAATTCCCGGTGGTGCTGCGCGGCGATGCGCAGGCGCAATACCAGAACGTGATGGACGTGCTCGACCTGCTCGGGCGCGTCGGCCTGACCCAGGTCGGTCTCGCCACCAAGCCGCCGGTGAAGTGAGCAGATCATGGGCGTCGCCGCGGACATGCACAACGAGTTGAAGCGCGACATCAGGGCGCTGTGGTGCTGGTTTCGCCGCTCGTCGTCGTGGTTGTTCGACCGGGGCGCCGTCGAGCGTCGAGAGCCCTCGAGTGGCCCGACGGCGCGGTTGCCGCTAAGCCCGGCGCTGGGTGGTGAGGGCACGCCGCGCGCCTGCGTGCCGGCCGCCGGGCATGATCACGCGGCGCAACATGGCATGCTCCTGCAATTTCCGCTTCACGGCGAGGCGTTGCTGGTCAAGCTTGCCGAACTGCTGCGGCGGCGCATGGCCATGCGCGTGGCAAGCCGCGGGCCTGAATGCGATCCGCTGCTCTTGACGGTGTCGCGATGCCCGAGGTCGCGGCTGTCGATCGACCGCTGCACCTACGTCGAATTCGACGCCGACCGATGCGCCTATCACGTGGCCATCGAGGCTGCGCCCGACACCACCGTCACGCTGGATACCACCGACTTCGATGCGGTCGTCAATTTTCTGGTTCAATACATCGCCGAACGGCCCCCAGCGGTGGCGACCTTGGAGGTCGCATCGTGAACCTCCCGGTGAATGGCGAGAATGCTCCGCCCGCGCGCGTCGCGGTTGTCAGCGGCGCAAACCGTCCGATCAAGGAGCGCAATTCGCTGCTGCGCTATGGCGCTGCGCTCGCGGTGGTCGCGGTGCTGTTCGCGGGTGGCGTTTATCTGTTCCTCGGCCATGACGACATGCCGCCGCCGCGCCAGGTGCGTGAACTCACCATCGTCAACATCGCGCCGCCGCCTCCGCCTCCGCCGCCTCCGCCGCCCGAGCAGAAGATGATCGAGCAGCCCAAGATGGCGGAGCAGGATTTCAAGGAGGAGAAGCCGATCGAGAAGTCGGAGGACGAGCCGATCAAGGATATCAGCAAGACCGACTTGCCGCCGGATCCCGGGACGCTCAGTGCCCCGATCGGTCCTGGCGGTGTTCTCCCCCAAGGGTCAGGCGGCGGCGGTGGTGGTCGCAGCGGCGGAGGCAGCCGGTGGGGCTGGTATGCCTCGATCGTGCAGACGCAGATCCGAGCCGCCTTGGAGGCCAATCCGAAGACCCGCCACGCGGTGGTGCAGTTGCAGATCCGGTTGTGGGCCGACGGCTTCGGTCGCGTCAACCGGGTGCAACTGATGTCCTCGACCGGCGATGCCGAACTCGACGCCGCCATTCGAAACGATGTGCTTGGCGGCCTGACGCTGCGCGAGCCGCCGCCAAAGGACATGCCGATGCCGATCATCACACGCGTCACCGAGCGGCGGTCGAGCTGAGGCGCCTTAAACGATCCGTTTTGAGCCATGAAGACGAGTAGGGGACTGGGGAAGTGATGTTTGAGAAGAGACCAGATGCACGCCGGCACTTGATGCCGATCGCGATATCGCTCTGCGCGTTGGGCTTGGCGGCTCCGGCGTTCGGCCAGACCGCAACGGATCAAACAGATCAAGAGCCGGTGCGGGGAAAGAAAACCGATTCGAAGCGGCCTTCGGTGCTGCAGACCAAGCCGACCTCGCCAAACGCCACCATCAACCTCGTCAATATACTGGTGAAGCAAGGTGTCTTGAAGCCGGAACAGGCGGAGATCCTGATCAAGCAGGCCGACGACGAGGCCTATGTCGCCCGCGAAGCGGCCAAGGACGCAACCGTCAAGGCCGACGAAGCGGCGAAAGCCGCAACCGCCGCGTCCGCGTCCGCATCACCGCCGGGGACGCGGCACGTGACCTACGTGCCTGAGATCGTCAAACGGCAGTTGCGTGACGAGATCAAGCAGGAGGTGATGGCCAAGGCGCAAAAGGAAAACTGGGCGTCACCGGGCGCCTATCCGGAATGGGCGCAGCGTATTCACTTCTATGGCGACGTGCGCGTGCGCTATCAGGGCGATTTCTTTCCCAAGGGGAATGACCAGACCGGTGCGTTCAATTTCAACGCCGTCAATACCGGTTCGCCGTATGATCTGTCGCAAGCCAACCAGACTTTTTTCCCGACCTATAACGCCACCAAGAATCGTAACCTGGCCCGGCTGCGGGCCCGGCTCGGCATGGATGCCGATCTCTACTACGGCTTCGGCGCCGGCATGCGCATTGCGACCGGCGACAACAGCTCGCCGGTGTCGACCAATCAAACCTTGGGTTCGGTCGCTAGCGGCGGCGATTTCTCGAAATATTCGCTGTGGCTCGACCGCGGCTATCTCAAATGGCAGGGCTGGGGCGACAATCTCGTGGTCTCGGGCGGCCGCTTCGACAATCCATTCTGGTCGCCGACCGATCTCGCCTGGTACAAAGAACTTGCCTTCGATGGTCTTGCCGTACAGGGCAAATACCAGCTCACCGAAAATATCACGCCATTTGCGGTGGCCGGCGCCTTTTCGATCTACAACACCGACGTGAACGCCGGCGGCAATACGGCTGATCCGACCACCGGACAAATTGTCAAAATGAGAAGCCAGGACAAATGGCTGTTCGGTGGCCAAACCGGCTTCGCCGCGCGGTTACCTGAGCAATCGGGCGCCCGGTTCGCCGTCGCCTATTACGACTTCGACAACGTCCATGGCCAGGTTTCGTCGCCATGTTCGGTGCTGACCAGCACCGATGTCTGCGACACGGACTTGCTGCGTCCGTCCTTCGCGCAGAAGGGCAATACCTATATGACGCTGCGCAACATCACGTTCAATCCATCGCTCGCCGTGCAGCCGGAGTTCCAGTTCTTCGGATTGGCAAGCCAATTCCGGCCATTGGTCGCCAGCGGTCAGCTCGACCTCGGCAATTTCCATCCCGTGCATGTCGTGCTCGACGGCGAATATGTGTGGAACACCGCCTTCAACCGCGCCGCGGTCGCTGCCGTCGCCGTCAACAACTTCGGCGGCTCGCTCGACCCGAACGTGCAAGGTCCTTTCAACGGCGGCAACTATGGCTGGCTCGCCCGCCTCACCGTCGGCAACACCGAGATCAAGCAGTTCGGAGACTGGAACGTTCATGCCGGCTACAAATACCTGCAGTCGGACGCGACGGTCGATGCGTTTGTCGATTCCGACTTCGGGCTCGGCGGCACCAACCTCAAGGGTTACTTCGTCGGCGGCAATGTCGGGCTCAGCCAGAATGTCTGGGCTTCGGCGCGCTGGATGAGCGCCAACAACATCGGCGGCACGCCCTACGCCGTCGACGTCCTGCTCGTTGACCTGAATGCGAGGTTCTGACCATGCGGATCCATCGTCTGAGTGTTGCGGCGTTTCTGATCGCCTTGATGTCCGGCGGCGCGGCCCGCGCCGATAGCGAAGCCGACCGTCTGCGCGAGGCGTTGCGCAGCGCCACCGCGCAGACGCGGCAACTGGAGGATCAGCGCACCGCCTTGCAGGCCAAGGTTGCAGCCGCCGACCGCGAGATCGCCGCGGCGAAAGCCCAGACCGATGCGGCGAAGGCGCAAGTCCGCCAAATCGAAAAGGAGCATCGCGAGGCGGTCGACGAATTCAACAAGCGCCTCACCGAACGCGACGAGACGCTGGAAAAATGGAAGACCGCCTATGAGGAGGCGGCCACCGTCGCCCGCGCCAAGGATGCCGAGCGCGCGAAGTTCGAGGGCGAGGCGGCATCGTTCAAGGCCAGCACCAAGAGCTGCCAGGACAAGAATACGCAACTGGTCAACGCCGGCCGCGAAATCCTCCAGCGCTACCACAAACTGACATTGGGCGACGCGCTGGTCGCCAGCGAGCCGTTGACCGGCCTCGGCCGCGTCGGCACGCAGAACTTCCTCCAGGACTCGACCGACAAGATCCTCGACCAGAAGGTAACCCCATGAACAATCAGCTCCCGCTCCCAATGTCGCGACGGTTCCGCATCGCCAGCGCGGCCGTCCTGCTAGGCTGTCTGCCGGCGGCAGCGCTCGCCCAGACGCCGACGGCGCCGCCGCGCACGGTGCAGCCTGCCGCCAAAAGGCCCGCGGCGCCATTGCCGGCCGCGCCGGGATCGACGACACAAGGAATGACTCAGGGAACGACTCCAGCGCAGGTTCCCGCCAGGACCCTGGGTGGCGACGACGTGATCGCCCGCGTCGGCGACAGCAATGTTTCCGCAGATGAGCTACGCGCCTATGTGACCGCCCTCGGCGCCCGCGATCAGGCGGCGCTCGCCAAGGATCCGGCGCTGCTCAGCCAGGCCGTGCGAATGCTGCTCGCCAACCGGCTGGTGCTGCAGGAGCTCGTCGCCAAGAAATGGGATCAGCAACCGAATGTGGCAGCAGAGCTCGACCGGGTGCGCGAGAACGCGCTGGTCGAACTTTATCTGCAATCCGTCTCGGTGCCGCCGGCAGGCTATCCAAACGACGATGAAGTGCAGAAGGTCTATGACGCCAACCGCGGCTCGCTGCTGGTTCCGCGCCAATATCAACTCTCCCAGATCTTCATCGCGGCGGCAAGGGACGCCGACAAGGCCACCGACGACAAGGCGAAGAAGAAGCTCGACGACATTGCGAAAAAGCTGAAGGCGCCCGGCGCGGATTTTGCGGCCATCACCGGCACGGACAGCGATACGCCCGGCAGCGGCGAGCTCGGCTGGCTCGCCGAATCCCAGATCGTGCCCGAGATTCGCAGCCAGATCGTCGGCCTCGCAAAGGGGGCGGTCTCCGAACCGGTGCGGCTCGACGACGGCTGGCATATCCTCAAGCTGATCGACACCAAGGCGTCCTATACGCGACCGCTCCTGGAGGTGCGCGATCAGCTCGCGCAGCAGATGCGCGCCGAGCGCGCGACGATGCTGCGGCGCGCCTATCTCGCCGAATTGCTCAAGCAGCATCCGCCCGCCATCAACGAGCTTGCGCTGTCGAAACTGCTCGGCGAGCCGTCCTCGGACGCAAGGTGATCTGCCAAGGTAATTTGCGATGTCGATGACTTTGCCCGCGGCCGCGCCGGCGCTTTGGCCGAACCGCATCCATGGCCGCCGAGCCACCAGACCGGCCTCGCCGACGACCCCTCGATTGTTCCGGCCCGATGACGCGAACCGTTACCCCAATTCATCCGCCAATCACCGCTCACGGAGGCTCAGTTGACCGATCTCATCCAGACCATCAACCTCGACAAGTTGCGCGAGATCCTTCAGCAGGCGGGTTACCGCGTCGAGACGGTGGTCGATCCGATTGCCGCCACCCCGTATCTGCGCTCGGCAACCGCGGGACTGGCTTTCGATATCCGCCTCGGCAACCGGCTCGCCGGCGAGGATGGTGGATTCGCGGATGTCGCGTTCACCGCCGTGCTTCAGGTTCAAGGTGAGCTGCCGCTCGATCTCGTCAATCGCTGGAATGCGACGCGCCGCTTTGCGCGCCTCCAGCTCAGCCAGGCGTTCCTCGTGCTGTGCATGGACGTGACCGTCGCCGGCGGCGTCGTGCCGAACCACCTTCGCGCGCATGTCGAAATCTGGGATCGCCTGGTGCAGGAGCTGATCACCTATCTCCGCGACGAGCTGCGACAGCTCGGATCGGCAAACGGCGCGGCCGCGCCGGTGGCGCAAGGCCAAGCACCGACACCGGAACCGGCGCGCGAGCCGGCAGCCGCGTCGAGTGCATCCGCCACGATTCAATAGGGATCAGCCCGGCTCAAGGGGCAACGACTCCATGAACCACCAAGCCCCCAAGGGCAGCGGCCACAGCGGATGGCTAAAGCGGCTGGCGTACTCGATCGGTACGTTTGCCGCGCTGTTCAACGGCGCCTCCGTGCTCGCCGCGTCGTCCCAAAGTGTCGAGGAGAACGGCTACCGCACGGCCGCGGCCGCGCCCGAAACCTGGCGGGCCTTCGCCATCCGATTGCAAGGTCATTTCCAGCAACGGCTCGCTGCCGCCGATGAGGATGCGCAGCAGTTTCAGGATTACCTCGCGAAACAGGGGACCGCGGCGAGTCCTTCGCCGCCGGTCCTGATCATGAGGACCTGGATATCGCCGGAGGGCAAGGTGGAGCGGATCGAGTTCGACGGTCTGGACGATCCCGAAGTCGAGGTCAGGCTGCGCACCTTGTTCGCAGGTGACGTCGGTGCACCGCCGGCGGACATGCTGCAGCCATTGCGCATGCGGCTTTCGCTGCGTCCCGAAGACCAGCCGCGGCAGGAGAAATAGCATGCGAAATAGCATGCTCCGGCGTTCAGGTGCGCTTTTATGCGCATCATTCAACGCCGCGCGGCGCTGCGGCGGGGTAGTCGCGCTTGGTGTCGCGGCGCTCGCAGCTCTATTGGCGCAGCCCTGTGTCGCCGAACAGTTGTCGCCCGCCGACTCGTTCGAGGCCCGCTTTGCGGCCGCGGTCGTCACCGGCAAGACAGAGGCCGTGACCACCCGCGCCGACGGCAGCGGGGGCGCCGGCGACAAGGTTGCCAGCCCTGGTCCGATAATGCCTGAGCCGGTGATGCCGTCCGCGCCCGATGCGCATAGCCTCTATCGCGCCTTGATCGAGCGGGAGGCGCGCAATACCGGACTTGCCCCGGAAATTGCCGAGGCCGTCATGGCGGTGGAAAGCGGCTACAATCCCGCGGCGATCGGCGGTGCCGGTGAAATCGGCCTGATGCAGATCCTGCCTTCGACCGCGCGCATGCTCGGCTTCAGCGGCACCCTGGCCGATCTCGCAGCGCCGGAGACCAACATCCACTACGGCGTCACCTATCTGGCGCAGGCGTGGCGGCTCGCCGGCGAAGATCTCTGTACCGCGGTCATGAAATACCGCGCCGGACACGGTGAAACGCGGTTTTCCTATCTCTCCGTCAACTATTGCCTGGCGGTGCGTTCGAAGCTCACGGCTCACGGCTTTCGGGTCACCGGTGACGTCCCGGTTGCGACCTTCGGAGAGCCGGGCCCGGGCCGCGCCGGCTGTGGCCGCAAATGCCTTGGCGCGCCGCGAATAGGCAACGTGAACATCGCCGCTCTCAACATGCGCCTCGCAACTTTGGTGGTGCAGGCGCGGGGAGGGCACTGAGGTGCGGATGCCTGGGGGCCTGCCAAATGACGACGCAGGAGCAGGGCGCGTGGAAGCGGCCACCCTGGCGGTCTTATCGGTGATCTCAACGGTGATCTTGGTGTCATGGGTGGCAGCCACGGCCGCGCATGCCGAGGAGGGAACGCGATTACCGGAAACACGCGTGATCGGGACTCCGCCAAAAAACGGTACCGCGGCCGGGCCGACCGCCACACCGCGGGCGCCGACCGGGACCGGAGCTGCGCCCGACCGCGCCGGTCACGGAGGTTGCGTCGATATCACGCCCGGCGGCGCGCAGTCGTTCGGCTGCATCAACCAGATGCTCAAGAAAAAGGTCGATCAAACCAACCCGCCGACAATGAATACACCGCCGATCGACGCCAAGTCATCGGACCTCAAGACCGGCGTCGTGAACATTCCAGGTGTTCAACAGCAATACGGACAGAATTTCGGCAAATCGGTCGTACCCTACCGGCCGCCGCCTGCCGTCTTCAGTTCTCCGATCGCGCCGCGGCGATAATCGGATAGGGTGCCCACGACAAATCAAATGCGGGCCTCTCGCTGATTGGGCATGCACCGGAATGGACAGCAAGGGTGCCCCTCCTAGTGGAGCTTGCGCAGTTGATCTGGAGCTTGCGCATGCTCCGCGTACCCCATCATGTCCGGACAAGGCCTTGCCGCTATGCCGCATACGCCGCTCTGTTCGCGTCGGCCTTGTCGGTCGCCACAGTTGAAGTGATGGCTGAAGTGCCATCCGTGGCTCCTTCGAGCATGCCGCGCATCGGTACGGTCGACGAGCGCTTCCAGTCCTACAATATTGAAATGGTCGAAGTTACCGGCGGAAGATTTTGGAAGCCCTATGCGAAAAAGCCGGAGGCCAGGCTCTCGACGCTGCGCGATGGGTCGGATACGCAGGAGCACAAAGACGCTGATTTGTACCAATATCGGCCGCCGATCGATCTCACCAACGCGAGATTGCGAACGCTGGCCGCCGCCTTGGGCCCCGCCTATCTTCGCGTCAGCGGTACCTGGGCCAACACCACCTATTTTGCCGATTCGGACCAGCCGTCCTCGTTGCCTCCGCCCGGTTTCACGGGAATTTTGTCCCGCCTGCGTTGGCGCGAGGTCGTCAGATTTTCGCGGGCAGTGAATGCAGAGATCGTGACGTCGTTCGGCGCCGGCAGCCGCGACGCGGCCGGCGCCTGGACGCCGGACCAGGCGCAGCGCCTTCTCGCCTATACAAGCGCAATCGGTGGAAAGATCGCGGCTGCTGAATTCATCAACGAGCCGGATCTCGCAGGGGCGGGAGGCGCACAAGCGGGATACGATCTGGCCGCTTACGGACGGGATTTCCGGCTGTTCCACGCGCTGATGAAGCGCACAACTCCGGATACGATGAGCCTCGGTCCCGGAGCGGCGGGCGCAGGCCCAACTGCGTCGGATCTGCTCGCCGCATCTGGGTCCGGCGTCGATGCAATTTCCTACCACTATTACAACACGGTGTCGGAACGATGCGGGGGCGCGACGGCGCCCGAGACAGCCCTGTCGGAAGGTTGGCTCTCCGGAACGGATCGGGCGTTCTCGTTCTTTGCAGCGCTTCGCGATCGGCTCGAGCCTGGCAAGCCGATCTGGCTCACGGAAACCGCGGATGCTGCGTGCGGTGGAAATCCCTGGGCCGTGACCTTTGTCGATACATTCCGCTATCTCGATCAACTGGGCAGGCTGGCGCGGGCAGGCGTTCAAGTCGTGATTCACAACACGTTGGCAGCGAGCGATTATGGGCTGCTCGACGAAGCGACGCTGCAACCACGGCCGAAATATTGGGGTGCGCTGCTCTGGCGGCGACTAATGGGAACCACGGTGCTCGACCCCGGTGCGCCGGCTAAGCCGAACCTCCACGTCTACGCCCACTGTCAGAGAGCCGTGCCGGGCGGTGTGTCCCTGCTCGTGATCAACACCGACAGAGCGCCACAGGCGCTCAGGCTCTCGACCGCATCCGTTCGCTATACACTGGATGCGGTCGGATTGAGCGATAGCGTGGCCAGATTGAACGGCAACACGCTGATGCTGAACGACAGAAATGAACTGCCTGATCTCGCGGGTGTGCCAACGATCGCCGAAACCGTAACCTTCGAGCCGGCCACAGTTACCTTCCTGGCCATTCCCGGCGCAGCAAATGGTGCCTGCTCGGCGGCGGTTAAACCATAATGTTGTTTGTCTGGCGTTTCAGCGCAATCACGTCGCGGCTCCCTGTGGATTGCCCGCCGATGCCCATCGAAGCGGTAGGTGTTGGCCGCCTCGAAGCGGTCACGACTAATCAGAATTAAGCCACAGTACCGCGGCAGGTCTGTGTTTTTCAAGGCATGCGTCAGTCCCGTAGCCTAAAGCGTTTTCCAGCCCCGCACTTGGATAGCGGGGTGGGATCCGGTTCGCGTCAAGAAAACGCGTCAAGACGAAAAGCTGGAGCCTCCGTTCCGATTCGATCGGAACGGAAAGGGTTTTAGGCTGTTTAGATCGGTTCGGCCATTGCGTTGCCGAGATCAGATCCGGTGCGCGACAAAGAGGATTCGATGTACGTCGGAAAAATGCGCTTCGTTTCAGCTTCAAAAATGCGCTTCCTTTCAGCTTCGATTGTCCTGCTCACGATGACAGGCGTTGCCATGGGACAGTCCCAGCCGGAGCCGCCCGACGCCGCGCTTGTCGCCAAGGGACTACAGTTGTTCAACGACGCGAGCGTTTCCGGAACCGGAACGTTTTCTTGCGCTTCCTGTCACTTCTCGACCGGGCATACCAACAACAAGACCTATGTCGGCCTCGACGTTGTCGCCGACGGCGATCCTGATGGCCGCAGCACTCCGACATTGTGGGGAGCAGGTTCACGGTCGGTCTACGGCTGGGGGGGGACTTCCCCGACACTCGAGGACAGTATTCGCGGCATCATTGTCAATCGCATGAAGGGAAAGGAGCCGGCCAAGGAGACGCTCGCGGCGCTTTCAGCTTACGTACGATCCCTGCCGGTTCCGAAGAACTGGCAGTTGCTGGACGATGGCACGCCGCTTTCGACGGCAACGGCAGAGGTCAAGCGCGGCTTCGATCTCTTCTTGGGCAAGGCGGGGTGCGGTGCTTGTCACATCCTGCCAAACATGGACAGGGCCGACCACGAGGACGTGGGGACTGGCGGCGAATTCAAGGTTCCGTCGTTGCGCGCCGTGGCGTCGACTGCTCCATATTTTCACGATGGACGTACGCCGTCGCTCCGCGATGCGGTCAAATACATGTGGGAGGTTTACGCCAAGAGGACGAACAGCAGCCACCTGCCAACCGACGCGGAACTCGACGATCTCGTCGCTTATGTCAGCGCGCTATAGCCGGGAATCGGACGGCATCGCCCTAAAAAAGCGTGTGCGAGCTGGGGCAATCCGACGGACCCAACGGTGCGCCCTAAGTTGAGAATTTTCCCCAGGCGCGCTCTGTGATCCACCAGATGATTTTGTCCCCACCAAGAATGAGAACGCCCAGAGACAGCCAGAACAGAAATTCGCTGGAGTTGTAACCAAATGCCATCAGCAGCGTCGGCACAATCATGGCAAGATAGAAAGGTCCCGTGTAGCGGCAGTGCGTGCCGCCGCATCGTCTTGCGTTAAGGAGACAGGCCACTCCCATCCAGACGAGCGAAAATATCCAGATTGCGGCTCGAACAGAAACCGGCGCCAACAGACTGGCGATGATCGCTGCGTGTGGAACCCACCAGGCAAGCAGGCTGGAGTGCGGACTAAACAGCCAGTCGCGTTTGCTTGCGTCAGTGTCGGTGCTCATCATTGTCTATGCCGCGCAGCAAGAGGTCGCGCCGCTTTCGCCGGCGCGCGCAGCCTGTATCGGCGGGCATGGCACTGAACCGTAGGAACAGAACACGCAACAATCGCCCGACTTTGGCTTCAGCTTTGTGCCGCAACCTGTGCATTCATAGAAGAACTGGCAGGCATCGGTCGGCATAGTTTCAGTTTTCGCGACGCCGCAGTACGGACAGGTGATGGTCGATTGAAGAAGCATCGGATCAGCTCCTGGGCGCCGACGGATGGCCTGCCTTGGTAGTGGCCGAGGTCAGTTGGTCCACATCGGCTTTGGCATCGTCATATGTGATGGTTGCTGTCTTGTCCTTGTAGGACACTGCAACGCTGGCGACCCCAGGAACGGCTTGCAGGCTTGCTTTGACGATAGAGGGACATGCCGCGCAGTCCATGTTTTTCACCGCGAGCGTGATCGTTCTGTCCGCGGCCATCGCTGCCGGTGACGCGACAACGACTACGGCAAAAGCAGCGTGGGCAACAAATCTCCGGTCATGAGTTGAGAAAGAAGGGGGCGATAACATCGAGCCCAAGCGCGGCGACGACAAGGATCGTTGCCAGGATGAGCGTTGCCTTGATGATGCGATTTGGCAGGGGGCGCGCGCAGGCCTCACCTTCAGCACAGGCGGGCGCTCCCGATCGGTAAACCAACCAATAGCCACATCCAAGAAACACGATCGTCGCTGCAATGAAGTAGGGCTGATACGGCGCAAGCCGCGTGAAATTCCCGATCCATGCTCCGCTGACGCCAAGCGAGAAAAACACGAGCGGCAAGATGCAACAGGACGAGGCTGCGATCGCGCCAAGCAGGCCGCCTGCCGCCAGGAGTTCCTGGCCGCGCTGGAAGCGTGGTTTGAAATCTTCCTCCTTGATCTTCATGAATCGAGCATGCATCCTGTAGCGACTACAGAAGCAAGGAGCTTCGCGCATGCCTATGATCACAGCTCCGCGAGCGGACAGATCGGACGGAATACCGATCGGCGAATTATCGCGGCTGACGGGCGTCAATATCGAGACCATCCGCTACTACGAGAAGGTAAAAATGGTGCGCCCGCCTCCTCGTACCGGAGGCGGCCGTCGCGTCTATGGATCAGCCGAGATCCGTTTGCTCGCCTTCATCCGACGTGGCCGGGAGCTTGGTTTCGGTCTTGAAGAGATCCGCGCCCTCCTCGCCCTGGGTGCACCCGGGAAGGCCTCATGCGCGGATGTGCGCGAGATCGCCGCGCACCATCTTGATGACATCCGCTCCAAAATTGCCGACCTCAGGAAACTCGAAAGGCTGCTCGCCAAAACAATCGCACAATGTTCTGGGAACAAAGCGCCGGATTGCCCCGTCCTGGACATTCTCGACGTCAGGGCTGTCTGACAAGCAGCGCGGAAGGAGCGAAGCGTCATGTTGGCTGACACAGGAAGCTTGTCGGGCACGGTCAGCGCTATGCGTCCAATGGTGCCAGCGAAGGATTTTGATACTAGCAAGCAGTTCTACATCGATCTGGGTTTCCAGCCCCGCCCGTTAGCCGACCGGCTTGTTGAAATGCGGCTCGGCGTGTTCTCCTTTGACGGCGCGAGACTTTACTTGAGATGCCGCCCGATCTTGCTGTCCGAACAAGGCGATCGGGACAAATTTCGCCATTGACGTTTCGCGGCGGTTTGGGGGCCTGCCGAGATCGACGCGCTCGG
>Ga0307479_10003581_pt1 | contig 14161 bp, 6 predicted proteins | sample atmos_gasesECM4C_FD_203743 | JGI IMG/M metagenome (GOLD analysis project Ga0307479, IMG submission 203743) | Hardwood forest soil microbial communities from Morgan-Monroe State Forest, Indiana, United States - atmos_gasesECM4C_515 | ecosystem: Environmental > Terrestrial > Soil > Temperate...
CATCATCTTTTCTGGCTTGTTGCTCCTGTGGCATTTCCTGTTCTCGATATTCGGTCTGTATGCCTCGCACCGTTTGGCGGGCCGTTGGGCGGAGTCCGCTGAAATCGTCAAGGGCACAGCTCTGGGGACCCTGGGCCTGTGGGTTGCAAGCGCCATATTTAACCTCCACATGGTTTCAAAGGTTCCGTTCCTGATCGTCTTTTTTGTGATTAACACGGGGATGCTGGTCTCCAGCCGGCTGATCTTGCGAATGGTACTGGAGCAAGCCCGGCTGCACGGGCGCAATCTTCGCAACGTATTGATCGTGGGAACCAACCGGCGGGCGGTCGAGTTTGCCACGAAACTCCAGTCGAACCCTACGCTAGGTTACCGCGTGATGGGCTTTGCCGACCAGCCGTGGGATGGGATCGATCAATTTCGCAGTAGTGGCCACTCTCTGGCTTGCGACTTGGACGGGCTTCCCGAATTCCTCCGCAAAAACGTGGTGGATGAGGTCGTGATTGCCCTGCCCATCCGTTCATTCCATGCCGACGCCTCCCTGGTGGCCGCGCGCTGTGAAGAACAAGGGATTATCTTGCGGGTGCCGTCGAACATCTTCAATTTGAAGCTCTCACACTCGGGAGCGGAGGAATGGGAAGGCCACTCGTCGATTACCCACTACACGGGAGTGATTGGGGGCTGGTCGGTGGTGATGAAGCGAGTGTTGGATTTTACCCTGGCCTTGATCGCTCTGATTGTGGTCTCCCCGATCATGCTGCTGGCGGCCGCTGCGATCAAGCTGACTTCGCCCGGCCCCGTCTTGTTCATGCAGAAGCGAATCGGCCAGAACAAGCGGAAGTTCACCATCTACAAGTTCCGCAGCATGGCGGTAGACGCAGAAGACAAGATGCGGCAACTGGAGCACCTCAACGAACTCAGCGGTCCGGTTTTCAAGATCAAACACGATCCCCGCATCACCCCGGTGGGACGATTCCTGCGCAAGACCAGCATTGATGAGCTGCCTCAGCTGATCAATGTCTTGATGGGCGACATGAGCTTGGTGGGGCCGCGTCCGATGTCGATCCGCGACTTTGAACTCTTCAGCGAGGATTGGCATCGTCGCCGCTTCAGTGTCCGGCCGGGAATCACTTGCCTCTGGCAGGTCAACGGCCGAAACTCCATTCCCTTCGAAAAATGGATGGAACTGGACATGCAATACATCGATAAGTGGTCGCTGTGGCTGGATCTGAAGATCCTGGCCAGGACCATTCCCGCAGTTCTGAAAGGGCTTGGCGCCGCGTAGTATTCCTAGTTGCTCGATTTGAGGTGAGACTGTGATCCGCAAGGATCGCGCCAAGCTCCCCTCCTTCTCCCTCTGGCTGTCTGCCGGATAAAGGCCGAATCCCTACATGAAATACAGCGTAAAGACTTTGGACGACATTGCTGATTTGGGTATGGTGTGTGATGATGGTCCGGTGGAGCGCTGCCAGGCTGCCATTGAGCGCTGCGAGGTTGTCACCGACTTTCCCCGTCTGGAGCAGCTTTGGCCGCAGTGGGAGCGGCTATGGGCCAGCGATCCACGTGCCGAAGTGTTTCAGACTCCGGAGTGGACCCGGGCCTGGTGGCAAGCCTTCGGCAGCAATTACAGCCTCTGCACGATCGTGGTCTTTGCCGGCGATGAGGTCGAGGGCATTCTCCCCCTGGTAAGGGGCGGCAACCACCTGCAGTTTCTTGGTACTCCAGAAGCAGACTACGCAGACATCATTTGCCAGGAGCATCGGGCGGCGGAAGTGCTGACGTTCGCGCTGAAAACGCTGCTGGAATCGGTGCACGGGTGGGATGAGTGCTCGTTTCAACACCTTTCCCGGCATGCCCGCTTCGTGCAACACTACGGCGACTTGCCTCGGAGCCTCCGTGCCAACTTGCGGTGCGTGCCCAACGATCGCCAACAAACGATCATCCTGCGGGGCCAGCGCGAAGCGGTTTTCAAATCGTTGCTGGGGAAGCATCATACGAAGCGTCTACAAAATAAGTTGCGCAAAGCTGGGGATCTGCGGTTTCGATACCTGGAATCCGAGCAAGAGGCGCAACGGTACTTGCCCGATTTTTTTCGCCATCATATTCGCCGACATGCTGCGCTCGGACGGCAAAGCTCCTGCGCCAGCCCTGAGTTTTGCCAGTTTATTCAGTCGCTCATTTACGAATTGACGCCCACGGGCCGGGTGCGTTTCGGAGTATTGGAACTTGATGGCAAGCCGCTGGCGTGGGATCTCGGCTTTCAGGTAAATGGCAAGTTTCTGCTCTACCAGCACACGTTCGACCTCGACGCGTGGCATTACACTCCCGGCGAGGTGCTTCTCTGGAACGAACTGAAGTACGCCAGGGATCACGTCAGCAGAGAGTTCGATTTCGGGCGGGGCGATGAGCTTTACAAAGACCGGTTTGCCAACTATTCACGCGAGACGTTTTCCATGTTCCTTGTGCCCCCCGGCGTGAGGGGCCTGTGGCGAGGTGGGATACGAACCGCTCAAGCCTTGATTCAGCCTGCTCTCGGCAAAGTCAAGGAGATCGTCAAACGGCAGCGTGCAACGTTGCGAGCCTTTCGCTCGCTGCGTATGTGGATGATCGGAACTATGGGTAGCGTTCGACAAGCAAGAAAGAATGGGGCCTTGGTGGAGTGCACCTTCCGGGTTACCAAGCAACTGTTTCGCGACTCTATCTTGAGCAAGAGATCCACTGACGTTTTCGCGCTAGAAACAACCCGAACCGGGGTTGCGGGCGTGTCGTTCCATCCCGATCCCGATCACGATGTAAGTCTCAGCGAGGCGCAACTGGGAGATTTGGTCGACCTGGCGTGGGCCCATCCAGACATTCTGTCGCTCAAGGATCTTGCCCGCTGCCGCAGGCGGATGAAGAATGGCGATCACGTCTATATCGTGCGCGAGCAATCCCAGATTGTGATGATTTGCTGGGCATCCAGCACGGGCAGCGACGGCGAGGAGCCTGAGGCACAGGGATTCGACATGGTCCCCAATACGCCTGCCGTCGTGATCGATGAATCCTGGAGCGCACGCACCAGCGACCTCGCAGCCGCGTATCGCTTGTTGCTCTTCGTGGTTGCCAGGGAAGCTGCTCGCCGGAATGCAGACTTGCTCGTCCACTGCGGTCCAGAGCAGGGAGTATTGCGGAAGGAGCTGGAGCGGCAAGGCTTTCGCCGAAAATTCCAGACTACCCGTTACAAGATTTTCAGCCGTTTCCGGCGCCATTGGGTATCTCGATATCCAGAAAACGGTCTCCATTCGTCGCGGCTGGTTTAAGCTGAGATGCAATTCAAGACTTCCAAAATTCTCCGCAATACCTTCTATGACTGAATTCAATTTTGCCCCGGACTCGATCGAGACTGCGCTTGCCAAGGAGCCAGGCCGCGCAGAGTTCCGTCGCTGCAAGAACGAAGAACAGGCATTCGCATACTGGCGGGAGCAACTTGCCGGCATTCCGGCAATCCTAGAATTGCCTACGGACCGGCCCCGTCCCCCTGCTCAGTCGCTTCGCACGGCTAGTGAAGGTTTTTTTCTCTCGACAGGCCTGAGTCGCGCCCGACTTCTGGGAGAACGAGACGGGATCGGTTTGTCGATTGTGCTGCTGGCGGCGTTCCAGGCGTTGTTGACCCGATACACACGCCAGGACGACATCGCCGTCGGATTGACCATTTCAGAGGACGGCAAACCGCAGAGTGATACCGGCAGCGTAAACGAGCCCGTGGCACTGCCGATCCGCGTTGATATGAGCGGTGACCCCAGGTTCCGGGAGTTGCTGGTGCGGGTGAGTGAGATTGTGAGCCGCGCGCGCGAGCATCAGAATGTCCGCTGGGAGCGTGTGGTTCAAGCGGTGCAGCCCGAGTCAGACGCCAGCCGTCATCCGGTATATCAAGTGTTGTTTGCCTTCGAGAATTCCGAGTTCGGTAATTCAAACAAACAGAATGTCGATCTTGAAACCGATTGCGGTCCGTCCCTGTTCGATCTGCAACTCCGGGTACGCGAGCGGGGAGATGGTTTGGCGGCACAGTTCCTCTACAGCACTGACTTATTTGACAGCACGACGATACGCCGCTTGGCAGGTCACTATCAGAGGCTGCTGGAAGGCTTGGTCGAGAATCCGGAGGAGCGAATCTCCCGGCTCCCGATTCCGACCGAGAGGGAACGAGAACAGCTGGTTTTGAAGTGGAACGATACCTGGATGGAGTATCCGCGACAGCTGTGCGTTCATCAGTTGATTGAAGCGCAGGCGTCGCGAACTCCAAACGCCACGGCCGTGGTTTTTGGAAGTGAGCGGTTGAGCTTTGGTGAGCTTGACCGGCGCGCAAACCAGTTGGCGCACTACCTGATCAAGTTGGGCGCAACCCCCGACGGGCTAGTGGGCATCTGTCTGGAGCGCTCTTTGGAGATGGTGGTCGGGCTTTTGGGTATTCTCAAGGCGGGAGCGGCTTACGTTCCTCTTGATCCGGCCTACCCGCAAGATCGCATTGCCTTCATGCTCCAGGATTCAGAAGTACCGCTGCTGCTTACCCAGTCCGGGCTTACGGGAAACCTCCCTGATGTTGGAGGCGCTCAAGTCGTCCTCATCGATTCGCATTGGCCTGAAATTTCGAGGCAAAGTCAAAACACTCCCGCGCCGGCATTGAATCCCGAGAATCGCGCTTATGTGATTTACACCTCCGGCTCGACGGGGAAGCCGAAGGGCGTGGAGGTTACCCATCGCGGGGTAGTCAATTTCTTGACCACGATGGCCAAACAGCCGGGCATGACCTGCAGCGACCGGCTGTTGGCCGTGACAACGCTGTCGTTTGATATCGCGGGGTTGGAGATCTATCTGCCGCTGATGCAAGGAGCCTCGGTCGAGATTGTCAGCCGGGAGATCGCTTCAGATGGCAACCAGTTGCTGGCGAGGCTTTCACAATCGGGCGCAACTGTGATGCAGGCTACGCCTGCTACGTGGCGCATGCTGCTCGAGGCGGGTTGGACGGGTGATCGCAGGCTCAAGATCCTGATTGGCGGCGAAGCAGTTTCGCAGAAGCTCGCGGCGCAACTGACGCAGAAAGCCGCCTCGGTGTGGAACATGTATGGTCCTACCGAGACCACGATTTGGTCGACCATCTCGAAGCTTGACGGGCAATGCGCAGTGACGATTGGACGGCCGATCGGGAACACCGAAATTTTCATCCTGGATAAGATCCTGCAGCCTGTTCCAATCGGCGTTGCGGGCGAGTTGCACATTGGTGGGGACGGCTTGGCCCGCGGCTATCTCAAGCGCCCTGAGCTTACCGCGGAGAGATTCATTGCCCACCCTCTGAACCCTGATCCCAGAGCGCGCTTGTACAAAACTGGAGACTTGGTGCGCTATCTGCCCAATGGCAATATCGAGTTTCTGGGGCGGATCGATCATCAAGTGAAGATTCGCGGTTTCCGCATCGAGCTGGGTGAGATTGAAACGGTCTTGAGACAACACTCCGCGATCAACGACGCAGTGGTGGTGGCCCGGGAAGATACTCCCGGAGACAAGCGCGTGGTGGCTTATTTTGTCGCTACCCCGGGCGCGGCGCCTACCACCGCGGAACTGCGCGCGTTCATGAAGGAGAAGCTTCCAGAGTACATGCTTCCCTCGGTCTTCGTGACTCTGCGAAGCATGCCTTTGACCCCGAATGGAAAGGTCGATCGGCGCGCGCTCCCCGCCCCGGAGCAGGCAGACCTCGCGCCGAAGGGGACGTTCGTGGCGCCGAAGGATGCGGTTGAATCCCGGCTGGTCCAGATCTGGGAGAGTGTGCTGAGTGTACGGCCGATCGGTATCACAGATAACTACTTTGAACTGGGCGGACACTCCCTCGTCGCGGTTCGACTGATGAAACGCATTGAAGAGGCTTTCGGAAAGACCCTGCCGATCGCCACACTGCTTCAGGCTCCCACCATCGAGCAATTGGCCGTGATTCTTCGCCAAAAGGGCGGGGTGCCGGTGTGGTCTTGTCTTGTACCCATCCAGACTAGAGGCACGAATCTGCCTTTCTTCTGTATTCATGGCGCGAATGGTGCGGTCGTGCGGTTTTACGACCTGGCGCGATACCTGGGCTCGGACCAACCTTTTTACGGTGTGCAGGCACAGGGGCTCGACGCAGCCCTTCCGTGCCACACGCGAGCCGAAGAAATGGCGTCCCATTACATCCAGGAGATACGCAAGGTTCAGCGGCAAGGGCCGTATCTTCTTGGAGGCTATTCCATGGGCGGCGTGATCGCTTTCGAGATGGCGCAGCAGCTAGCGACTCAAGGGGAGGAAAACTCGTTAGTGGTTCTGTTTGACACTAACTTTCCTCAACCGAGCGCTCACAAGAATTCATCGGCGTCGTCAGCTTTGCGCACGCTATTCCAGGTTCCGGCATCGGAGAGGTGGAATTATTTTTCACGAATCGTCACGGTGCCAATTCGAGAATACAAAAGACGGGTGCACGTTGCACGACTGCCGCGCATCGTCAGGAAAGTTCGAAATGCGTGCCTACACGCGGAGAGCGTCTATACACCGCAAGCCTATGCAGGACGCGTCATTCTGTTCCGGTCGAATCACAAGCCACTCGGGCAGTTGAGCGATCCGCGAGCAGGCTGGAGCGACTGTGCCACTCGTGGATTAGAGATCTATGAAGTCGCCGGCAACCACGAGAACATTCTGCTCGAACCACAAGTTCGATCCGTAGCCCAACAATTGAAGACTTGTTTAGACGATGCACAGACGAGCCGTCAGATTCCGCTCGAAAACGCTCCACAATTGGAAAGGGTAGTGCAGTGACCGGATCGGGACTTCAGGAACCAGCCGTTGAGCGCATGGCCGGAGAAGGCGCGCACTCTCGCAGTCGACTCTTTGTGGAGCGAGTCTTGTCCTTCGATCGCGACCGCATAAAGCACAAGCTGATTCCATGGGCGATGAAGGGCGGGCTGGCGCTACTGGACCAGGGAGTTTTCGCGGGAACGAATTTCGTGATCAGCATCCTGCTGGCTCGGTGGTTGTCGGCCGAGCAGTATGGGACCTACGCAGTCGGGTTCGCAGTCTTCTTGTTTCTTCTGAATTTCCACCAGGCGCTGCTGCTGGAGCCGATGTTGGTGTTCGGCGGTTCAGTTTATCGCAACTCTCTGCGGGGTTATGTGAAGTCCCTGCTCATGCTCCACTTGGCCATGAGCGTGGTGATGGCCTTCGGTTTGTGCGTCTCCGCGGCGATTGCTTTTAAGCTGGGGCAAGCCAACGGTTTGCCCGGTGCTCTTCTCGGCATCGCGTTCGCTGCGCCGACTCTGTTTCTATTCTGGTTAGCCAAGCGAACGTTCTACCTAAAGCTTTCCCCAGCTCCGTCAGCCGCCGCGGCGATTCTCTACTGTGCGCTCACTCTTGGCGGACTCGCACTGGTTTATCGGCAAACGCATTATCTGACACCATTGTCTGCCTTCCTTCTGATGGGATTGGGCGGCCTTGGCGCGAGCCTGGTGCTACTGGCGTATCTGGCATTGCGGCTCACTTCGACCCAGGATGCTCCAGGCGTACTCGACACCTGGCGGCGTCACTGGCGCTATGGACGGTGGGCGCTGGGCGCTAACGCCATGATGTGGATTCCCATCAATGCTTTCTATCCGATCTTGAGCAAGTTCGGCGGACTGGCGCAGGCCGGCGAATTGAAAGCCTTGATGAATTTTGCCGCGCCGATGCTGCAAGCTTGCGCGGCGCTCCATACTCTGATGATTCCGTACTCGGCTCGGGTTCTGGCGGAGAGGGGCGGCGCCGGTGTCAGCGTCATGCTGCGACGAATGACTTTGCTTTGTGTCGCTTGTGCGGTCCCGTACTGGGTTGTGCTGCTTCTGTTCCGCGGGCCCGCTTTCCACATGCTTTACTCGGGCCGGTACACGGAGGTCGCCTATCTACTGCCCGTGGTGGCGCTGGCATCGATTGCAGGGAGCGCGTTTTTCGGCCCGTCCATTGTGTTGCGGTCCATGGAGTCTCCAGGTTTGATTTTTGCCGCGGTTTCGGTTTCGAGCGCGGTCGCGTTGGCAATCGGTATTCCGCTCACTCGAACTTGGGGAGTGGGCGGGGCAGTATGGAGCATTGTCTTGTCAGAAACGCTGGCCTTTGTGGCGGCGGTCATTTTGCTCCGTCGCAAGGCCCGGTCGCCTTCAGAAACAGTGCCGACTTTCATTGCACTAAGGGACCGGGCAGCGGCCAATGATTGAATTGGCCAATTGATATCTCATCAAGTTTCGCACTGATCGTCAGAATAATTTTCAAGGAGAACGCAACAATGATTCAGACTTACCGACTCATTCACGCCAAGGCAGCAAGAAGCCCGATTCGCATTCCGTTGGTGTGGTCTTGGCATATCGGGCTCAAACCGCAGGACATTTTTCTGGCATCCTACCCGCGTTCCGGCAGCACCTGGTTGCGCTTCATGCTCTTCGAAATCTTGTGTGGCGAGGAGCCCGGATTTCGAAAAATTGAGAACCGCCTGCCAGAGATTCAGTGGCATCGCGGCGCGCCCCCGATTTTGCCCACTGGCGGACGATTGATCAAAACCCATGAGCAGTATCGCAAGGACTACAAAAGAGCCGTCCTGCTGGTTCGTGATGTCCGCGACGTTTTTCTTTCCGCCTACGCCATGTCAGTGGAGTTCGGCCTCCACAAACTGGTGTCGAAAGGTGATTTCGATAGTTTCATGGAGGCTTTTATAAACGGGAAAGCCCTTCAAATGGGCACATGGCAGGCGCACACGCGCTCCTGGTTGGAGTCCCCTCTGGCAAATGAGGGCAATCTGCTCGTCGTCCGGTATGAGGAACTGCGCAAGAACCCTGAGGCGAAACTGGCCGAATTGCTCCGGTTTGTAGGCATCACTCCCAACATGCAGGTCATCCACAAAGCGGTCGAGGACAATTCCTTGCAGCGCATGCGGGCAAAAGAGGACAAAGAAAGAAAAGCGGGCGAGCAGTCTATTTTGCTCTCGCAGAACAAGAACGTGGGGGAAGAAACACGTTTTGTCCGCAAAGGGAAGGTCGGAGGGTGGGGCGAGAAACTGACTCCTGCCCAAATCGAATTCATCGACCGGTATGCCGGCGATGTGCTTGCGACGTTGGGGTACAAGCGCGGAACTGTGGAAGAGCAGGCATCCCAAAAGGAAGTTCCAGTGCTCAGCATCTGAGCGCGCTCCGTTTCGCATCGCACCAGTCCTGGCACGCTGCAGAGACAACGTTTCGGCTTCCGCCGTTTCAATGACAGATTCGTAAGGGGCTTTTGCCACAAAATGTCTACGCCAATCACCAGTTCGCGCAACACCCTCAAATCAGGTTCCCGGCAGGGGATCGATCTGCGCATCGTCGCAGGGTTTGGGATATTGGTATTGGCAGGCGGAGCGGCCAGCCTTTATCCCATCTTCGCGCTCGGTTGCCTGGTGGCGATAGTCACGGTCGGGATTTGTTGGGCCGTAGTTACATCTCTGAAGCGTGCGGGCCTGGAATTATGGCAGGTTGTGGCGCTGATTACACTGAGCGGTTATCTGGTATTGAACTATGGCGTTGACAATCTCGCGATCCACGTCGGCGGGTTCCCCATACTGATTGCTTACGGGGCGATGTATGCATCATTGGCCTGCGCAGTTTTTGCCCATCGAGGTCTGCTGCCTCAAGTGCTGCGGGAGCCGGTCCTGCTGTGCATTTTCGCCATTCTGGGTTTGTCGTTCTTCCACCTCATGGCGGATATCCCTCACTATGGAAGCTGGGCTTTCCGGGACGGAACGATGTGCTTCGACGGTCTTTTCGTGCTGATGGGGATGATTTGGGCCAGGAAGAGCGGTAGTCCGCGTTTTTTAGCAAAGTGGTTGATGGTCGTCTTCGTGCTGAACATGTTCTACAGTTTGACCCTTCCGTGGAGCGAGAGGATTTGGTCGTGGTCTCCGGAAAGTGGCGTTTATAATGCGGTCCCGCTCCTGGGAAATTTCCACGGTTCAGGCGACGTACTATTTGCCGGCGCAACATTTTGCATCTGCTTCGGCAGTTATGTGATCAGCCGTCCCCGCTGGTTGATGCCGCTTCTCGTGCTGGGGCAATTACTGGGAATCGCGGTCACGCAGGTCCGGCGCATGTACCTGGGAATTGTGGTTGTGATTCTTATTCTTATTCTGGCAGGAGAAATCAAGAAATTCGCGCGACTTTTCATCCTGGTTCCTGCCGCGCTTGTGGTGCTTTTTGCTGTGACCACGCTGGGTGGGCTTGAAATCTCAGGCCGCGTTGGTCCCGTGAACCTCCAGTTTTTCAAAGACCACCTGCGAAGCATAACCGGAGCCGAGGACACACCGGGCAGCGATCCTCAAAGTCGCGTGAGAATGGGCAACGAGGCCCTCCAGCACTTCTACGCACACCCGGTGACCGGAGAGGGGTTCGGTCAGCCGGTAACCGATGAGATGGATTATGACACCGGTTTGATTACGCGAACGCCCCACAACACGAGCATCACTTACCTGGCAAGGCTGGGAGTGGTTGGATTCTGTCTCTGGATGGCATTTCATTTCTGCTTGTGGAAGAGGTTTTACTACGCCTATCGACAGCGACGCATCGCCGACAAGCAGCTATACACTTTTGTTTTATGGTTCTTCCTGTTTTACGTGCTCTTTATGATAACGAGTCTTGTGGAGTCTCCGTTCGAGTATCCTGCCAGCGCGATTCCATTTTATTTCCTGATTGGCTTTGCTCTGGGTTTGATTCGTTGGCACCTGTCCCCCAAAAACAAGGCTGAATACCAACCCGCCAGTTTGGCCGCTGAGCCGCTGAAACAACCCGTCAGTAACCAGTTCTGGAATGCGGACGGCACAATCTAGGGCATTGGGGGGACGCCGTAAATACATGGAAATTTCAAGAATTGTTACGACGAGCTGGGACGATGGAGACTGCTCCGATCTGAAGCTCGCCGAGATGCTCCGGTCCAGGGGAATTGCGGGAACCTTCTATGTTCCTACCCAACCCTACGGAGGACGCCCTGCGCTTAGCCATGCGAACTTAAGGAGTCTGTCGTCTGAGGGATTCGAAATCGGAGCTCACGGAGTTACGCACAAACTGTTGTGGCGGCTCCCGGCGGAAGAGCTGGCCGCGGAAATAAATCCCTGCAAGCCGACTCTCGAGGATATCCTCGGAAAAGAAGTTCGGATGTTCTGTTATCCCTGCGGCCGGTATGACTCGAATGTTATTCGAGCTCTAAAGCAGGCGGGTTATCGGGGGGCGCGAACCGTTCGCATGCTGTCAACGCGCCTGGAATTTAACAGCTTTGAGATGCCGACTACCGTGCAAATCATGCCGCATCCGAAGGCGGCCTACGTCAGGAACGTTTTGAGGGCGCGAAAGATGGAGGGCCTGCAGGTTTTTCTCGGTAATCTGAGCAGCCTGGGCAATTGGATCGAGCTAAGCAAGCGGCTCTTTGACTACGTTTTGCAGAACGGCGGCATGTGGCACATGTACGGCCATTCCCACGAAATTGAAAAAATGGGCTTGTGGAACGATCTCGGCGAGATTCTGGGCTACGTTGGTAAGCGGCGGGGAGTCCAGTACGTTCCGAATGGCGAATTGAACCGACTCATGGTCGCGCGAAACGGCCACAACGGAAAAGGTCAATTGTGAAGATCCTTCTCGTTCATTGCCATTACCAGCAACCGGGCGGCGAAGACGTCGTATTCGAGCAAGAGCGCCAAATCCTCGAGCGCGCCGGTCATCAGGTGGTGCTGTATCGCCGAACCAATCTTGAGATTGAATCCTATCCGGGTGTCGGACGGCTGGTGCTTCTGCAGAAGGCAGTTTGGAATGGGAGCGCACGAAACACGTTTGCGGATCTTCTGCGCACCGAGAAACCCGATGTAGTTCATGTCCATAACACCTGGGTCATGATCTCGCCATCGATCTATTTTGCGTGCCGCGAAGTGGGTGTCCCGGTAGTAAAAACGCTCCACAATTACCAGCTCATGTGTCCCGTGGGAATTTTTTTCCGGGATGGCAAAGTCTGTGAAGAATGCATGGAACATTCTTTGTGGCGAAGCATCCGAAACCGGTGCTATCGCGACTCCCGTGCAGAGACGGCAGCGGTGGGCATGATGCTGGCCGTACATCGCAGTCTCCACACCTGGGATCGGGAGGTACAGTCCTACATAGCCCCGACGGAGTTTGCCCGCAGTAAATTTCTGCAGGGCGGATTGCCGGCAGAGAAGATCTTTGTCAAACCTAATTTCGTAACGCCGGACCCTCTGCCCCGCACTGGAAATGGAGAGTACGCGATCTTCGCGGGTCGCCTCGCGCCCGAGAGGCGGGTGAATACGCTTCTGAATGCCTGGACCCAGCTTCGCAGTCGTATTCCCCTCGTGATTGTTGGCGGAGGCCAACAACTCAATCAAATGAGGATGAGAGCCAGCGCCGACAACCTTGATATGGTCGACTTTACGGGGCTCCTGGAACATAGCCAAGCCATCGAAGCCATCAAGCGTGCGCGCTTTTTAATTTTTACCAGCGAATGGTATGAAACCTTTGGACTCACGTTAGTGGAAGCTTTTGCCTGCGGCGTCCCGGTGATCTGCTCCCGAATGGGCGCGATGAAAGAGATCGTGGACGACGGCCGCACCGGTTTCCACTTTAACCCCGGCGATAGTCGGGACCTGGCGGAGAAAGTCGAATGGGCATGGAATCACCCTGAACGCATGCGGCAAATGGGAGAGGAAGCCCGGCAGGAATACGAAAAGAAATACACTGCGGAAAAAAATTATCCTCGCTTAATAGAAATCTATCAGAAGGCCATCGCGCGGTCAGTTTCGGAGTCTGCGGAACTTGGCCGCAATCAGTCCGGCTCAATAACCGTCGAGACGAGTTCGGCGGCGATTGCAGAACCGGCCGCGATTGTAGATGGCAATTCGGGTCCCGCGGCCCTCGCTCCCGCCTGGCACAGAAACAAACCATTAAGAGTCATTCTTGCCCACAATTACTATCAGATTCCCGGAGGCGAAGACGAAACCCTCCGGAGAGAAGGCGAGTTGCTTCGGTCGAAGGGTAATTATGTGAAGGAATTCATTCGCCGGAACAGCGAGGTGAACTGGGGCAATGTGCTGGCCAAGGCGGTTGTGGCTGCGCGGACTATTTGGGCGAGTGATAGCCGCGAAGCCATGTTGTCTTTCCTCAAAGAAGAGAAGCCAGATGTAGCCCACTTTCACAACACAGTTCCCCTCATATCGCCGTCGGTTTACTACGCTTGCCGGGATGCCGGTGTGCCGGTCGTGCAAACGCTGCACAATCCCCGACTTTTCTGCCCGGGGGGCAATCTCGAACGCAACCATCGAGTCTGTGAGGACTGCAAAGGCAGGAAGATCGCGTGGCCGTCGGTGGTACACGCCTGTTATAGGCAATCGCACATCCAGACGGGAGTGGTGGCGACCATGCTGGCGGTGCACTGGCAGATGAAGACATGGGAAAAGATGATTGATGCGTACGTGGTGACCACTGAGTTTTACCGGCGCAAATTCATCGAGGCGGGCTTTCCGCGGGAGAAGCTCATGTTGAAGCCGCATTTTGTGGAAGATCCCGGAGTCGTTCACCGCGACGGCGGCTATGCTGTTTTTATCGGCCGCCTGTCTCCTGAAAAAGGGGTTCCAACTTTGTTGCGTGCATGCCAGAACCTGAACAAGATCCCAATCAAGATTCGGGGAGAAGGTCCTCTTTCACCGGAAGTGGAGGAGGTTGCGCGAAAATCCGGAGGAGCGTTGGAAATTCTGCCCCGACTCGATCGGACTGAGCTGAACAAACTCATGAGCGGGGCCCGATTCTTGATTTGGCCCTCGGAAGGCTATTACGAGACGTTCGGGTATGTTGCCATTGAAGCTTTCTCTTGCGGCGTGCCCGTGGTCGCATCGCGGGTGGGGGTTGCCGAAGAGATTGTGCGCGATCAGCACACAGGCCTGCATTTCAGCGCCGGCAACGCGGAAGATTTGGCTGCAAAAATGGAATGGGCATGGTCGCATCCGGACGAAATGGAGGCGATGGGCCGGGCTGCCCGCGCGGAATACGAGGCCAAGTACACTCCCGAGTGCAACTACCCGATCCTCATGGATATATACAGCCGCGTCATGTCGGGCGTTTCGTTGCGGGACGAC
>Ga0307479_10003582_pt1 | contig 14159 bp, 9 predicted proteins | sample atmos_gasesECM4C_FD_203743 | JGI IMG/M metagenome (GOLD analysis project Ga0307479, IMG submission 203743) | Hardwood forest soil microbial communities from Morgan-Monroe State Forest, Indiana, United States - atmos_gasesECM4C_515 | ecosystem: Environmental > Terrestrial > Soil > Temperate...
TGCCGCGCAGGAGGCGGGGCGTCCGTTGCAGGGGACGGTGACGCTGGGCGCCATACCGACCATCGCCCCCTTTCTGCTGCCGCGGCTGCTGCGGATGATGCGGCGCGACATGCCGGAACTGGTCACCTTGCTGCGGGAGGATCAGACCGCCGCATTGCTGGATGCGGTCGGCGAGGGTGAAATCGATTTTGCCATCATCGCGCTGCCGATGGACGTCGGCCACCTTCGCGTGTATCCGGTCCTGACGGAGGAACTGTGGCTGATCGCATCGGAGGCCGATCCGATGGCCAAGCTGCTCCGCCCGAAAGTCTCCCAGGTCGACATGGGGCGCCTGCTGCTGCTCAGCGACGGTCATTGCCTGCGCGAGCACACGCTTCAGGCCTGCCAGAAGGGGCGGCGCGGACGCGATCGCATTGCTTCGACGATCGAGGCCAGCAGTCTGCCAACCCTGGTGCAGATGGTTGAGGCGGGACTGGGGGTTTCGCTGCTGCCGGAAATGGCGATCAAGGCCGGGTTCCTGGTAGGAACCAATGTCATCGCCCGCCCGCTGGCTGCGCCGGCCCCGAAGCGCGAGATTGTCCTGGTTGCCCGTCCCACCACGCCGCGCGGTGAATTGCTGGCCCGCATTCAGCAATTGGCGGTTTCCATCGAAATTGACAGCGCGCCGGTCGGGGCAAGGCGCAGTCGGGTCAAGCCGAAGCAGAGCTAGGCTGTCCCTCGTCGACAGCGCAACCACGACGCAGACAGGGCAACCTGCCAGGGTCGGCGCAGGTTCATCGTTCTGTCATACCCCTAGCGCGGCCGAGCAGGTCATCAAGACGTTGCTACGGCGGTGATTTACTCCCGCCGCGGTCGCGAGCGGATCGACGCTCGCTGTTGGACCGCTGATCAAACGCGAGTGACCGTCCCTGTTGCGAGCATATCCGGATAGCAGCATCAGTTACCAGGAGATAAAAAATGGACAACACCCGATCGACGCGCTTATTACATGCTGCGCTGCTGGCTTCCACGATGTGGGCGGTCCCGCATCTGGCCCACGCGCAACGCGACGCGCCCGCCGACCGCGATGGCGCGCTGCAGCTGGCAACCGGGCAGTACATCACGCCTGTGGCGATGGCCGGCGCGGTTCAGCAGCCGCTGAATCCCGGTCTGGCGGGCTACCCGAACTTCGTCGCCGGTGAGGCGGTACGCTCGCAGCTGAGCCCGGACGGCACGACATTGGCGATCATCTGCGCGGGGCAGAACTCGCTCTATATGCCCACCAACACGGGCACGATCGATGCGGCGAACTCGACCCAGTACATCTTCCTGTACAACGTGGCCGGCGCCAACAAGCGCAATCCGAAGCTGTCGCAGGTGATCCAGCAGGCCAATTCGCACGTCGGTCTGGTCTGGTCTACTGATGGCAATACGCTGTTTGCCGCGGGCGGTAACGATGACGCCGTGTATGTCTACACCAGGAGCGCTGCTGCCTTCACGCCGGCGGGCACCATCGCGTTGGGCCACACCAGCACGCATGCCAACAAGGGCATCGGCCTCGGGGTCCAGCCGAACGCCAGCGGCCTGGGCATCTCCGCCGACGGCAAGACACTGGTGGTCGTTAACAACTACAACGACTCGATCAGCGTGATAGATACGGCGACCCGCACGGTCCGGTACGAGCACGACCTGCGGCCGTTCTTCGCGAACAACGAAGGAACGAGCGGCGTCGCCGGCGGGACCTTCCCGTTCGCGGTCGCGATCAAGGGCAACGACACGGCGTATGTCTCGTCGGACCGCGACCGCGAGGTCGTGGTAGTGGACATCTCGTCCCCCACCGCGGGCCATTTGATCACGCGCATCAAGCTCGACGGCAACGCGCTCGGGATGACTCTCAACAAGTCGCAGAGCCGGTTGTATGTGGCGCAGGACAACTCGGACCAGGTCGCAGTGATCGACACGGCGTCCAACTCGGTCAGCGCCCGTATCGATGCGCGCGCCCCAGCCGGGCTATTGCCGGGACCAAAAAACACTGGCGCGGCCACTTTCGCGGTGACGCTCTCTCCGGATGGCGCCACCCTGTACGCGGTCAATTCGGGTGCCAACTCGATCGCGGTGATCCCGCTCGAAGGCTCCGAAGACGGGGAAGGCGAGGGTCAATCCCGGGTTGCCGGACTGATCCCGACGGCCTACGAGCCACATGACATCACGTTCAGCGCCGACGGAACCTGGATGTACATCGTCAATGGCAAGAGCATCACGGGCCCGAACACTCACTACCTGATGGGCAGCACCCCCAATCTGACGACCGTCTCTTACCCGGGCGGCAATCTGGCGGCGCTGTTCGCAGCGCTGGGGTGGAACCAGTACCAGTTCCAGTTGGAACGCTCGTCGCTGGTCAGCGCGGCGCTGCCCGGCCAGGCGGAGCTCGCAAGGTTGACGCAGCAGGTGGCACTGAACAACGGTTACAGCGCCGAGTCGGGCGCGAGTGACCGGCAGGTGATGGAGTTCCTGCGGGACCGGATCCAGCACATCATCTACGTGGTGAAGGAAAACCGCACCTTCGATCAGATGCTGGGCGATCTGACCAACGGTGCCAACGTTGACCCGGCGTTGAACGTGTTCGGCGAAGCGATCATCCCGAACTTCCATCGCCTGGCGAACGATTTCGTCACGCTGGACAATTTCATGGATCCGGGTGACGGCAGCATGGACGGCTGGTCCTGGGCCATGGCGGGGCGCGTCACCAACACCGAGACGATCACGCAGCAGATCAATTACGCCAGGGTCAATCGCGGCCTGTCTTACGAATCCGAAGGGTCGAATCGCAACGTCCCGGTGGGCCTGGCGACCGTCGCGGAACGCGACACGGCCACCAACGGGGCATTCAGCGCCGGATCGGCGAGCCTGCCGGGCGGGCCCGCCAACCTGCTGGCCGGCATCGGCAACCACGCCGCCGCCGACGCCGCCTTCGGCTACCAGCAAGGCTACATCTTCGACGCGGCCCTGCGGGCCGGCAAGACCGTGCGAAATTACGGTTTCATGGTGAACAACATCGGCAGCATCGGAACCATCGCCGCGCCGGTGTCGGATCCCTTCGCGGCCGGTATCGTTCAAGTCGCACCCCTGAACCCAAACCTGGTCGACCTCACGGACCTGTACTTCCGTGGTTTCGACATGAACTATCCGGACCTGTGGCGCTACAACGAGTGGAAGCGCGAGTTCGACCAGTTCGTCGCCAACAAGAACCTGCCCAACCTGACGCTGTTTCGCGTGAGCCACGACCATACCGGCAGCTTCGGCACGGCGCTGGCCGGGGTCAACACGCCGGAAACCCAGCAAGCCGATGACGATCTGGCGGTGGGCCGGATGGTCGAGGCCGTGGCACACAGCCCGTACGCCAAAAATACGGTGATCATCGTCACCGAAGACGACTGTCAGGACGGTCCGGACCACGTCGACTCGCATCGCGCCACCGCGTATATCGTTGGCGCGTATGTGAAACAGCACGCGATCGTCAGCACCCATTACAGCCAGGTCAATGCGCTGCGCACGATCGAGGACATCCTGGGCGCGCCGCACATCAACTTGAACACCGCCTACCAGCGGCCGATGTCGGAGGCGTTCGACATCACGTCGTCGGGAGCGTGGACCTACGATTCGGTCGCCTCGACCATCCTGGCGACGACGACGCTGTCGGCGTCCGACATCGGCACGAAATACGCGCAAGGTCCGGCGCTGGTGCCGAAACACGATGCGGCGTACTGGGACACGGTGACGCGCGGATTCGATTTCTCCGACGCCGACCGCGCGCCTCCCGATCTGTACAACAGAGTGCTATGGGCCGGCTTGATGGACGGCAAGCCGTATCCGGTCCTGCGCCATGGCCCGAATCCGGGCGTGGCGGATCCTGACTAGCCAGTTACCTTCGGCGATCTTGGCCCGGCGGGACGACCCGGTCCCGCCGGCGCCGGCCAAGGCAGCGACAACTGGCCGGGACCCGTCAAGAACTCTCACGGCACGGGTTCGAATACCAGTATCGCGGCGTCCTGCTCGCCGATCGCCTGGGACGCGACGTACAGACGGTTGAGCGCAGGCACGAACAGGGACGTACCGGAGCCGGGCCGGGTCATGATCCTGGAGATCAAATCGTAGTGATCAGCGTCCCTCTGCTGATACACGTAGACCCAACCGGGTGAGGCCTCCGGTGTTCCGTACCAGCGGCCGCCCGACACGTAGATCCGCTTCAGGCCGGCGTCGTAGTAGACGCCGTCCATGGTCTCAGGCCCCGGCAGGCTGACGATCTGCTGGCCTGACAGGCTGTCGTAGACCGTCATCTCGGGCGGAATCCTCGTTCCGACAAACAGGCGGTGGTGCGCCCGGTCGAGGCTCATGTCGGCGGCGCCATCGCCGTGCGCCGGCCAGCTCTTCAAGAGTTCGCGCCTGCGGGTATCGAACTGGAAGATCAGGTCCGCTCGCGAGTCGCAAACGAGGAGCTTGCCGTCGTCTTCCATCGCCAGCTCCGCCAGATGCCCGGGGCGGTAGGTCGGGGCAATCATGTCGGCCACAAACCGGTCGGATTGCGCACCTCGCGTCGCTTGCAGGATCCCGATTCGTTCGTACGTATCGAATCCGGCGTTCTGGCCGCCATAGCCGAAATAGATCAGGTCGGTCGCCGGGTCATACAACAGGCGGTTCGGATCGGGTTCGAGCTTCAGTGCCTGAATCAGTCGAAAGGTCTCGCCCTGGAAGATCCGCAGTGTGCCGTCCAGGCTCGATACATACAATTTGTTGAAGTGACCGCCAAGAAAGAGCGCATCCTGCGCCTCCTTGATGCCGGCAAGGTGGTTGATCACCGTGCCGGCGCGCAGATCAAGGACCTCCAGGGTGCCGTTGGCAACCGCGGCCACGAACAGGCGCTTTTGTTCCAGATCCACGGCCATGTGATCGAGGCGGCCGGCGATTCCGGCCAGCGGAATCGTTTGCACCAGCCTGAGCGACTCCGGTTCTGCGGACGACGTGCTGACGGTGAAACCGGCGAGCATGGCCGTGCAGCACACTGCAACCAGCTTGGCCATGGATTCCTGCCGGTCTTGTTGCGGGGCTGCAGAGTATACGCACCGCGTGTCCAGCATCAGCAATGCACGACGCCGCCGTACGAGGTCGGACTCGTGACGGCGGCGACTATTTACTTGCGCACATGAACGATCCCTGTCATGAAGGGATGCAGCGTGCAGGAGTAGCTGAAGTCGCCCACCGTCGCAAACGTGTGCTCGAACTTGTCGTCGGTATCCAGACCCTTCGAGGCGAAGCTCTTGTCGGTGCTGGTCACGGTATGGGGCGTTCCGTCGTGATTGGTCCAGACGATCCTGGTGCCGGGTGCGACGGTGATTTCCTTCGGCGCGAACGCGAACTTGCTGATAGCGACCGCTGTGGCGGTCGGGGCCGCCGCCGCGCAGACCGCAGGCGGGACGAAAGCTGCGCACAAGAGCAGCACGACGGCGGCGCCGACGCGAAGCGGATCAAGGGCGGTGCGGGTGGACGGATAGTTCACGCGGGTGTCTTTGCGGCGGCGCCGTTCAGGCATCGAGCGGCTTGTCGATCAGCGCCAGGTCGTGCTGACCGGGCACGACGCTGAGTTGGCGCGTTCCGAGCATCTTGCCGAGTTCGCCGGCCGGAACCTTGACGGGGCCCGGCTCGCCGATGCCGGCCTGTCCGGGAGTGGGCAGCGGGTAGGCGAGCGACCTCGCGGTGTGCAGCGCAATGTTGCCTTCGACCTTTTGAAGCACTTGATGGATATGGCCATTGAGCACCGTGACCGATCCGAATGGACGCAACAGCGCCATCGCCTGCGCGGAGTCGGCCGTACCCCAGCCCCACGGCTCCCAGATCGTCCACAGCGGAATATGCCCGAGCACGACGATCGGGGTCGAGTGCGAGACGGACGCGAGATCGCCTTTGAGCCAGCCGATTTGCTCGTCGCCCAGCGCGGCCATCGTGCCCATCTTGAAGTTGAGCACGTTGTTCAGACCGACGAAGTGCACGCCGCCCTGATCGAAGCTGTACCAGGACTTGCCCTTGCCGTCGTGATCGAAGAACTTCAGGTACCCGGTCGCGCCTTCGTCGATCGTGTCGTGTTCGCCCGGAATCGTGTGCACGCGATCGACGCGGATTTCCTTCAGCAGGTCGCGCGCCTGCGCGAATTCCTCGGGTTTCGACAAATGGCTCACGTCGCCGGTGTGCACCACGAAGGCCGGCGTCTGTGGCAACGCATGGATATCGGCGATCGCGCGGCGCAGGCTGCCAACCACGTCGGGATTGGCTTCCTTGTGAAAGCCGATGTGCGTATCGCTGATCTGCACGAAGGTCAGGGCATTCTTGGCCGCCGCGGTCGGGGCTGCCCCGCCGGTCGCGCCGAGCGCGCGCGGCACGCCGCCGGCGACCGTCCAGACGACGGTGGCGCCGGTCCAGGCGGCCAGGCAGTTCAGTGCCTGACGGCGGGCGGGATTGTGGCCGGGGCGGGTAGGATCGTGGTCGTGTGCGCTCATTTCGAGGGTCCTTGTAGGGCCGGCGGTCAGCCCGTCATAGGCAATACCGGCCACGGCCAGGATTTATTCCCTCACAAGGTCCGCCCAGCCAAACGCACGACATCGGCGGCGTCGGCCAGCTCCTCGAGGTTCCAGCAGGCCTGCATCAGCCGGCGCGTCTGCGCTTGCGGCAAAACGCCGTCGGCCAGATCGGCAAACTTCGCCTCCAGGGCCCGGTCACTCATTGGCACATCGACACTTCCCACCGCGTGCTCGATGAACTTGTGCAGTTGGCGCCCGTCGTCCAGGACGATGGTCATATCGGCCTGCTCCGCCCGCAGTGCAGGGTCAACCGTTACAAAGACCCTGGTGCGCAGCGCCAGCACGGCCGGTTCCTGGACGATCCGGTCGCTGAACTGCTTGGGTCCCGCCATGCCATCCAGCAGAGCGACCGCAACCGCGTGGTAGACGCTGAACTTGCCTTCCAGCCCGGTCGTCGGAGTCTTTTTGCCGGTCAGTTCGAGCACGAGCGGGTGGACGCGCAGTTCGATGCGGGAAATCTGGTCCGCCTTCAGGCCATTCGCGTTTCGCAGCTGTATGGCGGCGTCGAGCGCGGGGTGAAGGACGATTCCGCACGCAAACGGCTTGTAGGTATTTAGCACGCTTTCGAATCGAATTCCAAGTTCGTCCGTGACTTCACGGTAGTCCTGTTTGGTCGAGATCGTATTGGCCCACCCGCGCCTGGCTTCTATCATCCCGTCCGAGCTGGTGAAATTTCTCGCTGCCAGCAGTGCCGCGAAGATACCGTCACCGGCGGCCTTACCGGGGTTGAAGCTCTTGTTCATCGAGCCGAAAGACTCCCTCAACCCGACGGGCGTCGAAGCGGCCAGGCCAAGGGCCCAGATCATCTGCCGTTGCGAAAGGGCAAGGAGTTTTCCGGCCGCCGCGGCGGCGCCGAAGACTCCGCAAGTGCCGGTGATGTGCCACCCGCGATCGTAGTGATTCGGGTAGACCGAATTGCCCAGGCGCAGCGCGACCTCGATTCCGACAACGAGCGCATTCAGAAGATCTTTGCCGCTGGTCGGGCGGTATTCCGCCGCCGCCATCGCAGCGGAGATGACGGGACTTCCCGGGTGGATGATCGTCTTCAGGTGCGTGTCGTCATAGTCGTGGACATGACTGCTGACGCCATTGACGAATGCCGCATTCATGATATCGAACCTCTCGCGCCGGCCGAGCAATCCGGCTTGAGGCGGTCCAGAGAATGGCGCCAGCGCTGTCACCGCGATATCGACCGTCTCTTCGCTGGATCCACCGACGGCACCGCCGACGTAGTTGAAGAACGTCCGGACGCCTTCCTTGCGAACCGGCGCTGGCAGATCCTCGTATCTCGCACCAACGATGTATTGGGCCAGGCGAGCGGTCACCGCGGGGGCTGCCGTCCCGGGCGGCAATGCCGTTTCGGCGGTCGCGACGGTGCTGCCGAATTCCGCTCCGGCGACAACGCCAGGAAGCGATGACACGGCCGCGGCGCCGACAGACGCGGTGCCGGTCAGCCGGATAAAGGATCTGCGATCGACGCGAGGCATCCTGGATACCCTTGTTTGATCGGCGCAGTCTAATGCTGCTCCGCGTCAGCCGAGCGGGGGCCGATATTGCCGAAGCAGGCCGAACCGGCGTACAAGATGGCCATGGTCGGCACCTACGACTACTGGCTGGTCCTGCTCTCGCTGGTTGTGGCGATCGCAGCTTCGTTTGTGGCGCTCGACCTGGCGGCGCGGGTGAGCCCGTCGAGCCAGCGCCGCAACCGGGCGTACTGGTTGACGCTCGGAGCGCTCTCGATGGGAACCGGGATCTGGTCGATGCATTTCATCGGGATGCTCGCCTTTCGTCTGCCGGTTGCGGTGTCCTATGACGTACCCATCACGCTCGGGTCGCTGCTGATCGCGATCACGGCCTCCTGGTTCGCCCTGTGGGTGGCCGGGCGCGAGACGTTGTCGCGTCGCAGGCTGCTGGCCGCTGGCCTGCTGATGGGGTTCGCGATCGTCTCCATGCATTACGTCGGCATGGCCGCCATGCGCATGCAGCCGCCGATACGCTATCGCACGCCCCTGGTCAGCCTGTCGATGGCGATTGCGGTCGCAGCCTCGTTGATCGCACTGTGGTTCGCCTTCAAGCTGCGAGCCCAGACCATCGTTTCGGCGTTTTGGAACAGGGCCGGGAGCGCCGTCGTGATGGGCATCGCGATCGTGGGGATGCACTACACGGGCATGGCGGCGGCGAAGTTCGAGCCGAACAGCGTGTGCACGGCGAGCTCCCGGGTCCTGCATCCGTACGGGCTGGCCGCAGCCCTTGGAGCCTCGACGCTGCTGTTTTTGCTGGCAACGCTGCTGGTTTCGGCCTACGACGACTACCGCGCCGCCTTTCTGCAGACGCGGGTCGATCAGGCCTCGGGGGAGGTGGCCCGCCTGTCCGGACGGCTGGTGGCGATACACGATGAAGAACGGCGGCATCTGGCGGCCGAGCTGCACGATGTCATCGGGCAGGACCTGGCCGCGGCCAACGCGGAACTGGCCTTGGTGCTGAGCCAGATGCCGGCCGCGGCGCCGGCCGCGCTAACGCAACATCTGGGGGATGCCTCAGCGCTGCTCAAGCGCAGCGTCGAGGCGCTGCGCAGCGTGATGGTTCAACTGCACCCGCCCGGCCTGGAGGAGCTGGGACTGCGGGCGGCGCTCGGTTGGCACGGCGCTGCATTCGAATCGCGAACCGGGATCCCGGTGTCGGTGAAGGTGGACGAAGCGCTGCCGCGGCCGGCGCAGCCGGTGTCCGACGCGCTGCTGCGCATCTATCTGGAGGCGCTCAGCAACGTGTCCAAGCACGCGGAAGCAGCCGACGTCCAGACCGTGCTCGAGCGCCGCGGCAAGCAGATCGTCATGAGCATCGCCGATCGCGGGCGCGGATTCGACGCCGAGCGACCCGTGAAGCGGGATGACAAATCGGGCTGGGGGCTGATGATCATGCAGGAGCGCGCGCGCTCGATCGCGGCCGACCTGCGCGTGCAGTCCGCGCCAGGCACAGGAACCCGGGTCGAGCTGCTGATCCCCGAGGAAAAATGGTCATAAGGGTGCTGCTCGCGGATGACCACGGCGTCCTGCGCGATGGCGTGCAGCGGCTGCTGGAAGCGCATTCGGACATCAAGGTTGTTTCGATGGTGAGCGACGGGCGCGAAGCCGTGGAAAGAGCGGCGCAGCTGCGGCCGGACGTCGTCGTGATGGACATCACGATGCCGGGACTGAGCGGCATCGATGCGACACGGACGATGACCGAGCGAATTCCGGATGTCGGGGTGGTCATGCTGTCGATGCACTCGACGGTGGAGCTTGTCCGGCAGGCACTTCTGGCAGGGGCACGCGGGTACCTTCTCAAGGAATCGGCAGGCCGCGAGGTGGAAAAGGCGGTGCGAGCGGTCGCGGCCGGCAAGCGCTTTCTGGGCGCCGGCATCGCCGACAAGATCGCGGCGGAATTTCCATACGCCGCCAAGCGCAGCGATATCGACTACCTGACGCCGCGCGAGCGGGAAGTGCTCCGGCTGATCGTCGAGGGCCGCTCCAGCGCCGAAGCGGCGGCCATTCTTGGACTGTCGCCCCGGTCGGTCGACACGTACCGCGCCAGGCTGATGGATAAGCTCAAGATCGAAGACCTGCCGTCGCTCGTCAAGTTTGCGATCCGGCACGGCATCACGACCACCGACTGAAAGGTGCCTGGCGGGTGCGGCTATCGTAGAAATGCGATAGTCCCATCGAGATTGCCATATATCCGCGTCGACCCTCCCGCCGTAATCTGAATGCACTAGAGAGCGGCACGGCCCTGCGCCGGAGGAGACGCCATGATCCCGCCCGCGTTCGAATATCACGCGCCCACCAGCGCCGGCGAAGCCATCCAGCTGCTGGCGTCGCTCGGCGCAGAAGCCAAGCTGCTGGCCGGAGGCCACAGCCTGCTTCCGATGATGAAGCTGCGATTTGCGCAGCCTGCGCACCTGATCGACCTGAACCGCATCGATTCGCTGCGCGGCGTGCGCGAACAGGGCGGCCAGGTCGTGATCGGCGCGATGACGGTCGAGAGCGACATCATCGACTCCGCGCTGCTGCGCCAGAAGGTGCCGCTGCTGCCGGAGGCGGCGCGCCAGATTGCCGACCCGCAGGTGCGCAACCGGGGCACTATCGGCGGCGACATCGCGCACGGCGATCCGGCCAACGATCACCCCGCGCTGTCCCTGGCGCTGGAGGCCACGTTCAACATCGAGGGACCCAGGGGGCGGCGCTCGGCTAAGGCGGAAGGCTTCTTTCATGGAACCTATCAGACCGATCTGGCGGAGGACGAGATCCTGTGCGAGATCTGCGTTGAACCTTTCGCGCCGGGAACGGGCTACGCGTACGAGAAGCTCAAGCGCAAAACCGGAGACTGGGCCACCGCGGCAGCGGCGGTGGTACTTCGCCTGAAGGGCGGCAAGGTCGAGAGCGTTCGCATCGGGTTGACCAACGTTGCGCCCACTGCGCTGCGCGCGACCGCGGCCGAGGAGGCGCTCACCGGCAGCGCCTTGACGCAGGCGGCGATCGCGGATGCGGCGTCCAAAGCGATGGCGATCTGCGACCCGGCCGAGGACTTGCGCGGCGACCGCGAATACAAGACTGCCATGGCAGGTGAGATGGTGCGCCGAGCACTCGCAGTTGCCGCGACTCGATGCCGGTGACGCGCACGACGGGAGACGAAGCATGACGAAGAAGCTGATCCGACTGAAGATCAACGGGCGCGCCGTCGAACAGGCCGTGGAGCCGCGCATGCTGCTGGTTCACTTTCTGCGTGAAGAGCTTGGTCTGACCGGCGCCCACATCGGCTGCGAGACGAGCCACTGCGGGGCGTGCACCGTCGACGTGGACGGCAAATCGATCAAGGGTTGCACGCATCTGGCGGTGCAGTGCGACGGGTCCCAGGTGCTGACGGTGGAGGGCCTGGCCAAGGGCGGCGTGCTGCACGCGGTACAGGAAGGCTTCTTTACTCAACACGGCCTGCAGTGTGGCTTCTGCACGCCCGGCATGCTGATGCGAGCCTACCGGTTTCTACAGGAGAACCCCGATCCGACCGAGGCGGAGGTACGGGTCGGCATGTCGGGCAATTTGTGCCGCTGCACCGGCTACCAGAACATCGTCAAGGCGGTGCTGTACGCCGCCGCCAAGCTGAGGGAATCGGAAAAAGTCGCGGCCTGAGACGACAGCACCAGGTCGGCATACGAGGAGTCCTCCGGCATGAACGCACCCATTGAACGCATTTCGGCCCTCGCCGGCATCGGCGAATCGCGACTGCGCAAGGAAGACGCCCGCTTCATCCAGGGCAAGGGCAACTACGTCGATGACGTCAAGTTGCCGGGGATGCTGCACATGGACATCGTCCGAGCGCCGCTCGCCCACGCCCGCATCAAGAGCATCCGGAAGGAGGAGGCGCTGAAGATTCCGGGGGTGCACGCCGTGCTGACGGCCGATGATCTGAAGCCCCTGAAGCTGCACTGGATGCCGACGCTGGCCGGCGACGTGGCCGCGGTGCTCGCCGATCAAAAGGTGCACTTTCAAATGCAGGAAGTCGCGGTCGTCATCGCGGACGACCGATACATCGCCGCCGACGCGGTCGAGGCGGTCCAGGTCGAGTACGAGGAGCTGCCGGCGCTGGTCGATCCGCGCGAAGCCTTGAAGCCGGGCGCGGTGGTCCTGCGCGAGGACCTGGCCGGAAAGTCGCAGGGCGCGCACGGCGCACGCACCCACCCGAATCACATATTCACGTGGGAAGCCGGTGACAAGGCCGCCGCGGACGCGGCGTTCGCCCGGGCGGCGGTGACCGTCAAGGAGCAGCTGCTGTACCCGCGGGTGCATCCCTGTCCGCTGGAGACATGCGGCTGCGTGGCTTCGTTCGACCCCGTGCGGGGCGAGCTGACCACTTACATGACGTCGCAGGCGCCGCACGTGGTGCGCACCGTCGTGTCGCTGCTGTCCGGCATTCCCGAGTCGAAGGTGCGCATCATCTCGCCGGACATCGGCGGCGGATTCGGCAACAAGGTCGGCGTCTACCCGGGCTACGTGTGCGCGATTGTCGCTTCGATCGTGCTCGGAAAGCCGGTCAAGTGGGTTGAAGACCGCATTGAAAACATCTCGAGCACGGCATTTGCTCGCGACTACCACATGAGCGGCGAACTGGCCGCCACCCAGGACGGAAGGATTACCGGTCTGCGGGTCAACGTCATCGCCGACCACGGCGCCTTCGACGCCTGCGCCGATCCGACCAAATACCCCGCCGGCATGTTTCACATCTGCTCGGGCTCCTATGACATCGCCGCGGCCTATTGCCGTGTCGACGGTGTGTATACGAACAAGGCGCCCGGCGGAGTCGCTTACCGATGCTCGTTTCGCGTCACCGAGGCTGTGTACCTGGTCGAACGGATGATCGACGTGCTGGCCCAGAAACTCGGTATCGACAAGGCCGAAATCCGCTTTCGCAACTTCGTCCGCAAGGAACAGTTCCCCTATCGCTCGCCATTCGGCTTCGAGTACGACTCGGGCGATTACCCCGCGGCCCTCACCAAGGTCCTCGACGCGGTCGATTACAAAACGCTGCGAAAGGAGCAGGAGGCCAGCCGCAAGGATCCGGCGTCGCCCTCTCTGATGGGCATCGGCATCACCACCTTCACCGAAGTCGTCGGCGCAGGACCCTCGAAGATGTGCGACATCCTGGGGGTGGGCATGTTCGATTCCTGCGAGATACGGGTGCACCCGACCGGAAGCGCGATCGCGCGCATGGGGACGATCAGCCAGGGCCAGGGACATCAGACCACGTACGCGCAGATCATTGCCACCGAGATCGGCATTCCATCGGACGTGGTGCAGGTGGAGGAGGGCGATACCAGCACCGCGCCCTATGGCCTTGGCACGTATGGATCGCGCTCCACACCGGTGGCCGGCGCTGCGATCGCCATGGCAGCCCGCAAGATTCACGCGAAGGCCCGCAAGATTGCCGCGCACCTGCTGGAAGTCGGCGACAAGGACCTCGAATGGGAGATCGACCGCTTCAAGGTCAAAGGCGACGAGTCCCGCTTCAAGACCATGAAAGACATCTGCTGGGCTGCCTACCATGAACCGCCCCCGGGACTCGAGCCGGGCCTGGAGGCGGTCCACTATTACGACCCTCCGAACTTTACCTATCCGTTCGGAGCCTACCTGTGCGTGGTGGACATCGACAAGGGCACGGGCGAAGTCAAAGTGCGCCGCTTCTACGCGCTCGACGACTGTGGAACCCGCATCAACCCGATGATCATCGAAGGCCAGATCCATGGCGGGCTCACCGAGGGTTTCGCCGTGGCGCTGGGTCAGCAGATGCCGTTCGACGCGCAGGGCAACCTGCTGGGCAATACGCTGATGGATTACTTCCTGCCGACCGCCGTCGAGACGCCGAAGTGGGAGACGGATTTCACGGTGACCCCCTCGCCGCACCATCCGATCGGTGCCAAAGGCGTGGCCGAGTCGCCGCACGTGGGATCGATCCCGTGCTTCAGCAGTGCCGTGATCGACGCGTTCGCCCATCTCGGGATCACCCATATGAACATGCCCCACA